>Ga0180434_10003017_pt1 | contig 21733 bp, 14 predicted proteins | sample SS_ome_7_FD_132453 | JGI IMG/M metagenome (GOLD analysis project Ga0180434, IMG submission 132453) | Hypersaline lake sediment archaeal communities from the Salton Sea, California, USA - SS_1_D_2 metaG | ecosystem: Environmental > Aquatic > Non-marine Saline and Alkaline > Hypersaline >...
ACGTAGACGTGGCCACTGTCGATGTGGGCGGTCCGCTTGATCGCGAGCAAGGCGCCCAAGTGCTCAGCCGACGGTGCCGTAGTGGAGCGGATGACGACTTGACCGTAGCCGCTCGGGGCAGCGACGACGTATTGCTCGATCTCCTCGCCGAGGAGTTGCTCGACGTAACGGATCACGCCCGTGCCGTTTCCGCCCGCGCCGTGCAGAACATAGACCAGCGGGTATGGACGCTGAGGATCGTATTCGGCGGGAATACGCAGGGTGACATTCAGAGTGCTGCCGTCGTCGATCGGCACGCGAATCTGCCTGCGCCCGGGCCGGTGCGGATCGAAGAGGCCGGCGGCGTGCAACCACTCGCTCACCCGTGCCCGGTCATACGATGGATCGGACTCTATTCGCCGCGCGATCTCGCCGCGGCGGTCAGCGTTATCGGTTTCGAAGAAGGCCTGGAACTGAGTCAGGATCTCAATCTGGTCGGCGCGGGCGGCGGTGGCCGCCGAAAGCGCTAGAGGCACCAACGCGCAAACGAGCGTGACCGGCTGCGGAAGCATCTGAGTGATCCTCATGGCTCGTTCAACGTAGTTTAGCCGAGAACCGCGGCGGTGTTGGCTGGACTCGGAAACGTTCTGCCGAGTAGCCATGGCACGGACTCGATTCGCGCTGCCTCGCGCCACGCTGTCACAATTCTCGGGCAAATTATTCCACAAACACCTTCACCGATAGGGTGGAATTGCGGAGACAACGTGCTATGATAAGCGTTCTGAAGCCTGAGAGCGCAGGCGGGTTCCATCACTTCACATCAGGAGACACGAAGGTTGAAGCGCGAAAAACAAAGACCTGACATCGTTAGCGTCCACCTCTCACCGGAATCAAAGGCCAGGCTGGACGACGTTTGCTTCAAGCGGGGCATGACCATCAAGCGGCTTTTGGGTCGTCTGATCGAGTGGTTCGTCGATCTCGACAAGACTGAGCAGTCGATCGTGCTGGGCCTGGTCGAGGAAGAGGACACCAAAGGTCTGGCGGAAATGGTCCTGACACGCCGCAAGGCCCGCAAGCCCGCCCGCAAGCGCCGTTGACGTCTCCGAACACACCGGCAAGAGCTTGCGCGCTTGATTCCCACGCAGGATGACGTAGCACGGCGCAGCGCAGGAAGGCGGCGCCAGTATTATGCCTGTGCGCAGGCCGCAGCCGTCCGCGCACGTTCCGAGCAGTTTCCCGCAGCGCAATCGCGACCTTTGGCACGCTTCCACGCGGCGGGAGCGCGTCCGCGGATGTGTTGACCCGGTTCCGCGGATTCCGTAGCATTTGGGGTTCGCCTGGTGGGCGCGCCGCCAATATGTATGCTGCCGGCGCCGCGGGCCCGGCGTGAGTGACGGGGCAAGCGAAGCAGCAGTCGATCAGCGACTGTCACGACCGCCTGGTTGGCCGAATGTCAGCGGGAACAGCGGGAATGATCGGAATTCGACACGAGGACAAGAGCAAGTGGGAAGGCCGAGCGCCGCTCGTGCCCGACCACCTGAAGCGCTTGATCGATGAAGCGGGCCTGCGGTTCTGCGTGCAGACCTCGCCGACCCGGGTGTTTCGCGACGAGCAGTACCGGGCCGCCGGGGCCCTGGTCGCGACCGACCTACGCGGCTGCCCGATTATCGTCGGGATCAAGGAGATCCCCGTCGACCGTTTCGAGCCTAAGAAGACTTATGTTTTCTTTTCGCACACGATCAAGGCCCAGCCGGCCAACATGCCCATGCTGCGCCGGATCGTGGAGCTTGGCTGCACGCTGATCGATTATGAACGCATCGTCGATGACCAGGGTCGGCGGCTGGTGTTTTTCGGGCGCTACGCCGGGCTGGCGGGAATGATCGCCACGCTGTGGGCGCTCGGGCGACGTCTAGAGCACGAAGGGATCGAGACCCCGTTCACGCGCATCCAGCCGGCCCACCGCTACGACGATCTCGCGCACGTCGAGCGCGAGTTTGTCGCGGTGGCCGATGACGTTCGTATCAACGGGCTGCCTGAAGCGATTCGTCCGCTGGTGTGCGGCTTTGCGGGCTACGGCCAGGTTTCCCGGGGCGCCGAGCACATTTATGACCTGCTACCGGTAAAGCAGATAGCTCCGGAAGAGTTGCCCGCGCTGCCGGCCGAGGCCAACACGTGTTACAAGGTGATCTTCCGCGAAGAGCACATGGTCGAACGGGTTGACTCGTCGCAGCCCTTCCAATTGCAGGAGTACTATCAACATCCGGAGCGCTATCGCGCCAATTTCTTCGGGCACGTGCGGCATCTGACCGCGCTGGTGAACTGCATTTACTGGGAACCCAAGTATCCGCGTATGATCACGCGCGAGCAGTTTCGCGAGCTATACACGGGTGACCGGCCGCGACTGCGCGTCGTCGGCGACATCACGTGTGACGTGGACGGCTCGCTCGCCTGCACGCCGCGCGCGACCGACCCGGGCAGTCCCATCTATGTCTACGACCCGACCACAGGCGAGACCCGGGACGGCGTCGCCGGCAACGGTCCCGTCGTGCTGGCGGTGAGCTTTCTGCCGTGCGAACTGCCGGTGGACGCCTCGAACCACTTCAGCCGCTCGCTCCTGCCGTTCGTGCCGGGTCTGGCACAGGTGGACTTTTCCGGGAGCCTGGAGCGGAGTGGTCTACCGCCGGAGTTGCAGCGCGCCACGATCGTCTACAAGGGAGCGCTGACCGAGCCCTACCGCTATCTGGAGTCTGAGATCCGCTGACGGCGTCCGTCGCCGGCGACTGTGCCATCCGTGTTTGCCAGAGGTTTACGAAGTACGCTCGTTTTCCAGGAGGTCTTGCGATGAAGAAGGTACTCGTTCTCGGCGCCGGGCTGGTCGCACGTCCGCTGGTTCGCTACTTGCTCGAGCAACCGGACTTCAAGGTCACGGTGGCCTCGCGGACGGTCAGCAAGGCCGAGGCCCTGGTCGCCGGCCACCCCGACGGAACCACGATGACGCTCCTGGCCGATGATGCCGCCAAGCTAGAACCACTCATCGGCAAGCATGATCTGGCGATCAGTCTGCTCCCGGCCTCGCTGCACCCGGTCGTGGCCGAAACCTGTATCAAGCACAAGAAGCACATGGTGACCACCTCGTACATCAGCCCCGAGATGGAATCGCTCGATGAGCCCGCGAAGCGAGCCGGCGTCATGATCCTCAATGAGGTCGGCGTCGACCCCGGCATCGACCACATGTCCGCCATGCGAATCATCCACGATGTCGAGCGGCGGGGCGGGCAGGTGGTCAGCTTCAAGTCGTACTGCGGGGGGCTGCCCGCGCCGGCGGACAACGACAACCCGTGGGGCTACAAGTTCTCCTGGAGCCCGCGGGCGGTTTGCACCGCTGGCAAGAACGCCGGCCGCTTCCGCGCGAACGGCAAGCAGGTCGACATTCCCGGCTCGGAGCTGTTCACGTGCGTCGAGCAGGCCCAGGTGGAAGGCGTGGGCGAACTGGAGGCGTACCCGAACCGCGACTCGCTCGGCTACATCGACATCTACGGTCTCGAAGGCATCGAGACGATGTTCCGCGGGACGTTCCGCTATCCCGGGTGGTGCAAGTGCCTCAAGAAGGTCGTCGATCTCGGCATGCTCGACGAGACGTCCGTGAGCTACCCCGCGGGCACAACCTTCGCAGAATGGACGGCCGGGCTGATCGGCTCCGACTCGACCGACAAGATCCGTGCGCAGGTTGCCAAGCACATCGGGCTCGCCCCGTCGGACAACGTGCTCGACCGTCTGGAGTGGCTGGGCCTGTTCTCTGACGACGAGTTGCCGATCACCGGAAAAGAGACCACCCCGCTCGACATCCTCGCTGCCCGCATGAACAAGAAGATGCCATATAAGAAGGGCGAGCGCGACATGATCGTGCTCGTGCACCAGTTCGTGGCGCGCTTCCCGGATGGCAAGGAAGAGAAGATCTCCTCGACGCTGATCGACTTCGGCCAGCCCGACGGCGACAGCTCGATGGCCCGCACGGTCAGCCTCCCCGCCGCGGTCGCCGCCAAGCTGATCCTCACCGAAGCCATCACCGACACCGGCGTCCACATTCCCGTCAAGCCAACCATCTACAACCCGGTGCTGGACGAGCTGGAGACGATGGGCATCAAGTGCGAGGAGAAGATGCAGCCGGCTTAGTCCGTCAACGTCAGAACAGCGCCGCGGGAAGGGAAAGCCCGCGGCGCCCTGATCGCACCTCGGCAACGTCTGGGATCAGGACATCGTTTGCCCTGACCCGCGACTTTGGCGGCTAGTTACAGTCGTCACCGTACTGACTGAGCAGTTCGGCCAGATCGTTCAAGTCGATCAGGCCGTCGCCGTCGACTCCATCTTCCCACATTCCGTCGCCGGTTTCGGGCCAGACATCGCCCATCTCGTGCGTGCAGCCGGTCATGCACCCGTAATTGCTCAGCAGTTGGGCCAGATCAGCCAGATCTACGTCGCAATCGCCGTCATCGTAGTAGTCCCAGAAGCCATCACCGTTGTTGGGAACGATGTCGGCGGAGCAGCCCTTACCCGAGTCGCCGAGTTCCGGGCAGCACCCCACGTCGAGCGCGCCGATCAACCCGCAGAGGGGCTGTTGCGCCGGGGCGCACGGGGAGGTCTTGCTAAGATGGTAGTCGCGGTCCGCTGCGCCGCACGGCCGTTGATCGCAGAACTGTGGGTCTTCGTAGATGTTGTGCGAGCCGGACCAGCCGTCCTCGACGTCGGAACAGTAGACTTCGATGCTGGAAGACGGCGGCTCAGTATAGAGTATACAGATCTGCTCGCCGTTTTCCCACAGGATCGAGTTCCCCAGCACGGCCGAGGAATACATGAGTGATATTCCGCAGTTGTAGTTGCAGGCGATGGTACAGTGGTTGATCTCGGCGTCCGCGCCCTGCAAGCGAATCCCATCGTTGCTGTTTTCGACGATGACGCAGTGCTCGACTCGTGGAGAAGCGAATTGACAGTCAATGCCGGCGTCCCAGCCCTCGATCCGACAGCTTGTGATCTCCGCGTGGCCCCCGACACATGCGATTCCACTCGGGTTCCAGTTCGAGCCTTCGATGTTGCACTGCGTGATTGTTGGTGAGGCGTCGATGCAGTAGATCCCGCCGCCGATGAAGTCTATTGTGTCGGTGATCGTGATCCCTTGCACGACGGCACCGCACGGCTCTTCGCCGCTGTGGAAGTAGAACCCCCGCCCGGCGTGCTCACAATCAATGACGCAGTCCTCCGGGTCGCCGCTCTGTGAACGCACCGTGAGACACTTGCCGTGGAAATCGAGGTCGCGGTTTCCGGGGCCGGCGAATTCGCCGTTGCTCAGTTCGATGACGTCGCCGTTCGCGGCGGCATCGATGGCATCCTGAATCGTCCCCGGGCCATCAGGGTAGACCGTGTGGATGGTCGAGCTGCATACGGTGTCCATGGCGGGAGGCAGATGATGGCCACTCCCCAAAGGATCAAGCGCCACCGTGAATTGCGCCTGCAAGACGATGGCGAAACGGTCCTGATTGGGTGACCATGAAGAGAAGCTCGGCCCGTCGACGTCATCTACGCAGGTCAGCCCGGTGCAGCAGCATCTCGCCAGCAGGGCATCTCCTTCCGGCGTCTCGCCGGTGACGAGCAGTGAGTGGTCGGCGTCTTCGACCACCGAGTGCCCGCACAGCGTCGCAAAGCCGCCCAGCCCCCGCGTCCAGCGCGCCTCGCCGGCCACCAGCCCCCACTTGGCGATCAGCAGCCAGTCGTCCATCGAGTTGTCGGTGTAGCTTCCGACGGCGACCAGGCTGCCATCCTCGGTCTCGGTGACCGATCGCAGCGTCTTCGGGTAGCTCCAGGCGCCGGAGGCGATCCGGGCCCAGTCCACCTGTGCGTCAGGATCAAACTTGATCAGGAACCCGGCGTTGCCGTAGAAGTCGTCGTCCCCCCATCCAGCCACCGCCAGGCCGGCATCGGAGGTCCGCACGAGGGATGTGCCTCTCTCATACCAGGTGTCTGTGCCGATCCAGTCAGCCCACCAGAACTCGGGAGCCCGGCTGAACTTCGCGAGCAGGACGTACCGGTCATCGTAAAGCAGGTTGTCATCAAGAGCGGAGCCGACTACGCAGAATCCCCCATAGTCTCCAAACACCTCCGCCACCGCCGCGCCGGAGAAGTCCCAACCGAGTTTCCCCGCACGCGCGCAAACGAGATTGTCAGCCGCCGGGCTCAGTTCGCCCAGCACGACCTCCTTGCGGCCGGTAGTGAAGCTGGTGGTGAATCCGGTTACCCAGACAGTGTGGTCGAAGGCCTCGACGATGCCATGCGCTTCGTCATGGCCGCTGCCGGCCCAGGTTCGGGCCCAGACGAAGTCTCCCGAGGGCCCATACTCCAGCAGCAGCCAGTCCTTCCCCGCACCTTCGCTGTCCGTGAAGCCTGCCACGATGAAGTTCCCGTCGTGGGTCTCGATGACATCGTGCCCCTCGCTGTCGTCCCTGGCGTACACCTTGATGGTTGGGCTCCATACGGGATTGCCCTGAGAGTCGAGCTTGGCCACGAAAAGATGTCGGCCCCCTGAGTCGACGTGGGTGTAGCCTGTCACCACAAAACCGTGGTCCTGCGTTGTTTTGACGCTGGTTACCATGCCGTCGCCTTGACCTGCGATGGTCTTTACGAAGAGGTCGAGGGGCTCAGTTGAGGCGTAAGCTCCGACGGCAGCTAGCGAAGCGCCCGCCAAAGCAATCAGTCGTGCTGCCCTTTTCATAGCGTGTCCTCCAGATTCCGCGTTGACGCAATCCCTTCGCTATTGCTGAACAGTGGCCGTCCACTGCTCGTTGACATGTTGCCGCCCGTCGAGAACGGACCGGCATCCTGACGTGCTTATCCGACGGGCCATCGTGCACGCTCCCGGGCACCGGGCATGTGCGCCGACTAGAGCGTGGCCTCTGCTTCATGCGCCTGCCGAAACGCGAAAGCAAGCACAACATGATGCCGCTCCGTTCATCCTTAGTGGTTGCACAATGCCGCCCTGCGCAACGCAGATTCCCGAGAAAATCTCGAAAACTGTCCCTGAGCACTTCGCCGGCGCCTTCTCCCTTGGGCCCGCAGGTTCGGCGAAGGCCGCCCACCTCGCCTGAATCGCATCATGCGGCATTGTGCATGCTCCCGCGACACTTCGGCCTCCGGGCAGGTTGCCGCGCTCCACTATTCAGAGACACCGAACCAGCAGGCGCGACGAAACAAAGTTCGAGGAAACCGTTTCCCTTGATCGCGCGACAGACCATCGGACCCGCACTCTCGGCGACACGACGTCCCCGTGCGCGGCATTCCGAGCTGCTTGGGATCTCCCGCAAGAGCAGCGGCGGAACTGGATGGGGCACAGCGCGCCGAGGCAACCGGCAGCCCCGATGGCTGCCGGAGCAAGCTCTATCGGCGAAAGGCCAAGACCGTTACCCGTCTCGACCCCTCGCCGATGACTGTCGCCCAGGAACCCAACCCGAAGGCCAGTGAATTCGGCATTCGTCGGCCCGTCGGCGCTATCGAACTCCTTGATTTGGCGGCGCGAGTTCGTGTACGTTGAGGGGAGGAGGGGCTGGGAACGGCGGGGGGCACTGACGCCGCTATCGTGGAAGTCGGCCGACCAGCTTTCCCCGAGCGAAGCGGAAGGGAGATTGCAGATGAATTGTTCAGGTGCACCGTCTCCAGCGGAGATACGGCAAGGCGTGATCACGCTGTTACTGGTCAGCCCGCTGGTAGCCGTCACGGCTACGGCTGGTGACATCGGGCCGGTGGGGCCGGAGGCTCGTGAGCTGGCGGCGCGGAGGGGTCTCGTGATTCGCGCGGCGACGCCCACGGGCGTGAGCGAGCTCCAGCGTTTCGTCAACGGCGTCCCGATGTATTACACCACCACCAACCTCGACGCCGCCGACAGCCTCAGCGTCGACGAGTGTTGGCCGGGCGGGCCGACCGGGCTGGGTCTGACCGGTGCCGGCGTGACGCTGGGGATTTGGGACGCCGGCGGCGTACGCACCACGCACCAGGAGTTCGGCGGCCGGGTCACCAACGGGGACGGTTGGGCCAGCACCGACTGGCATGCTACGCACGTCGGTGGCACGATGATCGCCGCCGGGGTCTTCCCCGGCGGTTCGGGGTACCCTGCGGGACAGTCCAAGGGCATGTCCCCCAGCGCTTCCCTGCTCTCCCACGACTGGGACGATGACGATACCGAGATGGCGTCCGCCGCCGCCATCGGGCTCCGCGTTTCAAACCACTCCTATGGCTACGTCACCGGCTGGGATTACGACGACTTCGGGGCGGGCCCGGGCTGGTACTGGTTCGGCGACGTCAATATCAGCACGGTCGAGGATTTTTACTTCGGGTTCTACAGCTTTCAGTCCGGCAACTGGGACGAGATCTGTCACGACTACCCTTATTACCTATTTGTGACCTCCGCCGGCAATGACCGTGACGAAGGTCCCGAACCGGGAACTGGTCACTGGTATTGGGAGGACGACTGGTGGGCCTGGAGCACCGATGTCCGCAACCTCGACGGGAACGACGGCTACGACTGCGTCGGGCACCAGGCCGTCGCCAAAAACGGGCTGGTGGTCGGCGCGGTTGAGGACGTTATTGGTGGTTACGCGAGCCCGGGCGACGTCGCGATGACCTCGTTCTCCTGCTGGGGGCCGACCGATGACGGACGCATCAAGCCAGACGTGGTCGGCAACGGCTACGAGCTCCTCTCCGCGTACGACAGCTCGGACAGCACCTACGTTGTCGCCAGCGGCACGTCGATGTCCTCGCCCAATGTCAGCGGCGCGCTCGGCCTGCTCATCCAACACTGGCGCAGTACGCACCCGTCCGAAGGCGAGATGCGCTCCGCCATGCTCAAGGGCGTGGCGATTCATACGGCGGACGAGTGCGGTTTTGCCGACGGCCCGGACTATCGCTACGGCTGGGGTCTGGTCAATGCCGCCCGCGCGGCCACGGTGATCAGCGACGACGTCGCCATGCCGCTCGTGTTGAGCTTGCAGGCCATCGGCAACGAGCAGACGTTCGAGCTGTACGCCACCACCAACGGAGTGAGCGGCGAACTGCGTGCGACGATCTGCTGGACCGACCCACCGGGGACGCCGCCGCCCGACAGCATCGACCCCACCACGCTCATGCTGGTCAACGACCTGGACCTGCAGATCGTCAGGATCTCGCCGGAAATCACTTACTACCCCTGGGTGCTCAACCCGGCAGATCCCGCCGCGCCGGCCACGACCGGCGACAACTACCGCGACAACGTCGAGCAGGTTGTGGTCGCCGCGCCCGGGGCCGCCGCTTACACCATTCGCGTCACGCCCGACGGGCCGCTCAGCGGCGGCATCCAGGCCTTCGCGCTGGTCGTCACCGGCGCCGCCGCGCTCAGCACCGAGGGCCCGCGGTACGCGCTCGCCGTCAGCACAGTCGGCCAGGGCGAGGTGACGCTCGACCCGCCGGGCGGCGTGTATGAACAGAACACGGTCGTCGAGCTGACCGCCAACGCCGAGACCGACTGGGCCTTCGACCACTGGGAAGGCGACCTGGAAGGATCGACCAACCCCGACACGATCGTGATGGACGATCACAAGACTGTCACCGCAGTTTTCGTGGAATTCAGCGACTGCAACGGAAACGGGGTGAACGACTCGGAAGATATCGCCAATGGAACCAGCGCGGACTGCAACGGCAACGGCGTGCCGGACGAGTGCGACATCGACCCGGGCGACATCTCGATCTTCTTCTCGCTGGATGCCGACCCGGGCTGGACCACCGAAGGTCTCTGGGGCTGCGGGCCGCCGACCGGTCAGGGTGGCCAGCACGGCCAGCCCGATCCGAACAGCGGGTACTCCGGTGCCAACGTGTATGGCTACAACCTCGACGGCGATTACGAGAACAACCTCGACGAGACTCACCTCACCAGCAGCGCGCTGGACTGCACCGGCATGAGCGCCGTGACGCTCTCCTTCTGGCGCTGGCTCGGCGTCGAGCAACCGACCTACGATCACGCCTACGTGCGCGTCAGCAATAACGGCGACGACTGGGTTACGGTCTGGGAGAACACCGCCGCGGTCGCCGATTCCGCCTGGGTCTACCAGGAGTACGACATCTCCGCGGTCGCCGATGACCAGCCCACGGTTTACCTCCGCTGGACGATGGGCGCGACCGACTCCTCGTGGCAGTACTGCGGCTGGAACATCGACGACGTCGAAGTTAGCGGCGGCGGCGGCACGCCCGGGGGAAGCGCGGACTGTAACGAGAACGGCGTCCCCGACGAGTGCGACATCGCCGACGGCACCAGTGACGACCTCAACGACAATGGCATCCCCGACGAGTGCGAAGACCACTACACCTTGACGCTCAACACCGTTGGGCAGGGCAGTGTCGATCTTGATCCGCCCGGCGGCACGTACGTCTCAGGTTTGCCTGTGCAGTTGACCGCCACCGCCGATCCCGGCTGGTACTTCGACCACTGGGAAGACGGTCTGACCGGATCGGACAACCCCGACACGATCGTGATGGACGCCGATCAGACGGTTACCGCGGTCTTCGCGCAGCATCAGTACACACTGACGGTTGACATCACCGGCGGCGGCACGGTTGATCTCGATCCACCCGGCGGCACGTATCCTTCGGGCACGCCGGTCGAGTTGACGGCCAACGCTGAAGCCGGCTGGTATTTCGACCACTGGGAAGACGGTCTGACCGGATCGGACAACCCCGACACGATCGTGATGGATGAGCACAAGAGCGTGACGGCGGTGTTCGTGCAGTATCAGTACACACTGACGGTCAACATCACCGGCAGCGGCACCGTCGATCTTGATCCGCCCGGCGGTACGTATCCTTCGGGCACGCCGGTCGAGTTGACGGCCAACGCTGAAGCCGGCTGGTATTTCGACCGCTGGGAAGGCGGCCTGACCGGATCGGACAATCCCGACACGATCGTGATGGACGGCGACCAGACGGTTACCGCGGTCTTCGTCCAATACCAGTACACGCTGACGGTCAACATCATCGGCAACGGCACCGTCGATCTTGACCCGCCCGGCGGCACGTATCCTTCGGGCACGCTGGTCGAGCTGACCGCCAACGCCGAGGCAGGCTGGTACTTCGACCGCTGGGAGGGCGACCTGACCGGATCGGACAATCCCGACACGATCGTGATGGACGACGATCAGACCGTCACGGCGGTGTTTGAGCAGGAGTGCTTCGGTGATCTCGACGGCGATGGCGTCGTCGGCATCGCCGACCTGGCGCAATTGCTCGGTCACTACGGCGTGACCGGCGGCGCCACGTATGAGGACGGCGACCTAGACGGAGATGGGGACGTCGACATTGCCGATTTGGCGGCACTACTCGGCGTGTACGGGACGGTCTGCTAGTAGGGGTCTCACCGGGAAGACGCAGGCGGGGCTTGATCTCAGACGGAACGAAACCGCGCAGCGACAATCTCGTTCAATCGTTCGGCAAGCTTGTGCTCGTCGAGCGCCACGATGTGCCCGTCGCGCACCACTTCGCAGCCGGCGACATAAACGCGATCAGCGCGGGGGGCGGCGCACAACACCAGCGCCGCCAACGGATCCTGCTCGATCGCGCCGGCCAGGGCGATGTCGTCCCTGCGAAACATGGCAAAATCCGCCGTCGCCCCCGGGTTGAGATGCCCGAGCACCGGACGGTTCAGGCAGGAAGCGCCGCCGATCGTGGCCAGCTTGAAGGCGTCGGCGACGGGCATTAATGGGTCGGCCTTCTCTCGGTCGCCGCCCTCCGTCGCTTCGTCGCTTCGTCGCTTCGTCGCGTTTTGCAGCGCCTGCAACACCCGCGCGCCGAAGAGCGCCTGCCGTGCCTCGCTGAGCAGGTTGCTCCCGTCGTTGCTGCTGGAGCCGTCCACGCCGAGGCCGACGCGTACGCCGGCGTCGAGCAGCCTGCGGATCGCGGCGACCCCACTGCCGAGGCGCATGTTCGACGACGGATTGTGACTTACGCCGGTGCCCGTCTCCGCCAGCAGCTCGATCTCCTCCTGATTCAAATGCACGCAGTGCGCCAGGTAGACATCGGGGCCCAGAAAGTCGAGGTCCGCCAGGAGCTGCACCGGCCGGCAGCCGTAGTGATCGAGGCAGTAATCCTGTTCATCGAGCGTCTCGGCCAGATGCGTGTGCAGCAGAACGTGGTCATGCGCCCGGGCCAGCTCAGCCGTGTCGCGCAGCACCTCGCGCGTGCAGTTGAACGGGGAGCACGGGGCCAGGTCGATCCGCCGCAGCGCGTAATCCGTTGCGTCGTGATACCGCTCCAGCACGCGCCGACAATCCGCGAGCACCTCCTGCTCAGCTTCCACGCAATCGTCCGGCGGCAGCCCGCCCCGCGATTCGCCCAGCGTCATCGACCCGCGACAGAGATGAAGACGAATGCCGAGCTGGTCGGCAGCGTCGAACACCGCCTCCATTTTCACGTCGGTGCCCGGCGGCAGCATGTAGAAATGATCGCTGGTGGTCGTGCAGCCGTACAGCAACAACTCGGCGATGCTGACCTGGGCGGCGATCTTAACCGCCTCATAATCCAGATGCCGCCAATACGGATAGAGCTTGATCAGCCAGTTGAACAAGCGCTCGTTCTGCGCCTCCGGCAGGCAGCGCGTCAGCGACTGGTACAGGTGATGATGCGTGTTGACCAGCCCCGGAATGACTACATGCCGCTGGCCGGCGATGACCTCGTCAAATCTCCCGGAGTCGACCCGCTCCCGAAGCTCCGCCGCCGGTCCCAGCTCGACCACCCGCCCGTCATCGAAGACCAAGCTGTGTCGGTGCAGTGTGCGCGGGGTATCGCCGACCGGTGTGATGATGGTGGTGTCGTGGACGATCTTCACGGCCGCATTCTACGCGATCGGTCGCAGCAGGCTACTTCAACAGGCGTATCGTTTGTCCCGCTGTTGAGAATCGGCATTCTGGGTTCGGCGGATTGAGCCGGTCCAGGTCACAAGGCCACGCCGGTGGAGACTTGCGTCACCGCCGCCGACCGGCTAGAGAGAATCCCGCGAGCTTCGCGTCATACGCGGGCGCATGTGGCGAGCGCTGGACAGGAATCCGAATGGAGACGCGAAAACCGGGCAAGCGGAGTACAGCCCGCGCCGTCCGACGCGCGCGACGCCCCGCGCGGGCGTGCTGCGCGTTCCTGGCATCGGCGCTATTCTCGGCCGGCTGCGAAAGCGTGGACCACCGGCCGCCGATTACGGTCCGCCCGCCGGCGCCATCGGCCCCGCCGGTCGGTCAGTCCCCGATCCGGACGGTTGAGCTGGGTCGTTCGGTCAAGGGTGTGCCGTTGGTGCTGGAGGTGTTCGGAGAGGGACCGGAGCGCATCCTGATCTTCGGCGGTATTCACGGTAACGAACCGACCAGCGCCGAAGTCGCACGCAAGCTGGCCAACCGCCTGCGCATCGACTGGGAGCTCTTCACCGGGAAGACCGTCGCGATTCTGGCCGAGGCCAACCCGGACGGTCTCGCCGATGGCCGCCGGGCCAACGCCAACGGCGTTGACCTGAACCGCAACTTCCCAGCTGAGAACTGGCGACGATCACGGCGGGGAGGTCGGCGTCACGGCTCGGCTCCGGCCAGCGAGCCCGAAACGCAGGCGATCATCCGCGCGATGGAGCTCATCTGTCCATCCCGTATCGTCTCGATTCACTCCACGCGGCGCGGCACGCATTGCAACAACTTCGACGGTCCCGCCGACCGTCTGGCCGATTTGATGGCGCAGTTCAACGATTACCCCGTCAAAGCCAGTATGGGCTATCGCACACCGGGCAGCTTCGGCAGCTGGGCGGGGATCGATCAGAACATTCCCACGATCACGCTCGAATTGCCGCGCGATCTGAACGGCCCGCAATGTTGGCAACAGAACGCGGCGGCGTTACTGGCATTCGTCCAAGGCGGCGGCGAACCCACGGGCAGATAGCGAGTGCCAACACGTGTCGGGCGGTTGGATAGCCATCTGTCTGCGAAGCACCCACATTAGAGCCGCTCGCGCGAATTCCGCCCGCATTCGTGTCCCCCACGGCTGAAGCCATGGGCCACCCATCTAAACCGTCCCCATGCGCGCGATGAAAGTGGTTTTGTTATAGGACGGGCGCGTCGCCGCCGTTTATCGGGGAAATCTCCTCTGAACACGGAATAGCATTGGCGGGCGCGCTCCCGGAAGCGCTCCCGGAGGCCGGCAGTTCAGAGGAGTTGCCGAAATGCTACCGAGCAGGCCCCACGAGGCCTCGGCGGAACCGGATGATGGCGATGGCACACGCGCACGCCGTACCGTCCGCTGCCACCACCCACTACGCCGCACGTTCCAGCTCGTTGGTTTGCTGGCTGTTGCCTGCGCGTTGACGGCCGGCTGCGCGCCGATCCAGTCGCCGGCGACCGCGGCGCGTGCGAAGCCGCCGACCGGCCCGGCCATCCACGGTGGCAATCCGGGCGGCCAGCCAGTCGGGACTACGTCGCTCGTGCCAACGCGGGTCGAGGTTGGGCGTAGCGTCAACGGCATCCCCTTGACCATGGATCTGTTCGGCAACGGACCAGATTCCGTCCTGATCGTCGGCGGCATCCACGGAGACGAGCCGAGCGGGGCTGAGGTCGCGGGCGAATTGGCCCGGTTTCTACGGGCGCACCCAGAGTTGCTGGTTGACCATACGGTCGGCATTCTCGCGCGGGCCAACCCGGACGGCCTGCTGAGCGGGACGCGTGCGAACGCCCACGGCGTTGACCTGAACCGCAACTTTCCATCGCGCAAGTGGCGTCGGGCGCGCGCTGGTGAATTGCCCCACGGTCCGGCCGCCGCCAGTGAGCCCGAAACGCTCGCCGTCATCAATGCGATCGAGATCGTCCAGCCGAATCGCATCATCGACGTGCACTCGATCAGCCACGGCTACCACTGCAACAACTACGACGGGGCGGCTCGGCACCTGGCGGAGCTGCTGAGCTCGTTCAACGGCTATACGGTCTCGGCCGACGTCGGCTATCCCACGCCCGGTGCGCTGGGCTGCTGGGCGGGAGTCGAGCTCAACATCCCCACGATCACGCTCGAGCTTCCGCGCGAGCTGAGTTGTACGGAATGCTGGCAAGGCAACGCCCGCGCCCTGCTCGCTTTCATCAACGCCGCGGACGAACGACTGGCCCGGAGTCTGGCGTTGCAGGCCGGCTCACCGTAGCAGCAAACCGACTGTCATCCGGAAGAGACACCTACAGTACGGACGAAGCTCGTTCGTCGAAACGCCACAGCCCCGCGGCGCGCGCGGCCGTGTAAGCCTCGACCAGCTCCGCGCGCGTGGGGCGCCGGTTGATCTCGTCGAAGCCGACACCGCGATCGGCGTCCGCACCGCATTTTCCGACTCGATTCTCCGGTCGGTACTGACCCATGATGTTGACGAACGTGTCGGGTGAGATCTCGCGCGCCAGCCAGGTATAGATTTGTCGACTTTCCTCGACTTGCCCGGGCATGACCAGCTGCCGGATGAGAAGGCCGCGCTGGGCAACGCCCTCGGGCGTGAAGTGCAGATCGCCGACCTGGCGGTGCATCTCGCGAATCGCTTCGCGGGCGCGCTCCGGATAGTCCGCCGCGTGCGCCAGCCGTTGCGCTGTCTGGCTGGACCAGAACTTGAAGTCCGGCATGTAGATGTCCACCAGCCCGTCGAGCAGCTCGAGCGACGAGACGGTGTCGTACGCGCTGGTGTTGTAGACGATCGGGAGTCGCAGGCCCCGAGCGATCGCCCGGGCCAGCCCCTCGATCACCTGCGGAACGACGTGCGTGGGGGTCACCAGGTTGATGTTATGACAGCCGCGCTCCTGCAAATCGAGCATCAGCGTGGCGAGCCGGCCGGCGTCCATCTGCACGCCGGCGTGGCGACTCTGCGAAATATCCCAATTCTGACAGAAGACACAGCGCAAGTTGCAACTCGCGAAGAAGATCGTGCCCGAGCCGCGCTGCCCGCGCAGGCAATCCTCCTCGCCGAAGTGCGGAAACGCCGATGCAACACTGGCGTGACGTCCGGTCTGACACACGCCGTCTTCCCGGGTCGTTCGATCGACGCCGCAGTCCCGCGGACAGAGGCGGCATTCGGCCAGCCGTTCCAGAGCGGATTGCTCGCGCTGCTCGAGCGTCTGCTGTACGACGGAATCGAGATACACGGGCTGCCCCGCGGGAACGACGAACTGCCGGCCGTCTCTCGAATCCATGCCAACAGATTAGTCCATTGCATCTGGGGTTGCCACGATCGGCGTCGGGCCGGTCGAGCACGCCGGCGTTATGCGCTTTGCGCCGATTTGTAGTAGCATGCGCGCCAATTTGCGTGGATGATGACGAGCGAGCTTGCCCCGCCGCAACAGGAGAGCCAGTCCGATGTCAAAGCAACCGACGCCGCTGTATATCGGCACAAATCGTCACGTCGCCGCTCTCGATCCGCACTCGGGCGAGGAGCTCTGGCGGACGAAGCTGCCGCACTCGGGCGGTGCGGTCGTCACGCTGCTGATCGGCAAGGCGCACATCTTCGTCGGTCACGCCGGGCACGCGTACTGCCTCGACAAGCGCCTGGGCACGATCATTTGGGAAAACGACCTGCCGCGCATGGGCTACAACCCGGTCCTGCTGGCAATGGATCCCGAGAAACGGTCCCAACCGAATCCGCTCTACATCGGTACCAGCCGCTATGTTGCCGCCCTGCACACGCAGACCGGGGAGGAGCTCTGGCGAACGAAACTGCCGCACTCCGGCAGTAGCATCGTCAGCGTGTTGATCGGGAAGGCGCATCTGTTCGTCGGCCACGCCGGCTACGTCTACGCCCTCGACAAGCGTCTGGGCTCGATCCTGTGGGAAAACGGTCTGCCGCGTATGGGCTTTCATGCGGTCCTGCCGGCGATGGAGGGCGCCGGGGGATCTTTGGGGGCGGCGCTGGCCGCAGGCCAGCGCGCCGAGCAGCAGCAGCGGGCCGCCGGCGCCGCAGCCGCGGGATCGTAACATCCCTGCACGCAAGGCCTTAGGACGACAGAAGAATGGCTGGTCCCGCTCAGTGAGCTGCCTGGCCGCCGTTTTGACCGAAAACGGGTCTGGAACCGCTTTCGACAAGAAGCGCCGGCAAATAAGCGCGAATATTCCGAGAATTCATGAGGGCTCCACCTGCCTTCCGCCATCTATTCTAGGGTGGAAGTCGCCGGTTGAACCTCGAGTTCCCGGAGCGGAGGAACGTGGTATAATATGATCGGAGCGGTGACCGAAGGGCAATTGGATTCCCTCTGGCTCGGTCGCAGCTCTCGGCCAGCGGAGCCAAGCACGGCTTCGTCCCTGAGAGATTCTCGGAGGCCGGCAGCCGCTGCAGGCTCCTGCAAGTAAGGAGATGGCAGTGTTTGGATTCATCATCGTTGAGATCTTCGAGCGCCTCATCACGACGTGGTACTACTACGCGTTTGGCACTCCACTCTAGCATCGCCTGCCGGAAAGCGGCTGAGGGGCAGACGGTATCTGCCTGCTCACGTGTGTTGTTCGGGTGAGGGCCGCGTGTCGCGCGAATGAGGAGCCAGGTCAAGCCACGCGCGACTGCGAAGCGTTTCCAGCACAGGTGTGCACTTCCTCACCTCCCGACCACCGGTTAACGACCGGATCTTCGTAACTGCCAGATCAACCTCTCCCATAAGCGCCAGAACTCGATCCTGTCGGGAGACGGCGTGCCAGCCAGGGGATTCCGCGTGGTTCTGCCAGCAACAGGAGCGGCCGCCAGATCTTCGGCGGCAGCGCGCATCGCAGCCGGCAAACCGTGCTTTCCGCAACGACGTCAGACCGCGGGAATGTCACGCCGACAGAATCGCCACAGCCCGGCGAGCCAGAAGATGACCGCGACGCCGCAGAGCGCCCCGATTTCCTTGAGCGGCCAGTTTCCGCTGCGAACGCTCTCCAGCGGACGGTAGTAGTACAACAAGCCCAGGAAGCTGAGTTGCTTCGCGAGCGGCAGAAACACGGCCAAGAAGTTGATCAGAAATGACGCCAGCAGCACGGCCAGGGCAATCGCGACGGCCGTTGAGCGGCGGGATACGGTGCTCGAGACAAACATCGTCAAGCCGCTGATCGCCAGGTAGAGCGGGCAGAGATTCGTGACGGGGATCCAGAGCCGGGGCAGGTGGAGCGGTTCGGACAGATGGTATAGCTGCTGGCTGAGCCAGACCCCGCACCAAGGCGCCACGCTGAGCGCTATGCTGCTGGCAACGCAGACGACGGAGACGCTGATGAATGCGGCGGCGCGCGAGACGGGCAGCGTGAGCAACAGGTCGGCGGTACCGCGGTCGACTTCGGCGACGATGACGCGCGTGCAGGTGGCAATCAGGAACGCCCAGGTCATCGCGAAGAGCAGCGGATGCGCGAAGCCGATCGTGACCAGCGAGGTGAGCGAGGCGTCGTCGGCCAGGTTCGCCCCGAGCAGCGCGTGAATCATCTTCTGCAGAATCGGGAATCTGAGCAGGAGCTGCGTAATCTCGCCGGCGAACTCGCGCATCGCCGCCACGAACAGCATCAGAAACACCACCGCCATGGCCAGCACCAGCAGGAACAGCGGGGTGGTGTCGCGGATGGTCTTGGCGATGATCGCGCGGCTCACGGCGGCCCCCCCGGCTGACCGGCGGCCGCGCTCGACGGCTGGCCGCCGGCGTAGTACGCCAGGAACAGGTCTCCCAAGTCGGGCGGAGCGATGGTGACGTCCCGCACCGGACTCTGCGCCAGCCAGGCCAGCAGCGGTTCGATCGGGCCGGTCCAGGTTCCCTTCAACGCAGCGTCGCCGCGATGGATGAGCTGAAGCCGCGCCGGGGGCTCCGGCACTTGTTGGCCGGGGATCAGCGCTACCTCGACGCGCCGGATGGCGCGCCGGCGCAGCACGTCGATCTTCTCCTGCTCGATCAGGCAGCCGTCACGCAGGATCGCGACCACGTCGCACAGTTGCTGCACCTCGCTGAGCGTGTGGCTGGAGAACAGCACGGTGCGGCCGTCGGCGGTGACGTCGTGCAGTTCCTCGTACAGGACTTCCCTGATCAGCGGGTCGAGCGAGACGGTCGGCTCGTCGAGGATCAGCAGTTGGGGACGGTGCATCAAGGCCTGGATCAGCCCCAGCTTCTGCTTCATGCCGCGCGAGTAGTCGCGCACCCGTTTGTCCAGGTCTAGGTCGAAGCGCCGTGTCAGCCGGTTGATCTCCGCTCGCGATTTACCGCCCCGGGCGGCGTCAAGGAACGCCAGTGTCGCCCGACCGGTCAGTCCATCGTAGAAACGTACCTCACCCGGGAGATACCCGACCTGGCGGCGGATCTGCGGCCCGTCTCGCCAGACATCCCCGGCGAGCATCCGCCCGCTTCCCGCCGAGGCACGCAGCAAGCCCATCAGGATCCGAATGGTAGTGGTCTTGCCGGCCCCGTTCGGTCCCAGGAAGCCGAAGCGGCTGTTGACCGGAACATGCAGGTTCACCCGCCGGAGCACGTCGTGTGAGCCGAATCGCTTGCACAGATTCCGAGTAACAATTGCCGGCATGCCGCGATTAGAAAGCCCGCCGGGCATTTGAGCAACGACTGCAGGATCATTCCTGGTCGCTGGTTGCCGGTGGAACCGGCGCGGAAAGCTTGCGCCGGCGACGGAGGTGGATCACCAGGGCGATCAGGAAAATCGCCGCCAGGCTGAACACCATTATGTTCTGCTCGAGGAAGGAATGGGCGCTGGGGACTTCGACGTCAGCGATGATCAGCTGTGCTCCGTCGGCAAACCGGACCGTGACCTTTCCCGGGCGCGGCATGGCACCCGCGCGCGCCAGCCGCATCATGAAATCGGCCGAGCCCCCGGGCGGAATTCCCTGGCCCGGATCATCAACACTCGTGCGAACCCAACCCGGGGCATCCGTGCTGCCAAGCATCGACCTGTTCTTCCACTCCTGCGCCCAGCCCTCAGAGGTCTCGAACGTATCGCCGTGATAGTGCGGGAACTCGATGTAGACGATCGGCGAGGTGTGATGGTTGGTGACCTTCCAATCATAGAACTGGGTGTTGTCGGCCCGGACCCCGCCGTCGATCGTCACCTTCGGCTGGTCCGCGCCGACCGTCAGTGTCGGGCCAAGCAGGACCAAAGTTCCGAGCTGCAAGACGCGCCGAACGCAGGCCGGCACCTCCGGGCAGCCCAGAGGACGACGGGGCGGGTTCGAGCGTGTTTGCTTCTCGGGCATGCTGCTAATCATTGCCGTTCGGCAAGTGAATGTCATCCCCCTGAGTGTGGTTTGGAGGCCGCGTCCGCGGCGGCGCCGGCGGCGCCCTGCGTCTGGGCCTCGCGCTGGTTGGAGCCGAAGCCCGGGTACAGCCGCCGCATACACTCCGGGCAGATCCCGTGGCTGAACTCGGCGTCGGAGTGGCTGCGAACGTAAGACTCAATCTGCTCCCAGTAGCCCGCGTCATTGCGGACTTTCTTGCATGAGGAGCAGATCGGCAGCAATCCGTGCAGTGTTTTCACTGTCGCCAGCGCTTCCTTGCGCTCGCGTATCAAGCGTTCGCGTTCCTGCTGGACCCGCTCGCGCTCGGTGAAGTCGTGCATGCTGGCGCGGTATCCCAGGCAAATGCCATCGTCGTTGAAAATCGGCTGCCAGGAAACCTCGATCCAGGCGATCGAGCCGTCCTTTCGGCGGATCCGGAAGGTGACATCATTGCCCGAGGACCCGGCCGCGGCCGCTCTGAAAACCCCGGCCATCCTGGCCCGATCCTCCTCATGTACCAGGGACAGGGGATAGTCCGGCATGGCGAGACATTGGTCCTCGGTATACCCGGTCCAACGCTGCACCGCCGGGTTGACCCACAGCAATCGCCCCTTCGGGCTGAACCAGTTCTCCCAATCGCAGGTGTAGTCGGCGATGGCCCGAAATCGCTCTTCACTCTCCCGCAAGGCCTCTTCCGCACGTTTGCGTTCGGTAACGTCCTGGATCAGGCCGTCGTACGCGACCAGCTCTCCGTGATGGTCATAATGAGGGACCGGCGTGTTGCGCACCCAGCGCAGCCGGCCATCCTTGCGGATCACGCGATGCTCGATCGGGTCGGCCTGCTCACCCGCCGGGATACGCGCTGCCTGCTCCCTGACCAGCGACCGATCCTCTTGAGGCACCATGCTGATCCAGAGGAACGAGTCGGCGGCGAACTCCTCGGCGGTGTAACCGGTCACCGAGACACAGGCAGCCCCGTGCGCGGTTCCAGCCGCCCGACCGGCGTGGACACGAACCGTGTAGATGTAGTCCGTGATGGCGGCGGTGATTCGGCGGTAGCGCTCTTCGCTGTCGCGCAATTTGTGCTCGACGCGCTCATGCCGCAGCTCGATCCGCTCCAGCACCGCGATTCGGCGGCGCAGGCGATTCAACTCGTCGTGCAGCACAGCCTCGTTCGGGGAAGCGTCTCTCATCGCACCTGCTAAGCCGCTGCCTGCCGCATCGTCGGGCCTTCGATGCCGCCAGCATCCGGGCCCTAGCAGCGCTACACGCGCCGGCGACTGCGGTCACGCTATCTTCTGTCGTCCACAGACATTATCGGATCACTGGCGGGGTCCGCCTGACCAGGATCAGGGGGCGGGCCGAGATCGACAGGCGACGCGATCCCGTGGCGGCCGGTGCGGGGGTGCTGCGGGTCTAGTTTCGGCTGAGCCGGGCCCGGATCAGGTTGGCGCGGGCGATGCTGCGCTGCTCGCCGCTGAGCCGCTCGCC
>Ga0180434_10003021_pt1 | contig 21714 bp, 35 predicted proteins | sample SS_ome_7_FD_132453 | JGI IMG/M metagenome (GOLD analysis project Ga0180434, IMG submission 132453) | Hypersaline lake sediment archaeal communities from the Salton Sea, California, USA - SS_1_D_2 metaG | ecosystem: Environmental > Aquatic > Non-marine Saline and Alkaline > Hypersaline >...
CTCCGCTACCGCTAAAACTAATAGGGATTAAATTCAATAATCCTAAGAGAATCTGTAAAGTATCTGGAAAAAAAGCTATAACATGGCGTGTTATATAAAGCCGCTCTGTCCGTATTCTACTAGCTGCCTGCCTAACAGAAATAAAACAACCGCTACCAATACCAATAATATAACCCATGAATACTGGTACATATCTGTGCTAACTTCTATATTTGTTTGCTGTGCGCCTTTTGCTTCTGTAAATACATCTGTTACAGCTGTTCTAACATCATCATCCTGAATGGCTGCTATATCGCTATCTGATCTATTTAATATATCTTCGCCAGCTATATACATCTTTGTAGCAAATGTAGCACCCATTGGTGCTATAACTGCTGTAATTGTTATTATCAATACAGATAAAGCTAAGAAAACAAATACTAAAACCATATTTCCTTTTTTGTTCATCTTTTCTTCTTTTTTGGCGCTTTTTGTGGTCTTACGCCCAAAAATCTATTTAATGCCTTTAATCCTTCTTCTAATTCATTCCTGTAGGTTTTTCTTTTGCCTTTTCTGCTAGCGCCTTTGCCTGATCCTGCTGGAAATGCTAAAGGTAGTGGCGGCGGTACTCTAAACATTGGTGTTGGTGTTGGTATTGCTGTTGGTGTAAAGCTAAAGGTATTTGTAAAGGTATTTGTTTGCTGTGAAGTTTGGCTAGGTGATGGTGAAGGATTAGAAATATTATTTATAGTACTCTGTATAGTATTGCTAGGTATTATGCTAGGCTGTGTTTGTTGTGTTGGCTGTGTGCTAGGTGTGGTGCTAGGACTAAATATACCTGTTGGTGATAAGCTAGGCGTTGCTGTGCTTGATGGTGTTATAGAAGTGCTTTTAGTTGTTGTTGGCTGTGTTGTAAAGTTTGGGTTTAAAATTCTAGTAAAAATGTTTCTTTTTGGCGGTTTTTGCCTTTTTGTTGTAGTTTGCGTTGGTTGCCATATATTTACTGCAAATTGTCTAGTTTTGCCGCCTTTTTTGGTTACTGATACGCTCCTGAAGCCTTTAGTTTCTGTTGCTGTTATATCTGGCCTAGTTGTAGTGCTAATGGCAGGTGTTATTATTGTTCTTTTCAATATGCGCCTTTGTGCTGCTCTTACTACTGGAGCGCCGCCAAAATCGCCTATAGCTTCGAATGGATCAGTAAAGTAAGCTGCGCCTAATGCAGCCTTTTGTAAGCCTTTTCTAGCTGGATTAATAGCAACAATACCGCCGCCTATTGTTCCAGCTGATCCAGCACCAAAACCTGCGCCTATGGCTATGTCTTTAGCTTTAAGCCCTATAGGTCTAGTATCGAATCTGGCTTGCTGCTGTGCCGCTACGCTTGTGCCGCCTTCAATAGCTCCAAAGCCAGCTAATCTAGGAAATGCCTGTTTAAATAATTGTGGACTAAATATTTTACCTGTTTTTATTTTTTGGCCTGCCTGTTTTTGAAATAGGCCAGCAAAACTACGCTGTGCTGCTACTTCTGTGCTGGTTGCAATACTAGCTAAGCCTAAGCCTTCTGCTACGCTTTGGCTAATTGCCTGCCTTTTTGCTAATGGCCTAAGCTGTTCTTCTTTATATCCTCTTTTTTTCCCTTCTGCTATAAATGTCTTAATATAGGCTTCTTTTGCAGCTTTGCTAGAAAATGATGGGTTTATACCATAAGCTATGCCTTTTGCTCCAGCTTGTGATTTTAAGGCTGCTGTTTGTAAAAAACCAGCATCTTCTGTAATATCCAATTTATATATTTCTTTAGCTCTTGCTTGTTCTGCTGCTCCTACAATTAAATTATAATCTGGAGCGTTTACTATATCCCTTTGTGAAGAAGGAGCGCCTATTTTAGCGCCTGTTTTGGCTGCTGGCTGTATTGCTGCTGTTATACCTATTGATCTTAAAAAAGTTGCTGAATAAGGATTTTTAAGTACTGCTCTAGTACCCCTAGCTACTAATCCTGCGCCTTTTGCTGCTTTTGGTGCAAATGGTGTAGAAGTTATAGTAAATGGTGTTACTGGTGTTCTTCTGCCATTTTCTGCTATATAATAAATTCCTGTCGTATCTTTAGGCAATCGCTCTTGCATTAAAAAGCTTTTAACTTTATCAATCCTAGATTTAGGCTTTGCTGTTGCTTTTTGTATTTCTTCTGGAGTTACTACGCTAGTATTTTGTGGATAATAACCCTGCCTGCTGCGCTCAATTACAGCAGGCGTGGGTTTAGGTTGTTTAGTTGATACGTTAGGATTTCCTAAGCGTATTAGCCTGTCGCTATAGCTTTCTGGCTGTTTACGATTAATACTTTTAATGGTAATGCTTTCTTGTGGTAATTGAATATTGCGGGTTTTTATATTTCTTATGGTGCTTTCGTATGCCTTTTGCCTGTTTATTTCTCTTTGTGCTATATCCCTTTGGCTTATGCCTGTTATTCTGGATAATTTAACTATTTCGCCTGCGTTTAGTCTTTCTCCCCTGTTGGCCTTTTCTACCTTTTTAACCTCTGGCGCTGCCTGCGTATATACTTTGTTGCCAATTTGTACCGCTGGAGTGTCAGAATAGGTTGTTTTATCTGGCGAAATGGCTAAGTTTATTCTTGAAGAAATAGCGCTAGGATATTCTGATTTTACCTTTTCTGGATTTTCTTTACCTAATAGTATTCTGTCTTGTGCTTCTCTAACTTGCTGGCTTTGCTTTGCTGCATCGCTGTAATAATAATAGCCGCCCATATATCTACTTTAATATTTGTATTATAAATAGTTTTGCAAAAGTCACTATTTTTAAGCCTGCAGCGGATCAGTAGCTACTTTCTTGCTAAATACTTCTTCCATTAGGCCGCCTAGCTTTTTATTGGCCAGCTTAACATTTTTTAAAAAAGGCTCTGCTTTTTGGTATTCTTTGCTTTCTTTGTAGGCTTTTATATCTTCTTCGTATTTCGGACTAAGCATATTGGCAGCTTTGCATAAAACCTCTATATGCTCAATAAAAACCCAATATTTCGTAAATCCTTCTTTAGTGGTGTCATTCATTAAGGCAGCCTGTGCCTTTAATAAAGCGCTATGAATATAATAATCTGGATTTATCTTAATATCTGTGCCTATGACTTCATCTACATCTATTACATCGTTTTCATATTTATCATAATCTTTTTTATCTTTCTGCATCGAAAAGCGCCTTTATCTTGTTTGTTTTTGATATAAGCTTTTCTTCTAGCTTGAAGATTTGCTTTTTTATTATTTCTCTTTCTTTCTGTAATTCCATTATTTTATTCATGCTGTTTTTAACCATTTTATAATCCCCCAACTATAATCTCCAAAAGTATCCAAAATAGCAAAGATTAAGCCAAAAATAAGCCAAACTGTTTCATATCCATAATACAAACCGCTACATAGCCATAAAGCAAATATATACCAAACAGCCATAGCTGTAACAAAAAACAATATTTTCTGATATACCTTATTCATTTATAGCACCCCTTTGTGTAAAAGCTTCATTTAGCTTTTTTTCAAACTCTTTAGCTTCAATTTTGGTTAAATCATGCATATCCCTAAATTTTGGGTTTACCTTCCATTTTCCCCTAATCCTGCGGCCAATTAAGCCTAAATTATCTGGATTTTTTAAATAATGATCTACCATTGAAGCAACCTTAATATTTTCTGCGCCTACATCGCTTTTAATCTCTTTGATCAAAGAATTAATTTTTTTCTTGATTATTCCGCTTTTGCTTTCAAAATCCTTTTTTTCAAAGATTTTTATAAGTTCTGCGCTAGGTTTTCTTAGCTCTAGGTATTGCGGTACATACCTGCGGTATTTTCCGTATTTATTCACAACATAGCCAGAAAGCTTGCGCCTTCTTAGCTTTGGCTTCTCTAAATCTCTATCATCCTTCCAAAGTACATTTATGTAAAGTCTTGCTCTTTTTTGCTTGGGCCTACGAACTATGCAATAGTAGTTTAAAGTATAGCGTATGTCGTTACTAATATCCCTGATAAACTGCGATATAACTATTATGCATAACCTTTTTATTGTTCTGCTCATAGCGTTTACATCGCTGATACTTTGGTTTAAGAAGGTGTACCATAGCTTAGCCTTTACTATCTCTCTAGCTTCATGCATACAGATTATATTAGCTTTCTTTAGTTCCTTATCAAATAACAAAGCATCCAGCTTTTCTGGATATTCCAGTGGAGTATATACGTTTATGGCTTCTATGTAATCCATAGTATTTAAACCCTGAATCTCCAGCAGTAGCTCTTGTAGGCGTAAAGCTGTAAAGCTTTTGCCCTCTCCGCTATCGCCGCCCACAAACATAACTGCTGGCTTATGTGCCTTTAGTCTTTTTATGATAATGCTATATAGAATCTTCTTAGTTAGTTCCTCTGGAGCTTCTTTAGAAGGATCATGCTTAACTACAAAATCACAAAATGCCATATAATTATACCTTATATCTAGTTATATTTAAAGATTATTATAGTAGTGTACTATTTTGTTCATATATACTATATGGTGCATAGAAAAGCTTAAATATGAGTACAACTTACGAAAACTATACTTTTCGTAATAACTGATTTCAATACCTCATGTTTTCACAATGGTTGAGCAAAAGATAAAGAACATTAATTATAGGATGTTTTTAGATAAAGGTTTTATAAAAATACTATCTGAATCTGATATAAATACAGCTTTAGATAATATAAAAGGCAGGCATAGAACAGAAGCTAGAGCTTTAGTAATTACTTTGTATTTAACTGGAGCTAGGCCAGTTGAAGTGCTGCAGCTAAAGGCTAAAGATTTTAAAAGAGATAAAAGTTATTTGGTTGTGCAGATGCCAGCGGCTAAGCATGGGTTAGCTAGGCCGATCTATCTAAGGTATAAGCTGCCAATGGTTAAGGAGCTATATAAATATACTGTTGGCCTATTTTCTGAAATGTTTGTATTTTATCACTTTAAAGCCAACTATGTTAGAGAATACCAAACTAAGAGCGGCATAAAGCAAACTGTAGATTATAGCAACAATTTAAGATATTACTTTAAGAAATGGTTTAAAGATATAGATATTACGCCATACTATTTAAGGCATAATAGGTTTAGTAGCCTAGCAGCAAAAGGAGCTAATGAAGAACAGCTAAGGCAGATAAAAGGCGCTAAAACATTAGCTAGCGTAACTGTTTACAGCCATCTAAGCGCCAAAAGCGCTAAAGACATAGCAAAAAAGATAGACTAGCAATAGTAAGCCATACATTTGCTGCAGTAGTTTTCTTCTAGTTCTTTGCCGCAGATCATACATTTAGGTTTAGGTTTTGGTTTCATAATTCGGGATCTATTTTATGTATTATCATTTGGTTATGTTTTCTACATTTTGCCCTAAAGTTTTTTATCTGATCAATATTCCAATATAAAGGTTTAGCTATATTATAGCCACCATCAAAACAACAATCATTAACTTTAACATTCCATATTTTTAGAAGATCCAATTTTTTTAAACAATCAATATAAGGTATTTTCCAATTAACTAATATAAATACGCTTAAATCTTCTGACTTATAGCCTGCCCTTTTAAAAGTTCTCCATACCCATTGATGTTTTTTTTGTGAATTAAAACTATAATCCCATGCCCATCTAACCTTTCTAAATCCTTTTTTTTTCATTAAATCCGCTATTTCTTGATCTAATCTTCTAAAATCAATACCACAAACAAATTCATACCTTTTTTTTGGTAATGATTTTAATATTTCTTTTGCTTTAGGATTAGCTAAAAAATTCATATCTAATATTTGTATAACTTTATCTTTAGGGATTTCAGGATTAAATGTTTTAATTTCTTTAGCTTCATAGCAATAAGTGCAGTTATTAGGACATCCGCTAGTAAATTGTATTCTTTTCATTGTGTATATAACTTAAATATTCCTGCTGTTACTAAAAATCCTAGTAATAATACTGGATAAAAAGGCAAAGGCTTTTTATATTTTAGGATTTTAAACTTTATAAATACATATAAAGCTGTGATCAGAATAAAAAAGATTCCAAACCATGCTAACTGAAAAGGATTTATATAACCTAGCCCTAGAAATATCCAGCTTATAGTCCGGTTGTCCGCTTCTCCCAATACTTTTGTTTTATTTAGGTAGATAGTAAGAGCTATTACAACTAAAACTAATGCAAAAATATATAATAAGGATCTATGTACATGGGATATTAAGCTAACAGTAATGCCTAGCATAAAGTAATTATGCCTGTCATCTACTATCATCTGGCGCTTAAAATCCTGAAAAGTTAAGAGAATAAGGTAAAAAGTGCCGAAAAAAGCCCAATATGCTAGGTCCATCTTAATTAGGCCATCCGCCCATTAAAGTATAATTATCATTTTGGCTTATCGGACAATTTTTTTTATTGTTTATTACATCTACCATAAAGTTTGCTTGCTTAATACATTCTGTGTATTTTTGTTCTGTCATGGCGTTATCTATTGGATTTAAAGCCATGCCAATACCAAAGCCTAGAATAAAACAAACTATGCCTATAGCCAATATTGTATAAAATATTTTTGGTTTCATTTTTTCCAGTAATTAGCATTTACTATCTTTGTTGTTTTTGCTGGCGCTTTGCCTGCTGTGATATATCTATAAAACAGAAAGCCAGCAGCTGAAATAAACCCAAAGATCATAAGCCAGTACATGATCTCTACAAATGGGTTAAAATTCATGTGTATAAACATACCTATAGCCAATACTATAAAGATGCCGCCAAAGCTAAAAGCAAATACTCTAGCCATCAGTTGTGCCTTATCTTTTATCAACGTATAACCCCCTTAGATTTATTATTATATCCCATACCCCCTCTATTTCCATATTCCTAATAAATTTGCCTTTGTGTACTGTGTAGTCTAATAATTCTATTTTATCCTGCTTAATCTCTTTGGCTATCATATTAACTATTTTCTTTAGAACAATCTTTAAATAAGGAAAATACTCTTTAGTTATATCAAAAGCCTGAATATTGTCTATATTTCCTGCTGCATCTATGCCTTTTTTTCTAAGAAGCTTTGCCCTAGCCCTAGTAAATAAAAGCTTCATAACCCTGCTGGTTGTATGCATATTTATTATTAGCTCATACTCACTAGGATTTAAAGCCTTAAAATCATATTCGAAATTATCAGTTACTGCCATATTTTGCCAGCTCCTTTTTTGTTAATACCCATTCCTGCCTAGCTTTGCATCTTTTATCATGCAGCTTTTGTATTTTTTTATCAATATGTTTTACTTTTATATCTAGTTTGTATAATTTATCCTTTAATAGCCTGTACTGCTCTTTTTTTTCTTTTTCCGATCCCATATTTTAATGTTTACCCTAGCCTATTTTATGCAAATATAGGCTTGGCTATTGTCGCGTTATGGCGCTGCCTGATACTGCGGTACTGGCTGCATCGGCTGTTGATCCTGCAAACTGTTGCAGAGCCTGCATTATCAAAGGAAAAAACATTATACCTAAAATTATCATAATTATAACTACTATTATCCAAAACCATTTATTTGCAAAGATATTACTTTTAGCTGGCTTTGTCATCTCTACAACATACCTGCTAAAATCCCTAACAACAGAAGTTAGCTCCTGTACCTTTCGGTTTAAATATAAGATCATGTGTTCGGCAAATGCGCCTTTCTCTTTCTCTGCAAAAAAATCTTTTGTTAGTATGCTGTTAACCTGATCATTCCACAGTATAACTGGCCAATGATATAAAGCAAAGCGGCCTTCATTATATTGCTGTTCGTCTAATTCTATCTTAATTTTTCCATCTTTTATAACTGCCTTTGTGCTGTTCTTTACTGGCTTTGCTATCTGCGCTACTGTTTCCCTGTTAAAAATATCCTCTATCTCTTTGCCCTGCAGTTTACCCCTAATAAATGGACTTTGTAACGAAACAACAAAAGGCCTTATTATTCCTGTGCTGTCAAAATTAATGGCTAGCAGGCCTTTACTTTCCATGATCAGTTGAAAAGGATTTCTTAGCATTATAGCGCCAACTACAATGCCTACTATAAGGCCTGCCAGCATAGTACCAATCCCTATAAGTATGCCATAAAAAGTAGTGCCTACAAAAAAAAATATAGTAGTAAATAAAGAAGCAAATACTAAAGCACCGTATTTTTTCCAAACAAAAGGATTAAGCATTTTTCTTTATCTCTGTTAATATAATTTTTGTATATTGATAATGTAATTTATGTACATAAAATATTGAAAAAAGTATAAAAAATAAACTACTACCTATAGCTGCAAATAATGCAGAAATATACTGGTTTAATAATGTAGTTATAACTAATTCAATACAAAATATTAATGTAAATATTAAATTTGCAATTATCAAGAAATTTAAGGTTTTTTGGTTTAATGTCATCTTCTAAACAACCCCCTATTTTCCTGCTGTGGTACTGGTGCAGCTGGCAGATTAGGATAAGCTATTTCATATTTGTTTTTTAGAGTTTCTAAGAATCCAGAAGCGCCTAAACTTAATGTAGTCCTGGCTATATTGAAATATAGATCAATCAAAAACTTAGCGTTATGCTCTATTAGCCTTTCGTTATTATCAAGTATCTTTTTTGTTCTATCTGATAAGATCATAACTTTCTTTTTTTCTTTTATCCTTAGATCGTCTTTATAGTCAAAGAATATCTCTGCAACCTTTATAAATTCCCTAACCCAAACATAGAACTTTAGGATTATATACCTATCCCAGTCGCCATAGTTTACCAACTTTGCTTCTGTTCCTGCCAACAAATAAAGAAGCTCTAAAAGCTCCTCTCTTTTTAATCTAGGCTTTTTTATTAAATCCCTAACCCTGTTTACATCCTCTTTGGCTAGTATCTTATCAATAAATGTTTTTTCAGAAGTTGTATTTAATAGGTTTCTTTCCAAATTTTCTGCAAAAGTCATAGGTAGTTTATTTTATTGGTTATTTATAAATATTATTGTATTTAAATAATTATATTATATTTCAATAATATTAATAAATATATTATTTTAATATAATTTGCATGGTAGCGAAAACAGTACAAATAACCAAAGAACAGCAGAATTTTTTAAAAGACAATAGTATAAATTTCTCTAGTTTTGTTAGGAAAAAACTAGATGAGCTAATAAAAGGTGAAATATATGGACCAACCAACATTAGATAAAGAGCAGCTGGCAGATTATATAACTAAGAAGGTAGCAGCTGCTGAAATTGTAAAGTATCTGGTAAAAATAAGAAATATTGGCATCATGTCAATAGTAGCTGTAATGTTTATAGCTGTTGTTGCATCTTTAAGTTTAGTAGCTGGTGCATTTTCCGCAGGTATTTTAGCTATTGGCTTTGCTTGGATCATCTGGCAGGATTTAAAGAAGCTTAAAGAGCTAAAGTATAATTATGGCCTTCAATGAATCAACAAAAGCAGTTAGATGAGCAGAAAACAGCAGGCGCTAGCTATATTCTTACTTTTTATAATGAAATTCAAGCTTTAAAGCATTGGTGCGCTGTATATTCTAATACTATGGCTAATCTGGAGCATAAATATAACAAAAATATAAATGAAGCTTCACTAGAAGAAGAAGAAAAGCTAAACTATAATAATATTATGGAGCAGGTTAAATACCATGTTCGTATAACCTATATGTCATTTATGGCTATTAATTCTGCTTTGCAGCAAAGAGACATTAAGGTTAAAAAGCATTATGATACTTTTAAAATGCGCCATGTGCCTGAATCTGATACTTTAGAAAGATATACAGCTGCATTAAATGAGTTTTTGCTAAAAGACATTGTGCAAAACCTTTTACAAACTAGCCAGCAGCTAGTAGAACAGATATTTAGCGAAAATGATTCCAGAAATACCGCAAAGTAACGATTTATTTCCAATTTCTATAATCGTTACTGAAAGAAATAGTAAGCCAGCTATAGAGTTAAGAGCTACTTCTACTGATCCAGAGATTATTAAAAATATTATAAGCTGTGCTTTTCATAAAAGGCCAATTATAGTAAATCCAACTTTTAGAAATGATATAAAGGCTTTAAGCTGTTTGGTTGATAAAGGCATAATCTATAGGAATGAAGAAGAAAATAGTTACTATTTCTTATTTTAAAAAAAAAAAGAAATTTAGCGTTTTTTCTTTTTTTTGTAATTGCATGGCATTATAAAGCGCTTCCTCTATAGCCGCTGCCGCCTGTAGCTGCAAAGCCAATAACCATCGCTAAAACTACAGCAATCACTACAGCTAGTACAATTATCGGTAGATAATTGCCTGTTTGCTCCAATGCTTCAAAGCCGCCTAATATTCCTGCTTTTGCAGATGTTCTAACTTCTGCTGCTCCCCATGTATAGTTAGCAGCCATAGCGCTATTATTAAGGCTAACATCTGAAGTAGATTTTAGTAATACTGTTCCTGCATCGTAATCTATAGTAAAATTGTTTAGATTTATTGCAGTTTTACCGCCTGTGTTGTTAAATATAGCCAATGTATCTTCTTGTACAAAGCTATGATCTAAAGCCACTACAGTATTATTCAATGCTGTAAATCCATCGTTTTTTACTACATTATTGCCTATAGCTTCTAGGTCATCTTCTAGCAGGTTATAGGTACTACCCCCGATAGTTCCTACAAAGATCAATATTAGAACAGCTACGCCTATGCCTACAATCAATGTAATTATAGCACCAACTGCAGCGCCTGCTGCTAATTGGCCTTTTCTATAATAAAGTTCTTCTGTTTTCTGTTCCATTTTTAAGAAAAAAAAGAAAATGCGCTTATAAAGCGCTTCCTCTATAGCCGCCACCGCCACCGAATGCAGTAAAGCCAATGACTAATGTCAAGACTACAGCAATCACTACAGCTAGTACAATTATCGGTAGATAATTGCCTGTTTGCTCCAATGCTTCAAAGCCTGATACTATGCCCTGCTTTATGCTGTTCTTTATTGTGGTGTTGCTAATTTCGTCTATGTCGCTTTCTACCAGCTGGTATGTCTGGCCGCCTAGTGATCCTACAAAGATCAAGACTAGCACCGATACGCCTACGCCTACAATCAATGTAATTATAGCACCAACTGCAGCGCCTGCTCCCATCTGGCCTTTTTTCTCATATAGTTTTTTTGTTTCTAATTCCTGCATTTTACCCCTCCATTTAGAGTTAATACTTATAGAAGTTAAGAAAAAACTATATAAAGCTATATAAAAGTCACCAAAATCACTATTAAGTCTGTCTTGTAAATCTTTTTAGCTGTTTTTGTGAGTTTTCTATACTTTTATAGCTTTCTATGGGCTTTGTTGTGTTATCCTTAATGGCTATGATTATTTCAAACATTAGAAACACTACATTTAATACAATTAGGTAGTTTTCTAATTTCCATAGCTGTAAAAACAATAATTCCTGCGGATATACCAGCGTTATGATCATTCCTACTAGCCATGCTAGAAAAAAGCCAATAAATAAGATAAAACCTAGCTTTATATCATAAAACTGGCCTACAGACATCATATTATAAACCTTTATTAATATTATGCCTATTATTATCAAAAATTGCACCAAAAATAACATATCGTATATATCTATTTTTATCACCCTAAGTTTTTATTTCCATTTTACCATCTGTATGTACATCTAAAATACATCCTGCTGATACTTGCAAAGCACCAATATTAGATATTGTAGCGTGTATAGCTATGTTTCCTGCATTGCTAGTCAGAAAATCATTGCCGCCTAAATCGGTATTACTATCTAAATTACAACTATCACTACAATCTATGTTCCATGTTCCCGAAGAATATGTGCAAGTGTCTGGAGGCTCCGCCTCCCCAGAAGAATTATATGTTTTAAATATTAAATTAGAGTAATAAGGACTTATAAAATATGGACTATGGCTTTGAAACTTAATATTAGTAATAATACTAAATACATCAGAAGCTATATTAAAATCAGTTCCATTAGCTCTAAATCCTGATGACTGATAGTTATGATTATTTTCCATAAATTCATTGTATAAATTTCCAATTTCGGTAGAATCCAAACTTTCATTAAAAATCATTATTTCGTCTAAAGTTCCATTAAATTCTCCTACATACGCTCCTGAAGCTCCTATTATAAGTTTACCATTTTCATTATTAAAACCCTGTGTTAAGGTAACATCATCTAACAGCTCACCATCACAAAATAAATAACTGGTATTTTTAGTTGCAGTAGAATTTATACCAAAAGTCACAAAATGCCAATCAGTGTCGCCCTCAGCTCCACACACGCCAGAAGCACCTGATCTAAAATTTTCAGCATCATTATAATAATACATACGATGAGTACCAAGAGTAGTTGCTACTGCTAAAGTAAAAATATTAGGTTTAGATATTAAATATTGCTGTCTTTCAGATTCTACATCATTTTTCTTAAACCATAATGCTATAGTATATCCCTTTTTATCATTTATTGTAAATTCCCTACTTGATTCAATACCATCGCTTCCGCCACCAGAAAAATTATAAGCTGAACTATCATTCAACCCTTCATTTTCGGTATAATCACCGTTTAATAGTATACCATCATTTCCAGCAGGTCCAAAATCCCAAATTTGATCAAATTCAAAGTTATAATAACTATAAAGCTTATCAGCATCAAAATTAAAATTATCAAACATAATTTCATAAGAAACATTTCCAAACTGATCAACATTTCCCTGTACAGAAACATTGATCCTATTATAACCAGCTCCTGTATAAATTGGATAAATTGTTTGATTACCTTCTTCAACAAACCTATGGCTTTGATTATTAAATATATCCTGTATATCAGTTATATTTAAAAAATGCTTAAAAACCATCAATTCATCTATATATCCCTCAAAATATCTATCAAAACCGTTATTCTTTCCAATCCTGAAAGATTCAGCTCCTGAATCAATATCATTTAAATCAGAAACATCAGCAGGACCAGCAGCTAATTGTCCGTTAATATATAAATTCAATCCATTACTATCACTTTCATTATATGTAAAGCAGACATGCCGCCATTCATTCGCTGTAGCAGTGTTACTATTGGTTTCTAGCTGCTCTGCTCCACCACCTGCATCATTTACCCATACGGTATAACAATCTGTACAACCTGTGCTTGAACCAACATTATCACGCTGAAAAAGGAATCCTCCAGATGCAACTCCCTGAGAATCACTTAGTATCATGTGATCTGCATTATCTGCTGTATGGTATAACCACGCACAAACCGTCATCTGATTTACATTATCTACTTCATCCACATCATAACAAGACAAATGACCGTTGGAGCTTAATTTAACCGCATCATCAATAATACCATCACTCCTGTTTACAGTCCCAAACTCAATGGCATGATATTCATTTCCACTTATATCCAGCCATTGACCATCTGAAGTATTATAATCAAAATTAAAATACATAATAGTTCCATTAAAAGGATAATTGCTACTTAAATTCATAACTGTATAATTATATAATTGTGTAACATTATAATTAATGGCATTCATCCTATAATAATGCTTACTTTCTACTATAGGATCAATAAAAAATTTTTGAATACTAATATCATGCAACGAATAAAAAATCAGATCCATCTCATAATCTTTAATAAAATATTTGCATTCTGAATAACTACTGTTGCATACATCTGTAAAGTCAATTATGCTTCTATCATAATAACAGAATCCATTATAACATTCTTCAGTTTCTGTATAAAATCTTTGATTATTCTGCTTTTTGATTTTATTATTAGTTCTTTTATTATATTTGAACAAAAGCTTATCCTTATTGACATCTAAATATGCTCCAAATTTTATCTTATCACCTTTTTCTGTTGCAAAAATATCATTCACAATCTCATATCTATCCTCATTGAAATAATAAAGGCTTATGTTAGTCTCTAATTTATCATTCTTATAAGAAATATAATTTGAGCTTCCTATTTCGTTTTCTATAGAAACTTGAGCATTTACAATAGGAAAAATTAACAAAATCAAAAAAAAATAAATTTTTCTCATAGTTCTTTTACCATATAACAACCATTCCCCCTCCTACTCCCCTAATAACCCATGAGCTGCCATTGTTATACATATATGCTCCATCGTCATGTACAACTGATAAGTTTTTGCTTATATTTACATCCCCAGTAAAATCACCGCCTGTTATGTTCATGTGTAAAGATAATAGGCTGTTGTTAAAAGGCGGCAGTATGCTTAGATTTATATACTGTGAAATCGATTCATTGCTGTTTATATTGTCTGTTATTTCAGCAGACCAATCTATAATATAGCCAGAACTATTCCAATTCTTTATGTAGCCATCTACATTCCAGTTAAGGCCAACATAGCCAGAAGCATTGACAAAATCTATTATAGTTTCATTATCTTGAGCAGGTATAGTTGTATCGTTATCTGAAACAGCATTGATCATATTGTAAAGTGTTTGGTTGTTCATAATATCTACAAAATAAGCAAATGTATTATTACTTGCGTAACTGATATTTAAAAACATCTGCGTTAATGTTTCGTTTGTGTTGGCATCACCGCCGCCTGCTGCTGAAGCATCTGCGCAGTAATCGCTATCGCTACCATCTGTTATCTGTGCACAATTTATACTTATGTTTTGGTCGCTCCAATTCACTAATAAACCTGATTGATTGACTGCATCTATTACTGTTTCATTGTTCATTATAGAAAGGTTTATTGCATTTACATGTAATGACATCATATAGTTTATAGTGGCATTGTTCATTATCGTTTTGTTTGTAGCTATTACAATGGCGGTTATGTTCGAATAGACAGCATCTGATATTGTGTCGTTGTTCATGGCGTTGCTTGTTCCGTTTACTGCTGTTGCAGTAAATTCTGTTCCGACCAACACTAAGCCATCGCCTGCTGTATATGATACTCCGCCTGCAAGCTGTGACATACATTGCCCTGTAGATATTATACAAACATCTGAACCATTTACTTTAACTGTACCTCCTGCACTTGTAAAGTTAAAGTAATCGCCTAGAGCTAAAGTGATAGGCAATAACAATAACATAAAAGGCAAAATTAATAATGTTTTTTTCTTTATCATTCTATATACCTCCCAAAAATAAGTTCTTCTGTAGTAGAAGCTATAATAGTTACGCTTTCTGCTTCTGCGTCTGTTATATCCCAAATAACCCCTTTATATTTGCTATTTCTAATGTCAAAAGTCATATAGTAAGCTGCTGGCGCTTCTCCTGATCCATTTACTGCAGTTGCTCTAAATTCTGTTCCGATTAGCACTAAACCATCTCCTGCTGTGTAAGTTGTATCAGTATCTGTATCGGTGTCATTATCGCTTACAGCATTTATCATATTAAATATAGTCTGGTTGTTCATTACATTAGTTATATTAGGAAACATCGAATATAAGGTAGCATTTTGTGTAAAATTTATATAAGTGTAATTATAAATGTTTGTAATATTAGCGCCTGCTGCTGTGCATAAACCATTTTCTGCTGTGCAAATGCTTTGTGGACCTAAATAAAGCCTGTTATTTGTCCAATTTAAATATATTGATTCGTTTTGCAGCTGTAAATATAATGGATTTATCATAACTTTATTTGTTTCTCTATGCTCTGCTGTCCATTTATACCTAGTCGTTAGTTCTGCTGTTGCAGCCAGAATAAGAATTAAAATAAATGTTATAGCTATTGTAACTTTATTCATATAATACCGCCTGCTTGTGTTGTTTTTGATATTGGATAAAGGCTAAAGCAAAGCAGTACAAAAGAGATCATAGCAACAATAAAGCTAGGCGTGTGATTCATTTCCAAAGCATACCAAAGCATAGCTAATAGGCTGCTACTTAAAAAGTGAGTTACTAGGCCTGCCTTAAAATCTCTAATATACCCTATAACCCCTGCTAAGAGAACTACAACCAATACTAGATTCTCTAATGAAATGCCCATATTTGCTGTTATTATGTTAAATGCTTCCCATACCATTATACTAGCCTGCCTGATCTAACCCCTACTAATAACTGCATTATCCCTATAAAGTATAGTACCATAACAACTACGCCTATAAATGTTTGTACTGTTGCAATCATAAAAGTATCTATAGATAACAACCTAGTTAATCCATTTATAATTAAGCCTACCATCTCTGGAATAGCAAATATAAAATTAAGCAATAAGTCTATTAAGATATTTCCAGAATAGAATACCAAAGCGCCTAGCTCTACTGCTGGAATATCTGTTTGTCTTTCCAGGCTTTGCTGTACATCGCCGCTAACCGATTCTAAATTTATTGCTTCTGCAACTTCGCTAAAGCTGCTAACCTGATTTATAAAAGAAGTTGGTACAGCGTAAGTTAATAATGTAATGCCTACAGCAAAGAATAGCTGTACAACTAATATAACCTTAAACATTGTCATTACGCTTTCTTCTGCCATTATGCTAGTGTTGGATAGTTTTGTTTACTGATAACTATAAATGTATATATGATCAGTATTATATTTATTGCCATAAACCATTTACCATACCATGTTGTTACTGCAAAAGTAAGTACAGCTATGCTTGAAAAATTAAACAATACTCCAAACCATGAAAAGCTAAGCCTGCTTATCGTAAGAGTAAAGCCTATCAATGTTAATATTATGGCCATTGTCATAGCTACTTTGCTATTCATAAAACCAGAGTTGCCGCCTATGTCAAAGTATTTAACTGTGTTGCTAGTTCCATCTGTGGTAGTTGCTGTTAAATCTATCCTAAAAACTGTGCTGTTGCTTATATTGCTTAATGTTGTATAATCAAAGTAAATAGTAAAGTTGTTAAAATCTTCAAATTCTGAATAGCTAAATACATTTTGGTTATTATCCATGTTCACTATACTTAAAGATGCATCGGTATTGTCTTTGGCTACGTTCAAATAAAATATCTCTATTAATCCTGTGCTAGTCTTTACTACGCTTAATGCATCTGTAATTATATCTATTTCGTATGCTGTTTTTGAAAACTCCAGGACATCTAAATTTATGTAGGTTGCTATTGATCCATCTAAGCTGGCTAAAAATGTTTGTATGCTATTGATATATGTATATAGATAATATAGCGCATCTATTGTATATGCTTTTAGTACATAGCTATCCTGATAAGCAAAGCGTGTATAATCTGCTACAACATAACAATTAGAATAAATATTTTTTAATACTGCCTGTTTTTCAGAAGCCGAGATTATAAGCTGCTCATAATGGGTTGTATGTTCTTTGTTTGCGCATACTCTTAGATCATTAGGTACTAGGCTAACATCTATGTATCTGGTTATAAGCGTGCCATCTTCATAGCCAAAAACAAAGCGCAGCTTTTCGTTTCCAAAGCTAGTAAAGTTTATCTGTGTGCTGTTCTCATCCCAAAAATCATAATAAGTTGAATTGTCATCAAAGTAAACAGCTGCGCTGGTTATGTTTCTAACATCAAATAATGAGTTTGTCTTTTCATCTATTAGCTGTAAAATCTTATTATATAAAACCTGTGTGTATGTTAGGTTTCTTCGGTTAAAAAAATCAGAGCATTGCAAAGTTAAACCGTTATAGCCATCGTTACCTACGGTTACATTACTTATATATGTGTTGTTGGTAAAATTGCCAAAAGCTAATTCTGTTTTATTAAAGGTTAGGTTGTATGTAAGCAAAGGCGCTAGGTTATCATAGCAATAGGCAGTAGTGTTTAAGGTTGAGTTTACAAAGCCAGTATTATTTAAGCTAATGTTTAAAACTATTGTAGGCCTGCTTATATCATTTAAAAAGGTATAGTTCCTAAAATAAAAGTTATCCCCTAGTGTTGAGTTAAACAAAAAGCTAATGTTATAATAGCCATTTATGTTGGCGCTGTATGTATCATTAAAAAGCTGCGTGTTGTTGTTGCAGGTTAGGCTAGTTTCTTTGTTTGGTGATCCTGTAATATATCTAACCAGTTTGCTTGTGCTTGATTGATGGCAGCTATATTCTATAGTGTATGTTAAATTTTTGGTGTAATTTATGTTGCTATAATTTCTATAGTTCTGAAATTGTACAGAAGCATTTATATTAGAATAAGGATAAAGTTCTGATGCTAAATCGGCTGCTAGGCTTTGGGTTAAATAAGATCGGTTTACATAACCATTAGCCCAAACATATATGTTTTTAGTAGCTGGTGCATTTTCTAAGGCTGTTGTAATTGTGCCTGTTGTTGTTGTGTATGGTGTGCCATCTACTATAGCGCTAAAAGAAGTTAAAGAAGTTGAGTTTAAGGCATCTTGGGCGGTTATAGCAAAATAATCTGTATTTTCTGTTAGAAATACTGTAAAATTATCATATTTCTGCTCCCTATTGCTATAAAATATTAATGACATGTTGTTTTGCGTAAAATTAGTTACGTTTAGGTGTATTTCTTTATCTGCTGTAACCCATTGAGAATTATTATCAGTTTGATAAGCTGATGCTGTAATATTTAAGATTTCTAAGTTTTGATTCCAATTAAACTGTACAATATTAGTAACCCATTTATTTAAAGGCGGATTATTGCCAACAACTACATACTTTGGACCGCCAGCGCTTGTGCCATTACCTAAAGCCATCCTTAAACCTGCTCCTTTGCCAAAGTCTAGGCCAGCTATTGTATATCCTTCTTGCGCTCCATAAGCTGGTGTGCCATCATGACCAAAAGAAATTAATACTCTAGGTACATTGATAATATCATTATCTTCATAGCTTTGGTAATGCACCACCATATATTTATCAGAAGCGTTTAAAGAACTAAGGTTAAATTGTATGCCTTCTAAATAAAAATAGCTTTCTGCTTCTATATTATGATAAAGTAAGTCATCATGTATTTCATAGTTTGCACCATTACTTCGATCAGTATAGTTTAGGCCTACCTGATTTAGTTTAAAATCTGGAGCATGGTTTAAAATGGTTGTGCCATCTGCGTCTGTATAGGTTTCATTAAACAAATAATCTATATTGCCATAAGCGCCATAATCTGCTAGATTAGTGTAAAGCGGTAGGCTAAAGGCTATTGTGCTAAGCAAAATAAACATAATTAAAGTAATGGCTTTTTTCATTGAGTTAATTATTAGATTATACTTATAAATAGTTTTGCAAAAGTCACTATTTTTTAGCTAGCAGTTCTGTCATCCTTTTAGTACTTCTGGCTAGCTCCTTAATGGCTGCTATGTGGCTTTTTATATTGGCTTCATGGTAGGCCTGATTCTTTACAACATCATTTATAAGCTGTGTGATCCTGCTTAGCTTTGGTACTTCGCCTGTTGTTTCTGTATATCCTTTTATGTCATTTAAAAATGGTATCATTATATTATCCATGTCTTTTACTGCAGTGTCTTTGTGTACTGTTTCTAGCTCATCCGCTTTTAGTGATCTATCGGTCAAAAGCCATAGGCCTTTATTATTTCTCACTTCTAGGCGCTTAGAATCCTTATTATAGGCTTCTGCTAGGTTATCATGGACTTTACCGTAGTGCTGCCTGTTTATGTTGAATCTATAGGCTTTATTCCGCTTTAGAGAAGTATTTAGCAGGTTTTCCAGATTTTTAAATAATTTATATAAATCATATAAAAAAGCCTGCTTTGCTTCTTTTGCTGATCTTTGATAATAACTTTTATCCTTATTTAAATATATTACAATAGATTTAGCTGTAAGCCATACCTTATTGTTATTTATGGTTATTCGCTGGCCCTGCGGTATATTTATATAATTTATACCTTTTTTATATAAATATTGTTCTCTTTTACTCCAGTTTGGTATTTTTGGAATAGATAAGGTTACTATAAAGCCATGTCCACGAACATTAAAAGAAGTCAAAAAAGGTCTAGTGTCATGGGTGCATTTTTGTACTTCTTTTAACTGCGATATATATTTTGCAATATATATATTATCTTTCTTTATCTGCCATGTTCCGTAACCAATATTTTCTATTATATCGTCTTTAACCAGCTTTCTAGTGTAATAGCTTAGTAAGCTCTTGCTAATGTTTAAAGAAGCAGGATCAGGCAGCCTAGAGCGTGTTTTTATGCTGTCAAAGATAGAGAAGTACAAATTAATGCATGGGTGCATTTTTGTACTTCTTTTGCGGCCTGTCATCCTCTTTTTAACTCCAATAGAAATAAAGGCAGCTATTCGCTGCCTATAATATAAACTTTCTCTGCTCTGGCTTCTATATGTACTGGTGTACCATACAATGCGCTTAGATCACTTAATCTTAGCATTTAAGATCACCCTATTGCCTCTAAGGTATGCTAAAGAAGTTGTTTCCATTACAGTAATCCCATGCTTAACCCTAGCCTTATACTCATCGCTCATTATACCAAACCTCTTTTTATTTTTGGCATTCCCTGCCTAATACATTCTACTATAAATGCGCTTTTGTTATTCCAGTTCTTTTTTTGCATAATCCTTTCTACCTGCTCTGCGGTTGTATCAGGTATGGTTATTGTTATTCTTTCTGCCATGTGCATACTATAATATGAACTTATTTATATACTTTTCTATACTGCATTATAGAAACATTTAAATAGTGTTGCATACTATAGTATGCAAAGGTGATATAAATGGAGCAAAGAACTAAAGAAATAATCTTAGGCCAAAGCTTTAACCTAGTAATCAATAAGTATAGTATAAAATATATATTAGAGAATAAAAACAAAGTTAGATCAGAAATACTAGAGCTGGCTAAGTTTTTGGTTGATATATACAAACTAATAAAATGGGATCAGAAAGAGCAATAAGTTTTACTTTGAGCATAATTGTAGGCATACTGGCTATTTTAATATTGTTCTTTGTTATTTTAAATCCTGATCGTGTTAATTACATAAATGATAATTTAACAGAAGATTTGCATAGAACTGCTGTAAGAGGCAGCGGATCAATGCTGCCTGCAATAACTCCTGATACAGAACTTATACTAAGGGATTTTGAAGGACAGTTAAAGTGCGGCCATGTTTATTACTATAAGAACAATGAGAACAAAAGCATAGTGCATAGATTTGTTTATGAAGCTGCCAACGAAAGCATTTATTTTAAAGGTGATAATAATAACGTTTATGATGATCCTGTACAAATAGAGCAGGTTAAATATGAAGTTGTTGGTTATCAATGGTTAGAATAATAACCTAAAAATGAAAGAAAGAGATGCGAAGAGATATGTTTGATTGGTATAAAGGAAAGAGGCATTAAATGGCAGACCTTTTAGAAAAATTAGCGGAATTGGAGCATCAGCAATGGTGGGAATGGGCATCAGCTATCTTGAGAGATGAAGAAATATCTGTTGAGAGAGAAGCAAGATGGAGAAACAAGCTGTTCAAGCCATATGCAGAGCTTACAGAGACACAAAAGGAACAGGATAGGGAATGGGCAAGAAAAGTGCTAAAAGCTATCAGGGATGATATAAGGCAAAAGAGCAATGGTTCAAGATATTTGACAGATTCAGAGAGAAAGATGTCTTTAGACCTTGTATTTATGCAGATTACATTGGGTTTGCAGACCTGCAAGACAAAGGGAGATGTTGTAGAGCTTTTGAAGGAAGTTTATGATATTGGATTTGAAAGAGGTATGATGAATGGCAAAGAAAGCAAAGAAGAAAAAAGAAGATGAAATTTAAGCTGACAAAAGCTCCGCTACCGCTAAAACTAATAGGGATTAAATTCAATAATCCTAAGAGAATCTGTAAAGTATC
>Ga0180434_10003022_pt1 | contig 21705 bp, 15 predicted proteins | sample SS_ome_7_FD_132453 | JGI IMG/M metagenome (GOLD analysis project Ga0180434, IMG submission 132453) | Hypersaline lake sediment archaeal communities from the Salton Sea, California, USA - SS_1_D_2 metaG | ecosystem: Environmental > Aquatic > Non-marine Saline and Alkaline > Hypersaline >...
GATCTACGCTGCGATGGTACGGATTATGCTGAAGCGTTTGGCTACAAACCCTGCTGTGTTTGTGTAAATGTGCAGTTTTACTTTTGAAACACGCTCTAAGCGCGGCCCATTAGGTGGCATGATAGAAATGAATGAGAGTGTAATCTACGCGCTTTGGTCAACAGGCAGGATTGTTAGGCAAAGTTGAAAAGTGAACTCCTTTAAAGATCAAAGGTGAACCTTGAATTCCTGCAAAGGGAGCGAGACAGAATGAACCATCTTGTCAGTCGACCAGATACGGATCTGCATCACTTGCTTCACCGTATCTGGAACCAAGTGGATTTCAACGTCGTGGTAGGGATCTACATTGGGAACTTGGATGGTATGGTTGAAGAGTGAAATACGCCGATAACCATCGACCATCCTGTTCTCACGCAAGCAGAAGACATCTTTGGGAGAGGTGTATGGGTCGGGCATAGAGAAAGGACGAAAGAGGGTATTGCCTGCTTGCTGGGCTTTCTTGAAGCGAATACCCGGGACTTCTTTGGTGGTGGATGGGCAAGCGTTTGTCTTCAACGATCTGCTTCTCGCGCAGCAACTCTCTCTCGATCTCGGCCTCAATCTTGGCAGACAACCGACCGGGTGTATGCCTCTCGTACGCGATGGAGAAGGCTTCCGAATCTTGCCGATACTCCTTGAGCAGAGCAAAGAACCCGGTCTTGCCGATACCCAGCATCTCTTGCACTTCGGCTCTTGCCAGTACGCCTTGGCAGTATCCACGGAATAGCACTTGAACTTGTTCGTCAGTAAACCGTTTGTGTAACTGAGTCATTTTCTTCCTCGCCTGATCTAGCATTAACGTGGAAGGACTCTATCATGACCGGTTCACTTTTCAACCAGAAACGGTTCACCTTTCAGCCTTAAATGGTTCACTTTTCAACTTTAACTGATAGAATGAATACGACTTCTTGACTTCCCAGGGGATTTAGCGTATAATATACACAGGGGCATTATTAGATTATTCCTATTTTATCGTTTAGGGTGTTAGAAGGGGAGGAGACGGCGATGAGAAGTGCGCGATCTCTCGCGATAATAGTCATATTGGCTGTCTTGCTTCTAGGCAACGTATCCGCCGCGCATCCACCAACCCAGAGCGAGAATTGCCGCTATTTTTCCGAAACCCGCTACTATGTGTGTGAAGAGTTTCTCGAATTCTTTGAGAGCCAGGGTGGTGTCGAAATTTTTGGCTACCCCCTCACAGTAGAATTTGAGGATCCCACACACAATGGACTGCGGGTGCAATACTTTCAACGCGCCCGAATGGAGTGGCACCCGCATAATCCCGAACCCTACCAAGTACAGCTGGGTCTGTTGGCTGACGAACTGGGTTACAATACCTACCCGCCAGCCCGGCCAGAACAGATCCCCGCCTCCAACAGCGCGCTTCACCACTACTTCCCCGAGACTCAGCACGTCGTCTCTTATGCCTTTCTCGATTACTTTCGCGAGAAAGGCGGGCTGGACATCTTTGGCTATCCGCGCTCCGAGTTCATGTACGAGAAAGGGTATGTCGTACAATACTTTCAGCGAGCGCGAATGGAGTGGCATCCCGAGGATGACTCTGGCTCTCAGATGCGCTTGACCAAGCTGGGAGAGATCTATATTGATCAGTTCGGCCTGCCGACCGAAGCCACAAGCTCTGATGGCTCTGAGCGTATAGACCCCGAAAAGCGCCAGATCACGAAAATGAACATCAGTGCATCGGTGCGCTATGCGATCACCGGGCGGCAGGGTGTTCAGACCGTTTTCGTCTATGTGAACGATCAGCAGTACCAACCTGTTCAAGGCGCAGCCGTGCGAATGGTCGTCCAGTATCAGTCCGGCGCTCAGCCCTACGATCTCGAACCCACCGACGCCAGCGGTTTTACAAAATGGAGCTTCGACATCCTCCCGTCGCCGCCAGGCAAAAGAGTCGTGATCGACGTGACAGTGGTGTACGAAAATGTGACGGGCACAACACAGACCTTCTTCCTGCCGTGGTGGTGATCGAAAACCATTCTCCACCCGCTGGAGACAAAAAGCCCAGCCGTGTCCCCGAGACACCCTGGGCACTTTTCTTGCCTGCCATCGCCCGCACGTCCCTGGTATAATTATGCCCACCTGCCATCTCTGCATCCACGGTCATTTCTACCAACCCTCCCGAACGGATCCTTTCACCGGGCGTATTCCGCGAGAACCCGACGCTGCTCCCTACGCCAACTGGAACGAACGCATCACCGCCGAGTGTTACGCGCCCAACGCCAGCGCGGGCAATTTTGGACGTATCAGCTTCAACCTCGGCGGCACGCTGGCCCGCTGGCTCGACGAGCACGCTCACGCCATCTACCAGCGCATCGTCGCCGCCGAGCGAGCATATCGAGCGGCTCACGCCGTCGGCAATGGGCTGGCCCAGCCCGTTCACCACACCATCCTGCCTCTGGCCCGCCGCCGCGATAAAATCTGCCAGGTTCGTTGGGGCATCGCCAGCTTTGAACATCGCTTTGGCCACCGGCCAGAGGGGATGTGGCTCCCCGAGATGGCGGTGGACTATGAAACGCTGGAAATTCTGGCGACGGAGGGGATTCGCTTCACCATCCTCTCGGACGAACAAGTGCAAGGTGACCTGACAGCAGGAGCAGGCCCATACCGCATGAGGCTACCTGACAAGGCGGATAAACGACATCCGGCGGATAAACGACATCCGGCGGATAAACAACATCCGGCGGATAAACAACATCCGAAAGAGATCGCCGTCTTTGTGCGCGACCGCCATCTCTCCAATGGCCTCTCCTTCGGGATGCCGGACCCGGACCGCGTGGACGATTGGCTGCGAGAACACGTGGAGTGGCGCTGCCAAAAGGACGGCCTGGTGCTCATCGCGACCGACGGCGAGACCTTTGGCCATCACCACCGCCAGGGCGCAGAGGTATTGACCCAGATCCTCACCGCAGGCGAGGCTCACGGCTACGAGTTGACCACATTGGGACTCTACCTGCGCCAGCATCCGCCCCAGGCGGAGATCGACGTGATCGAGAACACCGCCTGGAGCTGCTCCCACCGGCTGGATCGCTGGGTCGTCGGCTGCGATTGCACTCCCGGCGACAGCCGTTGGAAGGGCGCGCTGCGGCGGGCGATGGACAACCTGGCCTGCGACCTGGACGGCATCTATGTTCAGGAAACGCATCAACTGGGACTTGATCCCTGGTCGCTGAGAGACGCCTACATCGCCGTGGTGCTGGGGCAGACGGATGGTCACGCCTTCCTAAATCGAAACGGCCTGGCCCATCTCTGCGACGAGGAGACCCAGCGTCTCCTGTGGCTGCTGGAGGCCCAGTTCCACCGGCAGCGGATGTACGCCAGTTGTACCTTCTTCTTCGAGGATCTGGATCGGCACGAGCCTCGCTACGCCCTCGCCAACGGGATCCGCGCTCTGGCCCTCACCCGCTATGTTACGGGAAAAGACCTTTCTCATAGCTTTTGTCGCGACCTGGGGATAGCAGTCAGCAAAAAGACGGGACGCACGGGAGCAGACATCTTTAACGAGCTTGTCGCAAAAGCCCAGCTGTAGCTAAACTTTCTCTGAACCACTTCCTATTTCCCCCAATCCTACCTGTAACTAAACTGTAACCTTACAGAAGCACACATCAGGCCCATCCGCTGGTACAATGAGGCCAGAACACTTGTCTTTGACGGGCAAGATGTCCCTGCATGCATCTGAGCCTTTGCTGCCGCGTTTTCTAGCACGAATAAAGGGAAGGTACAAAAAATGAAACGATTATCTGGACTGATCGGCACATGTATGTTGGGTGGAATACTTCTCGTCGTAGTGGTATCGTGGGCCAATCATCAACCAGTACGTGCACTAACGCCTCCTCCCGGTTGCGAAACGATCGATGCCGACATCTCTTCACCGACCGAGGTGTGGAATCTCGCCCGCGCCCCCTGCTACAGGATCACCACCAGCACCGTAGCCATTCAGGCCGGCGCCTGGCTGACCATTGAGGCCGGCGTAGAGGTCTACTTTGACACTGGCGCTCGGCTTCAGATCAGCCAGAATGCAGGACTGACAGCTATAGGAACGGATCTTGCCCCCATTCTTTTCACCTCGGCGATCACGACAGGGGAAGAGACGCGCTGTGATTGGAATGGCATTATCGTCAATTCCGAATTCGGCCCCCCCGTGCGCATCGAGCATTCGATCATCGAATACGCCTGCGTCGGCGTCGATCCCGGTGGACGACGCAACCTGTCGATCTCGCAAAACGAATTCCGCTACAATGGAGACACGGTCGGCGGCGCTATCGTTGGCGACGCCGACGACTCGTCTATCTCGCACAATACGATCTACAGTTGCCAGAACGGCATCGTTTTGAACGAAGCGGGAGACAACGAACTGCGGAACAACTTGATTTACACCATCGATCACGACGGCATCGCGTTCGTCGGGGGCGGTGTGGGAGGAGGAGCACGCAATCTCATCACATCCAACACCATCCATCACTGCGGCGATCGTGGCATCCGTATGGAAGATGGCGCCGACAACAATATTACAGCCAATACGATCCACCACTGCGGCGACGCCGGTGTCATTATAGACGATCAATCGAACCTGTTATTGGAGGACAACCTGATAACCAGCAACGCCCTGGACATCGGGGCGCTGGCAGGCATCGTGATCACGAATACCTCGCAAAACGTCGTGCTCAACTCCAATCAGATTCTGGACAACGGCTCTGGTCTGGGATCCTATGTTGCGGCGGTGTACGTCGAGAGCATGTCGAGCGTGTTCAACCAGCTAGCTCTCAACGACAATGTGATCTACGACACCTGCGGTATGGGGATCTATTATGCCGCCGACAACGGCAACGATTTGAGCCGAATGCAGGTCAACGCCATCTGCGCGACAAACGACCTCGAGTTGGATAACCAGCGCGGCAGTCATACGATCGATGCCCGCTATAACTGGTGGGGCACGAATGCGCCAGCGCTCGGGGTGAACTATGCTGGCTCTGTCAACCTCAATCCCTGGATCACGTTGGCAGCCACTACAGCCCCGGCGACCATACCGGCCGACGTGGGTACAAACTCCACCATCCAGGTCACGATGAACGACGGAGCCGGCCACACGGTTCCCGAGGAAGCGCGGGACGTGCACCTGACTGCCAGCGCGGGCACGATTCTGCCTGCGGTGGTCACTCTCGACGCCAATGGACTGGCAAATGCCACATTCACCCTCACCGACGTGCCAGCCGACGATCAAGTGATCATCACGGCTACAGCGTTCTGTGATTACACCGTGGTCATGACGATCATCGTCGAGCGCACGAACGTTGCCATCACGAAAACGACCTCCGTGGCAGAGGTAGCGCGCGGCGACCCGTTGATCTATACTATCAGGTACACGAACACCAGCAGTGTGATCGCTCGCAACGTCTATATTACCGACACGTTGCCTGCCGGGACACGCTACCAATCCCACACCTCGGACATCAACCCGCTTCCGTGCAGCGGGTGCGTTGTGGGTGGAGCTGGACCATTGATCTGGGGACCGATAGACCTTCCTGCTTTTACCACTGGCATCATCAACCTCACGTTGAACACGGACAATACAATCTGCGGAGACTTGCTGACGAACGACGTCGCCATCGGCACGTCCACGGCTGAAGATGCGCACACAGATAACGACGCCCAGTCTCCGCCGGTGACCGTCATCGGCCCCGACGTGACGATCGACAAAACGACGGCGGCGAGCCAGGCGGCGATGGGCGGCCTGATCAACTACACCATCACCTATCGCAATGGAGGTAATGCGCCCGCGAATGGCGTGACGCTCACAGACAATCTGCCGCCGGGGACGACCTACGTCAGCGACGACAGTGGACTATCCTGCCCGGCCTGCACGGCTGGCTCGACCGGCCCCCTCGTCTGGAACGCGGGCGCGTTACCGGCAAGCTCGCCGAGCTACAGCTTTAACCTGGTGCTGCGGGTCAATAATGATCCGGCACTCTGCGGCCAGGCATTGATCAATCGCGTCAGTATCGCGACGGTCACGCCGGAATGCGGCGCCCTGCCCAACGCGGCCAACGCGCCAGCGGTGATCGTCGTCGGCCCCGACGTGACGATCAACAAGACGGCAGCAAGTACCCAGGCAGCGGTCGGCGGCCTGATCAACTACACCATCACCTACCGCAACGCGGGCGATGCACCCGCCAACGGCGTGACGCTCACGGACAACCTGCCGCCAGGGACGACCTACGTCAGCGACGACAGCGGCCTGGCCTGCCCGGCCTGCACGGCTGGCTCGACCGGCCCGCTCGTCTGGAACGCGGGCGCGCTGCCAGCAAGCTCGCCAAGCTACAGCTTTAACCTGGTGCTGCGGGTCAACAACGATCCGGCACTCTGCGGCCAGGCGTTGGTCAACGGCGTCAGCATCGCGACGACCACGCCAGAATGTGGCGCTCTGCCCAACACAGCCGACGCGCCAGCGGTGATCGTCGTCGGCCCCGACGTGACGATCGGCAAAACGACAGCCACGAACCAGGTAGTGCGCGGCGGCCTGATCAACTACACCATCACGTACCGCAACGCGGGCGATGCACCCGCCAATACCGTGGGAATTGCGGACATTCTGCCGCCGGGCACGACCTACGTCAGCGACGACAGCGGCCTGACCTGCCCGGCCTGCACGGCTGGCTCGACCGGCCCGCTCGTCTGGGACGCGGGCACGCTGCCAGCCAATTCGCCCAGCTACAGCTTCAACCTGGTCCTGCGGGTCAACAACGATCCGGCCCTATGTGGCCAGGCGTTGGTCAACAGCGTCAACATCTCGACGGTCACGCCGGAATGTGGCGCTCTGCCCAACACAGACAACGCGCCAGCGGTGACCGTCTTCGGCCCCGACGTGACGGTCGCCAAGACGACGGCGATGTCCCAGGTAGAGCGCGGCGGCACGATCAATTATACCATCACGTACCGCAACGGAGGCAACGCCCCTGCCGACGGCGTGAGGATCACGGACAACCTGCCGCCGGGCACGACCTACGTCAGTGACGACAGCGGCCTGGCCTGCCCGGCCTGCGCGGCTGGCTCGACCGGCCCGCTCGTCTGGAACGCGGGTGTATTGCCCGCCAATTCACCAAGCTACAGCTTTAACCTGGTGCTGCGGGTCAACAACGATCCGGCGCTATGCAATCAGGCATTGGTCAACGGCGTCAGCATCGCAACGACCACGCCGGAATGCAACACACTGCCCAACACGGCCAACGCGCCAGCGGTGACCGTCGTCGGCCCCGACGTGACCATCGCCAAGACGTCGGTGATGACCGAAGTGATGCGCGGCGACCTGCTCAACTACACCATCACCTACCGCAACGGGGGCGCTGCTCCCGCCAATGGGGTGGAGATCACGGACAATCTGCCGCCAGGGACGACCTACGTCAGTAACAACAGCGGCCTGGCCTGCGTGGGTTGCTCTCCCGGCTCGACCGGCCCCCTCGTCTGGAACGCGGGTACGCTACCTGCTAACTCACCGACGTACAGCTTCGACCTGACGCTGCGGGTGAACCACAGCACCCCTTACAGCACGACGCTGTTCAACAACGTGAACATCGCGACGACCACGCCGGAATGCGGCGCGCTGCCCAACGCAGACCAAGCCGCAGGCGTGCACGTCATCGGTCACATTGACCTGGTCGTGCTCAAGGACGACGACGTGGGGCCTTCTGGCTCTACGAGAAGGTCCCTGCCTGCCGAAAAGCAGCGCGCCTTGAATCGCTTGTTGCAGAGCTCCCAAGAATATGGTCCGCTGGCCGTGTCCCAACACCGCGATTTTGTCCTGGAGGGAGACCTGGTCACGTATACCATCTCCATCGTCAACGTGGGGAACTATACCGCGACCAACGTTGTGCTGAGCGAGACGCTGCCCCTCTACTCTCAGTACGTGGGCATCGGCTGGACGCACGTCGCAGGCCGGCTCTACACCCAGACCGTGGGCGTGCTGCCCCCCGGCGCCGGACGCATTTACTACTTTGTCGTGCGCATCGACGATCCAATACCACTCGCGGTGACCGATTTAGATAACCTGGTCTGCGGCTGGAGCGACGACGACGATCTCAATCCCGACGACAACTGCAACCCCGAGGACACGCCGGTCCGCCATCCCCGCCTCGCCATCACCAAGACGGCCGACACGGCCCTCTCAAAGGTAGGGCACGACGTCACCTACACCATCCTGGTCTGCAACACCGGCGACGTGGCCCTGAACAAGCTGAGCGTCGGTGACACGCTCATTCCGGGTGTGAATGCCGCTTTCGGTCCCTCCCTGGCCCCCGGAGTCTGCGAGAGCCACGACTTGGCGCGCACAATACAGCCGGGAGACCCGGATCCATTGGTCAACACCGCCAGGGCGCGCTACGAGGTGGAAGGGCGGCCAGACCGAACGCTTGTCGCCACCGACAACTGTTCAGTGAACCTCTTCCAGCCCTCCATCACTCTCGCCAAGACGGGCGATGCGTTGAGCAAGGTGGGCGACACTGTGAACTATACCATCACAATGAACAACACCAGTTCCACCGACACGCCGAACCTGGTCTGTACCATCACCGACGCGATGGCAGGCATCAACGAGACCGTAACGCTGCCCACCGGCGGAAGCCACGTGCTCAACGCTACCTACACAGTACCGGCAGGCGCCGCCGATCCGTTGGTGAACACCGCTCAGGCGACGTGCAGCCCGGTTGGCTTTTCGAACGTCTACAACGCCAGCGCCAGTCACTCGGTGAACCTGTTCCAGCCCTCCATTGTTTTGGACAAGAGCGGTGACGCGCTGAGCAAGGTAGGCGACGATGTCAACTACACGCTCACATTGAACAATACCAGCTCCGCCGACGCTCCGAACCTGGTCTGCACCATCACCGACGGGATGCTGGGCATCAACGAGAGTGTGACGCTGGCCTCCGGCACAAGCCACGTGATCAACGCCACCTACACCGTGCCGGCAGGCGCCGCCGACCCGCTGGTGAACACCGCCCAGGCGAGTTGCAGTCCCATCGGCTTTCCCAACATCCTGACAACCAGCGACAATCACTCGGTGAACCTGTTCCAGCCCTCCATCACTTTTGCCAAGAGCGGCGACGCGCTGAGCAAGGTGGGCGATCCCACCGACTATACGCTCACGCTGAACAACACCAGTTCCGCCGACGCTCCGAACCTGGTCTGCACCATCACCGACGGGATGCTGGGCATCAACGAGAGTGTGACGCTGGCCTCTGGCACAAGCCACGTGATCAATGCCACCTACACCGTGCCAGCAGGCGCTCCCGATCCGCTGGTGAACACCGCCCAGGTGAGTTGCAGTCCGATCGGCTTTCCCAACGTCCTGACCGCCAGCGACAGTCATTCGGTGAACCTGTTCCAGCCCTCCATCACTTTTGCCAAGAGCGGCGATACGTTGAGCAAGGCAGGCGACGACGTCAACTACACGCTCACGCTGAACAACACCAGTTCGGCGGACTCGCCGAACTTGGAATGCACCATCACCGACGGGATGGTGGGCATCAACGAGACCGTGACGCTGGCTCCCGGCGGGAGTCACGTGTTCAACGCCACCTATACCGTGCCGGCGGGCGCCGCCGACCCGCTGGTGAACACCGCCCAGGCGCGTTGCAGCCCGATCGGCTTCCCCAATGTCCTGACCACCAGCGACAGTCATTCGGTGAATCTGTTCCAGCCCTCCATCACTTTGAACAAGACCGGCGACGCGCTGAGCAAGATAGGCGATCCCGTCGACTACACCCTCACGCTGAACAACAACAGTTCCGCCGACGCTCCGAACCTGGTCTGCACCATCACCGACGGGATGCTGGGCATCAACGAGAGTGTGACGCTGGCCACCGGCGGCAGCCACGTCATCACCGCTACCTACACGGTGCCCGCGGGCGCCGCCGACCCGCTGGTGAACACCGCTCAGGCGCGTTGCAGCCCCATCGGTTTCCCCAACGTCGTGACGGTCAGCGACACCCACTCGGTGAACCTGTTCCAGCCCTCTATCACCCTGGACAAGACCGGCGATGCGTTGAGCAAGATAGGCGATCCCGTCAACTACACGCTCACGCTCAACAACACCAGTTCCGCGGACTCGCCAAATCTGGTCTGTCTCATCACGGATGCGATGTTGGGGATCAACGAGACCGTGGTCCTGGCTCCCGGCGCGAGCCGCGTCATCAACGCCGCCTACACGGTGCCGGCAGGCGCCGCCGACCCGCTGGTTAACACCGCCCAGGTGAGTTGCAGTCCGATCGGCTTCCCCAACGTCCTGACGGACAACGACAACCACTCGGTGAACCTGTTCCAGCCGGCGGTGGAGGTAGAAAAGACAGGGCCAGAGTCAGCCTACGTCGACAGCATCATCACCTACACCTTCCACATCACGAACGCCGGCTCTCCCGACGGCCCTGCCCTGATCCTGGACAGCGTCATCGACGTGGGCGACGGCTGGCCTGGGCTGGGAGATATCACCGGCATCGCCAGCGCCCACGGCTGTAACTCGCTGCCGCCCGGCAGTTCCTGTAGCTTTGACGTGCCGTACACCATCCAACTCAGCGACCCCAACCCGCTCACCAACACGGTCACGGTCAATTTCCACCCGGACGGGTTTACCAACGTCATCACCCACTCTGACTCCCACACGGTGGTCACCAGCGTCGACGTGGATCTGGTGGTGACCAAGAACGACGACGTCGGCCCGACCACGCCCACGAGCGCGCGTCTGACCGCCGACAAACAGGCCGCCGTAGATCGTTTGCTGCAAGCGACCAGGAAACGCACCGCGCTGGCCCCGGCTCAAATCCACCGCGAGTTCGTCGGGCCGGGCGATCTGATTACCTTTACCATCGTCGTCATCAACACGGGCCACAGTATAGCGCGAGATGTTGTAGTCACCGAGACACTGCCGCTCTACACGACCTACGTGGGATACGGTTGGCAGCAGGTGGGCGCGACGCGGAATTACACCATGTCCTTGCCCAATCTCCCTCCCCAGGTCGGCCGGGTGATCACGTTCGTCGTGCGCATTGACGACCCCTTATCGACCGAGGTGCGCAGCATCATCAACTATGTATGCAGCTTCAGCTCAACGCCAGACACCGACGAGACGGACAACTGCCGCTACACCGACGCGCCCGTCATAAATCTGGGACTGGAAAAAGAAGCCGATCCCACCTCCATCCTGGCCGGCGAACAAGTCACCTTCACCATCACCCTGAGCAATTCGAGCCAGGTCATCGGCAGCAGCACGGAAGGTATCACCATCACCGACGGGCTGCCCGACGGGTTCACCTGGATCACCGACACAGCCGAGACCGACGGGCTGACGCGGGTGCTCACCCATCCCGTCGTGATATGGCACACCCCGTCGTTAACCATCGGCGAACAGATCTCTTTCACGCTGATCGCGCAAGCGTCCCCGACGATCGCCTGCGGAGAGTGGGTGACGAACGTGGTCACGGCGACGGTCAGAGTGGGCGATCACGAGTATAGCTGGCTGGCCCTGGCCGGGGTGCGGATCCAATGTTACATCGACCTGTTGGTGACGAAGGACGACAATGTCGGGCCGATCACGCCCTTGAACGTGTCGCTGACGCCCGAAAAGCAGGCCATCGTGGAGCGCGTGCAACGGGAAGCCCGGGCGAGCGCCCCGATGGCCACAATCCAGCAACACCGCGAGTTCGTCGAGCCGGGTGACTTGATCACCTACACCATCACCATCGCGAACGTGGGCGTCTATACCATCACCAACGCCGTGCTGAGCGAGACGATTCCGCTGTACACCACGTACGTCGGCTACGGCTGGACCCATCTGGGAGGTCGGACCTACATCACGACCGTGGGCACACTGCCCCCCGGCGTCGGCCACGTCTACTTTATCGTGGTGCGGGTTGACGATCCCCTCCCCCCAGGGGTACACAACCTGATCAACTATGTCTGTGGCTGGGGCGACGAACCGGACGAGTATCCCGCCAACAACTGCAACTACGAAGACACGCCGGTGCACACCGATGGTCATCTCTACGTCGCGAATCGCAACTCGGGCACATTGGACGTGTTCAACACCACCGATTTTGGCTACGTCACGACGATCCCGGTGGATGTGAACCCGTGGGGCATGGCGACCTTTGGCAGTTACCTCTACGTGGGGGATTTTCACGAGCAAGACGGGCAGGCCCGCCTGTACATCATAGATACAGATACCAACACGGTGCTCGATTCGAGAGCCGTGGGGTCGCCCATTCACAGCGCCCACCTGGCCCACATGACGCTTCTCACTTCAACCGACGTGGTGAGCCTCTACGTCACCAGCCACAGCGGCCCTCCCCCGATCGCGGTCATCAACGCCGAGCCGCCGTGGGATATTCTGGACGAGATCGCCTTGAACCGTCCCGACACGTGGGAGTTTGGCTTCTTTGGCGCCACCACCGACACGACCCGGAGGTGCATCTACTTCACCAAGCGGGACTTTGGCGGTGTGGGTATCTGGAGGCTCTGCCCGCCCAGTGACACGCCGGAGTACGTCTACCCCACAGACGAGAGCGCCAATGAAAAGCCCTTCTCGATCCTCTACAATCCCAACGATGATCTGGTCTACGTCGCCTTTGCCTTGCTGAACGAAGTGTGGATCTTTGACCCCAACGGGTTCCAATTGCTCGATCGGGTTCCCACCGAGGCCCAGGATCCGACAATCCACACCGGACACGGCGGCCAGGGATTGGTCGCGTCAGGCCAGTACGTCTTTGTGAGCAACTATATCAGCGAGTCGCTGACTGTCATCACCAACGGGAGCGCCGCCAGACAAGCAGAGGCCGGTCTGGCCGCTTCCCAGGCCGCATTCGATCACCGGATTTACCTGCCGATGACGCTCAGGAACTATTCAGAGCAGTCGGAACCGCCAGCTCCACCCGTCCAACCCGCTCAGATAAACACGGTCACCATCCGTTTGAGCGGACAACCCAAGGGCATGGCGGCGACGCCTCACCTGCTCTTTGTAACGTTACCTCACGAAGATAGAGTGGCGATCATTGACATCGCGAGACTGATCGTCACCCAGGAGATCACCACCCACGGCGATCACCCGCACTCGGTCATCATGGCCGGGGGCAACTGACGCGGGATTCCGACGCTGCGAAAAAAGCCCGGCGACTGGCCAAGTCGCCGGGCTTGCTTTTACAAATCGCCGGTTTGTGGGATAATTGGTATGTTGGGCAACTCGAAACGTTACAAAGAGATCGCTGTACGAAACCTGTAGACAGAATAATCGACATCATGCGATCTGGATAATCCACAGAGCAAAGTTTGCACGTGCAGAAAGACGATGGAGTCTATCGCGTATCATGTATGCCCAAAAAGGAGTCAACGATGTTGACAAGAGAACAAGTCGCAGACCTGCTCCGAGAAAAATATCCTTATCTGGTTGCCGAGTACGGCATCAAAAAGATAGGTCTTTTTGGATCGTATGCCAAAGGCATCCCCGACGAAACGAGCGACGTCGACATCGTGGTAGAATTTGAGCGCCCCATAGGCTTCAGGTTCATTGAGTTTACCGAATACCTGGAGCGTTTGTTGGACAAAAAGGTCGACGTGTTAACTCACGCCGGCATTCAAGGAATTAGAATCTCCCGCATCGCCAAGGACATTGAGGAGAGCATCGTGTATGTCTGAGAGAACAGAGCGAGATTTCTTGAGCGACATTCAAGAAGCCGTGCGCCGGATAATGGTTTACACGACCGCGATGACATACAAAGCTTTTCTGGCAGATACTCGAACGCAGGATGCAGTCATTCGTAATCTGGAAATCATCGGTGAAGCTACTAAAAATCTATCGGAAGAACTGCGCGCCCAATATCCTGACATACCCTGGAAAGGCATGGCGGGTGTCAGGGATCGGTTGATCCACCACTACTTTGGCGTAAACCTCGACATTGTCTGGCATATCACCACCACCGAACTACCCAATGTGATCTCGCAAATAGAAGAAATTCTACAGAGTGGATAGATGCGGCGATGACAGACAAAGCAAGACCTCCCCAGACCCCGCCCTACTCCGACATCGACGTCACTCGCTGGCGAGAATACGAGCACGTGTGGACCGACAGCCTGTGGCTGATCGATGCCCGCGACCGCTCGGGCGGCCACGAGCTTGACTATCACGGCAATTTTGTCCCCCAGATCGCTACCCAGACCTACCTGCGCTACACTAAGGAGGACGATATCGTCCTCGACCTATTTCTCGGTTCCGGCACCAGCGCCATCGAGGCGGAGCGGCAAAATCGCCGCCTGGTCGGCGTCGAGTTAAAGCCCGACCTGATCGAGAGTGTGCGCGACAAGCTCTCCCCCACCCTGCTGGGCGACCGCATCCGTCTCCTGCAAGGCGACTCGACCCGCGCAGAGACGGCGGATCGCGTGCGAGAGACATTGGCGGCGATGAACGCCGAGCACGCTCAACTGCTGGTGCTCCATCCGCCCTACCACGACATCGTGCCCTTCAGCGACTTGCCGGACGATCTCTCCAACGCGCCCGATCTGAACGCTTTCCTCGACCTGTTCGAGGCCGCCGCCCGTCACGGCTTTGACCTGCTGGAGCCAAAGCGGTTCGCCGTCCTGGTCATCGGCGACAAGTACACCCAGGGCGAATTGATCCCGCTGGGCTTTTACTGCATGGAACGGATGCAGCGGGTCGGCTTTCGTACCAAGGCGATCGTGGTAAAGAACATCACGGGCAACGAAAGGGGCAAAGGACGAGACAGCAACCTGTGGCGCTATCGCGCCCTGCGAGGCGGATTTTACATCTTTAAGCACGAATATGTCATCATCTTCCAAAAACCAAGAGCACGGCGGCGTCCGTCGCGAACTGCTCCAGGTTAAACGGATGCCGCCCTGGGGCCGGATACAGGGCGATGAGTGGGACCGAGCCAGCCGTTTCATCTACCACGTCCAGGATCTGGACACACTGCGCCGCGAGACGAAGCGCGCCGCCGCCAGATTCAGCCTGCCTCTGCGCGACTTTGGCAGCTATGTCATCCGCCGCTGGTACAACTTTCACACCCATCAGGCCGCGCTCGACGTCATCCTGGCCCACCCTCGCACCCGCCCCGAGAGCGATCCCTTCCACCACACGGTCGATTTTTACCTCGACGGTGCGGGACTCGACCTCAAATTAACCCCACTGCCCCGCGGCTTTGGCCGCGGCCAAAGCCGCGACATCACCTACGCCCAGGCCCATCCCGAGGAACTGGCGCGCTGGCTCTACGTCCACCAGTCGAAACAAGGGCGCTTTCACGCCGCCAACCGGCTGTTCCTCGTCCTGCACGACGCGACAGATCCCAGCCGCACGTGGGAATTGCGCCGGGATTTCGCGCGGCTGGAGCAGGCCCTCCACGCCTTTCTCGACGAGCCGCACCTCGCGCGCGTTGAGTTCAAAGATCGGAAACAGACATCTCACCGCCCCTTATCCGGCGTCGTCTTTTGCGTGCACGAATAAACGCGCACAAAGCATACCCACGTCTTACCACTCTCATCGCCTCTGATCATCTGCGCTCGATGTGTGATATTTTGCTTTTCACTCTCTTTATTGAATATTCTCCAATAAAAAGTATTGACAGCCGAATAAATTTTTGATATAATCAGATCACACAAAATTGTTAAGGTGAACCCGATGGATGATCTTGACCAAAAAATTCTAGCAGCGCTGCAAGCCAATGCGCGCACAAAGAATGCCGAGCTGGCCAGAGAACTTGATGTAGCTCCATCCACCGTGCTGGAGCGTATCCGCCGCCTGGAAGAGCGCGGCGTCATACAAGGCTATCGCGGAGTGATCGACCCCGCTAAACTGGGACTGGCAATCCAGGCATTCGCGGCGATCTCCCTCGACCGCCACGAAGTGGATAGGATTCAGAAATTTGAGCAAGAAATCCAACAGATTCCCCACGTTCGGGTTTGCCACCATTTGGCCGGGCGGTTTGATTACCTGCTCCATGTGGCAGCTCAGGATCTGGAGCAGTTGGGAGAGCTGATCAAAAATCAAATCGCGTCCATTCCGGGCATCGGCAGAGTAGAGACGCTTCCGATCTATTCAGAAGTCAAGTCGGACCAGGGCTGGCCCATCCGGGAAGACCTGTCCATCGAAAACTAATAAATGGAGGATAAAAATGGCTAAAAAGAAAATGATTCACGACTTTTATGCAATGAAGCAGCGCGGCGAACAGATCACCTTTTTGACCGCCTACGATTATCCCACCGCTCAATTCGCCGAGGCGGCGGGATTGGACATGCTCCTGGTCGGCGATAGCCTGGGGATGTGCGTCTACGGGTACAAGGGGACGATCCCCGTCACGATGGATCAGATGATCTACCACTCGGACGCCGTGCGCCGCGGCGCGCCCAACACCTTTGTCATCGGCGACATGCCCTTCATGTCCTACCAGACCTCTATTGAAAAGGCGGTGGAGAGCGCCGGCCGTTTCCTGAAAGAGGCGGATTGCGACGCCATCAAGCTGGAGGGCGGCGTGCGGATCGCTCCACAGATCCAGGCCATCGTCGAGGCCGGCATCGTCGTGATGGGACACGTCGGCCTCACGCCCCAAAGCTCGGGCCAACTGGGTGGACACAAGGCACAGGGGCGCACGGCGGAATCGGCCAAGATGGTGGTCGAGGACGCTCTCGCTGTGAGAGACGCTGGCGCCCAGATGATTCTCCTGGAAGCGATCCCACCCGAAATCGGCGGCTACATCACCAAGATGCTGGAGATGCCGGTCCTGTCTATCGGCGCGGGGCCGGATTGCGACGGCCAGTTACTGATCGTTTCGGACATGATCGGGCAATTCCAGGCCTTTACACCCAAGTTCGTCAAAAAGTACAGCAACGTGGCCGAGGTCATCACCAACGCGATGAAGGCATATTGCGACGAAGTTCGAGCCGGAGCCTTCCCCCAGGACAAGCATTGCTACCGCATGCACAAAGGGGAAGAAGAAAAATTCCTTAATTTGATGGGGAGGTAAATCCACATGAGTAACCTTAGAGAAAACCTGAGAATTTCCCAGGAGGCCGTGGAGGAGATCAACGATTTCCTGACGGACCCGAACAACGAGCTCATCAACGACCTGCTGGAGATCGTCGAACGGTACGGCGGCCCGGAAGAGATCAACCGCAAAGCATCCGAAGCGAGACGGTTGGAAAATCTGATGGCTCGCCTGGGCGACGAGGATTCGCCCTACCTGGCCGACGTCGAATGGCTGATCGAACAGCGCGACAAGGAAGCCTTCGTCTCGATAGAGGAATATCGTCAAAAGGTCCTGGGCCCCGAGGCGGCCTCGAAAGAGATCGATCAGGAACACGCCGTCACGCTGGAGATCAGCGCCTTGGAGTTCTTTCCGTGGCTGATCCCTCAGGCCAAGCGGGCCATCGAGAAGCGGGAGTTGATGCCCGGTCGCTTCATCCGCGTGCGCAACATGAAGGAGCAGGTCGCAGATCAGGGGGATATTCTGGCTGTAGCCGCCGCCATGCAAATCGTGGGCGCCACCTACGTCGAGACGCTCGACACGAAAGGGACCGACGGCTCGAACGTGCACCTGGGTGGCCCGGAGACGATCACCGGCTACTTTGGCGGGGTTGGGCAGCCCAACGACTATCCCTTGAAATGGGTGGACGAATACCTGCACTATTACACGGAATACGGCATCCGCCAGGTGCTCAACGTCAACCCCGGCACCGTCCTCGTCGGCTATTTCCTGCACAAGCTGGGCATTGATAACGAGTTCAAGATATCCGTCTACATGGGCAACGACAATCCCTTTGCCTGCCTGTGGACGCTGATGACCGCGCGCATGTTTGCCCGCCCCGACAACACCACGTCGCTCATCGGCTTCAACCTCTCGAACTCGGCGGACAACTACACCATTCGGCGGGCGGACAAGATCCGCCAGGCATTTGGCCAGGAGGACGTGGTTCGCTTCGAGCACCACATCGTCGAGACCTGGAAGTCGATCGTGCGCCAGCCATACAATCGCCGCCAAGAATTGGTAGAAGTGGCGGCAGAGGTGCCCAACATCGCCGCCAAACACGAGGGCGGAGATCCGGAGGTCGAGGAAAAGCTGGAGCACCCCTCGGACATCCTGGAGTACTTTTTGCCCAAATCCGAGATACTGGAAAAAGGGCTGATGCCGGCGCTGGAGATCAACTACATCGAAAAGCACAAGTCACTGAACCGGACTGCCGACGCCCTGACCAGAGCCGGTATCGGCGTAGTGGCCGCGTGGAACCTGCACAAATAACAGCAAGGGAATAGACTCTATGATAGATCTGAATCGTCTTTACTCGGAACGGGTTCGCGGCGCTCAACCTTCGGCGATTCGAGAGATCTGCAAACTCATCGACGCCCCGAACATGAGATCCCTGGCGGGCGGCTGGCCGGATCCGGCGATATTTCCCAACAGGGAAGTATCCCAGATCGTCAGCGATCTATTGGCTACCCAGGGCGACAAGGTCTTGCAATACGGAACCACGGAGGGCCTGTTTGAATTGCGCTCCGAGCTTTCCCGGTTGGCGGGCGAGTGGGACGGCATAGATTGCAGCCCCGACCAGATCATGATCACACACGGCTCGGCGCAGGGAATGGATCTCGCCTGCCGCGTCTTTATCGACCCCGGCGACGTCGTGATGGTCGGCCTGCCGACCTACTTTGGCGGCAGCAGCACCGTCTCGTCCTACAATGGCGTCAACGCGGGCGTGCCGGTGAACGAGAAGGGGCTAGACGTTGAACTTCTGGCCGCGAGACTGCGGGCACTGAGCGACGAGGGCAAGTCCATCAAGGGGATCTATCTCGTGCCCAATTTCCAGAACCCCACCGGAACCACGCTGCCCCTCGAACGCCGCGAGAGGCTGCTTGAGTTGGCCGAGCAGTACAACCTGATCATCTTTGAGGACGATCCGTACGGGGAGCTTCGTTTCGAGGGAACAAAGCTCCCCCCGCTCATGGCGCTCGACACCTCCGGGCGCGTGATCCACATGCGGTCCTTCTCCAAGATTTTCTCGCCCGGCATGCGCCTGGCCTGGGTCGCCGGGCACGCCGACGTCGTGCGCAAGATGACGGTCGCCAAGCAGTTCGCGGACGTCGCGACCAACACGCTATCCCAATACGTGCTGCTCGAGTTCATCCAGCGCGGGTTTCTGGAACAGGGGATCGCGCGCATCAAGAAGCACTACCACCTCAAGCGGGATTTTATCCTGCAAAAATTGGAGGAGCGCTTTCCGAAAGAGGTTACCTGGAACCATCCCGCCGGTGGATTCTTCATCTTTGTGACCCTGCCCCAAGACCTGAACGCGATGGACCTGCTCACTGAGGCGCTGGACCACAACGTCGCTTTCGTGGCCGGCGCTCCGTTCTTTGTGGATGGAAGCGGCCAGAACACGCTGCGCCTCTCCTACTCGCAGGCGAGTAAAGAGGACATCGAGATCGCCGTGGCGTCTTTGGGTCAGTTGATCAAAGAGCAATTGGCGTAGCGAACTAGAGTATCTCGATCTGCCAGTCCACGACCTGTACGTCAGGACGATAGGTTTCGATCCAGCGCACGGCCTTTTCGAGAAGCGCGTGGACGCGACCGGGATCGTTGGCCACGGTCACGAAAGCGATCTCGGCCAGTTGCCAGTGATCGTTTTGCGCCACCTCGGCGACGGCCAGGTTGAACTCGCGGCGCAAGCGGTTCAAGAGCGGCTTGAGGATATGACGCTTGCCCTTCAGCGAGTGGTTGCCGGGAAGACGCAGTTCGATGGTACAGGCTCCGATGATCATCATGGCGTGATTCGTGATGCGTAATGCGTAAATCGCAGGTAGGCCCAGTATAGCACGTCTGAGCGGATCGTCAAACCCGTCTCGTCCACTGTTCCGCAGCGTACTTTTCGGAGCGCAACTCCTCGGCCCAGATACGCTCCTTGTCGGTCAACGCGGCTGGCTCAAAGCTCAGATTCAGCGCCTCGGCAAAGCCTGCCGCCATCACATCGGCCGTCTCTCCCCAGGCGACCGTCCTGCCCAGAGCTTCCTCGATGGTGGCGGCGCGGGCGCGCACGCGGGCGGGATCGGGATGAGCGGCCAGCAGCGAGCAGATACGGGTAATGTCGCCATATAGCGGAAGCGTGCCATGCTGGAGCACCACGCTCTGGGCGCGCATCTGGGCGCTGCCCATCAGCTTTCGCCCGCCGACGGTGATCTCATAGTCGGAGGGGATCTCGAAGCAGACCGGACCTTTGAGCTGGTGATCTCCCATCCTCTGATCGGCGACGAGCTCCACCACGCCCAGGCCCTCCAGGCCGCGCACCAACCCCGCGCTCAAGCGGCGGTAGCTCCCGACGATGGATCCGGCCACGCGGGGATCCTCCTGCGGCGCGATCACACTATAGGTCAGCTCGTCCACGTGGAGGATCGCCTTGCCGCCGGTGGGTCGGCGCACCAAATCAAAGCCCGCCGCCTCCAGTGCGCGCCGATCCACGTCAGCCGCCTTCTGCATCCGGCCCAGCGAAAGACACGCCGGCTCCCAGGCGTAGAAACGGAGCGTGGGCGGAGCCTGCCCCGCCGCCACCGCGCGCAAGATCGCCTCATCCACCGCCATATTCGTCGGCCCATCCGCCGGGGCCGAGCGGAGCAGCCGCCAGGTCGTACGCGGGTAAGCGCTCATCAAGATCCCAGCTTTCTCTTCATAAAGATCGCCACCTCTCCATCCGGCGCGTCGTCGTTGGAGTAGTAGGATAGGTCTATACTTCCGACCTCAAAGCCAACCTTGCGGTAGAATTCGATGGCCGGAACGTTGGTGCTCTGAGTCTCGCAGACCATGACGCGCAGGCCCGCTTCGGTCGCCCTATCGGCCAGCGCATCCATAAGCCGCCTGCCCAGGCCCATCATCTTTTGCGTCTCGGCGATGTGAAACTCCCACACCCACAGCGTGCGGTTCCAATCCTGCCGCTCGGCGATGGCGACGCCGACCAACCGATCGTCAGCGTACGCTCCCAGAGATAATGCCTGTTGAACGACTCGCCGGTACCGCTCGACGTCATCGTCCAGGACAGGCCAGGTTTTTACGTAGGGTGGATCGAGAGCGACGAGCTCCATTGTGATCATAGTCCGCTCGTGCGCCTCGTTCTTTTGGACGCGGTACTTGGCCGTCGAAGTGTACCCCGATACAGCCAGTAAGTCGATGATATCCGCGCCAATGTTCTCCAGAGTTCTGATTGTTATCATTGCATCTCCTACGTTATGACTGGGAGAGTTGCCCCCCTAACCCAACAAAGTATAATTGTAACACCAATCATCATAAGGAGCAAAAAGCATGAACACATGCGCTTACTGCGACACCCAAGCCATCTATCGCGACCGCGAGACCGGCGACTATCTGTGCCTGGCTCACACTCGGCTGGAGGTCGTTGGACCCTCCAAGCGGGAACCGCAACCCTCCCTCGACATCCGACTCGCCGTCCCTGCTGACCAGGAGCGCATCGCCGAACTGGCGCATTACTTCTGGGACGAGGTTGACGTCGAGTGCTTTGGCCAGAGCTATCAGGTAGACGCGCTGCCCGCTTTCGTCGCCAGCGACGGAGACGAGGTCGTCGGAGTCGCCAGCTATGCCCGCGCAGGAGACGCGATCAACCTGGTGA
>Ga0180434_10003023_pt1 | contig 21691 bp, 14 predicted proteins | sample SS_ome_7_FD_132453 | JGI IMG/M metagenome (GOLD analysis project Ga0180434, IMG submission 132453) | Hypersaline lake sediment archaeal communities from the Salton Sea, California, USA - SS_1_D_2 metaG | ecosystem: Environmental > Aquatic > Non-marine Saline and Alkaline > Hypersaline >...
ATGCAGATTCCCGGCCTCGACCTGCTCGGCAAGCGCCGCCCGCAGTACGAGCGCCGCGAGAGCGTCGTCCTCGTCAAGCAGCCCGCCAGCGTCGCCAACCAACTCGGCCGCAGCCGCGTGCTGGTCGAGGCCTACGGCACCGCCGGCTGGCAGATCGGGCCCCAGGGCCTGCGCTGGATGGGCGACTGGCTCCAGGCGCTCGGCGCGAACCTGATCTCCATGCACGGCTTCTACTACTCCGTCGCCGGCAACCGCAAGTTCGACGCCCCGCCCGACCTCTTCTTCCGCCAGCCCTGGTGGCCGCTCAGCCGCACGCTGCACGACCACCTCGCGCGCGTCACCCTGATGCTCACCCAGGGCAAGCCGGTGCGCGACGTGCTCGTCATCCATCCTATCGCCACGGCCTGGATCACCCACCGCCCCCAGGAGCATGTCGGCCGCTGCGACTTCGAGCCCGACCCCCTCGGCCGCGCCTTCGCCGACACGCTGGACACGCTCGTCCGCAGCCAGCATGACTTCGATCTCGGCGACGAGCGCCTGCTCGCCAAGCAGGCGCGCGTGCGCGCCGGGCGGCTGCACGTGGGCCAGGCGTCGTACTCGTGCGTCGTCATCCCGCCCGGCGTGAAGACGCTCGACGCCTCGACCCGAGACCTGCTCGGCCGCCTCGCGGCGAGCGGCGGCACGGTCATCGGCTTCCATCTCCTCCCGCGGCTCACCGCCGGCCGCCCCGACCCGGAGGCCGCCGACGCCCTCGCCGGGCAGGTGCGCCACATCCACGGCACGGGCGTGCGCAAGCGCCTCGCCTCCCTCGTCCGACTCCTCGACCGCGCGCGCCCCGACCGCGTGCGCGTCACGGGCCGCAGCGCCCGCGACATCGTGCTCCACGAGCGGCGCCTGCCCGCCGGCCGCCGCATCCTCTTCCTCGCCAACAGCGGCACACGCGACGCCGACGTGCGCGTCACCATGCCGGGTCGCTGGTCTGTCGAGGAGTGGAGTACTACGGACGGCAGTAACTCTCCCGTGGCGGCCGCCCGCCGGCGCACCACCACCGAACTCCACCTGCGTTTCGCGCCCATGGCCTCGCGGATGCTGGTGCTCTCGAAGGCCGCCTCGCGCGTCCACGTACACCCGGCGCCGCGCCGAGAGCGCGTCGTCCACGAGTTCGCGCGGACGTGGGATGCCAGGCCGGAGGCCGACAACGTCCTGGTCTTGGACATGTGCCGGTGGCGGGTCGGCGGGGGGAGGTGGTCCAAGCGGGTCCCGGTCTTCGAGGCGAAACGGCGCCTGCAGAAGCAGGCAGGCAAGCCGTTTTCGGTCCGATTCGAGTTCGTCAACAAGATGAGCGACCCGCCCGCGCTCGCCTTTGCGCTCGAAAACTTGGGTCATTTTGCGCTCAAGGTCAATGGTTCCCCCACACCAGGTACCCCTCTTGAGGGGGGGTACCTGGACCCTGTGTGCGTGCGTACCCCCCTTCCTCCCCACACTTTGGGTGGTGACCTGAATGTGCTCGAAGTGGGGGGGAAGACCGATGCATCCCTGCTAGAGAACGCATACCTACTGGGGGGGTTCGGCGTACTTCCCGACAAAGGGGGCCGTTTTGCCGTTTCGCGTGCATCCTCCCGCCTTTCCTCTACCGGTTGGCAGCACTCCGGGTACCCCTTCTATGCGGGTCCGATGACCTATTCGCAGCACTTCGAGTTGCCGGCCCCCGCGCCCGGGTCTGCGCTGCTCCGCATCGAGGACCTCGCCGAGGCCGCAGAGGTCTTCGTCAACGGCAAGCCCGCCGGCACCACCCTCTGGCGGCCCTTCGAGGTCGAGGTCGGCCCCCTGCTGCAGCCCGGCGCGAACCGCCTCGAAATGCGCGTCTACGGCAACCTGCGCAACACCCTGGGCCCCTGGCACCTGCCCGGCAACCGCAAGATCGTGGGCTTCGGCCGGCACCACTTCGAGGACGCGGAGGGGTGGATGGACGAGTACGACTTCGTCCCCATGGGCCTGCTCGGCCCCGTGCGCCTCATCGCGCGGTAGCGGCATCACTACACACGGTAGTAGCATGGCGGAGCAGTGGTGCTGCTCTCTGCCTGCGGGTGGGGGCCGGCACGGCGAAGGCTCGGGTGGAGCCGGGCAGGAGGGGGCCGCTGCCCCACGGAGCCGCTAGTAGCGGCCGTAGTGGTGGACGAGTTCGATGACGCGGCAGTACTGCTCGAAGGAGACGTTGCTGGGGACGGAGTGGTCGGAATGGTAGATGTAGCCGCCGCCCTGCTTGGCGACGGGGATCTTGGTGCTGATCTCGCGCTCGATGGCTGAGGGGTCGGGGTCGGCCATGGCGCGCACGTCAATGCCGCCCATGAAGGCGAGGGCGTCGCCGAAGTCGCGCTTCAGTTCGATAAGGTCCATGCCCGCCTTGACCTCCAGCGGCTGCAGGCAGGTCCATCCCGCCTCGATCAGCATGGGCACGAGCGCCTTCACGTTCCCGCACGAGTGCAGCAGAATCGGCAGGCCCTTGCTCTTGAAGAAGTCGCAGAGGCGCTTCTGGGAGGGGAACTCCATCTCGCGGTAGGCGGCCGGCGAGAAGAGGGTGGCGTTGCGGTAGCCCATGTCGTCGAACATGAACGCGCCGTCGAACTCGAAGCCCCGCGCCAGCATCTCCTCGCAGGCGGCGATGGCCAGCTCAGCGACGGTGTCGAACATGTCGCGCACCCACGCGGGGTCGTCGGCCATGGCCATGAGCAGGTTCGGCGAACCGACGATGGCCTGGGTGCGGTCGTAGCCGGTCGCCGCGCTGAAGGTCACGAAGGCGCCCGACTCGCGGTGCTCGCGGTTGCGGGCGAGCGCCTCCTGCCAGTCCACGCGGGTGTCGTTCCAGGCCATCCGGGGCTTGTACTCCTCCCAGATCTCGCGGGTCGTAATCGTGAAGTCCACGAGTTCAGGGGTGGACTCGTGGTCCTTGAAGGAGCGGCGGGTCTGCCCGTCGGCGCCCTTGTAGATGTGGTAGGCGTCGGTCTCCTCGATGGTCTCCTTGGGCAACTGCATGGAGAGGTCGGCGCCCTGGCCGGCGAGTTCGTAGCCGAAGTACTCGCCGGGGGACTTGTCCTCGGGCAGGCCCTCCTGGTGCCAGCGGTTGATGGTGTGGCTCCAGGGGCTGTCGTGGATGGGCACGCGATCGGGCTCGCGGCGGCTGAGCGCCAGGGCGATGCGTTCTCGTGGGAGCATGGCGTGTTCGGACCTCCGGGCGGCGGGCTATGATGGGATGGGGATTCTGCGCGGCGCGGGCCGGTCCTGCAAGGTCCTAGCCGCGATGCGGCGCAGACGACACGAACGGTCAGTAGGTCACTCGCGAGCGCCCCGAGCAGCGCGCGCTACTTAGGTGCGAGTTGAGCGAGTTGGCGCTCGACATCGGCGATCCGCTCAGCCTCCCACGACCGGATCATCGCGCGAGCCTGCGCCGCGTTTCTCGGTCCTCCCGCGAACAGCCCTCGGATAGCGAGCACGTCCTCGATTCTGACGGCCTGCTTCTGAGCCGCCTTCAGGTGACTGAGCGCGGCCTCGAGGCCGTCCCGGCCGGCCCGCGGGTCGTGTTCGTACCACGCGGCCAGCACCTTGTGGGCCTCTCGGCTCAGGTCGGCCATGGCGGCCAGACGCTCACACGGCCAGGCAGGCACATCCTGCCGGCGTGTCATCCGGTAGAAGCGGATGAGGGTGACGAGCGGCGCAGCATCATCGGGCCGCGCCTCGACGTCGGCCTTCAGCCTGGCCTCGAGTTCCTCCAGGCGGCCGGCATCCCGGTAGATGTCAACCTCCGCCGGGAACCGACTGGTGGGCGGCAAGTCAGCAAGCGTCTTCAGCGCTTCATCGTAACTGCCGGCACGCCCGAGGGGCATGGTGACGTAGTTGCGCAGGAAAGCCGCATCGCCCCCGCCGGCGCGCAGTTCGGCGCGGGAGACCTCCACCAGCGCGCTCCACTCCGTCGCGCTGTATAGCGCGTCGCGCAGGCCGGTGAGGGCCGGGGGGTCGCCGCCGCCCGAGTCGAAATCGGCCAGGTTGACGCGGCGGAAGGCCGACATGGCGGCCTCGATCTGGCCCAGTTTGGCTTCCGCCGCCGCGAGGGTGAGCAGCAAGGATGAGTCTCGGGGGTGCGCCTGGGCCAGGCCTGCAGGTTGCTGACGAACTCGCGCAGGATGTGCGGATCCTCGGCGCCGGGGCCGACGAACACAGTCTCCGAACGCACGCGCGCCGCCACGTCGGGGTGCTCGCGCCAGAGCCACACGTAGTCCGCGCGAGCGGCTGCTGCGCCGCCCATCGCGGAGGCCGCGGTCAGCATTGGAGAGGCAAGGAGCCCGGACTTGGTGGGCGCCACGCCGCCGCTGGTGACGGCGCGTTTACAGGTTTCCAGCACGCGAGCCGGGTGCGACTGCACAAGTTGGTACATGGCCCAGTTGAAGGCCCTGATCCGGCCCTTCGCAAGCGCCTGCTCGGCATAGTCGAAGGCCTCGTCCACATGGCCTGCGGCGAGATGCGCCCGGACGACGAGCTGCGGAATCCCGATGCGGGCGTCAGGGTCCACGGCATCGGCCTGGAGGGCGTAGCGCAGCGCAGCGGCGCCGTCGCCCTCGCGAAGGCACAGCACGGCGAGACTTCGCAGCCACTCCATTGCGTCGGGCGCGAGCCGGATCGCTTCCTCGTAGGACTTGCGCGACTCGGCGGCATCCTCTGCCGCCAGGTGCCCTGCCAGTGCGGCGTGGAAAAGGGCGATCTCGGGATCCAACTCGATGGCGCGACGGATGTGCTCTACGGCCTCGCTCCGTGCAACACCGCCGGAGGGGCCAATGATGACGTACCATGATGGCCCGCCTGTCATCGCTTCCGCGAGGGCGTAGTGGGCCGCTGCATCGTCCGGGTGGTTCTCGACGGCCTGGCGCGCGAGGGCCTCGGAGGCGCACAGGGCATCGTCGAGCACGAGCGCGCCTGCGGGCGGCTGAATGGTGAAGGCGTCGGGCGAGGCTCGGTAGGAGCGCATATTGCGGTAGGTGACGGTGTTCGTGCCGGACAGCCTCGGCCGAAGGACGACACGGTGGGCGATGCGCAGGCGCCGCGTGACCGGGCGCAAGTCCTCATAGGTCCAGGTGCGGGTGCCGCTGAAGCCGAGGAGGCTGTAGCCGAAGTCGGCCGATCGCTTGCGGACAAGACCATGCCCATCTATCCAGAAGGTTTCCTCGGAGATGCCGCGGTCCACTACGGCGTCGAGCGTCTTGGGCGTGACGATGGGATCGCGGAAGGTGATGCGGGTGGCGGACACGCCGTTGGTCTTCTCCGAACCCGAGGCGGCGATGTCGCCGTACATCGCCACACGTGAGGCAAAGTCCGCGACGCCCGGAACGCACTCGTCCACGACCCAGGCAGCGGTATCCGACGGCCTGCGCGGGAACTGCATCACCCACATGGCGCGCGCCTGCCCCACGTCGAGCAGCGAGCGGGGTGTCGAGCGCAGCACCCGGCTCTCGGCCCCCCAGCGTAGGATGCGCGTCCCGTCGAAGGCAACGACGTCGTCCTCGCGCCAGCCGCCGGTCACGCGAAAGGCGCCGGAGCTGCTGTAGATGAAGCGGTAGGTGGTCGTGTCGTGCCAGGGGTCGCCGGAATCGGTGGTGGCCTCGCCGGAGATGGTCTCGATGGCGTCCCAGCGCTCCTGCGCCTTGGCGAGCAGGGAGGCGACATCGGGGGCCAGGTTCCGCCAGGTCTCGGGCGGCGTGCGGGGCGGCGGTTTGGCGCAGCCGGCCGCGGCCAGGGAGAGGCCGGCCAGGAGAACCGAGCGAGCGATCAGCCGGAGGCATTGCATCGGTGTCCCCGCCTCATCGCAAGGGTTCGCCGGTCCAGCCATGGGCACCTGCCGACGGGGCGCGCTCGGATGGCACATGGCGCATTCTCGGCGACGGGCGCAGCGACCATGTGACGCAACTGGTTCCTTCGCCATAGGGGAGCAGGCAGGAGCAAGTTCCTGCCCCACGCGAGGAGTCGCGAGACAGCCGAGGCCGACAAGGACGGCGCGGACAGGAGAGTCGGGCGCATCGGCGAAGGGGGATGCATCTCTGTCGGGAGGGTGTGCCGCGTGCCAACGATGAAGGCGGCGTTTCTGCACAGGCCGGGCGAGATTCGCATCGAGGAGGTCGAGCGGCCGAGGGTCGAGAAGCCGGACGACGTGCTGATCCGCGTGAAGGCGGTGGGGGTGTGCGGGTCGGACGTGCACTACTACGAGCGGGGGCGGATCGGCACCTTCGTGGTCAGGGAGCCGCTCATCCTGGGGCACGAGTGCTCGGGCGAGGTGGTGGATGTCGGGCCGGAGGTGAAGAACGTCAAGCCGGGCGACCGCGTGGCGGTCGAGCCGGGGTACCCGTGCCGCCGCTGCTGGTACTGCAAGACCGGCCGCTATAACATGTGCCTGACCATGCCCTTCATGGGTTCGCCGCCGACGCACGGGGCGTACCGGGAGTATCTGACGTGGCCCAATGACTTCGTGTTTCCGCTGCCGGAGCGGGTGTCCTACGAGGAGGGCGCGATGGTCGAGCCGTTCGCGGTGGGGATGCAGGGGGCCAAGCGCGGAGGCATCAAGCCCGGCATGAGCGCGGCGGTGATCGGGAGCGGGCCGATCGGCCTGGCTACGCTGCAGGCGGCCGCGGCCTACGGCGCGACGACCCTCATCGTGACCGACCTCGTGGACTCGCGGCTGGAGTTGGCGCGGAAACTCGGCGCGACGCACACGGTCAACGCCGCGGACACCGACGCGATCAGTGCGGTGAAGGAGATCACGCAGGGCGAGGGCGCCGACGTGGTGCTCGAAACCGCCGGCACGGTGAAGACGGCGCGGCAGGCGCAGGAGATGGTGCGGCGCGGCGGCGTGCTGGTGCTGGTGGGGATGTTCGCGGAGCAGGAGTTCCCGCTCTGGGTGATGGACATCATCTTTCGCGAGTATGACGTGCGGGGGGTCTTCCGCTACCTGAACTGCTTCCCGCCGGCGCTGGCGCTGGTCGGGGCGGGGCGGGCGGATGTGAAGTCGCTGATCACGCACGAGTTCCCGCTGGAGCGGGTGCAGGAGGCGATCGAGTTTGCGCGGGACCGCAAGGACGTGGCGATCAAGGTGCTGGTGAAGCCGTAGTCGGTTACCCTCACCCCGGCCCTCTCCCTTCCAGGGAGAGGGGGAAGCCTGCAATGATGGAGCGAGAGGCAGAAGCCAGGCGGCGCATGGTGGATTCGCAGTTGCGCGCGCGCGGGATCTCCGACGAGCGCGTGCTGGCGGCGATGGCCCGCGTGCCCAGGCACGCGTTCGTGAGCGAGGCGAACCTCTACGCGGCGTACGAGGACCATCCCCTGCCTATCGGCGACGGGCAGACGATCTCGCAGCCCTACATGGTCGCCACGATGACGCAGGCGCTCCGACTCAGCGGCCAGGAGCGGGTGCTGGAGGTCGGCGCGGGGTCGGGCTACCAGACGGCGATCCTGGCGGAACTGGCGGCGTATGTCTACACGATCGAGCGCATCCGGACGCTGGCGGACCGGGCGCGCGAGCGGCTGGCCGGCCTGGGCTACGCGAACGTGGAGGTGGCGTTCGGCGACGGCACGCTGGGGTGGCCGGAGCACGCGCTCTATGATCGGATCCTGGTGACGGCGGGCACGCCGGCCATTCTGCAGGCGTGGGTGGAGCAGGTGGCCGACGGCGGGCTGATCGTGGCGCCGGTGGGCGACCGGTGGGGGCAGACGCTGCAGGTGGCGAAGAAGACCACCGGCGGGATGACCACCGATTCGGTGTGCGGGTGTGTGTTCGTGCCGTTGATCGGGGAGCAGGGGTTCCCTGAGGAGCAATGATGAATGCCAGATGACGAATGATGAATGTGGGGCGGTGACGTGCTCGCAGTTGAGTGACAGACGCACAGTGGAGGGGGATCGGGCGATGACCAAGCAGCGAGAAGGGGGGGAGGTGCAGTTGGCAGTCCTGCGACAGGTGACCACGCGCGTCGAGGCGGACTTGATCCAGGCGTTACTGCGGGGGGAGGCGATCGTCTCGGAGGCCTTCCCGCCGCCCGCGCACGACGGGTTCTGGTGGGGAGGCTGGCATGGAGCGCCGCCGGAGGGAACGATCACGATACGCGTGCGGGCGGAGGATCTGGAGCGCGCGAGAGAGGTGATCGCGGAGCAGGGGTTCCCTGAGGAGCAATGATGAAATACCAGTGACGAATTACGAATGATGGATTGTGAATGCTGGATTGCTGAAATGCATATGGTCGGGTAACAGACGGGATTCGTCGGGCCCAATAAGATTGGGCCCCTACACAGCGGAGGGGGATCGGACGGTGGAGCGGGAACAGCAGCAGGAGCACGATCAGGGCGCGCAACTTGTTGTGCTGCGCGAGGTGGCGACGCGGGCCGAGGCAGATCTCATCGAGGCGCTGCTGCGGGGGGAGGGCATTCCGTGTGAGGTCAGCCCGCCGCCGGCTCACGACGGGTTCGCCTACTGGGACGCCTTCACGGTGACCAAGACCATCCGCGTGCACGCGAGGGACCTCGCGCGCGCGCAGGCGGTGATCGCCAAGCATGACGGTGAGGAGCGGGGTGCGCGTGAGGAGGATTTCTGCCCGTGGTGCGGGGAGTTTGCGGGGGACGCGGAGGAGACGTGCCCGCACTGCGGGCGAAGCATCGCAGAGTCGGGCGTGGGCGGCACTGGGTACGTGACGGCGCATGAGCCCGTGCCCGCGCAGATGCGGGAGCACTCGACGACGTGGCGGTTTGTGGTGCTGCTGGTGCTGGCGGGCTTGGCGGTTGCGGTCCTGACCCCGTGGGGGGCGGAGATGCTGCGGGGGCTCGTGGAGTGGCTGCGGGAGTTCCTGGCAGTGACCGCCGCGCTGCCCATGCGGTGAACGGGGGAGCAGCCGCGCGTCAGTCTACCGCGCGCGGCGGCCCAACAGCGCCCAGGCGGAGGGGAGCATCCCGGCCGCCAGGGCGACCTTCAACAGGTCGCCGGGGATGAAGGGCCAGAGGCCCATCGCGAGCACCTTCGCCGGCGGGCCGCCCACGACAACCGCCAGCCAGGCCACGCCGCAGAGCAGGAGCACGGCGTCGCCCGCCGCCATCGCCACGACCGCAGTGCGCAGGCGGCGATCCCAGCCGCGCTCGACGAGCCGGCCCACGAGGTAGGCCGCGACGACGAACCCCACGAGGTAGCCGCTGGTGGGAGGCAGCGGAAAGGCCGGACGGCCGCCGGTGAGGATCGGCAGGCCCGCGCAGGCCAGCGCCAGGTAGAGGCCCTGGGCGAGCACGCCGCGCGCGCTGCCCAGCGCCGCTCCGCACAGGAGCACGACGAAGGTCTGCCCGGTGACGGGCACGGGGGTAAAGGGCAGCGGCACGCGAACCTGCGCCGACACCGCGGTGAGAACCGCGAAGCCGACGATGAGGGCGGCGTCGGTCGCGGCGCCGGTGCGCGGGATGATGGCTTGGCAGAGGGTGGCGGGTGCAGGCTTCATGGCGGCAGGTCTCCTGAAGTGTGAGGGCTAGAACTCGTTGCGCACCTTGGCGGGCTGGCCCGTGCGGATGGACTCCCAGCAGGCGGCGCAGGTGGCGACGACGCGCGCGCCGTCGCGGTGGTCCACGAGCGGGGCGGCGCCCTGCAGGATGCACTCCTCGAAGTGGGTCAGATAGGCGATGACCTCGCCGGCGTGGCCGGCGTCGGGGGTGAGGGCGATGGTGTCCTCGCCGGGGATGCCGTCGGTCATGATCTTTTCGTTGACGACGCTGGCCTTGGTGCCGTAGAGGCTGAGGCCGAGCATGGGCATGGGGGGCTCGACCAGCCCGAAGGCGGCGAGGACGCGCGCGATCTTGCCGCTCGTGAACTTGAGGTTGATGAGGAAGTCGTCTTCGAGGTCCCACTTGGCGTAGCGAGGGTCCATGCGGCTCTTCACGGCGCAGACGACAACCTCCTCGACGTCGCCCAGGAACCAGCGCAGGAGGTCAATGGGGTGGCAGGCGCCGCCGTAGAGGCAGTCCTGGGGGGTGGTGTGGCGCCAGGGGGTGCGGTCGAGGACGGGGCGCATGTCGTGGACGTAGTGGGCCTCGGCGAAGATGAGGTCGCCCAGGTCGCCGCGCGCGAAGCGGCGGTGGGCCTCGGCGAAGTGGGGGACGAAGCGGCAGGTCTGCCCGACGAGGAACTTGACGCCGGCCTTGTCGGCGAGGGCGACGATCTGCTCGGCGTCGGCGAGGGAGGTGACCATGGGCTTGGTGCAGACGACGTGCTTGCCGGCGCGCAGGGCGGCGATGCAGTGCTCGGCGTGGAGGTGGTCGGGGGAGTAGACGCCGACGATGTCTATCTCGGGCATGGCGACGAGTTCACGGTAGTCGGCGGTGGCGGCGGGGATCTTGTAGGTCTTGGCGCAGTCGGCGAGCAGGTCGTCGTTGAGATCGCAGATGGCGCGCACCACGAGGCGCGAGTCGGCGAACTGGTTGATGCGCAGGGCGTTGGCGCCCATGCCCAGGCCGATGATGCCTACCCCGATGTCCTTCATGGCGCGCACCTACTCCCCCGCGACCACGGCGCGCACGGCGTCCTCGGCGGCCTCCGACCCGGCCAGCACGGTGATGGGCAGGGCCGCGCGGCGCACCCGGTGCCCGCGGCGGTGGATCGAGATGACGAGTTGCCAGTCCACGTTGAGCGTGTCGCTCGCCTGCGTGAGCGGGCCGTTCAGCGCGGGGATGGTGAAGTCCATGGTGACCGGCGCGCCTTCCGCGAGCGTGTCGTCGTAGACCTTCGAGCGAAAGACGGTGGTGACGTCGGCGGCCGTCTGTCCGCGCAGGCGATAGTCGAGCCGCACCATGACGGCCGCGGCGCCCAGGTCGCGCAGTGGCCGCAGGGCGAGTCGCACGGGAGTCGGCGCGCCCGTGCGCAGCACGGCGCGGCTGCGGTCGAGCGCGATCGTCTCGCGGCCGAGGACGATCTCGGCGCGGCAGTCGGGCAGATCCATGATAGGCAGCGGCTCGGGCGCCGCGCGCTCTCCGGCGGGCGGCTCGGCCAGGTAGGGCGCGACTCTGAAGCGCACGCTCTCGCGCACGTCGGCGTGCCAGCCCGGGATGCCCACCCAGAGCCGTAGGAACCACTCGATGCCGACCCCGTAGGAGGTGAAGGAGGCCGGGGCATCGCGTGGGATCTCGCATTCGGTCTCGAAGCAGGCGGCCTGGTCGGCCTCGAGCCGGAAGTCGCTGCCCACGGTGATTTCGCGATAGGTGGTGGGGGTGACGGACCGGTTCGTGCCGCGCAGCTGGGTCGTCGTCTGGCTGACGAGTGAGAGCACAACGCGGTCCACGGGGAAAGGGCGCGAGGCGACCAGGGTGATCTCGGCGCGCACCCTCTCGCCCAGCCGCACGCGGCCGGGAAAGGCGAGCGTGGCGGAGCGCACCCAGCCGTAGCAGGACCACTGGCGGGCACAGGCGATGACCGCGGCCCAGGCAAGGAGCGCCACGGCCCAGAGAACAAGGTTGATGGGCGCAGCGAGAACCGGCACCGTGAGGGTTACGGCCACCAGCATGGCCGCCAGGGCCAGGGCGCCCCACGCCGCAGCGCGGGCATTGGCGCCCGCGCCCACCTGGGTGATACGGACCCCCGGCCTGCGCGGCTTGGCGGGCGCCGGCGGCTTCGGCGGAGGCGACGGCTCCGGCTTGGGCGCCGGGCGCTCGATGACCGCCACCGGCTTGGCCTTGGGTCGAGGGAGGGGCGCGGGTTCCGGGTGGGGTGCGGGCTGCGGCTCGGGCGCCGGCTGCGGTTCGGACGCGAGTTGCGGCTCGGGAGGTGGTTCGGGCTTGCGCTCGACCGGCGCCTGGCCCGGAGGCCCCAGGGGCGTCATGCAGGAGCCGCACATGGTGCGGATGTCGTCATCCGGGTACTGCTCGCCGCACTTGGGGCAGGTCGTCACGTGCGCTCCGGTTCGGAACCGGGCTGGGACTCGTCGCCCTGCTTCGCGCGCTCGGCGAGTTCGATGAGGCGCTGGAAGCGGGTCTTGTCGCGCGGGGCGAAGGCACGCTTGAGTTCGTCCACGGTGTAGGTCGCGCGCAGGAAGGCGACGACGTCGAAGCGGCCGGACCAGCAGCCCAGCAGGTTGCGGCAGGGCAGGTCGTCGTTCATCTTGCGGCAGTAGCCGAAGGTGACGGGGCCGCCCAGTTGGGGGCAGCGGATCTCGCGCGCGTCGTGGGTGTCGTCAGGCATGGCGGGAGGGTTCGCCGGGCGGAGGCGAGGTCCTGCCCCAAACGCGGCCTACAGGGGGACGGAACGAGACCCCTCGCATACGCTCGGGATGACGGAGGGGAAGGCGCAACCCTCACCCCGGCCCGCTCCCTGAGAGGGAGAGGGGGAGTCCACCTAGCCTTCGGCAGGGCGGGCTCCGGGCGCCACACAGCCGAGCATCCTTCGCCAAGGCTTCGGAGCCCAGGGGGCGGCTGTGCCACATCAGGAAGGCGAGATCCCCGCCCGAGGCGGGCAAGCCTCGCGTGCGCTCGGGATGACAGCGGCGCGCGGCTCAGGGCGCTATGCGGAGGCGGGTCTCGGCGGCCGAGCCGCCGCAGGCGGGCTCGTACATGGCCTCGACGCGGGTGGGCATGACGTGCAGATCGCCGGGGATCTCGCAGCGGACCTGGTACTGGATCACGTGTTCTGCAGCCGGTACGCTGGTTGCGAAGAAACCCATCTGTGCGTCGCGCACCTGTTGGCGATGGAAGGGCCAGTTCCAGGTGCGCTTCTCGCGCTGCTCCTCGGTGTGACGGAACGCTTCCGTGTCCACGACCTCGCAGCCGCTGGGCAGCGGGTCCACGAGCAGCAGGTAGCGGTAGTGCGCAGAGGGGCGGACGGTGATCTTGACGTTGATGAGTTCGCCCGGCTCGACGGCACCGCGAACGGGGGTCTGGCGCCAGACGATGCGCTCGGCGGCGTCGGTGGACGACGACAGGCGGAAGTACTCGCGGGTGACGGCGATCCCCTGCGTGACGGCAGGGATGTCCTCCTCGCCGGTGTGGTAGGTGAGCAGCCCGCTGTAGTAGAGGACGCCGGTGCCCTCGCGCGTGATGCGGATGACGTTGCGGCCGGGGCGGAGGTCGCTGTCGGCGACCACCAGGGGCGACACCTCGGCGGGCGGCAGCCCGGAGGCGATGCGCACCTCAGCCACGGGATCGTCGTTCAGGCGGACGGCGGCCGTCAGATCGGGGCGGAGTTCGCCGGTCATGGCGACGTAGTCGGAGAGCGCGTAGATGACGGCGGCAGTCGTTTTGGTGGAGACCCAGCGGTCGCCCTGCTTGCTCAAGGCCACCCAGCGCACGGCTTTCGGAATGAGCGGGTTGTCGCGGTCCACGCGGAGCATGGCCTGCAACACGGCGGCGGTGCATTCGAGGTCGCTGTCGAGCCACGAGTAGCGGGAAGCGCCGGCTGTCCAGTGGACGGTGCCGTCGTGGCTATGGGCGGAGGACAGGATGCCGCTCAGCACTGTGCGCGCGCGGGCCGTGTCGCCGGAGGCGTCGAGGGCGAGCGCCAGGAGCGCGGCGGCGTGGTTCGCCAGGTGGCGGCGGGCGGCGAAGAGTTCGTCGAGGTCGCGCTTGGGCGCCTGGCCCTCAAGCGCCAGCGCGCGGACGACGGCGGCCTTGCTGTTGAGTTCGCGGATGGCCTGCGAGCGGTCCTGGTGCCTGGGCGCGGGGATCGCCACAGGCTGGAGCGATCCGCGGAGCCACTTCACGGCGCGGTCGAGGCGCCCGGCATCCACCTCGTAGCCGGCCTCCTTGGCGAGGTGGAGCGCGTAGACGACGTGGGCGGTGGTGTAGGGGTTGGACTCGTCGTAGTACCAGCCGAAGCCTCCGTCGCCGTTCTGCATGGCGAAGATGCGCTTCATTCCCTTGGCGACCATGCGGGGGAGTTGCTCGCGGGTGCGCGCGCCGACGCCGCCTGTGGTCTCCATGACCCCGGTGAGCACGACATCGGGGATGAACCCCGAGAGGGTCTGCTCGATGCACCCCCAGGGATAGGAAGCCAGATAGTCGAGGCTCCCGAGCAGGTCGCCGGCGATGGAGGGCGTGAGCCAGAGCCGGAACTCGGCCGAGCCGGGCGAGGCGGAGGCCGGCAGGTTGACGACGAGTTCCTCGGCGTCGGTGACCTGGCCGGCGAAGCCCAGTGTTCTGGGCGCGCCGTGGGCCAGCACGGGGACGGTGAGTTGCATGGCGTCGCTCGCCGTCTCCCCCACCGCCCGCAGAGTCAGCACGGCCTCGCCCGCGAGGTCGGGATTGACGCGCCAGTCGAGCCGCTGCGACTCCCGGGGCTGCAGCGTGATGCGGCGGTCGAACGAGTCGAGGAGGCGGAGGCCGCGGGCCTGCAATGCGACGCGGACCTTCTGGCTGGCGTCGGTGTAGTTGTGGATCACGCCGGCTACGGTGATCTCGTCGCGCTGGCGGAAGAAGCGCGGTACGGAGAGCCGGGCGATGAGGTCCTTGGTGGCGATGACCTGGTGGCGCGCCTCGCCGACGCGCGTGTCGAGGGTGACGGCGCGGGCGGTGGCGCGCCAGGTGGTCAGGCTGTCGGGCAGGGTGAAGCGCACGGAGGCGCGGCCGGAGTCGTCGGTGACGACGACCGGACTCCAGTGGGCGGTGTCGCGGAAGTCCTTGCGGACGACGAGTTCGCCGTCCTTGTCGCCGCCGCCGTAGTAGTCGAGGCTGGAGTAGGCGGTCGAGACCAGGTTGGGGCGCCAGCCGTAGAAGAAGTCGCGGATGTCGGGCGTGGACTCCTCGGCGACGGCGTAGATGGCTTCGTCCACGACGCCCAGCGAGACCTCAGCGGAGACGGGCTTGCCGTCGGCGTCGAGGGTGCGGATTGAGTAGGTGACGGGCTGGCCGGGCTCGTAGCGGGCGCGGTCGGTGGAGAGCGCGACGCGCAGGAAGCGATGCCGCGGCGAGATGTCGAGTTCGGCGCCCGCCGAAACGTACCGGCGGCCTCGGAAGAGGCTGACGGAAACGTCTATGTTCGGGAGGTACTCGGCCTCGATGGGCACCTCGATGACCTGCGACTTGCCCTCCATGCGCAGGACGCGGTGGTCGTAGAGCCGGAGCCCCTCGATGGTGACCAGGAGCGGCGACTCGGGCGAGTCGGTGTTGATCATGATGCGGGCGGTGTCGCCCACTTCGTAGCGCTTCTTGTCGGGGATGAGTTCGATGCTGGGGTAGTCGTAGTCGGCCGTGAAGGCGGAATCCCACACCCACAGGTGCACGGAGGAGCGGACGCGGTTGCGCAGGCGGTCCTGGGCCTCGGCCACCACGCGGTAGCGGCCCGGCTGGCGAGGCGTGAAGGCGAACGCGGCCCTTCCCTTCCGGTCGGTGACGATATCGTCGGCGCCGGCGACCTCGGTGTAGGTGTAGGCCGTGCGCGACCAGCGGACACGCTCGGCCACCACGCGCAGGCGGACGCCGGGCACAGGCTTGTCCTCGTAGTCGCGCACGAGTAGGTTGACGCGGGCGGCGCGGCGCGGCTTGCAGAGCCAGCCGGCCGGCGAGAGGCCGATGGCGAACTGGCCCTGCGTGATGAGAACGGAGCCGTAGGCGGACTCGACCTTGCGCGAGGCGTCGGCGACGTCCACCTCGATCTGGTAGGTCTGGTCGGCGGTGACGGGCCGCGAGCGGATGGGGATGAGGGCGGCGCCGGTCTTGTCGGTGGCCGCGGTGCCGTGGGCCACGACCTCGCCGTAGCCGTAGTCCTCGCCGTAGTAGCCCCCGTCGCCCGCCATGCCCCACGAATACCAGGCGTCCTCGTCGTCCAGCCAGCCGCCGGAGTAGCCCCCTCCGGAGGCGTACACGCGGTACGACACCCGGGCGCCGACGACGGGAGCGCCGAAGTAGTACTCCGCGTTGACGGTGATCGGGACGGCGGCGCCGCCGACGTAGTGATCCTCCGGCGTGGAGACGGAGACGCGGAACTCGGGCTTGCGGTACTCCTCGACCCGGAACGACGCCCTGTGGCGCCAGTCGCCCTGGGCGGCCCACCTGGTGGCGATCTGGTAGTAGCCGACGTCGGCGTCGTCTTCGAGGGCGAGGGTGCCGTGGAAGGACTGGGCGCGGCTCATCTCGAGGCGCTGCTCCCAGATGCGGTCGCCGCCGGGGTTGACGACGCTGACCCACACGCGCTGGTGCTGGGGCAGTTCGTAGCCGCCCTCGACGGTCTTGCGCGCAGTGCCCTTGAGGTGGACGGTGTGGCCGGGCCGATAGACGGGGCGGTCGGTGTGGACGTAGACCTTCTCGCCGGCGCCGTAGTAGCCGCGCCCGTAGGTGGAGGTGAAGGCGTAGGAATCGCCGCAACGGGCTACGACCATGTTGGCGCGCGTCCTGGCGGAGAGGGTCAACAGGCCGTCGGAGTCCGTCGCCCCCGTGTGGACGGGATGGAGCACGTAGCCGCGCGGCCTGGCGGCCTCGCGCCAGGTGCGGTCGTAGAGCGTGACGGTCGCCCCTTCCACGGGCTCGCCGGCGACCGTGTCCACGACGTAGGCGAGGAAGCGGTTCTCGGCGTTCTTGGTGATGAGGCCGATGCGGCTGACCATGAAGGTGACGCGTTGGGTCATGCCCGCGACCTCGGCCTCGACGAGGTAGGCCCCGGGCGCGCGCGGCGCCAGGGCGATCTTCTCGTCGAAGTCGCTGGTGCGGCGATCGAAGCGGGTGATGGGGATGGACCAGGCCTCGACCTGGCGCCTGGGGGGTTGGTGGCTCTGCCGCCAGCGCCAGGCGTCGAAGCCGGCGCGCAGCAGGTCCTCGACGTCGAGCGCGTAGAGCGTGAGTGAGATGCCCCTGGCCGTGGTGAAGCCGTGGGCGGAGAGGCGGACCTTCTCGTCGGGGCCGAAGACGCCGCGCGAGCGGTAGAGGCGGAGGTTGGGGGTCCTGGGACGGAGGGCGAGGTCTATGCCGGGGTGGTCCTTGGCCTCGTGGACGGCGATGGCGTAGGTGCGGGCGCCCTGGAAGCCGGGCGCAGCCGCGCGGATGGTGTAGGAGCCCAGGGGCAGGCTCTCCAGGCGGTAGTTGCCCCGAGCGTCGGTGCGCACGGTGACGTCGCGCACGGTGCCCTCTTCCTTGCCCCAGGCGGTGACGTAGGCGCCGGCGATGGGAGCCTGGGCCTCGCCCCCGAAGATGCGCCCCGAGACGGAGGCCACGGGCGTCTGGAAGGAGATGGCCAGGGTCGCCAGGCCCGCGAACCAGATCACGGCAGCCGCGAAGATCAACTCGGGACGGCGCAGCAGGTGGCCTCTCATGGAATCGCTCCTCCGCCCTGGAGCCCGGCCGCAGCGGGCTTCGGTGACAATGACGCGAGGATGCGCGACGGCGTTTACACGGGTTCGTCGGGGGGCGCGGAGTTCCCTGCGGCGCAGGAGCCGCCCCCCAGGGGCCAGAATAGGTGCGCGTCTGCCGGCCACCGCGGCCGAGCCGAGGAGGAGGCGTGTCTGCGCTCGAGGCGATCATCCTGGGGATCGTGCAGGGCATCACGGAGTTCGCGCCGGTGAGCAGTTCGGGGCACCTGATCCTGGTGCCGTGGCTGCTGGGATGGGAGAAGTTGGGCGACGCCGCGCTGGACAAGACGTTCGACGTGGCGCTGCACTTCGGGACGTTTGTGGGGGTGGTGGTGTACTTCTGGCCGCGCATCGTGCGCCTCGTCGGCGGAGTGGCGCGGCTCGTGGCCCGGCGGCGGATCGAGGGCGACGAGGATCGCCGCCTGGCGCTGATGGTGATGGTCAGCACCGTGCCGGCCGCGGTCGCGGGCTTCGCGGGGGACCGCGTGATCGAGGAGCGGCTGGGCGGGGCGCACCTGGTGGCGGCGATGCTGATCGGCTTCGGGGTGCTGCTGTGGGCGGCCGACCGTGCGGGGCGCAAGGCCCGGCCGCTGGCGCAGTACGGCTGGCGCGAGGCGGTCGGGATCGGGCTGGCGCAGGCGCTGGCCCTGGTGCCCGGCGTGTCGCGGTCGGGGGTGACGATGACGGCGGCGCTGGGGCTGGGGTCGGAGCGGCAGGCGGCGGCCTACTACTCGTTTCTGATCTCGATACCGATCATCGGGGGGGCCGTGGCGGCGAAGGCGCTTGCGGTGACGCAGACGGGGCTGCCCGCGGGGTCTGTTGTGCCGTTCGCGGCGGGCACGTTCAGCGCGGCGGTGAGCGGGTATCTGTGCATTCGCTTTCTGCTCGGGTACCTGCAGACGAAGAGCCTGGCTCCCTTTGCCTGGTACCGGATCGTCCTGGGCGCGGCGCTGCTTGCTCTCGCCCTCTACAGGGCGTAATCTAGCGCCCCGCCAAGCGTGTGAGCGCGGGCCTCGGAATGTGGTATAAGCGGGTAGCGGGCAATCGCAGAGTTGCCCGGGCTGCCGCCGTCCATGTCCAGAGGCTCCCATCCACAACTCAGCCTCGACCACCAAGCGCTCGCGCGCGACCTGGTGGCTAACTACAACCTGCTGCTCGAGCAGAGCCACGGGGAGTCGCCGGACGCCCAGTTGCGCTGGTTCTGCCTGCACCTGGGGTACCACCTGGAGCACATCTGCAAGCGGCAACTGGGGGTGCGCCAGTTCACCCGCGAGCAGTTCGCCGCGGTGGCTGCGGAACTGGTGCGGGTCTTCGGCGGCGAGTGCGAGGTGTTGAGCAGCGGGGGCAGTCCCATGGTGCTGCAGGCGAGGGCATGGGAGGCGCCGCCGGAGGCGCAGGACGGACCGCACCCTTCGGAACTCGTCCCCGAGATCCTGGCGGAGGTGGCGGCGCGGAACTTCGGCTACGGGAAGGTGAGCCTGCGGCGGCAGCCGGCGGGTGTCTACGAGTTGCGCGCCTATCTGAAGGAGAGCCGCCACGCGCGGCTGCACGACGGCGTGGAGTGCACGCCGGAGACTCTCCCCGACCCCGGCGAACTGCAGCATGAGTTGCTGCACCAGGCGCAGCGGGTGCGGGCGCTGCGGGACGCGCTGAGGAACACGGAGCAGCGCTTCACGGCGCTGGCCGAGCAGGCGCCGGACGCCATTCTGTCGCTGGATCCGCAGGGACGATGCACCTACGCCAACGAGGCGGCCGGCAGGCTGCTGGGCTACGAGCCGCCCGAACTGGTGGGGATGGCGCTGGCCGATCTCGTGGCGCCGGAATCGGCCGAGGCGGCCAAGGCGCAGTTCGACCGCGCGTTCCAGGGGGAACCGACGGACCTCTTCCGCATGTCGCTGGTGAGGCGGTCGGGCGAGCACCGCCACGTGAGCGTACGGGCCTGGCCGCGGCGCACCAGCGGGCGGATCGCCGGCGTGGACGCGCTGGCGCGGGACATCACGCACCGCGAGCAGGCGGACCGTGCGCTCGCCCGGTCCGAGGCGCGCTATCGGACGCTGGTGGAGGTCTCCCCCGACTCGATCTTCACGCTGGGCCCCGAGGGACACATCACGTTCATGAATCAGCACGCCCTAGATGCGATGGGGTATGCAGAGAGCGACTTGATGGGCGCGCACTTCGGCCGGTTCCTGGCGCCGGAGAGCCGCGAATCCGGGCAGGCCATGTTCCTGCGCGCCATCGCTCCCGAGGCGGATCCGACGCTCTATCAACTGCACCTGGTAGCGAAGGATGGACGCGTGATAGATGTGGACATTTCCGTCTCGCAGATGCGCGAGGACGGCCGGGTCGTCGGCCTGCTGGGAATCGCGCGCGACATGACGCAGCGGCGCCAGATTCAGCAGGAGTTGTTCCAGCAGCACCGCGTGCTCTCGGCGCTCAACGCCATCTCGAACGCAGTGAGCCGCAGCCTGGACCTGCGCCGCACCGTGGACGATGCCCTGGAGAGGGTGCTCGCGGTGACCGAGTTCGAGGGGGCAGCGGCCTGGCTCCTGGAGCCGGAGGCGGGGCTGCTGCGGCTGGTGGCCTCGCGGGGGTTGCCGCAGGACATGGTGGAGCAGGTGGCGGTCATGGACGTCAACGAGGCCACATGCGGGGCGGCCGTGATCTCGGGCGAGCCGCTGGTCGCCGACGACTTGGGGGCCTACACGGGCCAGAAGACGCGGTCATTGATGGCCGCGGGGGCGCAGTCCCTGGTGGCCGTGCCGCTGGTGGCGCAGCAGCAGGTGGTGGGAGTGATGTGCCTGGGAGCGCGCGAGAAGGTCGCCGTGTCGCCCGAGACGCTGGACCTGCTCGTGGGGGTCGGCAACCAGGTGGGGATGGGGGTGCAGAACGCGCAATTGTTCGAGACGACGCAGGAACAGGCGCGCACGGACTTCCTGACGGGGCTCTACAACCGCCAGTACCTGCAGGAGGTGTTCGAGCGCGAGGTGGAGCGGGCCAAGCGCTACCACCATCCGGTCGCGGTGCTGATGCTGGATCTCGACGGACTGAAGGCCATCAACGACTCACTCGGCCACCGGGTGGGCGACGAGGCGTTGTGCGTGCTGGCCGAGGCGCTGCGAGCCTCGGTGCGGGCGTGCGATATCGCAGCGCGGTTCGGAGGCGACGAGTTCGTCGTGGTGATGCCGGAGACCGACGAGGCCGGCGCCGAGGCCTGCGGGAAGCGCATCAACGAGAGACTGGCTGAGTTGAGCGAATCGAGTTCGCTCCCGCTGCGGCTCAGCGCAAGTATCGGTGTGGCCGCCTCCGACTCGGAGTTCAAGCACCTGCTGGATGAGGCGGATCGCGCCATGTACACCAGCAGGCGGCGCCGCCCCCGCCGCGCGACAGCGGCGGCTAGCCGTTGAACCGGTTCATCGCCTCTTCGATCCCCTCGGCCACCCACGCCTCGGCCGCGTCCGCCGCGCGCTGGATGGCGTCCTGCACGGTCTCGATCTCGTCGCCCGCGAAGCGCTCCAGCACGTAGGCCACGCGGTCGCTCCACGGCGGCGGCTCCCCGATGCCGATGCGCAGCCGGGCGAACTCGTCGGTGCCCAGGACCTGTATGATGGAGGCCAGGCCGTTGTGGCCGCCGGCGCTTCCGGCGCGGCGGGCGCGCAGCCGGCCGGGGGGCAGGTTCACGTCGTCGCAGATCACCAGGAGGCGCTCCAATTCGATCCCGTAAGCCCGGACGGCCCGGACCACGCAGCGGCCACTGAGGTTCATGTAGGTGTGGGGCTGCACGAGCGCGACCCGCACGCCCGCGATCTCGCCGCAGCCCTCGGCGGCGCGCAGCCGACTCCGGCGCAGGAGTACGCCGTGGCGCTCGGAGAGGTGGCGCACCGCCTCGAAGCCCACGTTGTGGCGCGTGCCGACGTAGCGCCCGCCCGGGTTCCCCAGGCCCACGATGAGGCGGTCGGCGTGCAGCGGCTCGGTTCTGCGGCGCCAGAACATGTCAGGGCTGCCTTCCGCCCTGCGATTCGACGCGGCGGGGCGCCGTCTCCTGCCGGCGCGCCTACGGCTCGCGCGGCGGGAGCGCGATATCGGCGACGACGGGCCGGTGGTCGGAGCCGTGCGTGCCGGGCACCCACGCCCTGGATACCCGCACGCCGGGGCCGGCGAAGATGTGGTCTATCCGCACCAGGGGCCGGCGGGATGAGTAGGTGTAGCCGAACCCGCGGCCCGCGGCGGAGAAGGCGTCGGCGCCGAAGCCGGCGAGGCGGCGATGGGCGCGGCTTCCGGGAGGAGCGTTGAAATCCCCCATCACGACGACGGGGGCCTGGGCCGCCTCGGCGAGCGCGGCCACGGCCGCGCTCTGAGCCTCGTGGAGCGCA
>Ga0180434_10003024_pt1 | contig 21691 bp, 17 predicted proteins | sample SS_ome_7_FD_132453 | JGI IMG/M metagenome (GOLD analysis project Ga0180434, IMG submission 132453) | Hypersaline lake sediment archaeal communities from the Salton Sea, California, USA - SS_1_D_2 metaG | ecosystem: Environmental > Aquatic > Non-marine Saline and Alkaline > Hypersaline >...
CCCACGGCCCTCTTCCCGGTGCACGAGCCGGTGATCGAGCACGTCCGCTCCGGCGTCGTGTCGCGGATCGAGGGATCGATGAACGGACCGGTCGGCGCGTTCGTCAGCCAGGGCGGGCAGCTCGCCGAGCCGGCGGTCCTCCGCTCGCACGGCGGCCGCTGGCGAGCGGTCGAAGCCGGCGACGTCGAGATCGACGCGGCGTTCATCGCGGCGCCGCAGGCCGATCCGTACGGGAACGCGACCGGGATCCGGGGGATGACCCCGTGCGGGCCGATCAGCTTCTCCACCGTCGACGCGCAGTACGCCCGCCGCACGGTGGTGATCACGAACGATCTGCAGCCGTACCCGGTCCATCCGATGGAGATCCAGCAGGGATGGACAGACTGGGTCGTCGAAGTTGACGAGATCGGAAACCCGGAGAGCATCGTCTCGGGCACTCTGCAGCTGACGCGGTCGCCGACGAACCTACGGATTGCTCGGCTGACGGCCGAGGCCGTCGTCGCGTCCGACGCGTTCGTCGACGGATTCAGCTTCCAGGGCGGCGCCGGCGGGATCTCCCTCGCGGTGACGAAGTACCTCGGCGACGCGATGGAGCGGGCGGGGATCGTCGGGTCCTTCGGGATGGGCGGCGGGACGAGGCTTCTCGTCGATCTGCTTCGCCGTGGCCTGATCCGGACGATCCTCGACGGACAGGCGTTTGATCTCGACGCGATCGCGTCGCTCCGCGACGATCCGGCGCATGTCATCATCGATCCGGGTCTGTACGCCAACTACGACTCGCGCGGCTGCGCGACGTACAAGCTTGACGTCGCGTTCCTCGGGGCGACCGAGGTCGACCTCGACTTCAACGTGAACGTCAACACCCATTCGGACGGGCAGTTGCTGCACGGGATCGGTGGGCACCAGGACGTCGCTTCCGGAGCGGGGATGACGCTGATCACCGTCCCGTCGATCCGCGGGAGGCTGCCGATGATCCTCGACCGTGTGACGACGGTGACGACCCCGGGCGAGGTGGTCGACGTCGTCGTCACCGAGCGGGGAATCGCGGTCAATCCACGGCGGGAGGACCTGCGCGATCGGTTCGTCGCCGCCGGGCTGCCGGTGCGGACGCTCGGGGAGATTCGTGAGGAAGTCGGGCGGCTCGTCCGGCCGGCGCGGAAGCCGGTCTTCGGCGACGAGGTCGTCGCCGCGATCGAGTGGCGAGACGGGACCATCATCGATGTCGTGCGAAAGGTGGAGGGATGGGCGTGAGAGAGAAGCTGCTGGAGATCCTGCCGGAGATCGATTGGATCGGGGACGCCGATCTGCGCGAGAAGGTCATCGCGACGTGGATCGACGGGCTCGAGCGGGGCGGTTGGGCGCCCGAGGACGTGGACCGGATGCCGTTTACGTTGGCGAAGAAGGTGACCTCCAGTTTCGCCAAGCACGTGCGAAGCGTGACGAAGATCTGCGCGTTCGTGGCCGACACGTTCGACGAGATCTACGGCGGGGTCGACCTGAAGCTCGACAAGGATCTGCTTCTGGCCGGCGCGCTGCTGCACGACGTCGGCAAGCTCGTCGAGATGGAGGAGGTCGACGGGACGTTCCGAAAAAGCCCGGCCGGGAAGCTCGTTCGCCACGCGTTCTCCGGCGTCGCCCTCGCCGACGCGCACGGCCTTCCCCCGGAGGTGCAGCACATGATCGGGACCCACTCGAAGGAGGGCGACCCATTTAAGCGAACGCCCGAGTCGGTCGTCCTCCACTTGGCCGATTTCATGAACTTCGACCCGATCGAGGGGTGATCGGGATGGGACAGACGTTCGCTCAGAAGGTGCTGGCCGGTAAGGCCGGGCTCGATCACGTCGAGGTCGGCCGGATCGTCGAGATCGAGCCGGACGCGTGCCTGTCGCACGACAACACCGCGGCGATCGCCAAGTTCTTCGCCGAGATCGGCGTCGAGCGGGTGAAGGATCCGGACAGGTTCGTCGTCGTCCTCGACCACACCGTCCCCGCGGCGGAGGAGAAGTACGCTCAGAACCACAAGGAGATCCGGGAGTTCGTCGCGGCAAACGGCATCGAGCGGTTCTACGACGTCGGCGTCGGGATCTGTCACCAGGTCCTCCCGGAGAAGGGGTTCGCCCTGCCGGGTCGGCTGATCCTCGGTGCGGATTCCCACACCACCACGTACGGCGCGTTCGGGGCCTTCTCGGCCGGGATCGGGCGGTCGGAAATGGCCGTCCTGTTCGCGACGTCGAGGATCTGGCTGAAGACCCCGGCGAGCTTCAAAATGGTCGTTCACGGGCGGCTCGCCGATCCGGTGACGGCGAAGGACCTGATCCTTCATATCATCGGGTCGATCGGGGCCGACGGCGCGCTGTACAAGTCGGTCGAGCACACCGGCGAGGCGGTCGAGGCGATGAGCCTCGGATCGCGGATGGTCCTGTGCAACATGGCGGTCGAGATGGGGGCGAAGAACGGGTACTGCGCGCCGGACGACAAGGTGTACGGCTTCCTGGAGTCGCGGGCCGAAACGGAGTACACGCCCGTCTTCCCGGACGACGACGCGGAGTACGAACGGGTCCTCGAGTTCGACGCCTCGTCGCTCGAGCCGCAGGTCGCGTCACCGCACACGGTCGACAACGTGTCGCCGATCGGCGATGTCGCCGGGACGCCGATCCACCAAGGCCTCCTCGGGACGTGCACCAACGGGCGGATCGAGGACCTGCGGCTGGCGGCGAAGATCCTCGAGGGTCGAAAGATCGCGAACGGCGTTCGGCTCCTCGTGTTGCCCGCGTCCCAGGAGATCCTGCTCGACGCGCTGCGCGAGGGCCTGATCGACGTGTTCGTCAAGGCCGGCGCACTGCTTCTCAACCCCGGCTGCGGCCCGTGCCTCGGAGCGCACCAGGGCGTGCTCGCTCCGGGCGAGGTATGCATCTCGACGGCGAACCGCAATTTCAAGGGGCGGATGGGCTCAGCGGAGGCGGAGACGTACCTCGCGTCGCCCGCGACCGTCGCGGCGTCGGCGGTGACCGGTGTGATCACCGACCCGCGGGAGTTCTTCTAGGAGCAGCGATGAACAAGGGCAAGGTCTGGAAGTACGGCGACGACGTGAACACCGACGTGATCTTCCCCGGGAAGTACACGTATCAGCCGATGGAGCCGGCCGAGATGGCCGAGCACGCGATGGAGGACCTCGATCCCGACTTCGCCGAGAACGTACAGCCGGGCGATGTCGTTGTGGCCGGGAAGAACTTCGGCTGCGGTTCGTCGAGAGAGCAGGCGGCGACTTGCCTGAAGGCGGCCGGCGTCGCGGCGGTCGTCGCCGAGTCGTTTTCGCGGATCTTCTTTCGCAACGCGATCAACAACGGCCTCCCGGTGATCGAGTTGGCCGAGGGCACCGGGTCGATCGAGAAGGACGACGCGGTCGAGGTCGATTTCGAGGCCGGCGTCGTGCGGCACGAGGAATCCGAGCATCGCTTCCCGCCGCTGCCGCCCGAGGTGCTGGCGATCCTCGAGGACGGCGGCCTCATCCCGCACGTGAAGAAGGCGCTCGGCAAGTAGCGGTTTCGGGCGGCTCAGACAAGGAGGCTCGAACTCGATGAAGCTTGGACTCGGTCGGGATGAAGTCTGGAAAAAGCGGTTTCGGGCGTCGAGCATCGCCTGGGCAGCCGTTGCGAATCTCGACCCGAGACGCGGCCTGGTTTGCACAGATCGCGATGGGACCTTCCAGTTGTACGCGTGGGACGTCGAGAGCGGCGACCTACGGAGGTTGACGGACCGCGAGACCGGTGTGGTTAGCGGGCTCCTTTCGTCCGACGGCCGGCACGTCTACTACCTGCAAGACGACGGCGGCAACGAGATTGGCCACTTCGTCCGGGTTCCGTTCGGCGGAGGCGATCCGGAGGACGTGACGCCCGATCTGCCGCCGTACGGCTCGTTCCAGATGGCGGAGAGCTTCTCGGGGAATCTTCTCGGCGCGCGCCTGACCGACCCGAGCGGGCAGATGCTCTACGTCTTCCCGCCGGGCGAGGCTCCGCAGTTGATCCACAAGAGCGAGAGCCTGATCCGCGGTCCGGCCCTTTCGCACAGTGGAGAGATCGCAGTGATTGCGACGACGGAAGGGACAGGCTCGCCGGACACACGCCTTCTCGCGTTCGACCTGGAGTTCGGCGAACGGATCGCCGAGCTCTGGGACGGCGAAGGGATCAGCCACGACGCGGGGGCGTTTGCGCCGCTTCCCGGTGACTTCCGAATGCTTTCCTCCACGAGTGTGTCCGGATACCCACGTCCGATCGTCTGGAACCCTCGGACGGGCGAGCGAACGAATCTGGCGATCGATTCGATCCGCGGAGAGGTGACCGCGCTTCACTGGTCGATGGACGCAACGCACGTGCTGCTGAGCCAGCGGCACCAGGGGGTGCAGCGTCTCTACCTCTACGATCTGGGCGCCGATGAGATCACGAAGCTTGCGCATCCGGAAGGAACGTTCGGCGTAGGGCCGGGTGCGTTCGCTGTGGACGGGCGAATCCTCGTGACGTGGCAGGACGTCGCGCATCCGTCCCGTCTGATCGCGCTCGACGCCGTGACCGGAGCAGATGTCGGGACGGTCTTGGCGGCTGGCGAGGTCCCGGACGGTCGACCTTGGGAGGCGGTCTCATTCCCATCCGAGAACGGCGATGGAATCCATGGCTGGCTCGCTGTGCCGGACGGCGACGGCCCATTTCCGACGATTCTCCATACTCACGGGGGGCCGTCGGCGGCGATGCTCAGCTACTTCCTCCCGGCCTGCCAGGCGTGGTTGGATCACGGCTTTGCGTTCCTCACGATCAACTACCATGGATCGACCACCTTCGGGAAGGCCTTCGAGAAGTCGATCGTCGGTCGCCTCGGCGAGCTGGAGGTTGAGGACATGGCGGCGGGCTATCGTTGGCTCGTCGCCCGCGGTGTCGCTCAGCCGGAAGCCGTCTTCGTCACCGGCGGGTCGTATGGTGGCTACCTGACGTTGCTCGCGGTCGGGAAGCGACCGGAGCTGTGGGCCGGCGGGATGGCCGACGTCGCGATCGCCGACTGGGAGGTCATGTACGAGGACGAGAGTGAATCGCTCCGTGGGTACCAACGCGTCCTCTTCGGCGGCACACCGGAGGAGACGCCTGAAGCCCACGCGAAGAGCTCGCCGATCACCTACGCCGATCGGATCCGGGCTCCTTTGCTTGTCATCCAAGGAAGGAATGACACCCGTTGCCCGGCGCGCCAGATGGAGGTCTACGAAGAGAAGCTAAAGGGCCTCGGCAAGGAGATCTCGGTCCATTGGTTCGAGGCTGGGCACGGTTCGCGTGCTCAGGAGCAGCGGATCGATCATCAGGAGAGGAAGATGCGATTCGCCTTCGATGTGCTCGGACGGCGGGCTTCCGGCTAGCGGCCTGCCGCTCGGGTGTCGGCGGTAGCGCCGGTCGAACGTGATTCGCCCTCATGGCTTCTGCCAGGAGCATCCCTGCATCACGGGCCAGGGCGTGGCGGCTTGATGCCATACGCATCGCACCCGACTCGGGCGTTCTCCAGCCGGTGAGGATCCCCTGCTCGACGTACAGGATCTCCTGTCCGTAGCGGCCGTGAAATTCGTCCACTCCTCATGGGAGGGGTTTTCGTCGTCCGGGGTCTCGACGCTTCGTGGCTCGCCCAGGGAGGCGAGGACCATCTCCTCCGTCATGCCGACAGGAAAGGTTTCAGAACGGCCAGCGTCATCTTGCTCCCCTTTGCGTGCCGGCAGATTCTACCGGCCCCACCGACGACTGCCAGGAGCGCGTGCGTCCCGGCTTGATGGGGTCGCCTCGACGGCGGCCCGTCGTGACGGCATACTGGTCCTCGAATCTCCGGACGCCGAAGGAGCCAGCCATGCGTGACTATGAGATCGAACTCGAGATCTTCGAAGGCAAGGGCTGACGAAGCATCGACGGGGCGGTTCCCGACTTCGCGAAGGGGTCTGCGCCTGGATGCTCGGCGACGAAGGACGTCCCGGATACCAAGTGGGAGACGTTCCGGGATCCCGAAAGCCTCGGGAGGGATCATGGATCACTGGAGACGGGGCGCTGCGGTTGTGCTGACCGCCGTCGTGGCGCTCGCCGCTGCGGCGTTGAGTCAAGAGCTGGCCGAGCCGCTGGCGGCCTTCGAGCCCCTCGTCGGAACGTCGTGGATCGGTCGCTTCACGAGCCTGCCGGCTCCACCGTTCGACCACCGGATCGCGTGGAAAGCGATTCTGGAAGGACAGGTCGTTCAGTGGACGAAGCGCGTCGAAGCGGTCGACTTCACGATGGAAGCCTACTTCAACTGGGACGCAAAGCTCGGGGCCGTCTCGTTCACCCAGCTGGCCAACAACGGGGTCCACGGCAGCGGCGTGGTCGAGTTCGATAACGGGGTTGTCACGCTCGTCGGCGTCGCAATGCAGACTTTCGGCCTTGTGGGATTCAGGCAGACCTTCGAGATCATGGGGGACGGGACGCTCGAAGATCGCTACTACAGCCGCTGCGGAGCGGACTGGTGTCCGGAACACGTGATCGTGTACCGGACCGAAGCAGACGAAATGTAGCGAAGCTGTGTACAGCGGTGGAGTCGGGACCTCGAACGGACGTGCGAAGACGATCGAGTCGCGACCGGATCGAATGGTCACAAAAGAGTTCGCCGTGCCGTTGAGATACGCGCCACCAACCTAATCGTGAAGGGCTGGCGGCGTTCCACCAGGACGTCTTCGGCTGCGTGCCGATTCCGCCGGAGCGGGACCTGTCCGGCGAGGGGCTCGACCGGGCCGGGCGAGCGGCCTTCCAGCGCTCCGGATCTCCCCGGCTTCGCGCACGTGGCGTTCGAGGTCGACGACGTCGAGGCTACGGCGCGAGCGGTCTTCGAGAACGGTGGCTCCGCAATCGGCGAGCTGACGCAATGCGAGCTGCCCGGCGTCGGGGTGATCACCTTCTAATCCGTCGCCGATCCGGGGGGAACGTGATCGAGCTACAGCGCCGGGAGGGAGCCGAGGAGGTCGAAGAGGAGATCTCGAAGGCGGGGTAGAGCGCAAGGCGCGATCGACGGATCACTGCGAACCGCGCGAGGAACGGCTGGCGCCGAGGCGTCTGCGATTTAGTCCTTGCTCTTCCGTTGTAGCTTCTCGCGAAGCGCGGTTTCGACCGCCTTGGGCACGAACGTCGACACGTCGCCGCCGTACATGCAGATCTCCTTGACGATCGACGAGGAGAGGAAGCTGTAGCGCTTCGCGGTCATGAAGAAGACCGACTCGAACTCCGGCGCCATGTCGCGGTTCGTCAGCGCCATCTGGAACTCGTACTCGAAATCGGAATTGGCGCGAAGGCCGCGGACGATCGCGTCGGCGCCCCGTTCTCGGGCGCAGTCGACGAGCAGGCCGTCGAAGCTGATCACCTCGATCCCGTTGACGCCTTCCTCGACGAGAGCGGCTTGAGTGAGCTCGACCCGCTCCTCGAGCGGGAAGTACGGCCGCTTGTGCGGATTGGCGACGACCGCGACGTACAGGGTATCGAACAGCTTCCGCGCCCGTCGGGCGATGTCGATGTGACCGTGCGTGATCGGGTCGAAGCTTCCGGGATAGACAGCGATGGCCATGGCGGCCCTATGGTAGCCGCGTGGTTTCGAAACGACAACGCGTCAGGCGGCCGGCCCGACGGTCGTCAGGTTGATCGCGCCCGATCGGAGGTACCGCGCGACGACCCGCTGCGTCTCTTCCTGGTCGACCCGGTCGAGCCGGGCGAGCAGCTGGTCCGGCGAGAGGATCTCGCGGCGGTGGATCGCGGCGGTCGCCAGCCGGACGGCACGGTTCCCGTTCGTCTCCAGGCCGAGGATCAGGTGGCCCCGAAGCTTGGTCTTCGCCAGTTCGAGCTCGTCTGCCGGGATCGGCTCGGTTCTCAGGCGCTCGAACTCGGCCGAGAAGAGGTCGATGACCGGGGAGACCGCCTGCGGCGCGACGCCGGCGTAGGTCAGCCAGAGGCCGCAATCGGAATAGCAGGTGAGGTTGCTCGTCACGGCGTAGGCGAGGCCGCGGTCCTCGCGGACCGACCGGAACAACCGGGAGCTCGGCCCGTCGCCGAGGACCGAGTTGACGACCTCGAGCGGGAACCGGTCGTCGTCGGAGGACTTCGGTCCTTCGAGGCCGAAGTAGACGTGCGTCTGCCCGGTCGGCCGTTCGTGATGGAACCGCTCCGGGTAAAAGACCGGGGCGGATCGTGGCTCCGGGATCTCCGAGCCGTTCTCGACGGAGGCGAACAGCTCGCATGCCTGCTCCACGACGGAGCTCGCTCGTACGGCGCCGCAGGCGACGAGGACCGCGTTCTCGGGGCGGTAGTAGTACGCGTGGTGCGAAGCGACCCTCGATCTCGTCGCGGCGGCGATCGCCTCCTGCGTGCCGAGGACCGAGTGAGAGAGCGGGTGGCCGTCGTTCCACAGGCCGGCCGCGAACAAGTCGTACGCCGATTGCTCCGGGTCGTCCAGGTGCCCGCGGATCTCCTCGAGGACGACGTTCCGCTCGAGCTCGATCTGGTCGGCGTTGAACGTCGGGGCGAACGCAAGGTCGGCGAGAACGTCGACGGCGGTCGCAAGCCCTTCGGCCGGGACGTCCGCGTAGTAGAACGTCGATTCCTTTCCGGTCGCGGCGTTCAGGTGTCCCCCGGCCGCGTCGATCTCTCGGGAGATCCGATCGGCGTCGCGCCGGGCCGTTCCCTTGAACGCGAGGTGCTCGATGAAGTGTGCGATCCCGGGGGCGTTGGGAGGGTCGTCGCGGCTTCCGGCTCGGACCCAGAGACCGACGGAGACGGAACGAGACTGCGGAACCTCTTCGACGAGGACCCGCAGCCCGTTCTCCAGCTTCGCTTCGTGGGCTCCCTCGTAGAGCTCGCGTGCTACCAACGATCCTCGAATTCCGGTGGAGCTTCCTCCTCGGCCTCGCGTTCCGGCTTCTCGGCCTGAGCTTCGCGCTCGGTCTCGACTTCTGCCTCCGGCTCTTCGTCGACCTCGGGGACCTCCTCGGCTTCGGGGCGCTCCTCTCCGGGGACGACTCGGCGGAGCTTGTACCGACCGCGATCGTCGATGTTCATCACTTCGACGGTGACCCGGTCCCCGCTCTTGACGATGTCGGTAACACGGCGGACGTACTCGTTGGACAAAGCCGAGATGTGGATCAGGCCGGTCACCTCGGGCGTCAGCTCGACGAACGCGCCGTAGTCGGTGGTGTTGGTGACGACGCCTTCGATGATGTCGCCTTCGTGAACCTCGGGAGAGGGTGCACTCGGCTTCTCCTTCGCCGACGCACCGCCTTGCCTTCCCCGATCCTTGCGTGACTTCCGGTCGCGGTCACCGCGGGGTGCTGCTTCGCCCTCGGGAGCGATCCGCTTCAGATCGGGCCGCCCCATCTTGTCGGTCCCGATCACCTCGATCGTGACCTCGTCGCCGACCTTTACGTAGTCGGTGACGTTGTCGACGAAGCCGTCGGCGAGGTTGGAGACGTGGACGAGCCCTTCACCCCCGCCCTTCAGCTCGACAAACGCGCCGAAGTCGGCGATCCGCGTGACCTTGGTCGTGAAGACGTCGCCGACCTCCATCTCCTCGGTGAGGTCCTCGATCCACTTCTGCGCCGCGGCGACGGCGGCGGCGTCGACGGCGGCGATCTTGACGCTTCCGTCGTCTTCGATGTCGATCTCCGCACCGGTCTCCTCGATGATCTGCCGGATCATCTTCCCTCCGGGGCCGATGACGAGGCCGATCTTGTCGGTCGAGATCGTGATCGTGACCAGCTTCGGGGCGAAGGGGGAGAGCTCCTCTCGCGGACGGGGGATCGCCCGTTCCATCTCGTCGAGGATCGCCAATCTCGCGCGCCGCGCCTGTTCGAGCGCCTCGCGCATCGTGTTGCTGTCGATGCCTCCGACCTTGACGTCGAGCTGGAAACCGGTTACGCCGTCCCGCGTCCCGACGACCTTGAAGTCCATGTCGCCGTGATGGTCCTCGGCTCCCTGGATGTCGGTCAGGATGACGCGGCGGCCGGTCTCGGCGTCCTCGATCATCCCCATTGCGATTCCCGCGGCTGGCTTCTTGAGCGGCACGCCGGCGTCCATCATCGCCAGGGACGCGCTGCAGACCGTAGCCATCGACGAGGACCCGTTCGACTCGAGGATCTCGGAGACGACGCGGATGACGTACGGGAACTCCTCCTCGTCCGGGTGAACGCACTTGAGCGAGTTCTCCGCCAGGTACCCGTGGCCGATCGAGCGGCGGCTCGGCGAGCCGATCCGCCTGACTTCGCCGACGGAGAACGGCGGGAAGTTGTAGTGGAGCATGAACCGCTTCCGCCCATCGAACATCATCTGGTCGATGATCTGCTCGTCACCGCGGGCGGCGCCGAGCGTGATGATCCCGAGACTCTGGGTCTCCCCCCTGGTGAACAGAGACGATCCGTGGGTTCGCGGGAGGACACCGACGCGGCAGTTGATCGGTCGGATCTCCTCCGGCCTCCGGCCGTCGAGCCGCACTCCCCGCTCGAGGATCTCTTTGCGCATGTACTCCTCGAGGAGCTCCTCGACCGCGGCCGCGACCTCCTCGGTCAACGCGGCGGCCTCCTCTTCCTCGAGCGTCGGGCCGACGATCGCTTCGACGGCACGCTCCTGCAGGCTCTTGACGAAGTCGCCCCGCTCCTTCTTCGTCGCGGCCGAGTGGATCGCCGAGAAATCGGACCAGACGATCTGCCGAACCCGATCGACCAGCCCCGGCGTCCCCGCAGACTCCTCGGCGACGAACTCCGGCTTGACCGGGCCGACCTGGGCGACGAACCGCTCCTGGAGGGCGATCAGCTCGCGGATCGCGTCGTGCGCGAAATCGATCGCCTCGGCGACCTCGGATTCCTTCAGCTCGTTCATCATCCCTTCGACCATCGTGACGGCCTCGCGGGTTCCGGCGACGGTGATCTCGACACCGGTCTTTTCGATCATTTCCGCGTTCGGGTCGAGGACGAACCGGCCGTCGACGCGGCCGACCTTGACTCCGGCGATCGGTCCCTGGAACGGGGCGTCGGAGAGCATCAGCGCCGCCGAGGCGCCGAGGATCGCCAGGACGCTCGGCGAGCAGTCCGGCTCGGCCGAGAGGATCGTGGCGACGATCTGGACCTCGTCCGTGTACCCCTTCGGGAACAGGGGGCGGATCGGTCGATCGATCATCCGCCCGCTCAACACCGCGACGTCGCTCGGACGTCCCTCCCTCTTGAAGAATCCCCCGGGAATTTTGCCGCTTGCGTAGAAACGCTCTTCGTAATCGACGCGCAGCGGGAAATACCCGATGTCTTCCCGCGCTTCTTCGGTGACGACCGTCACCAGGACGTGTGTGTCGCCGTGGGTCGCCAGGACGGCCCCCCCGGCTTGCCGGGCGATCTGCCCGGTTTCCAATGCGAGTTCCTTTTCGTTGAACTGGATGCTTTCTCGAATATACATGGACTCTCTAGACTCCTCTGATCTGCAGTTTCTCGATCAACTCTCGATACGTCGCCAAGTCGTGGCGTTTGACATACTTCAGCAGTCGTCGGCGCTGGCCGACCATCTTTCTCAGTCCGCGCTGGGAGCTGAAATCCTTCTTGTGCTGTTTCAAATGCTCGGTCAGCTCCTGAATCCGTTCGGTCAACAGTGCGATCTGCACCGGGGCAGATCCCGTGTCGTCATTTCCCTTGCCGTACTCTTGGATAATCTCCGCCTTCTTCTCCGTTGTCAGTCCCATCCGTTCTCCTTTCGCCCGCGCCCGAGAGACGGGAGCTCCGCTCTCCCAGGCGGGGTCGGTTTATCGGCCGCACCTTGTGTCGCAGGCCTTCCACCTCGAATCTTACCCGCTCCACGTCGATCGTGCGCAGCTCTCGGTCCCGCATCAGCCATCGCCCGTCGACGAGCACGTCGGTGACGTCGAGCGCGTCCGACGCGAAGACGAGCGTCGCCAGTGGGTCGTGCCGGGGGACCGCGTGCAGCGGCTCGCGATCGATCAGGATTAGGTCCGCGGCGCTTCCTTCGACCAGACTCTCGGGCTTGAGTCCGAATATGTGTCTCCCAGCTCCCATGGCCATGTCGAGGACGTCCCCTGCGCTCGGGTGCATCGGGTCCTCGTGCCGGGCCCGCTGGAGGATCCACGCCGTGCGCATCTCCTCGATCATGTCGAGGCGGTTGTTCGACGCCGCACCGTCGGTGCCGATCGCGACGCGGATCCCCGCTTCCCGCATCGTGTTTACCGGAGCGATTCCGCTGCCCAGCTTGGCGTTGCTCTTCGGACAGTGGGCCACGGTGACGTCATGCGAAGCCAGGACAGAGACGTCCGCTTCGTCGACGTGCACGCAGTGCGCGGCGAGGATCGGAACGGCGAAAGCGCCGAGCTCTTCCAAATGGAAAACCTCACTCGCCCCCGTCTTTTCGCGCCACACGTTGACCTCGTGGCGCGTTTCCGCAAGGTGCGTGTGGATCGGGACGCCGCGATCCGCGGCCACATCGATGGCCGCGCGCCAGACGTCCTCGCCGCATGTGTAGACCGAGTGCGGACTGATCGCGGCCCGGATTCGTCCATTCGCTGCGTCGCTCCACCGCTCGATGACCCGGGTCGCCTCCGCGATCTCGGCGCGGCCTTTGTCCCCCATCGACGGCGCGATGATCCCGTAGGAGACGAGCGCCCTCGCCCCGCTCTCCTCGAGAGCCCTCGCGGCCTCGTCGGTGTGAAAGTACATGTCGGCGAAGGCGGTCGTGCCGCCGCGTATCCCTTCCGCCACCGCGAGCAGCGTGCACCAGTAGACATCCTCGGGACGGAGCTTCGCCTCGATCGGCCAGACGTGCGTCTCGAGCCACGTCTCCAACGGGACGTCGTCGGCGAGGCCGCGGAACAGGACCATCGCCAGGTGGGTGTGCGCGTTGACGAATCCGCGGACGACGAGCTTCCCCCCGCCGTCGATGGCGTCGTCCCCGGAACGCGGTGCGATCTCCGCATCGGAGATCTCCGCGATCCGCGTACCCTCGATTCGAATGTCAACGGGGGAGTTCCCCCCGATGGGTTGAACGTTCTTCAGAACCGTGCCCATTCTGCCTTCGTCCCCCGCGTTGCTGCACGAGATTATACCTTCCGCAAATCCGCATCGCCATTGCAAAAAATCGATCGTTGACGACCTTCCGCCGTGGAAGTTAATATGTGAAACGTAATGAGCAAAGGCGGAAGGATCTCAGGGCAAACGGCGGAGGAAAACGCGTGCCGGTTCCTTCGCGATCGCGGATACGAGATCGTGGCCCGCAACTGGCGAACGATCAGGGGGGAGGTCGACATCGTTGCCCGCGACGGGTCGACGCTCGTCTTCATCGAAGTGAAATCCCGTTCACGGCCGGGGTTCGGAGGGCCGGAGGCGGCGGTCCACCCGGCGAAGCAGCGCCGTCTGGTCGCTGCTGCGCGCGACTTCTTGGGCAGAACCGGCTGCAAGCTTCCGGTGCGTTTTGACGTCGTGGCGCTCCTCGGTGGAGCGCCGCGGCTCTATCGCGACGCCTTCCAGGTGGACGAGACGTGTTCGCCCGACTCCTGAGCGGCGCGGTCCTCGGAATCGACGCCAGAATGATCGAGGTCCAGTGCGACGTCAGCGGGGGCCTTCCCCTCTTTCATGTCGTTGGCTTGCCGGAGAAGGAAGTCTCCGAGAGCCGGGAGCGGATCCGGAGCGCGATCAAGAACTCCGGCCTGTCGTTCCCGGCGGGCCGGATCACGGCGAACCTTGCGCCGGCGGACCTGCGGAAGGAGGGGGTCGGCTTCGACGTCCCGATCGCCGCGGCGATCCTGATCGCTTCGTCGCAGGTCGCGGCGCCGAAAGCGAGGTATCTGCTGATCGGTGAGCTGGCGTTGAACGGGCAAATCCGTGGCGTGCGCGGCGTTCTCCCGATCGCCGTCGCGGCGTCCGGGTCCGTCGAGGGGATGGTCGTGCCGCGGGAGAACGCCGTCGAAGCGGCGCTCGCGACCGATGCGCCGGTCTACCCGGTGACGACGCTGCGCGATCTGAAGGCGTTCTTGAACGGCGAGGCGGAGATCGAACCGCTACGCGTCGATCGCGAGAAGCTTCTCCGGTGCGAACCGCCTCCGGTCGACCACGACCTGGCGGAGGTGCGCGGTCAGACCCAGGCGAAGCGGGCCCTGGAAGTTGCGGCCGCCGGCGGACACAACCTGCTGATGGTTGGACCGCCCGGCGCGGGGAAGAGTCTTCTCGCTCGTTGCCTCCCCGACCTCCTTCCCCCGTTGACCCTCGAGGAGGCGCTCGAAGTGACGAAGATCTACAGCTCGGCTGGCCTCCTTGAGGAAAGCGCTTCCCTCGTTCGGCGCCGCCCTTTCCGCGCTCCGCATCAGACGATCTCGTACGCCGGGATGGTCGGGGGCGGGCACGGCGTGCCGGGGCCGGGCGAAATCAGCCTCGCGCACCACGGCGTCCTCTTCCTCGATGAACTGCCCGAGTTTGACCGAAGGGTCCTCGAGACGCTCCGCCAGCCGCTCGAGGATCGGACGATCCTCCTCTCACGGGCCGGCGTTTCGGTCCGTTATCCGGCCTCGTTTGCCCTGGTCGCCGCGATGAACCCGTGTCCGTGTGGATACCTCGGCGACTCGATGCAGCCTTGTCGATGCACGCTGCACGACGTCCGCCGATACCGCAGGAGGCTGTCGGGACCGTTCCTCGATCGGATCGACCTGTTCGTCGAGGTGCCACGACTCTCCCCCGACGAGCTCCTCGCGGCGAGGGGCGGAGCGGAATCGGCGCAAGTGAGGGCGAGGGTCACCGAAGCGCGTAGGGCCCAGTGGGAGCGGCTTCGGTGCGAGCCCGGATGCTTTTCCAACGCGCAACTCGACGGTGAGTTGCTCGACGTGTACTGCGCATTGGAGAGCGGGGCGAAGATCCTTTTGAAGCGAACGGTGACGCGTTTCGGGCTGAGCGCGAGGGCCCACGTTCGAATCATCCGCGTGGCGCGGACGATTGCCGACCTCGAGGGAGCGGTGAAGCTTTCCGCCGAGCACATCGCCGAGGCCGTTCAATATCGGATGGCCGGCGAGTCGATCGGGGAGTGAAGTGAGTCCACGACACATCCCCGCCGTCCATGAATCATGAAATGCACACATCGAGCGGGTACAGTTGCATCGCGGCGAGGCGGTTTTCGTGGTGTAAGATCCGTATCTGTGGTGACCGTCGAGGAGGCACGGGGAATGAACAGGCAGGTATTCGGCGTGGCCCTTGTCTTGCTGGTTGGCCTTTCGATTGCGGGATGGGCCGTGCAGTATCCTTTGACCGTGTCCGCCATCGAGATCGAGGGCACGGTCGAGATTAGGGACAGAAACGTTCTGAGGGCGATCGGTTTCAACGTCGGTGACGAGGTTTCCGAATCCGACTTGAGGACCGCTTCGCAGGCGATTTTCGATCTGGGCTGGTTCGGTGAGGTCGCCCCCGAGGTGGGAGAGGAAGGAACGATCACCTTCCACGTGGTGGAGAATCCTGTGATCCGCGAGATCGTCATCACGGGAAACACGCATAGGAAGTGGTACTCCGTGATCGGCGTCCGATTGTTCAATCTCCCGATCGTCCCGACATCGAAGGTCTTGCAGATCCTCCGTCAAGAGGACGTCAAAAAGCGGGGTGTCTTGAATCGCGTCGGCCTCGAGACGGCCTTGAAAAACGTCATCGCCGAGTACAACGACCGAGGCTACGTACTGGTCGCGATCGGCGACGTAGAGCTCGGTGAGACGCTCCGGATCGAGATCGTCGAAGCTTGCGTTTCAGAAAACACGATCACCGGGCTCGACACGGTTCCCGAGCACGTGGTCGAAGAGATGATCGACCTTCCGCTCGGAGAGCTACTCCAGAGGGTCGATATACAGGCCGTCCTGTTGCGAATCGGCGAATCCGTCTACTTCTCGGACGTGGAGGTCATCCCGCAGCCGGGTCCGGAGCGGGACAGCGTGATCCTAGAGTGGAACTTCGAAGAGCGAAGCTTGATCGATGAGCCGGTCCGTATCGATGGGATCGTCCTGGATGGGATCACGTGTTACGAAGAGGAAACCGTCTACGCCCTGTTGGGTGAGATCCCGGCCGAGCCGGTCGACAACTACGGTCTCCTGCGGATTCTGGAAGAGGTGTACGACCTCTACTCGGACGCCGGTTACGTGATGGTCCGTTTCACGGCCGAGGGGACGGTCGACGGGAACCTTCGCGTCCGCGTCGACGAAGGTCGAATCAGCGAGATCGTGCTCGAAGGGACCACGCACACGAAGGACTATGTAATTCTTCACAAGCTCGACGTTGAGGAAGGCCAGATCCTCAATGAGGCCGATTACCTCGTCTCGTACCAGAACCTGACGTCGCTCGGCTACTTCAATTCTGTTGACCTTGTCCCCGAGTGGGTGGACGGCGGCGTGCGGCTCACCGTGACGGTGAGCGAGAAGAAAAACCTCGGCGGGTTCGAGGGCTCGGTGGCACTCGATTCGCGGACGGGTGGACTGGTCGGCAAGCTGAAGCTCCGCGAGAAGAACCTCCTCGGGACCGGTCAGAACGTTTCGCTGAGCTACAGCCGTAGCCTCGCCGGTGAGGACGAGCCGAACGAGGTTACCTGGGACCTTGCGTACACGTCCGTGGCGTTCTTCCCGGGATTCGACAGCGTCGGACTCAGCCTGTACAGAACCGCGGAAGTGATCCCGGAGTCCGAGGATACTTCGTCGACCGTCACCTACGGCGTGAAGACGTCCGTTGCGTACCCCGTGGCCGACTACGTCAACCTCGAAATGAGCTACAAGCACGAGGAAGAACGTTCCGTTGCTGCTGGGGAGACGAATTGGACTCCGACGGATTCGGTGACGATGGCTCTGTCATACGACGACGTTAGTGACGTCTACTTCCCGAACGACGGAACGCGGCGTTCGGTCAGCCTGGAGAAGGCGGGCGGTTTCTCCGCCGGCCGCGAGTATTTCAATCTCGGGCTCGATTGGGTCCAGTTCACTCCGGTCGATCTGCCGCTGTTCGGTGACCTGAGAGAGGCCGTCGCTCTCCGATTGAAGGTCGGCTGGGGAGACAATCGGCTCCCGAGGAGCAAATACTACGAGCTCGGCGGGTCGCAGTCCGTCCGGGGGATGGGCACGTTCGCTGTGCCACGGGTCTTCCTCGCGAACGTCGAGTATCGGCTCGAGGTTGTCGAAGAGACGCTCTACGTGACGACGTTCTGTGACACCGGGATCAGCCTCGATGTGGTGCGCTTCGACGCGATCCTATCGAGTGCGGGGATCGAATTCGGTATCAGTGCTGCCGGGATCTTCGTCCGCTTCGATGTTGCGTGGCTGCTCAGTTCCGAATGGAGCTGGGTTCCGCAGTTCGTTGTCGGATTCGATCGGATGTTCTGAGAACCAACGACGGGCCGAGCGGCGGTGTACAGAGCCCGAGTCTGAGTTCGTCAACGCTCACTTCACGGCCGTGCAGGTTGTTCGGTTGCCGAGGAGATCGCGCTCACGCGAGGCGTTGATGTCAGCCGGTGGGACCGCTGGAGCCGAACAGCCTTTCACCAATGGCTACGGTGATTGGCGGCATTCCCCGGGTGAAACCCGGTGCAGCGATCCGGGAACGATGCGTCGGGTTTCTCTGGCCTCCCGTCATCAGCGCTAAGGGTCCGAGCCATGACGATTGACAGAGAGTCGTCTATAATCGGCGGAACGCAGATTCAGAAGGAGGAAGGCATGTCCCGGAATACGCTTCTCATTGCTGGTCTTGCTCTCCTGCTGGCCGTCGGTGCGCTGATCCTTCAGTTTGCGCTTCCGTCGGGTGGCGGCGTGAGCAGCTCGGAGTTCAGCGCGCTGCAGAACGAAGTGAAAACACTCCGGCAGCAGGCCGCTCTTCGGATTGCGTTCGTGAAGGCCGAGGACGCGTTCAAGGTCTTCACCGACGCCGTGAGCGACATGCGACAACGGGCGACCGACAGAGCCACGGAGATCGCACAGCTTCAGCAGGAATACAACAACGGGATGATCTCGGACAGCGACTACGAGCAGCAGTTGATGGAGCTGAAGGCCGAGTTCCTCGACGCGCAGTACGCAGTTCAGATAACGATGATCGATAGGATGATCGCTGCGGACGGCTTCGCGGACATCCGTGGGGAGCTGACGGCGCTCAAGGAACAAGCGCAGTTCTACGTCGATGGAATGAAGGATCTGCTCTCCACTGCGCGGATCGGTGTCATGGGCACCGCCGAGTTCGATGGCCGGTATGCGCAATTGGAGAGCGCGTACGAACAACTCGATCAGCTCCTCGTCAGCGCCGCGACGGTAAAGGTCATCGAGGCCGCCCAGGAGGTGGCACTCGAGCGCGGTTTCGATCTTGTGTTGAACAAGCAGAACGTCCACGTGTACTCGAACCCCGCCGCGGTGGTTGACATCACCGATCTCGTCAGGGCGAGACTCGCGACATACCTGTAAGCGGGATAGCAATGCTCGACGTCGAGGCGATCCGCCGGTCCTTGCCGCATCGGTACCCGCTCCTGATGGTGGATCGGGTCGTCGAACAAGAGGACGGTCGCGTCGTCGCGCTCAAGAACGTTACCGTCAACGAGCCGTGCTTCCAGGGACACTTCCCCGAGCCGCTCGAAGCGGTGATGCCGGGCGTGCTGATCCTCGAGGCGATGGCGCAGACGACCGCCTTCCTCATCCCGCAGGGGGATGAGGGGAAACCGCGCGAGGGATACCTCGTCGGCGTGGAGAAGGCGCGCTTCCGGCGGAAGGTCGTTCCGGGCGACCGGCTCCGCATCGAGGCGGAACGCACCCGGGCGAAGCGACGGCTGCTGCAGGCCGACGTCCGCGCCACCGTCGACGGGGAGCTGGCGGCGACGGCGACCCTTTCTGTGTTGATCGCCGAGGAACCGGCCGAGGGGCGGTCGTGATCGAATGCGTCCCCAACGTCAGTGAGGGGCGCGACCGGGTGGCCCTCGATCGGTTCGTCGACGCCGTCGCGGCGTCCGGCTGCCGCGTTCTCGACCTCAACCTCGATCCGGATCACAACCGTTCGGTGCTGACGTTCGTCGGGGAGGAAGGCGCGCTGTTCGACGGCGCCCTCGCGCTGGCCCGCGTGGCGACGGACCGGATCGATCTGCGCGTCCAGCGCGGCGTTCATCCGCGGATGGGCGCGATCGACGTGATCCCCTTCGTGCCGATGAGCGACGCGACGATGGAGGATTGCGTCCGGCTCGCGTGCCGCGTCGGGCGTGCGATCGGCGAGGAGCTCGCGATCCCCGTCTTCCTCTACGGGGAGGCCGCCTCGTCCGAAGCGCGCCGCAACTTGGCGAAGGTCCGGAGAGGACAGTTCGAGGGCCTCACGGCGAAGCTCGACCGGCCGGAGTGGACGCCGGACTTCGGCCCGGCCAAGCCCCATCCGACCGCCGGCGCCGTCGCGGTCGGAGCGAGGGGCTTCCTGGTGGCGTTCAACGTCGTCCTGGGAACCGGCGATCTGACGATCGCACGGCGGATCGCACGAGCGATCCGCGAGGCCAACGGCGGGTTGAGGGGGGTCAAGGCGCTCGGCCTGCCGCTCGCCAGCCGGGGACTCGTCCAAGTGTCGATGAACCTGACTGACATCGGGAAGACGAGCCTCCTCGCGGTGTGCGAGCGCGTCGAGCGCGAGGCGGCGGCCCGCGGCGTGTCCGTGGCCGATAGCGAGGTCGTCGGATTGGTCCCGCGCGCCGCCCTCGGTGGCGCGACGACGGAGGGTCTCCGGCTCGGTCGGGAGCTGGAGGACGTTGTCCTCGAGAACCGCCTGGCCGCGTGATGACCCCACAACTTGGTGCCGTCAAGGTTGAGCGGCTGCTCGTCGTCGGCCTCGGAATCACCGGCAGGGCCGTCTGCGAATACGCCGCGCGGCACGGTGTGTCGACCTTTCTCAGCGAGCAGCGGTCGCTGTCCGACGGGGAGCGCCGATGGCTCGACGAGCGCGGGATTCCGTGCGAGGAGTGCGGGCACACCGATCGAGCGCTGGCCGGCGTCGACGCGATCGTGCTCAGTCCGAGCGTTCCGACGTCCTCGTCGCTCGTCGACCGCGCGGTGCGACGCGGGATTCCCGTGTACTCGGAGCTCGATTTCGCCGCGCTCGCGAGCCCCTCGCCGCCGATCGTCGGCGTCACCGGGACGAACGGGAAAAGCTCGACCGTCGCCCTGATCGGGGACCTCCTGCGCTTCTGGAATTGTCGGGCGCCGGTCGTCGGGAACATCGGGCGCCCGTTCATCGACGTGGCGGACGAGGCGGCGAGCTGCGACGCGATTGTCGTCGAGGCGAGCAGCTACCAGCTCGAGCAGTCGGTCGCCTTCCGGCCCCGCGTTGGCGTGCTGCTCAACCTCGCGCCGGACCACCTCGACCGCCACGGGACGATGGACGCCTACGCCGAGGCGAAGGGGCGGCTGTTTCGCCTTCAGACGCCGGACGAGGTGGCCGTTCTACCGGGCGATCTGCGCGAGCGCTTTCCGCAGGGGGTGGGCCGGCGCGTCTTCTACGACGACGAGCGGCTCGTCCTTCCGGACGGTGCGGAGCGGCTCTCCCCGCACAACCGCGCCAATCTCCGCGCGGCGCTCTGTGCGTGTGAGGCACTGCTCCCCGGTGTCGATCGCCGGGAAGTCCCGCTCGACCGGATTGTCACCGCCCTTCGGTTGCCCCACCGGATGGAGGCGGTGGGGTCCGTCGATGACGTCCGTGCGATCGACGACTCGAAGGCGACCAACCCGGCGTCGACGGTCGCCGCGCTGGCCGCGATCGACGGGCCGTTGGTCCTCCTCCTCGGCGGCCGAGCGAAGCGGGGCGGCTACGAGGTGCTGAGAAACGCGATCGAGACCTCCAAAATCCGACGGGTCGTCCTGTTCGGAGAGGCGGCCGATCGGCTGTCCGACCTGCTCGAAGGGCGTCCGGTCGATCGCGCCGCGAACGTCGAGGCCGCGGTCCGCGTCGGACTCGAAGCGGCGCGTCCCGGCGACACGCTTCTCTTCTCCCCGGCCTGCTCGAGCTTCGACCAGTACAGCAGTTTCGAGGAGCGAGGCGAGGCGTTCGCTCGCGCGGTTCGCGCGCACGCCGGCTTCGCTAGGACCTGAGCCCCAAGGACGGGAATCCCGAGCCGGCGGGACAGACGTCCTCTCCACGCTGGACCGAGCGTATCTCAGTCGGCGACGTCGTTCCTTTCTCCCGCGGGCAGATGGCGCAACCATTGACCCGCTGGAGACGCGAGACTTCACACCAGCACCGAGGAGCGACCAGTGGGGGGACAAGCGGACCAACGGACGATTCTCGTGACAACGCTCCTTGTCTTGACGGGGTTGATCGCGCTGTACAGTGCCTCCGCTCCGTTCTCCCTGCGGCACTTCGGCAGCGACACGTCGATGCTCTTCAGACAGGTCATCGCGGCCGTGGTCGGTGTGACCCTCCTCGGGCTCCTCGCGGCCGTTGACTACCGTCGGCTGGCAGCGATCAACGATCTGCTTCTCCTCGGGGCCTTCACCCTAACGGTGGCAACGATTCTTCCGATCGGAATCGGAGACGGACGATGGTTGGTCATCGGACCGGCGTCGTTCCAGCCGACCGAGCTGCTCAAGTTCTCGTTGATCCTCTACCTGGCGTCGAGCCTGGCGAAGAAAGGCGAGCGGGTACGGACCTTTCTGGACGGGGTCCTTC
>Ga0180434_10003025_pt1 | contig 21679 bp, 16 predicted proteins | sample SS_ome_7_FD_132453 | JGI IMG/M metagenome (GOLD analysis project Ga0180434, IMG submission 132453) | Hypersaline lake sediment archaeal communities from the Salton Sea, California, USA - SS_1_D_2 metaG | ecosystem: Environmental > Aquatic > Non-marine Saline and Alkaline > Hypersaline >...
CAGGGAAGGCTCTGCGCACGCGGGCAAGCCATGCTCGAGGTCACCTATGACCCGAACCGGCTCAAGTACCCTCTGATTCGATCCGGGCCGAGAGGATCCGGCCAGTGGCGAAGGGCGAGCTGGGAAGAGGCCCTCGACTACACGGCGGAGAATCTCCTGAAGCTCAAGGAGAAGTACGGCCCGGAAGGGGTGATGTTCAGCTCCACAGAGGGGTTTCAAGAGCATTTCTTCATGGATCTCTCCGAGGCCTTCGGCTCCCCCAACACCTTCCGGCACCCGACCCAGTGTCTCGTGGCAAACAATGTGGCCTTCTTCCACACCTACGGGACGGTCCCTGTCCCGGATGTGGCCCACAGCTGTCTGATCATCATGGCCGGGGCAAACCGGGCCGAGGCGATCATGACACCGGACACGATCGACCTGTTCCAGAACCTGCATCACCGGAACAAGTTCATCTACATCGATCCCCGCTACACGGTTACGGCCAGCAAGGCGGACATCTGGGTGCCCATCAAGCCGGGAACCGACCTGGCCCTGACCCTGGGCATGATCCACGTAATGATCACGGAAGAAATTTACGACAAGGCCTTCGTGGAAGAACACACCCACGGGTTCGACAAGCTCGAGGAGCACATCCAGCCATACACGCCCGAGTGGGCTGCCAGGGAGTGTGAGGTCCCGGCCGCACAGATCGTCGAGATCGCCCGCATGTTCGCCAACGCGGCCCCGAAGTGCCTCTTCTACTTCGGCCGCAGAAGCTCCTTCGACCGGAACCAGACACAGTTTCGAAGGGCCATCGCCATCATCAACGCCCTGGCAGGGAACTGGGACACCCGCGGCGGAATGCTCCCGCCCGCTTCGGCTCGTCTCGGTTTCACCCTCATCCCCCCTTTCCCGGACCACGAGGCGCACCGAATCGACGGGCTGCCCGAGTCCTATCCGCTGAACAATACCAAAGACGGCGTCTACCACGCAGGGCGTGAGAACGTTCTCAAAGGAGAACCCTATCCGGTGAAGGGGTGGATGGTCTACAAGCAGAACCCGCTGCACGGCATGCCGGACCGGGCCAAGACCCAGAGGATGATCGACCAGATGGAATTCATCGCCGTCATCGACATCCTTCCCACGGACATGGCGTGGCAGGCGGACGTGATCCTCCCGGAGGCGACCTACCTCGAGCGGGAAGATCCCCTCCACACCGAGAAGACGATCAAGCCGTACGTGTCGTACAGGCAACAGGCCATCGAGCCCCTGTTCGAGACCAAGCCGAATTTCTGGATCATGAAGGAGCTTGCGAAGCGGATGGGCCTGGGCCAGTACTTCGATTACGACATCAAGACCTACATCAACAACCAGATGAAGCGATTCCCCGCAGATGCCAAGAAGGCGCTCAAGGAACGGGGGGTGTGGGTCAAGCCGGGCTACCCCCGGTACGGGAAACACCGGGCCCGAGGGAAGTTCCTTACGCCCACGAAGAAGATCGAACTCTACTCGACCCGGTTCGAGAAATACGGAAAATCCCCCCTGCCCGTCTACGAACGGCTTCCGGAGCCCCCGGAGGGCAAGTATCGTCTTCTCATGGGCCGGAACGCCTATTTCACGCATGCGGCCCTCCAGAACAACCGCTGGCTGCTCGCCCTGTACCCGGAAAACCGCGTCTGGATTCATCCGGAGGAGGCCGCGCGGGTCGGCGTTCGAGATGGAGACCTGGTCGAACTGACGAGCCCTGTGGGGAAGGGAACGATGAAGGCCTACGTGACGGAAGCGATTCGCAAGGACTCGGTCTACATGGACCACGGCTTCGGTCACACTTCGGGCGGCCTGGAGGCGGCCTACGGGCGCGGCGTGAGTGACCAGGTGTTGATCGAGGATGTCTCCGATGAGATCAGCGGCGGGGTCTGCTACCACGAAACCTTCATCACGGTGCGGGCCGCAACCTGACCAGGAGGTCTTTGAGGAAAATGAAACAGAAAGAAGAAGAACAAAGAAAACGATACGTCATGGTGGTGGAGTTGAAGAAGTGTTTCAACTGCAAAGGGTGTGTCGTCGCGTGCCGGGCCGAGAACAGGGTGCCCCTGCCCGTTTCCAGGAACTGGATCGACGAATCCGGGGTCAGGGGGAAATATCCTTTCCTCGGAATGACCTTCGAACCGTCGGCCTGCAACCACTGTGAAGACCCGCCTTGCGAACGGGTGTGTCCCACCGGGGCGACCTTCCGGAGCCCGGAGGGGATCGTTCTCGTGGACGACCGGAAGTGCGTGGGATGCAAATACTGCATCCTGGCGTGTCCCTACGATACCCGCAGCGTCAACCACCGGGACAGGGTCATCGAGAAGTGCACCTTCTGCAAACACCGCCTGCCCGAAGGGCGCACCCCGGCCTGCGTAGAGACCTGCATGGGACACGCCCGGCACTTCGGTGACATTCTCGATCCGAACTCGGAGGTTTCCCGGCTTCTGGGCGAAAAGGATCGGTTCGTGAAAAAGAAAGAAGCGGGGACGCGGCCCGCTTTCTACTATGTTTATTAGAGAAAACCTCCTGGAGGCGTGAACCATGGAAACGCATGATTGGGGCTGGCTGATCGTCATCTACCTGTTCTTCGGTGGCCTCGGCGCTGGGGCGTACTTCGTATCCGGCCTGGCAACGTACCTGGGGAACAAGACCACCTACCGCAGCATTGCCAGATGGGGCGCCTACCTGGCCCCCTTTCCGATCATCATCGGATCCGGCCTGTTGATCTTCGACCTTTTTCGTCCCTGGAACTTCTATCGGCTGTTTCTGACCATCCAGCTCACCTCCCCCATGTCGATCGGGTCCTGGATTCTCATGGCCTTCTCCGGAGTGAGCCTCATCAATGCGTTCCTGTGGGTGCCCAGAGAGACGAAAGAGCGCCTCTCCTCCAAGAAATGGCTGAAGAGATGGAAGGGGCTCGTCGACTGGTCCTGGGAACCCACAACCCAGGAAAGGCTCCGAAGCGTCTTTGCGGCCCTGGGCCTCCCCCTTTCGGTCGGTGTCGCACTCTACACCGGCATCCTGCTCGGCGCCATCCCGGCCAGGCCTTTCTGGAACACGCCGATGCTGGCCCAGCTCTTCCTCTTCTCCGGGATTTCCACCGGAACGGCCGCGGTGATCGTTCTGACGTCCTTCACGAGGGAACACGCCCTCACCGGGGATCAGGATGCAAAGCTCCTCTACACCATGGACATTCTCCTGATCTGCCTCGAAATGCTGATCATCGTTCCCTTCCTGCTGCACGCCTATCTGGCCACGGCGAGTATAAAGAACTCTCTGCACCTGATTCTGGGCGGCCCGTACACCTTCCTCTTCTGGGGAGTCGTCGTGCTGGGCGGCCTGTTGATCCCGCTTCTGGTAGAAATCTATGAAATCTACCCGATGGTGTTCAAGAAGCACATGCATCACAGCAGGGCCCTTGAAGTGGCGAGCGGAATTCTCGTCCTCGTGGGGGGGTTGACCCTCCGCTATGTCTTCGTTTTCGGGGGACAGCTCTCCGCATTCGACCCGAAGGTGGCTTCCCTGGGTCTGGGAATGCCGTAACCATCCTGCAAACGGAACTCGGGAAAGTTCTGGAAATGTCGGACTGCAATTCGTGCGGTAACCCACGAACCGCGAGCCACCCGCCACCGGCAGCCTCGCTCCTGCCCGGCCAGCGTGCCGCGATCTATCAGGAACTGGCCCACCTCTACCGGGCCCCTTCCTGGGAGCGGGTGCAGGGCGCGCTCGATCACGTGCTGCTCAGGTATCCGAAGTTCCTGCTCGACAACAAAGATGCCCATTTTCACCCCGTGAAAGAGCTGGAACGACACGAGAAGGAATCCTACCGCCTCGGGTTGGAGTCCTTTCAGGCCGAATACGTCCGGCTCTTCGTCAACTCCCGGGAAGGCGTGCTGGCGCCTCCGCACGCCTCCTTCTACACAGAGGGCTCCCTGTTCGGCCGGGCCGCGCAAGAGGCGCTGACCCATTACGAACGATTTCGAATCGCTCCGGACACTTCCGAGAACGAGCCTCCGGACCACATCAGCTACGAGCTGGAATTTCTCTCGTTTCTGTGCGCCATGGAGCAGGAGGCCCTTGACCAGGGCAGGCAAGAGGAAGCGGAAGGACTCAAGAAGGCCCAGGCGGAATTCTTGTGCAACCACCTTTTCCCCTGGGCGAACCGATTCTGCGATCGAATCGTCGAGAACGCCAACCTCGCCTACTACAAGCTCGTGGGCGCATTCACCAAGGGGTTTCTTGCACACGGGTCGGCCCTCCTTGAGGGCAAGCCGTCCACCCAGGCGGGGGGGCGGTCTGCTCACACGGTCGAGCGAACTTCGGCAAGGCCGGATCCGTCCAAGTAGAAAACGAAACAGGAGAAACCAATGAGACGAATGCGATATTTTCTGGCTGGAGCTCTGTCCCTCTGTCTGGCCTTCGGGGTTGGGTTGACCGGGTGCGGCGATGACGAGGAGACCACGGTATGGATTGATGTCGAGCAACTCTGTGCGGACTCCCTGGCGGCCATGCGCAACCAGGGTTGCAGGGACAACGCTTATGCCAACGTAGATGATCTGAAGGACTGTTTCGCGGACTGTGGGCCGACGGACAGCGAGTGCGTGAACCGCTGTCTTAGCGTCCCGGGGGCAGGGTTTTCGAACTGCTCCGGTGACGTGGGGTTTCTCTTCCAGGTAGAATGCGGTCCCTGCTACACCGCCTGCGGCCTCGACTTTGCCGGGGAGGAGCCATCCGATCCGGGCTGTCTCTTCGATCCAAATCCGGCCGTCACGGGGACCATCTGTCTGGACGAACTGTACGCCTGCGTAAACGAGTGCTGAGGGAGAGTTTCGGGGGACAGACACCGATCTCTGTTATCTCAGGCCGCTGTCTGATGGAGATCGGTGCCTGTCCCCGAACTCGCAAGGAGGCATTTCTGCAGGTTGCAGATGCCAGGGCGAGGTCTGCATAAACGGCTGTTGAGGGCCGGTGGACGCATACGACCCCGTATTCCCCATAATTTATCAAAATGAGAAGTGTGCCCTCTCCGAAGTGAGAAAAGGCCGAAAATTGTCCCTCATTCAGGTGCCTGCCCAGGCCTGAAAGAACGGGTTCTCACAAATTTTCCAGAACAATATCAATAGTTTACCCCCCAAGGACACCGTCCCCCACCCACCTGGCATCCCTTTTGCTGTTGTTACAGAACCAGATTGGAATCAGCGAAGAAGGGTGTCAATCAATGTTCAGCGTCATGAACTCCATGAGAAGCCTGCTCGACACGGTCGTCTCCTATTCCTCGCAGCTGACGTCACGGCTTGCGGAGATACAAACATCGGGTTTCACGGTGGAGCACGTCCTCATGCTCACCTCGATGACGGCGATCCTTTTACTCGTCTTCGTAGCACTGAGGATCAGTCATAACGCCGGCCAGCGGGAACGGGAGATCAACCAGCGCAACAACGCCCAGACCGGACATCGCCAGATCAAGACGCTGAACGACAAGATACAGAAGCTGGAGGAACTCAACAGGAGCTACCTGCATCTCGTGACAAACATCTCTCACGTGGTGAAGAAGATAAACGCAAAGCAGAACCTCGAGGACATCGTCTTCATCTTCTCCCATCTCGTAAAGAACATCGTGGAGACCGATGTGGTCGAGTTCTATGTGTACGAACAGGCAAACAACCTGTTGAAGCGCGTCCAGATCCGCGGTCGCAACGGAAAGAGCCTGCCCACCTGTCCGATGGGCAGGGGGCTCGTCGGCAGGGCTGCCAGCGACGAGGTCATAACGACGATGGAGTACTTCAACAGGCAACAGGGAAACGAAGGAAAGAAAGCGGCCGGGGAGGAGACCCTCTGGATGGCTGCACCCATCATCTTCGAGAAGCGACTCCTGGGCGTGATCGGCATCGGAAAACCGAAATTGCTGGACGGCGCAAATCATCTCTTGCGGATCATCGCGGAGATTGCCGCTGTGGCCCTTTACAATCAGCTCTTCCTGACGGACGCAAAACAGAAGGCGGAAACGGACCCGCTGACAGGCTTGTACAATCGCCGGTATTTCCATCAAATCTCACGCAAATTCGTGGAAAAGGCGATCGCGGAGCAGACGCCCATTTCGGTCTTCCTGTTCGACATCGATCACTTCAAACAATACAACGACGCAAACGGACACGAGGAAGGCGACAAGCTGCTGATGGAGCTGAGCCAGCTGGTGCAAGAGTACACGCGCAAGACTTCCGTGGTCGCTCGTTACGGGGGCGAGGAATTCATCGTTCTCCTGCCCGGCATCTCGGCCGCGGACGCGTTCAAGTATGCCGAACGCTTGAGAGAAGCCATTGCCACCCATCCGTTCCCTCATCGCGAAAGCCAGCCCTTCGGATTTCTGTCGGTGAGCGGGGGGATCGCATCCTTTCCGGATCATGAGCGATCCATCCAGGGGGTGATTCGCCTGGCAGACGAGGCGCTGTACAAGGCGAAGGAGTCCGGGCGAAACCGCATCACCGTCCACAACTCGTCCCTGACCACGGAAAAGGAAAGGGCCGCAGAGTCTTTCCTGGATAATTCCGAAGACACCCTGTCCGACCCGGATTTCCGGATCATTCAGTAGAGGTACCGGGCGAGCAGTTCCGTGAGGTCGTCCAGCCGGCCGCTGAAGAAAAGATACCCACCGACCGCACCGGCCGCCAGCAGAAGGAAGATGAGGTCCGGCAGGACCCGGCGGGCCCCTGCCCTTTCGTGACCCGAGTCGGAAGCCGGGGGCTCGGCCTCAAGGACCGCTGTCTTTTCGTACGCCTCAAGGAGGCCGTCGATTTCCTCCACCACTCGATCCGGCCCCATTCCCGAGGGGCCTCTTCTGGCCATGAGCATCCTCGCCAGCAAGTCCTGAATCTCCAGGGGGAGAGCAAAAAACCCGGCGTTCGGAACAAAATCATCCTTCTCCCACCGGGGCAAGGATCCGGTCAACATCTGATAGAAGATGACGGCCGTTGCGAAGAGATCGGCCCGGACCGATTTCGGGTCGCTCGTCAGAGAATAGCCTGCATCTGCGCCTTCAGGGTGGTGGAGCCCGAAGTCGGCAATCTTCGCCTGCCCTGATTCACAGAACAGGATGTTGCCGGGTCGCAGGCTCCCGTGGATGACCCCGCCCGCGTGGGCGAACGAAAGCCCCTCGCAGATCTCTCGCGTCACCTTCAGGGCCTCACCAATCGGAAGGGGCTGAATGAGTCGGTCTTCGAGGCTCCCTCCGCTCAGGTACTCCATCACGATGATGAAGTGCCGGTCGTTTTTCGAGGCGCCGAGGACGTTTGCGATGTTCCGGTGCTCGAGGGAGGTGAGGCGCCTGGCCTCTTCGATGCCGGCGCTCGTGTTGGCTTTCTTCTTGATGACCAGAAGGCTCTGGTCTTCCCGGTTCTCGTACAGGTAGCTCGCCCCCTCCAGGTCCTCCTGCATGACGTCGAGAAGGGCGAATTTGTCCTCGATCCTGGAGATTCCCTGGCCGGCCCGCTCCTTTTGCGAGCTGTCCAGGTGTGCGCCCTGCAGCAGCTTGAGCAGCGATGCCTTGATCTCATCCGCTGCGGCCGGGCGTCTCGCCGGGTCCGGATCCAGGCAGCGCACGATGATGTCTTCCATCGGTCGGGGGAACTTGGGGAGGATCTCGGACGGTAGCCGGAAACGTCCGATCGGCTTGATTCCCGTGAAGAGCTCGTAGGTGAGGGCCCCCAGCGAATAAAGATCGCTCCTTGCCGTCACGCCTTTTGGGTCACTCTGTTGCTCGGGAGACATATAAGGGAGACTGCCGATGATCATGTCCGAGTGAATGCCTTTGGGGTCGCTCGCCCGGCCGTCGAAGATCTGGGCGATGCCGAAATCAGCTACCCGCGCGTTCCCGTCGCCGTCGATCAGCACGTTCGCCGGCTTGATGTCCCGGTGGATGACGCCGTTCCTGTGGGCGTAGGATAGGGCCTTGCAGACCTGAATCACGAGGTCGAGCTTTCGGGTGAAACTCATTCTCCCCACCCGTATGGCTGCCTGGAGATCGATGCCGTCCACGAACTCCATAACGAAGTAGGGCATTCCGCCCGGCGTCGTTCCCCGGTCGATGACATGAATGATGTGGGGATGATTCAGGCGCGCGATGATCAGGGACTCGTGCTCGAAGCGTTCCATCAGGAAGGACCGGTTCTCGATCTGTTTCGACATCACCTTGATCGCAACCGGCCGATTGAGAGAGGCCTGCACCCCCTTGTAGACGACAGCCATCCCGCCCTCGCCGATCTGCTTGATCTGCGTGTAACCCGGGAACGACTCCCGGGGGGCATGGCTCTCGATCGATCTTTTGACTTCAGCTTCCACTTTTCCTAGACTCCCGGAGATGAGGCCCTTCCTGGTATACATCGGGCTTTGACAAAGAGAGCTTTATAGCTGGAGGAGAGCCGGCCGTGATCGTCGACTGCCCGAGGTGTCAGACCAAGTACATGCTCGAAAGCCAGGTAGAGAAGACGGAATTGCAGTGCCGGACGTGCGGCGAGCAATTCATGGTGATCGGCGTCCAGGACGACGCCCCCACACAGATCAGCCGGAAGGACAAGACCCTCCTCATCCCGGAAGACAAGCGGATCTACGTGGAGATCGCCACGGGCCCCGAGGCAGGAAAGGCCTATCAGATCCTCAAGCCGATCGTCACGATCGGACGAGGCAGCCTGGCGGACATCCCGCTGTCCGACGCGGCCATATCGAGGAAGCATTGCGTCATCGAGATCGCGCCCGAAAGAACGGTTCTCCGGGATCTTGGGAGCACGAACGGCACTTACGTATCCGGTCAACGGATCGATTTCGTCTATCTTCAGGACCGGGCCGAGTTCGATCTGGGCAAAACCCGGATACGCTACCTGGAAATCTCCAAATAACCCCACACATAACCCGTCGCAAACATACTGATTTGCAGGCCCTACAAGAGCGTCCGAATGGGACGTTCTCGGAAGCCCTGGGGTATGAGGCATCTCTCTCAAAACGAGAGTCTTCCTCAATTTGATAGTCTCAGAAGCGGTATGAAGGAAGAAATCACTGCGAATGCTCAAACAGCATTTCGCAACTAACTATTTGTTTTTAAAGAAAAATGATCGCTCAAGAAAACTCAGAGCTGGAGTTTTGAGGCCTTGGCATCCCCGTTGCAAACTCCCGGAAGCAAGAACTTCGGAAGGAAACAACAGAGTCTGCGCCGGGAGGAAGGGAAATGAAAAAGAACCTGACAGAGAGCAGAACAAAGGTCACCACCACTTCGATGGATATACGAGTGCCCATGATGATCCTGGTCGCGCTGATCCTCTCGGCCATGATCTGGCCCCTGGGCGCTTCTGCCGAATGCAAATGGGAATGGCTGTGTGATGCATCGGGTGAGGAATGCAGCAAGGGTGCCGTCTGTGATTCGGTTGACGACACCATGCCGGCTCCACCACCCGTGGCAAGACCCGTTGTCGCCGCCTCCACTCCGCCGGCACCGACGCCCGGGAGCGCACCCGAAGGCTCCACCGACTGCAAGCAGGTGCGCCGTTGCGACATAGACGGCAACTGCATCTGGGACACCCTCTGCCTGTGCCTATAGCATAGAAGGCGGCAGGGCGATCTTCACAAGCATGTCCCTGCCGCACCGCTCAGACAAGTCTCTAACAGACCGCCGAAGACAGACCAGATCCGCAGGCCCATCACACACATCCCATATGCAATCCGCACGAATCAGGTTCTAACCCACCCTTTTCGTGCCCGTGCCCGTGCCCGGAAGAGGCATGCCGAGTGGCATGCCAATGCTCCTGTTGCCTCAAATTCCTGTTTGTATGCTCTTCAGCTTCCCTTGCGTTATTGAATCGGACTGTGGAAATCGGGGACAGCCACCGATATCGGGCAAAAACGGTTGAAATCACTGGACTTGAATTGGTGGCTGTCCCCGAATTAGTCAAACAAGAATACCGGGCGGATTACAGATCGGTGGCCGCCCCGATCTCGCCCATATTGCAGGGCGCGCGAAGGCTGGGAGCGAAGGTCCATGTAACGATGCGGCGTACACTGTACGCCGCAGTGAGGAAGGATGAGTCCAACGCCGCAGATGGGCGTTTTGGGACGGCCCGCCTAGATGGCTGATCCGGAATTGAGGATGTGCACCTCGCCCGGCTCGAGATCGGTAGAGGCAACCTCTTCCTCATAGTGTATCGTGCCATCGACTTCGACCGTGTACTCGTTGTTCGGAACGAGCCAGAAGATGCTGAATTCGGTCGGGGCCGTGTCGTCCGTCTTTGTTACGAGAAGCTTCGTATACTCTTCGCCGTCGTAGGTCACCGTGACTTCTGCTTCCGAATCCACAAAGGTCGACGCCGCGATACTCCCCTGAATCTGTGCCGCTCTCTGCGTCTCGTTCAGATGAAGGACCGGCTTCAGTTGATAGCCGTCCTGCGCCGGTTTGATCGACTGGCTCAAATCGAAGTCAACCATTAGATCAACCGCCTCGCCACCCTCCACATCGAAATCAAAATTTTTGCTTGTCTTCAGGTATTCCGAGGGAATCTCGAGCGGCTCCTCCCCTTCGGCGGTGACCAGGGATCCTTCGGTTATTCCGAGGCGAAGTTGCGTGTACTTGCCTGATTCCAGTTCCACGGGAGGAACGAGCTCTGTTGACGTCCCGTCGACGAACTGAAGCAGGTCAATCGTGTAAGGCCTCTGGGCCATGGGAAGCGAGACCCAGCCTCCCCCTGCACTATGCGCCCTGACCTCATCAAAGGTAATCAGCGCCTGTATCGCCTCGATCTCGAGAAGCGGTTTTGCATCGGTTATCCTGATGGATAGTGAGCCGGTTTCACTGTCGTCTCCGCCGCAACCGAGAAGAAACATCGGGATTGCCAAAGCAAAAAGAATACAAAGGGTCGATGCCTTCATGCTTCCGTCTCCTTTGTCCTCTACTCTTCCCACCAGAGCACGCTCCCGCTCTTAGGATTCATCGCGGGCTTCAACTCCATCTCCTTGATCTCTCCCGTGCTCTGCTGCACGTACATCTTTCCGCCCTTCTCCTGGCCCACGTGGATGGCCAGGCTGGAGGGTCTGCCCTCCCCGATGTCCATGGACCGGGCCAGCGACGTTCCGGGCACCGGCTGCATGAGGCCGAATGCACCTCGGCTGAAAGGGGTGCCTGTCTCGAAGTACACGGCGTACAGTCGGCCGTCACCCCCGGTCTTGCACACATCGTCGATGGGTTTGAAGGAGGTAAACATGGTCAGGCCCCCGAAGACGCTCGGCTTGACCAGCACCCTTTCCCCGGCATTCGCGCCTGCAATGTCCGTCACCTCGAAATACCACCCGTGGGTCGGGCTGGCTTCCGTGCCCCGCATCTCGCCAAGCATCTCGTCCCAACCGCTGCCGTTCGAAACCACGTCTGAACCCGTGACCGTACTCGGGGTACCAAAGGTCACGGCCACGTTGCTGACATCGATCAGATCCGAAGGGCTGTGGTCCTCCGCCGCCCCTCCTTCCGTCAATGTCTTGTCCTTCACGCCGTAGAAGCCCTGCGTGTCCAGCTGCATCTTGTCGAATTCTGAAAAGAAGCGGCCCGTTCCCCAGTAGACCCACGGTGTGTTCGTCTGGTCTGCGGCGATCGCCGGCGCGGCCGTGATAGGCTGCTGTTCCTTTGTAGAGGCGAGCGTCGTGATGGCCCATGAATTCGGGGACGGATAGAGGTCTGTCCCCGGCGTCGCAACGAAGACCCGGTGCATCTTGCCTCCCCAGGTCCCGCCTGAATCATGACTCTCACCTACATAGACTGCATTGGTCTGGTAGTCCAGGTTGAAGTCCAGCGTCGCCACACCCCCCATGAAGCTGTTCGTCTCCAGGGGTGCGCCGCTGAATTGTTCAACAAGGGCTCCGGTCTTCAAGTCCAGCACGTAGATCGAGGCCGGCTGGTCGCTCGTCCCCTCGTAGTTGGTCGGCCCGGACCCGAAGACCACATACCAGTCTCCCGGATCGTCCCCGTGTCCCACGCGGGCCACCCCCGGATAGCTCGCAGAAAAGCCGAGGTCGTTCGGGCTGCTGAATTCCCACAGGAGGGCCGGGGCAGCGGGATTCGTGATGTCCAGAGCGAAGTAACAGGACGAAAACACCTCGGGGTCATTCAGGGTTCCGTCCTGGTTGAAATCGTCTACCTGATACGTACCGCCGCCCAGGCGCAACCCCCCGATCAACACGGTTCCCCATCCTCCCGGGTGCGCCGTATCCGGCGTGAAGATCCGAACATCTGCAATCTTCGGCTTGAGGTCCACGTAGTAGACATGGCTATAGCCTGTGCTCGTCAGCCATCGCAGGTGAGGAAGCAGGTTGCGCGGGACATAAGACCAGATCTCCTCGCCCCTTTGGGGCGAATGGCCCAGGGCACTCGTGTAGTAGCTCGGGTAATCGGATTCCGTGTACCGGCCGTGCTCCCGCGATCCGCTGGCGTTGTCGTCCCCCGGCATGTAAACCCCGGCGTTGAACGCGTGCAGCATCCCGTCGTTGGCCCCCACGTAGACGACCGTGGGCCTCGGCTGGAAGGAGCCGGCATTGGGCCCCCTGGCGTATCGAACCTCGAACTCGTCGTACGTCGGGTCACTGTAGATTTCGTCGTAGTTTTCCATGGGACGGGACACAACGGCAGGCGTGGAGTAGATGATGTCCCCAAGCCTCCAGACGCCTTCCTTGTCCGGGACCGTGTCGCCGTCCGTATCCAGAAAGACTTCCCGTGTTCTCATGCCCGGGAGATCCTCTCCAAGGGTGTGCCGAATGACGTCCTCGGCCTCGCCTACGGTGGGTACCCGGAGGTAGTCCTTGAATCCGGCCGCGTTGAAGGGATCCAGTTCGACCATGTTCACGCCGTCCAGGCTTGTGTAGATCTTTCTCGGGTTGGCGGAAATATCCCGCAAGGCGAGCTCCTTACCGGCCTCGAACAGGGAACGCATGTCCCTGAGCGATACGTTCGTCTCGTCCCAACTCCCGTCACCATATGGGTCGTCCGAGGACACATAGTCCCTCTTGATGCGCGTTCCGGTCTCCTCCTCGAAATAGAACCGGATAATATTGTCTTCCTCGTAAACCAGCTTGAAGTCGCCGTTGTCTTCCCGCAGATTTCCGTGGTCGTCGACCCAGAGCCCGTGGAGGAAGCCGAGCCAGTCCGTCCTGGCGGATTGCCCGCCCATGAAGCTCAACTCTTCGGGCTTGAAGTAGGCCTGGAAAAGGCTTCCCTCTCCGTGGGCGCTCGTTGACAGGATCGAAACGGCCGTCCCGGAAGACGTACGCCTCAGGATATCTATGATGGCCGCCGATAGGCTCTCGGCCAACCGCTGCCCGTCCGGCGCCTCGAAGTAGGTGTCCGGGTTGCCGTCCCCGTCCCTGTCGTACTCCACTTCGAGGTCGGGCACAAAGTTCCCGTTCCTGTCCTCGAAGCCGCCGTTCCTCGCCGCTTGTTTCAGGAGGCGACGGGTATCCGGACAGACATCGCCAAAGGCGGCGTGGACGAAGTAGCATGTAATGTACTGGTCACCTTCCAGGTCGGCCCGAAGATCCCTGTACTTCTGTCCCGGCACGTCGACCCGGGCCCAGAGGGCCACGTCGTCTATGAAGTGAGAACCCCGGTTGCCGTCGTACCAGAAGTAGTTCTCGGCCGGGTCACCGGCCCAGGAAGGGATCTGGTCCGATCCATCCGTGTACGGCGGGTCGTATCCTTCGATGAATGCCGGAAGCATAGAATCCATGGTCGACGCGCCGGCGGTGACGGCGAGGATGAAGCTCTTTGCACACCAGACGTAGTCGGGTGTACCCCCTGTGCCGTAGTTGTACGGGTCGGCGTCCGTACCCACCCGGTAAGACTGGGCATTCGGGTTCGTGTATCTGGGGCCCGTGTCACCCGTAACATCTGCCTGGGCAAAATAGCCGACCGAGGTCCAGAGCCCTTCGGCCAACGGGCTATACGTTTCGGGCCGGTCGCCTTCGATGGCCGTGACCATGCTGCTTACTATGTCGTCGGTCATCTCCTTGACGACCCGCGCGCCTTGGTTCTCGTTGAAGAAGGCAAGCCCAAACCTCACCTTGTCCCCTTCGGCCTGGATCACGCCCGTAGGTTCGTGATTGAGATGGACCTTGACGTTGTGCACGTCTGTACAGGCGATGGGGCACTGGCCGGCGCCGTTGCCTACCGCGAATTCGGAGGTTCCTGACGATCCAAAGTTGAACTCGAAACAGCGGGTTCCGGCGTAGGGCGTGTACAACTCCGCATTGTCGACCTCCTTCATGTATCCCCTTTCACTCACGTCCGGCTTCTCGGCCAGAAGGTCGTGGGGGTCTCCCGAGAGGCTCCTGGAAAGCGCCTTGCCTCCCACCAGGACCTTCCTGGCGATCTCGATCTTCCGCATGGTGAGCCAGTTCAAGAAATTCCCGTCCCACTCGTTCGCTGCCTTGGCGCGCGACGACTTGGGGGCCGCCTCCACGAAAAGATTGCCCAGGGACTCGTACCACATGTCGGTCAGGAAGTAGCCGTAATACTCGATGGCCGGGTCGAAGCCCTTACTTACTCCGGCCCCATTGAAATTGTACGCAAAGTCGAACATGGAGCCGGAATTGTCCATCAGGATGAGTACGTTCGGCTTCGGCGCAACGATGAGAAAGGGCGGATAGGCCGTGAAGTCGGACATCGTAGGCTCGGCGGCAAACAACGGGCCGATGCACGTAATGATACAGACGACCGCGATGAGTACTCTCATGATGTTTTTCATGTCATCTCCGTATCTTCTCTGCCTTCACCATAAAGGCGCACTCGTTCTTGACGGCCACCGTTACGATTTCCGTGGCAATGAGCCCGTCGATTGTGATCGTCTTGTCGAGCGTGTCCAGGACCTCGTACTCGTCGCAAAGATCGATCTTCTCACCATCCACGACGACAGCCTGATAGCCGTACGTCGAAAGCTCGCCCGTGATGACGCGAATCTGCTCCTGCTCCTCTGCGTGGGAAAGCGGTTGGACCAGCAGGAGGGCAAAAATTGTCCCTGCCACAGCGAGTCTCATGTCTCCCCCTTCCATTTCGGTCTAGGGTTTCTGATGAACTGAATTCTTGTCTTCGGAGATGCAATCGCACGCGCGGGACAGATGGGGATTCGAGGCCACGGCCATTGTTGAGTTGGCGACCCGGTGAGCGGGAGCGGCGCCTGAGAAGGTAGAGCAACTGCAGAACGCGACGGAAATCGTCACGCTGCAAAGCTCCGTTCGTTGTCGCATCCTTGAAGCATTCTCCCGAAGTTTCTTGTTTGGAAATAGGGAAACTTGCAATAAGCATACCCCACAACATAACAGAGACTCGAGGACAAACCGGAGAAGCTAACCCCTTGATCTTCCAAAATTTGTTTCTCCTGTGCCCCTTTTCGTAACCCGCGCTCGGTTACGTTTTTCCCGGCCGGAATCGTAACAGGGTCACGGGATCGTACTCCGCGGAACGATGCTGAAACCGAGCCGTCCGGACAGAGAAGATCTGCCGTCTATTCCGGCCCCACCAGGAAAGATGGGAATAGAAATACACATTTCCCGGAAGAACTGCCTCTTCCCGATTCTCCCGGGATGCCAGCGCGTATACCGAGTAGAAGTTTTTTCCCACTTGAGGAACTTTTTTCTCCAAATTCCCAGATGCTCTTCCCATACACGAGTCATGACAATTATCACAACGATCTAGAATCGTTATCTATTTTAAATGGATGGCTTGTGCGGCACGCGATTTGCTGATATGTTGATTTATTGGGTAATATCAAACGCACCTGAGACATGCACGTCTGAGAGGGGATCGTGCGGGGAGGATGATAGCCATGTGGAAGATAGGATCGCCGGTCTTCGTATTGATGTTCTTTGCCTTGACGTTCACTCCGGGAGCATACGCGCTCTCTATGGGCTTCAGCGATCAGGATTACCTTGGGGGAGCCTCATGGGGCACGATGACCATTGAGGCCCTCGACTCGGACACCCTGGTCGTCCGGTATGATGCAGCTCCGGACTCTGTGATCCCGGCAGGGTCCCAGATGAGGGGATTCGGATTCGACTTCGATGTCCTGCCGTCAACCGTAGGGAATCCGGGCAATGACAACTTCATTGGTGACCGGGACGATCTTGACTGGATCGCGCTGAACAACCTGAATGCCATACCCAACCCGGCAAACGGTGACGAATTCAGCCCCGGGATCACGAAAAATGACTATACCTTCGGCGTCACCGAAGGCAACGCAAACAACTTCTCCGGCTCAGGGATCCTGCCGGGCGAGTTCGATCTCTTCTACCTCGATTTTGCCGGCGTTGACCTCGAGGCGATCGACCTCGAAGACTTTGTCAATTCCGCGGGCATTCGTCTGCAGAGCCTGCCGGATGACATCAATGGAGGCAGCCTGTTCCTGGCCGGCAACGGAAATGATCTCGGCACCACCCCGACCCCCGAGCCCGGAACGCTCTTCCTTCTCGGCACGGGCTTGATCGGCGTTGCCGCATTCCGGAGAAGGGTGAAAGGCTAACCCAGAACAATTCTTGATTTCCCAAGGCCATGCTCTCTCTTGGAGCATGGCCTTTCTTTCTCGAACAGCCCTCGTAAGTCGTCCGATGGTAGCAAACATCTTCCCGTCTTCTTCAAGCACCCTTGCATCCTTGCGTCCAACCCAATAGTATCTCGGGTAGCGCCGTTTCGGCGCATTCCAGCACGCAAGGGAAGCAGCATGTTCAAGCGTTTTCAGGCTCCGAAGGTCCCTGCCCCCTATCCCCCGATAGAAGAAGATATCAAGTGCCCCCAGTGCGGGTTCAACCACGACGGGTGGGCCTTCGAGCCGGGATACGCCAAGCTCTGCGTGAAATGTGGAACGGTGCTGGAGGCTTCGGAATGCCCTGAAGGTTCTGAAGAGCAGAACGACAAGGAACCAGGCTTCCTCGGCAGGGTCGTGGGCGGGTTGTTCGGCAGAAAGCAGGCAGAACCGGCACGCAGGGAACCGGGCGAACCCCAACAGCTGACACCCCAACCCCTCGAGACATCCCTGGAGTCCACGGCCGAAGGGGAGATGCTTGCCGAGGCGACGCCAGCGGCTCAAGAGCGGCCGGCATCGACCGAGCCACCGGAGGAACCGCAACAAGACCGGAACGCGTGCCTGGAGGAGCCGGCCCCCTACGACGAGCCTCCGGACCCGGAGGCCGCTCGGGTGGGCGCCTGCAAGCGGGACGGCCGGCTGCTCGCCGAACAGGGGCGCTATGAGGAGGCGATCGAGATGCTAGAGAAGGTGGTTGCCTTCGAACCGAACGACCTCGACGCCTGGGCGGAGCTCGGCCGCATCCACTACAAGGGAACCGGGGACCTTCGGCAATCGATCGAATGCAGCCGGAAGGCCCTGCAGATCGACGAAGATCTCGTCTCCGTGAAGTGCAATCTCTGTCTCGCCCTCCTCTTCGACGGCCAGTTCGATCTGGCGAAGAAGGGGTTTCTCGAGGTGATCCGGTCGGTCCGAAACAGCCGGGGCTACGACGAGGAATTCCAGGAGAACTGCAAGACCCTGCTGCACGACTGCCTCGGCGAGTTATACGTCTCCAAGAAGGAGGCCTCGGGCGAACGGCTTGCCCACATCAAGGATATCATCGAGTTGCTCGAACTTGAGAAGATCTACTTCCACTAAGGAGGGAAGCATGGCCAAGGATATCTACAGAGAACTCCAGGAATGTATAGATCAGTACTCTGTCGGCTTTGGCGCGACAGAATCAGGTGTGGAACTGAAGATCCTCAAGAAGCTCTTCACCGAGGAAGAAGTCCGGATGTACATGGACCTCACCCTGGAACTCGAGTCGGCCCAGGAAGTGGCGGAACGAACGAACCAGGACCCTGCAAAGGTGGAGGGGGTTCTGCAGGGGATGATGAAGAAGGGCCTCGTCTTCCCAAGGTATCCCAAGAAAGAGGGGGAGCCCTTCTACTACGCGGCTGCGCCGTTCGCCCACGGCATCTTCGAACATCAGCTCAAACGGATGGACAAGGAACTGGCCGACCTGGTGGAAGAGTATCTCGGGGCCGGGGCAATGGCCACCAAGCTCGTCCTGCCCATGCGTACCGTGCCGGTGAGTGCTTCCATCCCGGATGGGAAATCCATAGCACCCTACGACGACGTCCGGAAGATCATAAAGAGCAAGGATCGGATCAGCCTTTCAGACTGCGTCTGTGCGGTCCAGCACAAAGCCGCCGGGCACGATTGCGATCAGCCCCTCGAAGTGTGCGTGGGATTCGACTTCTACGCGGACTACTACGTGGCCACGGGCATGGGACGGTGGGTCACCCAGGAGGAGGCCCTGGCAAAGCTCGACGAATGCGAGGAGGCAGGCCTGATTCCCCAGTTTTCCAACAGCGAAAACCCGGAGGCCCTGTGCAACTGCTGCGCGGAATGCTGCGGCGCCCTCCGGCTGCTCAAGCTGTCGCCAACGCCGGGCTTGCTGGCTGCCACCAACCACTATGCAGTGCTGGACACAGAGGCTTGCACCGCCTGCGGCGTCTGCGTGGACAGGTGTCAGATGGACGCGATCACCATGGGGGACGAGGTTGCGCAACTCAACCGGGACCGCTGCATCGGGTGTGGGGTCTGTGTATCCACCTGCCCGGAGGATGCGCTGACCCTCAAGGAGAAATCCGAGGCGGAACGCATGAAACCGCCTGAGAGATGCGACTTCATGAAGCCTACCTCGGAATTCGAAAGCAGGTTCCGGTAGGCTCCTGCTCCAAGTCGAAGTCGGCCAGGAGGAAGGGGGCAGCGTGCGTAGCCCCCTCTCAGGAACCGGGCATCATCCACTCCAGGACGCCCGATTTCAGGTCCACGGCTGCCTCGGGGCAGATCTCCATGCAGCAGTAGCATCGGATGCACTTGTCATAGTCGTAGCGGGGAACGTTCCTGCTCCGGTCCGCCTTTTCGATCGCTCCCGCCGGGCAGATCGCCATGCATTGGTAGCAGAGGGTGCACTTCTCCCCCTGGGGCACCGGCTTGCTCGTAAACAGGTTCCGGAATCCCTTCCGGTTGAAGGGCCATCGGTCGTAAGTGGCTGTCGATAGGCTGTGCTTCGCCGGCCTGAAATCCTCCAATCGCAGGCTGTTGATGTCTTCGCCCACACGATCGATTTCGGCGGGAGACGACACGCCCAGCTTCCTTTCGAAGCCGCCCTCCACGCTCGGTATGGAACGGTAGTCGAATCCAATGAGGTCTGCAGCAACGCAGTCTGTGGCCACAGGGCTCGTTCCTGCCAGGACCGCACCGATCTGCCTGGGAGTCCCTGAGGGGCCCGGACCGTTGCCCTCCTGTCCCACCACCCCATCAACTAGGTGCACGATCGTTTTCGGGCCGCCCGACCCGTACAGCAACGCCTCGTTCAGATCGAGCAGGAACTCTGAAAAAGCCTCCTTGCCGGGCGCCTTCATGTGCCACTGTGATTTCTCGAGTCCCGGTATCAGCCCCAACAGGTTTTTCACCGCGCAAGTGATGGTCGTCAAGCCATGGGTCTTGAGCTTGGGCAGATTGATGATGATGTCCGCGTCGAGAACGGGCCCCAGCACCTCGAACCTTCTGAACCTTCTCTCCTCCGGATTCAGGATCACCCCTTTCCGGCCGTTGGAGGGGACGGTCACGTCCAGTTTCTCCACGATGGGCAGGTATTCTCCCTTCTTCATCACCCTCTTCGCAGACTCCATGGCAGGAGACTCGACGAGGACGATCCGACCGCCGTGATCCCGGACGATCTTTGCCACGGCCCTGAAAAAGGCCGGATGGGTGATGATCGCCTTGTCCACAGCGGAAGCCATCAAAAAATTGGGCTTCAACGCCACATTCTTGTTCTCGAAGCTACTCAGGGGAAAACCGATGTTGGCCAGGCTCTGGCCGATCGCCTCCTCCAACAGGTCGGCACGATACTCCATACATTTGACGAGGGACACTTCAACCATGGTTGCTCCTCCGCGTGTCTGCTTCGCTCTGTAAGCTTTGACTTTCGCACAGAAACCGGTCTTCTTCAAGGCCAGGTTCGCACATTGCCCATCCCCTGTCTCGACATGCCCCTTTTCCGGTTTGGCCCGGTTTGACAGGGAAGAATCCGTTCCCCTATGCTTCGTTCAATACAAACGATGCCGCCTTCAAAGAGAGAGTCATGACGATCTGTCACCTGAATTTCAACAAGGGCTTCCGGGGATCCGGCAGACAGACCGAGATCCTGATTCGAGCCCTTGCGGAAAGAGGTTTCGAGCAGAGGTTTGCCGTACGGGCCGGATCTCCGCTCGCGGAGAGGCTCTCCGGGACCGACGGGCTGGAAATCGTCGAACTCGGGAAGCCCTTCTTCCTGCACCCGGGCGTGTGCAAGGGGGTCGATCTGGTCCACGCCCACACCGGTCAGGCCTCCCAGCTTGCCGCAGTGGGGCACTTGATACACCGAACGCCCTACATCGTCACCCGCCGGGTGGACAACCCGATTCGCAACGACATGATCAACCGGCTGACCTACCGGCGCGCTTCTCGCGTCGTTGCCTTGTCACGGGTCATCCGTGAGCGGGTGACCGATCTGCTGCCCGACCTGGACGTGGTGACGATTCCGGATGCACTGGCCGAACTGCCCGTAGACCCGGGCGAAGTGGACAGATTGCGGGCGAAGTACACGGGAAAATTCCTCGTGGGGCACACGGGTGAGCTGTCGAACGCCCACAAGGGACAGCTCTATCTCATTCACGCGGCCCGCAGACTGCAGGAAGAAGCCCCCGATCTGTACGTCCTCCTCATGGGGCACGGCGATGACGAGGAAATGTTCCGGAGGGAGGCTGAAGGCTTGAGCAACGTGGAGCTGGTCGGGTTCGTCGACAACGTGGGAGATTACCTCAGCATCCTGGATGTCTTCACCTACCCTTCTCTTCACGAAGGAATGGGGTCCGCCATCATTGATGCGATGGATTTCAGCCTGCCGGTGGTCGCCACGGATGTGGACGGGATTCCGGACATCGTGGACCAGGAGGTGACCGGCCTCCTCGTCCCTCCAGCGAATGCGGAGGCCCTGGCAAATGCGTTTCTGAAAGTGTACCGCGACGCGGACCTGCGTCGCAGCATGGGCCGGGCAGGCAAGGAAAGGGCGATGCTCTTCTCGCCGGAGCGTATGGCGGAGAAATACCTTGAGTTGTACGAGCCATTCTTAAAAAAATGAACGGACTCTTCCAGCTTCAAGCCCACTCTTTGGCAGAGACGGATTCCTGTACGAATTCGCGTTCCCACCTGGGCTCCTGGATGCCCCCCTGCGCGGGCATGACGGCATAGATGACGCCTTTCTTGGGGGGGTAATCCCTGCCCTGCGCGCATCACTTCTCGAACAAGCTCGCGTATTTCCCGTAGCCTTCCTCTTCCAGAGCTTCTTTCGGAATGAATCGCAGGGAGGCGGAATTGATGCAATACCGCATTCCGGTGGGCCTGGGGCCGTCCGGAAACAGGTGGCCCAGGTGGGAGTCCCCGTGCTTGCTCCGCACCTCGACCCGCTCCATCCCGAGACTCTGGTCCTTGTTCTCCACGATGTTCTCCTCCACGAGCGGTTTGGTGAAGCTCGGCCACCCGGTACCGGAGTCGAACTTGTCGGTGGAGAGGAACAGGGGCTCGCCGGAGACGACGTCTACATA
>Ga0180434_10003026_pt1 | contig 21676 bp, 14 predicted proteins | sample SS_ome_7_FD_132453 | JGI IMG/M metagenome (GOLD analysis project Ga0180434, IMG submission 132453) | Hypersaline lake sediment archaeal communities from the Salton Sea, California, USA - SS_1_D_2 metaG | ecosystem: Environmental > Aquatic > Non-marine Saline and Alkaline > Hypersaline >...
GTGATACGCTTCGCGGACATCCGCGACCACCTGGCCGCGGCATTCGAAATCTCCCTCCTCAACGAGATCCCGGACACGGTGCTCGGGAATTTCCACTTCTAACAGGACAAGAGAACAACAACCCATATTGCCCGCATGGGCGAATCATCCAGGGAGGAAGAAAAAATGTCACATCACAAGGAACTGAACTATCCAAAAAAGGTAACTCTCGGCGACATCACCGTGCGGGACGGGTTCCAGCACGAAGAGAAATTCATCCCCACGGATGCCAAGATCTGGGTGGCGGAACAGCTCATCCTGGCCGGCTACAAGCGGCTCGAGATCACCAATTTCGGCCCGCCCAAGCTGCTGCCGCAGTTCAAGGACGCGGAAGAGGTGATGAAGAGGCTCCGGGCGAGCAAGAAGCTGAAGGACAAGATCGCGGACACAGAGCTCTCGTGTGTCACGATCAACGAGAGAAGCGTGGATCGCGCCGTGGAGGCTCGCAAGGAGGGTTGGGGACCGGACCGAATCGTGATGATGGTTTCCACCAGCGAGACCCATCACAAGAGGAACTCGGGCACAACCCTGGCGGAATACTGGAAGATCGCCGAGCGGGCCGCCCAGAAGGCCCATGACGTGGGGATGACGCTTTGCGGGACGGTGAGCACCATCTGGGGGTGTCCCATCGAGGGGCCCACGGAACTTTCCAAGGCGGTGGAGTTCACGAAACGCTTCCTGGATATCGGGGCGGACGATATCGAGCACGCAGACCACGACGGATCGGCCCCTCCGCACAAGGTCTACGAGTACTTCAGCATGATCCTGGACGCGATCCCGAATCCGGAGCTCCATCTGGCTCACTTCCACGTGACCCGCGGGTGGGGCCTGGCCAACGTTCTGGCCGCCCTCCAGGCGGGCATCACGGTCTTCGAGTCCACCCTCGGAGGCACGGGCGGACAGCCGGCCAATTTCGTGGACGGCGTGCCCGTGGGAGGCACGGGAAAGTACTACTACAAGGATCCGAACGTGGTGGGCCTGGTCTGCACCGAGGACATGGTGGTCATGATGGACGAGATGGGCATCGACACGGGGCTGGACGTGGACAAGATCCTCAGTATCGGCAACACGGTGGAGAAGATCGTGGGGCGCAGGCTTCGCTCCGAGACCATCCTGAACGGCAGGATCCCCAAAGAGCCCAGGCCGGAGTTCCGATAAAGATAAAAGAAGGTGAAAGGGAAAAGGGCAAAGGGTCAAGGGGTGGTTGAAGTTTGTGAAGATTGTCCTTTCAATACTTGATCCACCCCTTTCACCTTTTACCTTTCTCCTTTCACCTTGGAAGCTGACCTCGATGCCAAAGATGGGTGTCTCTCCAAGATCTGACGGACCAGGAGCATAATGAATCTCGGCGCAGTCCTCCGCAGGGAACGCAAGAAACGAAAGCTCACCCTGAAGGTCGTTTCCGAAAAGGCAGGGATCTCACAGGGGTTCCTGTCCCAGATTGAAAACGATGTGAGCTCGCCGTCGGTGGACACCCTCGTAAACATCTGCAGCGCCATCGGTGTCGAGGCCGGCCACATCATCAAGCAGGCGAAGAAGCAGGAGAGGCTCGTCGTCATCCGGAAGTCCGACTGGGAGGACGTCGACTTTCCCCCTTCCGGCTTTGTAACGAGGCGCTTCTTTTCCCCCGAAAACCGAAGGGTGATCGACAGCTCGGTCCTGGCCATTCAACCCGGGGGCACCATCCCGGTGAGAAAGAACATGCGCAACGGCCAGGAAACGCTCTGCCTGCTCGAAGGCTCTGTCGAATTGTTGCACGGCGACGTCGTCGTCGATCTGCATGCGGGAGACTCGGTACACTTCTGGTCCATCCCCGAGAAGCAGAGAATCACGAACACGTCGAAGTCCGTCGCCGTGGTCTTCTGGGTTGGAACGCTGTGAACCGGCAGATCAAGTCTTGACCGAGAACTCAAACCCGTCCGGGAAGGGAACCGTTACGGAGGCAAACCCGTTTCGGCTGTCCTGCATGTAGGCCACGTATCCCGCGAGGGTCTTCTTGATGAACGGAGAGAGGACGTTGTCGGCGAGGACCACGCCTCCCTGACGCACATGGGGAGCAAGCATCTTCAGGATGGGCAGATACAGGTCTTTTGATCCGTCCATGAGGAGCAGGTCGATTTCCCCACCCGGGTCGACAAGCGTTTCCATCGCATCCCCTACCCGGATCTCCACGAACTGGGTAAGGCCTGCCTCCTCGATGTTCGCCCTTGCCCTTTCTGCCTTGGATGGGATGAATTCCGACCCGATGACGATGCCCCCACCATTGTCCCGGATGGCAGAGGCAAAGTAGATCGCAGACACCCCGAAGGAAGTGCCGAACTCGACGATTCTGCGCGCACAGATCGACCGAGCCACAAGATAGGCAAAAACCCCCTGCTCGGCCGATACGGGGATGCTCAGATCTGCCACGCGCCGGTACTGGTCTGTGAAGGAGGGCTTGCGGCCCAGGACCTTCCGAACCACATAGGGGAACAGCTTCAGCCCGAACCGCAGTTCATCACCCCTGGCCTCGCGGTGGAGCCGGTCGAGGACGGCCTTGACCTTCGGGACCTTCAGGGTGCATTCGTTGCCGCTCTGCTCCATGCCTCTCTTCCCGTCAGTTCTTCTGAAAAGCCGCGGCCAGGGCAGGGATGAAGACCACCGCGGCAATCGCCTGTAACAAGGCGGTGACTCCCATCACGATGGCCATGTCGCTCTGGAACTTCATGCCGATGAAGAACCAGGGCACCGTGCTCGCAAAGGCCAGCCCCCCGAGAAACAGGACGCCGCCCGGGCCGATCAGTGCACCCCCCGCACCTCCGCTCCGCCGGACGAGGCAGGTTGCGAACACGGCCCCGAAGCCTGCGCCGACCACTGCGCCTGGAACCGCAGCCAGGCTGACCGGCCAACCCACGACCGTCATGAGCAACAGAGTCAGGGCCTGTCCGGCCGCAACCGAAAGGGTAACGACCAAGCCCAGAGGTACAGAGCGTGTCACGACGAGCCCGGCGAGGAACACCGTGACAAGGACAAGGAACGTCGTCTTCCTGTAGGCATCCCGGGTGCCGTCGTTGATCGCTTTCCCCTTGGCGAGCAGCCCGCCGCCGAGGCTGAAATCGATGTATTCCGAAGGATTGTCGTCGAAGTAATCTTCCATGACGGATGTGTACTCGTCGATCCGATCCGTCTCTCTCTCCGGGAAGAAGGAGGCAAGGGTCGCCTCGGAAAAGGACTCGTCCACCAGCACACCCCGCGCTCCGGCAAAGGAGAGCAGCCTGGAGAGACCCTCCATATCCTTTTGTCTAGCAGGCACGGTCCACCATTTCGGGTTGCCGTCCATCAGGGACATGCGTACCATCTTCACGACATAATCGAAGGCAAGGCTCAGGCGAACAAGGCCTCTCGCGTTCAGATACGTGCTCAAGTCCCCCATCTGGTTGATTGCCTCGTAATCCAGGAGCCCTCCCTCCTTTTTTGCCTTCATATGGACAAGGAAGCTGTGAGGGCCGTTGAATCGCTCCGCCATCACGTCGAAACCCTGCGTCCAGGGATGGGTGGACCGAACATAGGCCGGCCCGGGCACATTGTCGCCCACCTTGAGCTTCCAGACACACACGAGGCCTGCCGCCAGGATCAGGGCGAGAAGAAGAGAAATCCCGACTTTCCCACTCCCCCGGGCGAATTCTGTCAAGCCTCTTGCGAGGGCATCGAACATGCCTCCGGCACCGTCCCCCTTCACAGGGGCGGGTCGGGGCAGCAGGGACATGAGGACAGGACAAATCAAGACCACAACGACAAAGGTGCCCACCGCCCAGAACAGGCCGAACCAGCCCAACTCGCGGAGCATGGGAACACCCCCGGTGAGCATGGCCAGGCACACCAGACCGGCGATGACCACCGAAGCCGTGACCGGCGCGCTCTGATAGGCGGCGACGATCGCCTGCACCTTGCTCTCCGCTTCGGCATTCTTCCTGTCATACGCCTTCATGGCCACGGCACTGCAAATGAGAGACAAAACACCCAGAAGCAAGGGGAAGAGAAAGGCCATGGGATTCAACACGATCTTGCTTGCACCCAGAAATCCAAGGCCCCAGACCAGGGAGAGGGCGAAAGCGGAGATCGGCACCAGGGCCCCGCGGAAGCTCTTGAAATAGCCGGCAAGGAGCCCGAGCATGATGAGCATCATGGCGCACGCGGCAAGGGGGACCTGTTCTCGGGCCATCGATGTCAACTGCGCTGCAAGAAGCCGGTCACCGGTGAAGTAAAGAACGTGGTTCTCGTCCTCTTCTTTCGCCTTCAAGGTGTCTACAAGCCTGAGGAGACTCTGATGAAACTGGTCGATTTTCCATTTCTTGTACTGATCCATCGAAAGGGTGCCGCTCTCTTTGTCGACCCCCTGCTTGTACAGGGTCTCGGCCCTCAGATCGAGGTCCGCGATGCCCGCCATGATCATGGTCGCCGTGCCGTCGTAAGAGACTACGTGGCCGACGCCCAACGGGTTCACCGCGACCCTGCGCTCTACGGCATGAAAGTCCTCTCTGGTCTCGGGCGAAATGCGCCCGAGGATGGGCTCCCCCATCAGGCCTTCGGCGGTGTTGTCGTAGTGATTCATTCCCACATACAGCGAAGTGATCTTCTTGGGGATGAACTCTTCCACGCCCATCAGTTCACGGGTCATTCGTTCGATCTTCGTCGTGGTCTCCGTGTTGTAGACATCCCCTTCCTTCACCCGGACAATCCCGATCAGGCTTTCGGACATCTGACCCATTTCGTTGATGGCGCGCAAGGCCGGAACGAACCTGTGCCCGGGAGGGATCATTCCCTCCGTAGGATCTTCCGCCATCTCGAGGTGGGCGAGTTGAAGGCCCAGGAAACCCGTCATCACCAGGAACAGGATCAACACTACGGCACGCATCCGAAGTGCCAGCGATACGACACGAGCCAACCCGCGAATTTGTTCTTCACCGTTCGTATGCGTCATCTGTCAGCTCTCTCCCGTACCGATAGAGGCCACTGCCAATGAACGGCCCGATCCACGACATGACCGAAGGTTCCTTTCTTCCCGACCACAAGACCGGCCACCTCGCCGGAACCGTTCTTCTTGAGATCCAGACCGCTCAGAAAGACCTGCCAGACCTTTTCCGGGACTTCGACCTCGCGCCAGGTGGCCCCTCCGTCCGATGTCTTGATCACGTGGCCACCCGATCCTGCGGCCAGGCCGAAGGCACCGACGAAATCGATGCAAAAGAGATCCGGTTTCTCAAAACCGGTGTCTCCCACGGTCCAGGACTTTCCCCCGTCCTTGGAAAATGCGAAGGTGCTATCGATACCGGCCGCATACAGGGTGCCTGAATCGTACACGACCGCATACAGGACTCTCCCCATCATCGACATCTCGTCATACAGGGAGGTCTTTGTCTCCGACCAGGTCTGACCGCCGTCTTCGGTAATGAAGATCCTTCCCATGTCGCCCACGGCACAAATGCTCCGGGTGTCGATCATAGCGACGGCGAACAGGGTGACATCGCCCCACAACTCGGCAGTCTCCTTCAGGAGCGACTGCTTCCAGGTCGCGCCGCCGTCGGTTGTGGTCAGGACGGCCGTGTCCCTTCCCACGACAACACCGTTAAGGGGATCCAGAAAGTCGACGCCGAGGAGATACGCATCCACACCCGAAGACTGGGCCTGCCATGTCTTGCCTCCATCCTGGGAATGGAGAAGCGTCCCCAACTGGCCTGCGATCCAACCGTTCCGGTCGTCGGGGAAGGATACGGAAGACAGGGCGAACCCGGTCCCGCTCTCGATAGCCTCCCAGGTCTTTGCGCCGTCGTCCGACAGAAAGATCTTACCTCTGTCCCCGACCATGATGTAGGTGTTGTCCGAGAGGACCGTCGCTGCAAACAGGCTGCCGCCGATGAGTGCGGAGTCTGCCCGGATTGCGCGAGGGGAGATGGCTGTAACCAGAAGGGCTGCCAGGAGAGCAGCCGCAGGGACGAAGAAGGGGTTCCTCGAAGTCATAACGCGTCTCCTGACGATGGGAGGAGAAATGCCGGCACGCCAGGCACGCATGTTCTATGACGGGCCGATTCAGCCTTATACAACATGTTTCGACCGGAGATCAACAAGGCCGCCTGTTCATTCAAAGCGAGTCCGGCGGTTTGACCGCAGCGCGGGAGTCTCCTATCCTGTTGAGTTGCCGCGTCAGCCAAAAAAATCGATAATCCACGAGTGTTGTCTACGCAAGAAAGGAGGTTGTCCATGCATTTCGACCCGCAGAGCTTCAGGGATATCGACCCGGGAAGCCGTGTACTCATGGGGCCCGGCCCGAGCGACGTCCCGGCACGTGTTCTCCAGGCCATGTCCGCCCCCTGCATCGGCCATCTCGATGCGTATTTTCTCGCCCTCATGGACGAAACCCAGAAGCTGCTCCGTTTTCTCTTCCAGACGGAAAACGAGCTCACCATCCCCGTGTCCGGCACGGGCAGTGCAGGGATGGAGGCCTGCTTCGTCAACCTCGTAGAACCGGGGGATGAGGTGGTTGTCTGCGTGAACGGGGTGTTCGGCACGCGGATGTGCGACATCGTGGGTCGACTCGGCGCCAGGCTCACGCGACTGGACTTCGAGTGGGGACGGGCGGTCGACCCCGAGGCGGTTCGCAGCGCAATCCAGGGAAAAGAGCCCAAGATTGTCGCGGTCGTCCATGCAGAGACATCGACCGGGGTCCGCACACCCCTCGAGGACCTCTCAAAAATCGCACACGACGAAGGGGCCCTCTTCCTCGTGGACGCGGTGACCTCGTTGGCCGGGTTGGAGGTGGCGGTGGACAAGCAGGGCATCGACGCCGTATACAGCGGGACGCAGAAATGCCTGTCCTGCCCACCCGGGCTCTCCCCGATCTCGCTCGGTCCGGCGGCCCTGAAGGTCCTGGATTCTCGAAAGACCCCGGTGGTGAGCTGGTATCTGGACATGAGCATGGTGCGCAACTACTGGGGCGGTGACCGCAAGTACCATCACACTGCGCCGATCAACATGACTTACGGCCTTCGCGAGGCCCTGCGTATCGTCGCTGAAGAGGGCCTGGAGGCGCGCTTCGCCAGGCATCGGCTCAACCACCTCGCCCTGGTGGCCGGAATTGAAGCGATGGGGCTGTCCATGCTCGTTCCCGAGGCCGAACGGCTGCCCATGCTGAATACGGTACGCATTCCAGAAGGGGCGGACGACGCAAAGGTGCGTGGATCCCTTCTGCGACAATTCGGGATCGAGATCGGAGGAGGCCTGGGCGACCTGGCCGGCAAGGTTTGGCGGGTCGGACTCATGGGGCACGCCTCTTCTGCCCGCAATGTGTGCCTCTTTCTCGCTGCCATGGAAACCGTCCTCAGGGAGGGGGGCGTGAAGGTCGATGCCGGGGCGCTGGAGGCGGCCTCGCAGGTATATTCGAGGTAGCGATGGACCCTCGTTTCATTCGAAGACTTCGGAAGATCGTCGGGAAGGATCACGTTCGCTCCGGCCCGGCCGATCTGGAGGTCTACTCTTACGATGCCTCCCTTGCCAGGGCACGGCCGGGAGCGGTCGTCTTCCCTGCCGACACAGGGGAAATCGCAGGGGTGGTCCGGGCCGCCTCGGAGGCGAGCATCCCTTACGTACCGAGAGGCTTCGGCACCAACCTGTCGGGGGGAAGCATTGCCCCTGAGAACGGGCTCATCATCTGTCTGTCACGCCTGAACCGGATCCTTTCCATCCGGCCGGACCGACGCTGCGCCGAGGTGCAGGCCGGTGTGACGAACCTTGAACTGCAAAACGCTCTTGCCCCACTCCGGTTCTTCTACGCCCCGGACCCGGCCAGTCAGAAGGTCTCCACCCTGGGCGGGAACGTGGCCGAGAACTCGGGCGGCCCTCGCTGCGTGAAGCACGGCGTCACGAAGAACCACATTCTCGGCCTGGAGGTCGTCCTGCCCGACGGCGAGGCCGTGCGCATGGGCGGCCAGGTGCTCGATCCGCCGGGCTACGACCTGTGCAGCATCCTCGTGGGAAGTGAAGGCACTCTGGGGATCGTGACCGAGATCACGGTCCGGATCCTTCCTCTGGCGGAATCGGTCGTGACCCTGCTCGCCGTCTACGACCGGGTCGCAGATGCGGCACGCTCCGTCTCGGAAATCATCGCCGCAGGGATCGTGCCGGCATCCCTGGAGATGATGGATGCCCCGGTCATGCGGGCCGTGGAGGAAAGCTACCCGTGCGGCTACCCGCTGGACGCCGCGGCCGTCCTGATCATCGAGGTGGACGGGCCGACCGTGGGGCTCAAAGGCCAGGCGGAGAGAGTTCGCGAGATCTGCTCCGCCCAGGGCTGCCGACAGGTGCGGGAGGCAGGGGATTCGGGCGAGCGCGATCTTCTCTGGGCGGGCAGGCGGGGGGCCTTCGGTGCGATCGCGCGGCTTGCCCCCAGCTATCTCGTTGCCGACTGCACGGTTCCGCGCACCAAGATCCCCGAGGCCCTCGAGCGGGTTCGAGCCATCGCGGAACGCCACCAACTCTCCCATGGGAACGTGTTCCACGCGGGCGACGGGAATCTCCACCCCCTGCTCTTCTTCGACTCCCGGGACCCGGACCAGTTGCACCGGGTGCACGAGGCAGGCCTGGAGATCATGCGGGAGAGCGTGGACCTGGGCGGGACGATCACGGGTGAGCACGGCGTAGGCGTCGAGAAGCTCGAGGCGATGTTCATGATCTTCTCCGAGGACGACCTGGACGCCCAGCGTGCGGTGCGGCGCGCCTTTGATCCGGAACAGAGGCTGAACCCCGGCAAGGCAATCCCGGCCCCTGCCCGCACGCAGCCCGCGGAGGAGGCCCGGGGACAGGAGATTTCCGGTGCAGAAGAACTCGCGCCCGCCACGCCGGAAGAGGCTTGCGAGATCGTCACCCAGGCCTTCCGGGAAGGCGTCGCACTCCTGCCCGAGGGGAAGGGCCGCTGGCGAGCCTTCGGCAACACCACCGACCGCGACCTGCTCCCCCTCCGGAGCACGGGCCTTGCGTCGATTGTCGAGTACGATCCGCCGAACCAGACCATCACGGTGGGGGCGGGGATCTCGTTGGAAGAACTGCAGCGGGCCTTGAAACCGAACAGGCAATGGCTGCCCATCCGGCCCTTTCTCGGAAAGGCCACGACCCTCGGCAGCATGCTGGCCCTTGGCGCCTGCGGGCCGGAACGATTGCGCTACGGGGCGCCCCGCGATCTCCTTCTCGGGCTCCGCTTCGTCTCCGGAACAGGACGGCTTATCTCGACCGGAGGAAAGGTGGTCAAGAACGTGGCTGGCTACGACCTCGGCCGTCTGCTCGCAGGTTCGGCCGGAACGCTCGGGTTTTTGACGGAGCTCACGCTCCGCGTGTCGGCCCTGCCCGAGTCGTGTCGCGAAGCCCGTTCGTGTGGTTCCCTCGAGAAGATCGCTTCCGCAGCCGGAGAACTGCTGCATTCGAACATCGAGCCCGCCTTCGTTGTCGCAAGCCCGCTCAATGGAGCTACGTCGGAAGCAGGGACAGAAACGGAGCAAGCGAGTTGGAGGCTTTCGGTCGGCCTCGAGGGATTCGGCGAAACCGTGGACGCGCAGGCCGAACGCTGCGCAGACCTGTTCACCAGGCACGGCCTGCAGGGGGAAGCGGCTCGAGCCTATCCGGTCGAAGACGGTCTCTTTACCCATGCCGACGAATCCATGCATCGCTCCCCCTTCCTCCTGAGAACCGACCTGCCCATCGACAAGGTCAAGGTCTTTGTCGAGGCGGCGGTCGGGGCAACGCAAGTGCATGACCTTATCGCCGACTTCGGGTGTGGAAGGGTGCGGGCGGGAATGGCAGGCTTGTCGGAAGACGCATGGGAGAGCCTGTGCAGCCACGGGAGGGACCTGGACGGCCACATCCTGCTCGAGAAGGCGCCGGAGGATTTCAAAAAGCGGCAAGACGTGTACGGACCGTCCCGAAGGGCATGGAAGGTCATGCACAAGGTGAAAGAGGCCCTCGACCCGAAGAACATCTTCGCGCCGGGTCGTCTGCCGGGAAGGAAATAGACTGCCGTCGATGAAGATCTCCGAACAAGATCAGACAATTGCCATGTGCAATCGATGCGGATTCTGCCAGGTCGCCTGCCCGACCTTCCGCGCTACCGGACAAGAAGCGGGTGTCGCCCGCGGGAGGGTGGCACTGCTGCGGGCCCTGAACGAGGGGCGCATGCAATGGTCGCCCGACCTCGAAGAACCCCTGTTCGCCTGCCTGCTCTGCGGGGCGTGCACCACGAACTGCTTTCCTGCGGTCCCCACGGCGGATCTGATCGTCGACGCACGAGAGGAATACCTCGAAAGGGTAGGACGAAAGGGTATTCACAAGCTGCTGTTCGACCACTTGCTCCCCTATCCGGAACGCCTCAGGCGAGTGGCCAAGGCGGTAGCCCTGGGGAAGAACAGCGGGCTGTCCAGCGTCGCGCGGGCCCTTGGCCTGTTGCGAGTCTTCGGCCGGGACTTCCCAAAAAGCGAGAAGATCATCGGACGGATGCCGGGGTACGCGTTGCGAGAGAAATTCCCGCCCGGAGCCCTTGAAGGCCGGGGCAGGGAACTCCGCATCGGTTACTTTGTCGGTTGCGGGATGGAGATCATGAACCCGTTGGCGGCCGAGGCTTCCATAGACCTGCTGCGCGAGACAGCCCTCGAGGTCCATATCCTGGAAAATTCGTGTTGCGGCCTGCCGGCCGGGAGCTACGGAGACCGGAAAGCAGCCAGGAGGCTCGCAGCCAGGAACCTGGAAGTGGCGGCCGAACAGCCGCTGGATCTGATCGTCACCGACTGCTCGAGCTGCGCAAGCTTCCTGAAACAGTATCCGGGCCTATTCGACGAGGGGGATCCCCTACGCGAAAGAGCCGAAGAGGTCGCCTCCAAGGTTCGGGACATGGTGGAGCTGGCCCTTTCCTCCCCGCCCGCAGGGCTCGATGAAACCGAGCAGGCCGTGGTGACCTATCACGATCCCTGCCACGCCTCCAGGGGGCAAAACCTGGTCGCAGAGCCCAGGCAGATCCTCGAATCCCTGCCCGGGGTCGAATATCGGGAGATGCCGGAGGCGGACTGGTGTTGTGGAGGGGCCGGATCGTATGCCTTGTCCCATTTCGAGACGGCCATGAAGGTGCTCGACAGGAAGATGGACAACGTGGAGAAGACCGGGGCCAACACACTCGCCACATCCTGCCCCGCCTGCATCATCCAGCTCGCCTACGGTGTTCGAAGACGCAAGCTCCCGGTCCGGGTCTGTCACCTGTCTGAGCTGGTTCGAGAACGTCTGTTCATCGGGATGCCGAAGGGGGGATAATAGAAAAAAAGGTGCCGGGGAGCTCTCCCCGACACCTTCTTCTCTGGGGGGTTGACTTGACGATTTCCCCAAATCTTTGAAGGCCTTGCCTAGAAGAACGTTTGTCCTCCCATCTCGTACCCCTGCATGGCCTTGTGAATCGCGAATATTATCCATCCGAAGACCGCCAGGGTCGCTGCCGTGACTCCGATTTCGGCAAACCATCCCTCTTTTGCTGCCTTCTGTGCCCATGCCCGGGCAGACTCCAGGTCTACGCCAATTCCGTTGTCCACATGTTCTTGTGCTGTTCCGTGCTGCATGATCATTGCCTCCTTTCGAGGTAACTATCTTCTATTCGATGCCTGTTTGTTTTACTTTCGTTATAGATTCATTCGGCAGAAGAGATGATTCTCATTAACAAGAAAAAAGCTAGGAATATATAGTTCAATAATATCAAATATATTTGTGAAAAATTTGCTGAATAATGAATCATTATTCATTATTGTAATGCTCTTGACGCATAGAGTCAAGTCCCCTTTCTTTTTTCTTTGAGGGCGGGGCCTGGTCCCCGATCCCTGGCCCTGCATTGCAGGCTCTTCTTGACATCTCGAACCAGTATTCGTAATATTGAGTGTTTAATCTATAATTAGAATGAACATTCTAATATTGGGGGCGCAGCAGCAGTGCCCCACGACTTCTTCTACCACTCACCGCGGCGGGCCCCGATGGACAAGCTCCCCAGGAAAGAACGGGAACGACAAAGGCGTCAGAGGGAACTCCTGGCGACGGCGGAGGAAGTGTTCTCCCGGAAGGGCTTCCACAGCACCACGATTCAGGAAATCTCCGAGAAGTCCGAATTCGCCGTGGGCAGCATCTATCACATGTTCCGGAACAAGGACGAAATCTACACGGCCCTCCTCCGGATGCGGATGGAGGAGTACCTGTCCCTGCTCGAAGAAAAAATCAACAATTGCGGGGACCCGGTTGAAAAGATACGAACATTGATCGAAACAAAATTCCGGTTCTTCTCCCAACACAAGCCGTTCCTCCGGCTTTTCCTGGACACCACGATCGGCTCTGACGAGAATATGCGGCTCAGCGGAGTCGAACAGCTCATCGTGAGGTATGAGGGCTATCTCCGGCTCCTGGCCGGGATCTTCGAGGAAGGCATCAGGAAAAAGCTCTTTGCCGGAAACGACCCGATCGGCATGGCCCTGGCCATGGAAGGGATGGTTCGCTCCTTTACCACCTACATGATCCGCCACGAAGGGGACGGAGTTCCTCTGCCGGAGTTCTCCACCATCCGGGAAGTCCTTCTCCAGGGCATCCTGAAAACGAACAAGAACAGGAAAAACGATGAATAGCAGAACGCGGACTTTGCTCGCCGTCACAGTCCTGGTCCTGGTCCAGGGGTACTCGGGATGCGCATCGCGCAACGCCCTGGTCAAGGATATCCGGGAGACCCGGACGGCTGCCTACAATCAGTGGGTGAAGATGAGGGAGACACAAGAGGACTCCGCGGTGAAGATCAGCGGGACCCTGGCCCTGGAGGATGCCGTCAAGCTGGCCATCCAACAGAACAAGGCATTGCAGGCGACCCTTCAGGAGAAAGAGATCGCCCGGGGCGTGGTGATCGAATCCTACCAGGAGGCCCTGCCCAACGTGAGCGCCACGGGCACCTACACCCGACTGGACAAGGTCAACACCTTCGATGTGGGCGATGTCTCGATCGCCCTGGGAGATGTGGACAACTATTCCGTGGACCTGACCGTTTCCCAGCCCCTCTTCCGTGGGGGCGCAATCGGAGCCGCCCTGCGCGCCGCAAAGCTCGCCGAGCTGCTGAGCGATGAAGTGGTGCGCTCTGCCCTGCAGGGGACAATCTACGAGGTCGCCCTCGCATACTACGACGCGCTCCTGTTCCAGCATCAGTACGAGGTGAACGAAGATGCCGTCCGATCGGCCACGGTCCACCTCGAGGATGTGAATACGAAGAGGAAGCTCGGGGTCGCCTCGGATTACGATGTTCTCCGCGCCGAGGTGGATGTTTCCAATTTTCGAGCAGAGATGATCAAGCAGAAGAACAATGTGGACCTGGCCAAGTCCCGCCTGCTGAAGGCCATGGGCGTCCTGCAGAAGGGCGATATCGACCTGTCCGGTGAACTCGACTACCTGCCCATGAAGCCCGTCCTGGAAGAGTCCCTGAAAATCGCCCATGAAAACCGGCCGGATCTCTATCAGGCTGAGCTGGATGTGAGACTGCAAAAGGAGGCGCTGCGAGTCGCCAAGAGCCAGTACTGGCCGCAAATCGACGCCTTCTTCCAGGAGTTGTGGGGGAAGCCGGACCCGAGTTCGACCACGACCAACGAGTGGAACGACACCTGGAATGCGGGCGTATCGGTCCACCTGTCGATCTTCGACGGGCTGGGACGAGAAGGCCGCGTCCATCAGCAGAAGGCCACGCTGGACCAGAGCCGCTATCGCCTGGCAAACACCCAGGAACAGGCCTTTCTGGAGATTCGCCAGGCCCTGCTCACCCTCCGGAACGCAGAGGAGTTCGTGGAGTCCCAGAAGATGAACCGAAATCGGGCCCAGGAGGGGCTTCGCCTTGCCGAGGTGGGCTATCGGGAGGGGATCGCGTCGGAGGTGGAGGTTTCGGATGCCCGGTCCGCCCTTACCAAGGCCAGGGGCCTCTATTACGAGTCGGTCTATGGTCACGTGGTCAGCCGCCTCTACCTTCAGCTTGCCATGGGGACGCTCGGCCCCAAACCGGGCGAGGGCGACGAGTACGTGCCCGAGGAGTTCTTTTTCCGGGAAGCCGGCACCGAACCCGGGCAGCCGACACAATAGGAAGAATCGAAACCGAACGAGCCTGAGGAACAAGCATGCTTCTCTCCGATACCGCTATCCGACGTCCCGTGACAACGCTTATCGCCATGTCGGCCATGATCATCTTCGGCTGGATCGCCTTTCAAAACATGGGCCTCGACCTCTTCCCTGAGGTGGACTTCCCTTACGTGACCGTCACCACAACGCTCATGGGGGCGAGCCCCGAGGTCATGGACATGGACGTCACGGATGTCCTCGAGGAGCAGATCACGACCATCGAGGGGATCAAGTCGGTCCGGTCGGCGAGCTACGGGGGCATGTCTCGAATCTTCGTCGAATTCGAGCTCGACAAGGACGTGGACATCGCCGCCCAGGAGGTTCGCGCCAAGGTGAACCTGGCCGAGCGTGACCTGCCGGACGATGCGGACAAGCCGATCGTGGACAAGATGGATGTGGCAGCGCAGGCGATCATGTGGATCGCCGTCTCGAGCCGGGGCGACTACGCACGCCTGGCCCACTACGCCGACAAGGTGGCCAAGGAAAGGTTTCAGAGCATCCGGGGCGTGGGCATGGTGCAGACCGCAGGGTTGCGTGAACGGGAGATCCGGGTCTGGGTGGACCCGAAGAAGCTCGAAGCGAGAGGACTGTCGCCCCAGGATGTGGTCGGGGCCATCAAGCTCAAGCATGTGGAATTGCCCGGAGGCCGGATCGAGAGGCTCGACAAGGAGTACAGTGTCAAGATCGAGGGAGAGTACAGATCGGTTGAGGAACTGAAGGGCCTGGTCCTCTCCTCCCGGGATGGGGCGGTTACGCGGCTTCGCGACGTGGCACGGGTCGTAGACGACAAGGAGGACCTGCGCACCGTGGCCCGTTTCAACGGGGTGCCGACCATAGGTCTGGGGATTCGTAAGCAGTCGGGAACCAACACGGTTGAAATTGCCCGGCGGGTGAAGGCCGACCTCGAAGAGATGAGGAAATCGGTTCCGGAAGGGATTCACCTGGATATCGGCTTTGATGCCTCCGAGTTCGTCGAGGCATCCATGGAGGGCGTCCAGGTCGACATCCTGATCGGCGTGCTGCTTACGTCCCTGATCATGCTGCTCTTCCTTCGGAACATCCGTATTACCTTGATCAGCGTCGTTGCCATCCCAATCTCCCTGATCGGCGGGTTCGTGATTATGTACGCCATGGGCTTCACCATCAACAACATGAGCATGATGGCCATGTCCCTGGCCGTAGGCATGGTCATCGACGATGCGATCGTGGTGCTCGAGAACATCTATCGCCACGTGGAGGAGGGGGCTCCCCCAATGCACGCTGCGAGCCAGGGCACGTCCGAGGTCGGACTGGCCGTGATCGCAGCCACCTCGTCCATCGCGGCCGTGTTCATCCCGGTTGCCTTCATGAAGGGGATCGTGGGCCGGTTCTTCTACCAGTTCGGCCTCACCGTTGCGGTCACGATCGCTATCTCCGCCATCGTTTCTCTAACCCTCACCCCCATGCTCTGCTCCCGGTTGCTCCGGAAGGAACCGGCGCGCCACCCCCTGTACCTCAAGCTCGAGAAGGGCTTTGAATCTCTTGAATCGGCCTATCGAGGTGTCCTGGGCTGGGTCACACGACACAGGATCGTGACCGTCTTGATCGCCCTGGCCGCCTTCGGGGCCGGCATGGCGCTTACCCCGTTCATCGGCAAGGAGTTCAACACCCAGGACGACGAGGGGCGCTTCATGGTCCGTTTCGAGATGCCTACCGGAACCTCTATCTATGAAACAGAGGAAAGGCTGCGGAAGCTCGAGCACATCGTGTTCAGTCAACCCGAGACGAAGCACGGATTCACTGCCATCGGGATGATGGGGGGCGAGGTGAACATCGGGATCATGGTCGTCCACATGATACCCAAGCGGGAACGGAACATTCACCAGATCGAGCTCATGCGTCGTCTCCGAGAGTTGCTCGCCGCTTATGACGATATGACCTCTTCCGTAGAGTACATATCGATCTTTGGGGGCGGGCAGCGCCACACGGATATCGAGTACATCATCCAGGGGCCTGATGTGGCGGCCCTGTCAGAGGTCAGCGACCGGATCGTCCCCGCCTTGAAGGATCTCGGAGGCTTCGTGGATGTGGACACGAACCTGCGGATCACCAAGCCGGAGGTCAAGGTCCACATCGACCGCGGACTTGCGGACGACCTCGGGGTGGACGTACGCACCATATCCCAGGACATCTACACCCTCTTTGGAGGGATCGAGGCCGGCAAGTTCAAAGAAGGGGGGGAACGATACGACATCCGGGTACGGGCCCTCCCGTCAGACCGTGACAATCCGGAAGACCTCTACCAGATCGCGGTTCGCTCCCTCGGAGGAACCCTGGTCAAGGCCCCGAATCTCGTGAACATAGAGGTGGGGCAAGGCCCCAATGTGGTGAACCGGTACAATCGTCGCAGGTCTGTCAGGCTCTACGCGAATCTCGAGGACAAGCCCATGGGCCAGGCCATGGAGGAACTCGAGAAGACGGTCAACGAGATCATCCCAAGGGACGGGAAATGGGGGACAGCCGTTACGGGACAAACCCGGGCCTTCAAAGAGACCTTTGTCTACATGGGTTACGCCATGATGGTCGCCGTGCTGATCATCTACATGGTTCTCGCGGCCCAGTTCGAATCCTTTATTCATCCACTGACCGTCATGCTGTCCCTTCCCCTGTGCGTAGTCGGCGTCTTCGGGCTCCTGCTCATCACGGGAAACACCCTGAACATCGTCTCCTACATCGGAATGATCATGTTGGTGGGCATCGTGACAAAGAACGCGATCCTTCTCGTGGACTACACCAATACGTTGCGCAGCCGCGGGATGGAAAAGGTGGAGGCCGTGCTGCAGGCAGGGCCCGTCCGGTTCCGTCCGATCCTGATGACCGCCGGGTCCACGATCATCGCGGTCCTGCCGGTGGCGTTGGGAATGAGCGAAGGAGGCGAGTCCAGGGCCCCGATGGCCGTTGCGGTCATCGGAGGCATGTTCACCTCCACGTTTCTTACCCTTCTGGTCATCCCGGTCGTCTACCTGTTGCTGGACGATTTCGCCTTCTGGCTGAGGCGAAAATTCGGAGGCTCGTCGGCAGCTGTCGCTGCGACCGAGGGAACCGAAGGTGCACCATCGTAGAGAGGTTCAGGAACACCAAGCACACGAATCAGTATGCGTGATGATAATGAGGAGATTCCGATCGATGAAAACGTTGAAAACAATCGCCGTGCTTCTCTCTTGCACAATTCTTCTCACCCTTCTCGGATGCGGTTCCGGCGAAGAAACCGGCACGAGTGGAGCATCCTTGAGCAAGGAGGCGGCCCTCCAACCAAAAGGGGTCTGTGTCGCAGAAGTTGCGAGACGAGACTTCGATCGGAGCGTCCGCTTCACGGGCACGCTGCAGCCGCAGAACCACGCAGGCCTCCGGGCCCTGGTGGAGGGAACGATCGACAATTTCCCTGTTGAGATCGGAGACCGGGTCGAAAAGGGGCAGATCCTCTTCCAGGTCCGCCTGGTGGACTACGAGTTGAGGGTTCGGCAGGCCCGCTCGGCCATCCGGGTCGCGGAGGCCACGGAACAGACCTATCGGGTCAGCGTGGAAGACGCAGAGCGAGAGAAGTTGCGCATGGAGAACCTTTGCAAAGAGGGCTCTGCCACCGAACAGATGCAGGACCGGGCAGGCACGGATTATGACAGGGCCCTGGCCCTCCTCGAACAGGCCAAGGCCACGGTGGTCCAGGCGCGGGTCGGGCTGGACACGGCTCGTCAAGCCCTGGAAGACTGTACCGTGACGGCTCCCTACACAGGCTTCGTCACCGGCAAGTTCCGAGAACAGGGAGAATACGTACACAGGGGCGAGGTGATCGTAGAAATCATGGACCTTTCCACCTTGGAAGCAGATATCGCCCTGCCGGAACGCTACTTCGAAGGTGTCTCTCCGGGCGCCCCGGTTCCGATCGAAGTGGGCTCCGTGGCAATGCAGGTGAAGGGGGAGGTGGTCGCGGTCAACCCGAAGATCGATCCGCAAACCCGCACCTTCCTGATCAAGGTCAGGGTGGACAATCGGGAAGGCCGTCTCAAGGCCGGCCTGTTCTGTTCCGGGCTGCTGAGCTTGCCGGCGGTCCAGGGGGGCATCGCCGTTCCCTCTGCCGCCGTGGTGAACGACGAGGGCCGTTCCTTCGTCTGGGTGGCCAAGTCAGGAACGGTGAAGAGGAGACTCATTCAGGTCGGGGTCAGCGCAGAGGGGCTCACCCAAGTGACCGATGGAGTTGAAACGGGCGAGAAGGTGGTTGTGGAAGGGACAGGGGGCCTCATGGACGGCACCCCGGTCGAGGTGACAGGGGGGCCTTGAGCCAAAATTCAAGGTGGGGGCAACCCAGCCAAGTCCCTTCGGATCTTCTCGGGCTCGAGCAGGGCCCCCGGCCACTCCATCCCTCATTCCACTTATCAAGCCTTCTTCCTCAGGATCCCCATCCCGATCAGTCCGCTTGCCAGAAGCAGGAATGTTGCGGGTTCGGGGACGGGTGCCGTGTGTGGTACGACCGTAACGCTGCCCATCTCAACGTCGCAGGGCAACTCCTCCGCGAAAGCGTCACTTGGAACCCTCCACGGCACGTCCAACGAACTCCTTCCGAGCGCCACGGTTTCAAACTCCAGAGTCGCCAGCGCAAAGGTGTCTGGCTGGAGACTGTCCAGCTCGGCCGGGCCGAGATAGCTGAGCTCTGCCAAATTGAGCCTACCCGGCAGGTACTCGCCGAATCCGATGTCCAAAGCATCGAATGCAGCGAGATCACCAAGGTAGGGACCGAGCGAATAGTCGACAAGACTCAGCACGCCTGTGTCAAAGGTCACGTCAAGATCAAAGGCTCCCAGCGAGGGAGCCCCCCCAATCCCAAGACCGGATATGACGAGATCAATGCTGACCGGGTCCCCCAAGAACACGGTCTGAGGCGAAGGGTTGAAGCCGATCGCCAGGGCAGACACACTGCTCGGCAGCACAAGGAGCACGACTACCAGAACGAAAGAGGGGGCAAGACCTGATCTTTCCGATATAGGAATCCGTCTCATTTTGGTTCCTCCTTTCACAATCTTCTTATGCCCCGCATGGTGTGTGCTCCGCCGATCAACTCGGACCATCATTCGTCGCGCATCTCGGCCTCGTGCACCTGAGCACCAGCATCCGGGCATCCAGAACGGTGATCACCCCGTCGCCGTCAAGATCACAGTCCGGGCACACAGCCGCGGGCAGGTTTCGATACATGAGAAGGATCATCATGTCGTCCCTGTCTACGTCGCAGTCCCCGTCCAGGTCACCCCGTGCCGCCCCGCCGATCTCAAAGGTGCAGCCCTCGACCATGTAGGGAACGATCTCGTGGGACAGCTCGGCCAGATCCGCGCCTTGCACGCTGCATTCCGTACCCGAAGCGACCATCACGCCTACATTGACAAGGCAACCCGTGGCATCGCCTACCGGCAGCGGTTCCCCTGCGCCTTCGCAATGCACGATCCCAGCCGCCATCTCCTCGCAGATTACGTCCCATCCCGCCTCTGTGAGACATCCCTGGAGATCATATGTCCAGGTGAATTCGACTCCTGCAGACAGGATCAGATCGAAGTTGAAGGATATTTCGCCGCTGGTCACGCTCACCATGACAGGGATTACGATCTCTTCCCCCGGCAAAGCGTCGCCGTCCGCCGGGCACTCCGCATAAGCAAGCCCACAGTTCGCGGAATCCGATTCACAGGTGAGGGTTTCGGCATCGCAACTCTCCGTGGTACATCGGTACCCATCGTCACAGAGAGCATCCTCGGGCCTGTACTGACAACCATCCTCCAGGCAGGTTCCTACACCGCAATCACCGGTTTCGGTGCACAGGCTGTCGTCCGGCACATTCCCGCAGGCATTGGCATCTTCGTCGCAGCTATCTTCCGTGCACTCGATTCCGTCACTGCAGTCTACCGGAGTTCCGGCCTGGCAGCCTTGGTCGACGCTGCACACTTCGGCACCGTTGCAGTACAGGCCGTCGTCGCAAGCCGCGTTATCCGGATCATGATCGCACGAACCGGCGTCCTCGTTACAGCTGTCGATCGTGCATTCTACACCATCATCGCAGTTCACAGGCGTCCCTTGCTGGCAACCCAGCTCGACGTCGCAGGCCTCCTCTCCGTTACAGTACTGATCGTCATCGCAGACGGAGTCGTCCGGGGCATTCTCGCATGCATCCGTATCGTCATTGCACGTGTCTATCGTGCAATCGACTCCGTCGCTGCAGTCCGCGGGTATGCCTTCCTGGCATCCCAGCTCCGGGTCACACGTCTCCACTCCGTTGCAGTACACTTCGTCATCACAGACCGGCGGTGTACCCTCCTGACAGCCTTGCACAGGATCGCAGGTCTCCTGGCCGTCGCACACGTCCCCGTTGTCGCACACCAGTGGCTCTCCGGCCAGGCATTCTCCCGTGGCCGGATCGCACGTCTCCTCGCCGTCACACACATCTCCGTTGTCGCAGATCACCGGCTCGCCGGGCTGGCACCCGATATCCATGTCGCAGGTCTCGGCACCGTTGCAGTAGTCGCCATCGTCACAGGCTCCATCGTCAGGAGCGCTCTCGCAGCCATCCGTATCCTCGTTACAGAAATCCTCCGTGCAGTCGACACCATCGTCGCACACGACCTCTTGCCCGGGCATGCACACGCCGGCCTCACAGATCTCTGTACCATTGCACCACAGCCCATCGTCGCAATCAGCGTCCTCAACACACTCACCAATCTGGATGCCACAAGACCCTGGCTGCATCAGCACCAGGTCTTCCCGCAGATCTCCCAGTTCAACAGTTGTTGCGGACCCCTCGGTTTCAGGCAGCACCTCAAAGCCCAACTCCACCAAACAACCTCCATCCGCGACCGGTGTTCCGCTACCCAAGGTCCCTGCACAGGTGATCAGTCCCAGATCAGCCTCTGTGCAATCCAGGGCATCCCAGCCTTCAGTGAGGCATCCCTCGCCGGTGAAGCCTGAGAACAGGAGCGAATCCGGATCGAACAGGATGTCGAATTCGATAGCATCGACGCCGCTACCGTCAGTGACCAGGATTGGAATGATGATCGACTCGCCTCCGGTCACATAGGGCGGGCAGTCAGGGTCTACACCGATCTCGGCGCAGTTGTTCACAAAGTCGCATCGATCCAATTCGTCGTTGCAGAAATCATCCGTGCAGGGAATACCGTCTTCACAGTCCACCGTCACGCCTGCCTGGCACCCCAGCGCGGGATCACAGGTCTCCTCACCGTTGCAGTACGACCCATCGTCACAGACCAAGGGCTCTCCGGCCAGGCATTCGCCCGTGGCCGGATCGCACGTCTCCTCGCCGTCGCACACATCGCCGTCGTCGCAGATCACAGGATCGCCCGCCTGGCACCCATCCACCGGGTCGCAGGTCTCCTGGCCGTTGCAGGCGTTGTCATCGTCACACACCAGCGCGGTGCCTTCCTGACAA
>Ga0180434_10003028_pt1 | contig 21672 bp, 14 predicted proteins | sample SS_ome_7_FD_132453 | JGI IMG/M metagenome (GOLD analysis project Ga0180434, IMG submission 132453) | Hypersaline lake sediment archaeal communities from the Salton Sea, California, USA - SS_1_D_2 metaG | ecosystem: Environmental > Aquatic > Non-marine Saline and Alkaline > Hypersaline >...
CACGATCACGGCTACGGCAACGCCGGCGCCACCAGCGGCCATCTCGTGCCGGATCATGCCATGGCGCTTAAAAACGGCTGGCGGGGCATCCATGCCGATTTGTCGGATCGTTATGAAACGCTCAGCCAGTCCGACCGGGAGGGTCCCCGGGGCGCCCAGCTGCGGGCCATGATGACGGCGGCCACCATGCCGCGGGAGTTGGCCGCCGCCTACAGCACGCTCTGCCGCCGCTTGGCCAATGAGGCCTCCGACCAGGAACGCCGGCAAGAACTGCGCCGTATGGCGACCCATCTGGAGCATGTTCCCTGGGAGCCGCCCCGCACCTTCTGGGAGGCCGTGCAGGCCCTGTGGCTCAACCACATGCTGATCATGAGCGACGAAAACTACCCCGGCCCCGGGGTTTCCTTTGGCCGCATCGATCAATACCTGCTGCCCTATTGGGAAACCTCGCTCAAGGAGGGCATGGACCGCGAATTCGGCAAAGAAATCCTCAAATGCTTCTGGGTCCACTGCAACACGGTATACGATGCCATGATCCGCAACGGCCGCCAGGGCATCACCGCGGGTTTCGGCCAGCTCATCACCCTGTCCGGCCTGGGGCCTGACGGCCGGGATATGACCAACGATCTGACCTACGCCATCCTCGAGGTCATCGACGAGATGTCCCCCATATTGGAGCCCAAACCCAATGTGCGCCTGCACCGCAACAGCCCGACGGCCCTGATGGACAAGGTCGTCGCCATGATTTCCGACAGTCAGGGCGCCCCGTTCCTGCTCAATTTCGATGAACGTTCGATGGCCGGCATGATGCGCGAAGCCGAACGGGCCGGCTGCCGGGAATGGATTCGCCCGGACAATGTCCATGACTACGCCCCGGTGGGCTGCCTGGAAAACACCATGGTGGGCAATGACCGCTCCGGTACGGTGGACTGCAATCTCAACCTGCTCAAAGCGGTGGAGCTGGCCCTCACCGGCGGCCGCGACCTGCTGCCTTTCCACGACCCCATGACCGGCAAGACCGAACCCGTCACCCAGGCGGGACCGTCCACCGGAGACGCCGCCACTTTCGCGCGCTGGGAGCAATTCTGGCAGGCCTACAGCGAGCAGACCGCCTATATCATCCGTAAATGCGTCGACACCTACGAATGCTCCGAGTCGGCGCGGGCCCTTTATTTTCCAACCCCCTATCTTTCCTGCCTGGTGCGGGGATGCGCCGAAAAAGGGCGCGATGTCACCCGGGGCGGCGCTGAATTGAATTTCACCACCCTGGAAGCCGTCACCTTTGCCACCACGGTCGATTCGCTGCTGGCCATCAAATACCTGGTTTTCGATTGTCGGAAATGTTCCATGACGGAGCTGATGGCCGCCCTAAGCGCCAATTGGAACGGCTTTGAAGTGCTCCAGGCCATGGCCCGCAACAAGGCACCCAAATACGGCCGCGACGACGACGAAGCCGACGCGATGGCACGGCAGGTGATGGACCTGTGGACCGACTTGACCTGGCAGCATCGCACCGCATCGACCCATCGCCAGTTCCGGCCGGGCATGCTGAGTTGGAATTACTGGGCCGGTGATGGTTTCGTCATGGCGGCCAGCGCCGACGGCCGCCCCCGGGGCCAGTTTCTGTCCAACGCCATCTGCCCCTCCAACGGTGCCGACATCAAAGGCCCCACCGCCAACGCCAATTCGGTGGGTAAAGTGCTTGGCGGACGGGCGGCGGAGGGGGCGGCCGACTGGGGCGACACCTTCAACTGCCTGCCCAACGGCGCCAGCCACACCATCACCTTTCACCCGGCCATCATCCGCGATCCGGCCCACCAGAACAAGTTCAAGGCCTTCCTGAAAGGCTACGCGGAAAACGGCGGCACCTGCCTCCAGGTCAACATGCTCGATCCGGACATGCTGCGGGACGCCCAGCAGCATCCCGAGAATTACCCGCACCTGCTGGTGCGCATCACCGGCTACAACACCTACTTCACCGCCATCGGCAAGGAGTTGCAGAACGAGGTCATCGAACGGGTCAGCCACCAGGGATATTGATGGAGCGCCTCCCGCAAAGGAAAAGCATGCACGCGACTAAAAACGATCTTCCGGCTGACGACGCAAAAGCTTCGGAGGCCACGCTTTTCGAAATCCAGCGGCTTTCCACCGAGGACGGACCGGGCATCCGCACCACCGTTTTTTTCAAGGGATGCAGCCTGGCCTGCGCCTGGTGCCACAATCCGGAAAGCATCTCCGCCCGGCCCCAGCTTCACTGGATCGCCAGCCGCTGCATCGGCTGCGGCACCTGCGGCACGGTCTGCCCGGAAGATGCCCTGAAGCGCACCGCCGACGGTGTTGCCATCGACCGCGCCCGCTGCACCACATGCGGTGCGTGTGCCGCGGAATGCCCTTCGACGGCCATGGAAATCATCGGCACCCGCTGGCATCTCGATGCCCTGGTTCACGAAGTCCTCAAGGATCAAGCCTATTTTGCCAGCTCGGGCGGCGGTGTCACGGCCGGGGGCGGCGAACCCGGTTTGCAGGCATCATTCCTGTCGGCCTTTCTTCAGGCCCTGAAAAAGGCGAACATCCACACGGCGGTGGATACCTGCGGGTGCTACCCGGTTCAAACTCTGGACGCGTTTCTTCCCTTTACCGACCTGGTGTTGTACGACCTCAAGGAAATCGACCCCGAGCGTCACCGCGTCTTTACGGGACGCGGCAACGCACAGATTCTCGACAATCTGCGGACCATCGGCGCCCGCATGGTCTCCGGCGCCGCCCCCCAGGCACTGTGGATTCGCACCCCGGTCATTCCACAGGCCACGGCAACGGAAGCCAACATCGCCGGCATCGGGCAGTGGATCGCCGCGGAGTTGAAAGGCACGGTTGCACGCTGGGAGCTCTGCGCCTTCAACAATCTCTGCCGGGACAAATACCTGCGGCTCAATCGCGACTGGTCGTACAACTCCCAGCCCCTGCTGCCCCTCGACACGCTGGAACACCTGGCCGATGTGGCCCGCCGTTCGGGGGTCGATCCTGCTATCGTGCAGTGGAGCGGACCGACCCGGAAGCCCCCGGCTCCTTCTGATGAAAAACAGGAACGGTCAACAGCGGCAACAACCGCCTGACATGCACCATAGGAAGGATGACACCCCATGACCGTCACAAGGTCCTGCTTTACCCCCGACGAACAAAAGGCCTTTGAACCGGCTGAAAAAATCGGCATCGTGGCCTGCGTCAATCCCCATGGCCAGCCCCACGTGTCGCTCATTACCTCGATCATGGCCCCCCGGCCCGACCAGATCACCCTGGGGGAATTCTGCCGGGGGCTCAGCAAACAATACATCCAGCAGGCCCCCGACATCGCCTTCCTGATCATGACCATGGATCGCCGCCTGTGGCGCGGACGGGCCCGATGGACGCACCTGCGCCGGGAAGGGCCCGAGTTCCAGCGATACAACGACATCCCCATGTTCCGCTACAACACCTACTTCGGCATCAACACGGTGCACTACCTGGACCTGGTGGAAACCACCGAAGCCACGCCGCTTCCCATGGCCGGCATCGTGGCCAGTGCCCTGCTGACGCGGGTCGGCAAGGGGGCCGCCGCCACAGGGGACCCGCAGCGCATTTTAAAACCTTTTGCCGAAAACCTGTTCAACCAGATGGGATCGCTTAAATTCATCAGCTACATCGGCGCGGACGGCGTGCCCGAACTCGTCCCGGTCGTCCAGTGCCAGGCCGCCGACAGCCGGCGGCTGGCTTTTGCACCGCTGGCCTTCGGCCGGGAATTGCGCCGCATCGCAACCGGCACGGAGGTGGCGGTTTTCTGCCTGACCATGGGCATGGAGGATGTTTTGATCCGGGGCACCTTTCGCGGGTTCAAGCGTCATCGCCTGATCACACTGGGCACCGTGGACATCGAATGGGTCTACAACTCCATGCCGCCGGCCCACGGCCAGATCTACCCGGAAGTTCCACTGGAACCCGTGATCGAATTTTAACGGGCTGGCAACTACTTTCAAGCGACCGAAGATCAAGAAACCATTTCAGAAAAGCACACCGATTGGTCGAACCTCTCCAGGTCCTCCACCAGAAGTGGTAGGTTTAGATCAATATCAAATATTATTCGACAATATTTTGACATATTCAGTACCGCCCTAACTTCTGAAGGGTGCCATGATTGGCATGGCATTGCACTCGACGCCGCTGACAGGTGCTTCAACCCTGTCGCAGGGGTGTCATACCAACCCTACAGAATAGGAGTTATCATGCATAGTTTCGTGATCGCTGAAAATGCGATGGGTGTAAGGGCGGAGACAAAACCGCGTGCATGTACATCTGCCCCAACGATCTGATGGTCCTGGATCCCGACCAAATGAAGGCCTACAACCAGGAGCCGGACCAGTGTTGGGAATGTTTCTCGTGCGTGAAGATCTGCCCGACGCAAGCGATCGAGGTGAGGGGGTATGCCGACTTCGTGCCGATAGGCAGCAGCATTATGCCCATGATGGGAACGGAAGACGTAATGTGGATCTACAAGTTTCGCAACGGGACCATCAAACGTTTCAAGTTCCCCATCCACACCACGGCTGAAGGAGCGGCCAACGCCTATACGGACCTCAAGGGAAAAGACCTCGAAAGCAACCAACTGTCCACGGAAGAGGCCGAAGGATACGTGATTCCCCGGCCCAAGGAAGCCACCACTCTGCCCATGGGCATAATTACTTGACAGCCAATCATCAAACCCTTAATTTTGTCTAAGTAAACTTAACAAAAACATCCTGTCGGATTGGAGGTCGATATGAAAGCGCATCTCAATGACAAATTTAATGAAGGCATGATGGCGTTTCTGGGGAAAGATTACAGCACCTGCATCGAAAGCCTCACCGAAGTTCTGCGTGAAGATACCACTCACAAGCTGGCGCTCGTCTCGCGGGGAGCCGCGTTTCTGCATACCGGTCAGGCCAGGACGGCCCTTACGGATTTCGATCGGGCCCTTGCCGTCGATGGCGGCTACTACCGGGCCTACCACCTGAGGGGACTGGCCCGCGAAATCGAAGGAGACGACGATGGCGCCCTCCAGGACTTCAACAAGGCGATCGAACTGGCGCCGGAATACGGTGCCGCCTACCACAGCCGGGCAACGCTGTTTACCAAAATGGGACAGACGGACCAGGCCACCGAAGATATCCAGATGGTGACGCAGTTGACCCAGCAGAACATCGAAAGTTTTGCCAACGAAAACAATGTGTGGCGGTCAAACCACCTGCAGGTGGAAACGATCATGGAAACCGAGCTGAATCGCTGATGCAGCCACACTAAAGGAGCCGATATCATGGACGACACCATGTTTCTGAATGTGCTGAAAACAACCGTTGAAAACCATGGGTGTACGATCATCGACGTTGATCTGGAAAATCACATCGTGAATCTCGACGGGCCGGATGACGCTGTGGCGGCTTGCGCACGGGCGATATCGGAGCTTGTCAGCGAATAGGAAGTGCTGGTAATAACCGAAGTCAAACTGTGCCTGGCACCCTTACGACAACGCAGGATGAGAGAACCACATGGCGGATTCGGTTCAGTTTCCGATTGGATATGTCAGCATGATGACGGGGGTATCCGCCCATTCCCTCAGGGCATGGGAACGGCGCTACCGTGCGGTGACACCCTCCCGGACAAAAAGTGGCCACCGCCTCTACTCCCAGGGAGACATCGATCGCATTGCGCTCCTGAAACAGGCGATTGACGCCGGCCACCATATTTCGCATGTGGCCGGCCTTGATCGGGCCGCCCTTAAATCGTTGACGACCCCTGTGAAAACCACTTTCACGTCATCTTTGACCAAGGAACGGATGGACGCGCAGCCGATCGTTCCCCGTGATGTCATACCGTCCTGCCTGAAAGCCATCGAAGCACTGGATGCCGCTTCATTGCATGGTATCATATGGCAGGCCTCGCTCAAGATGAGTCGCCAGGCTATCCTCGATGCGCTCATTATCCCCCTCATGCGCCAGGTGGGGCAAAGATGGTCTGAAGGCGCACTGCGCATCATGCATGAACACCTGGCATCCAACGTAGTGCATGCCCATCTCTGCCATATGCTGGACTATTCCGCCCCGAACTCGGCTGAATTGCCCCGCATCCTGATTGCCGCACCCGCCGGCCAGTGGTGCTATCTCGGTGCGCTTGCTGTTGCCGTGATCTCGCAAGACCATGGCTGGGAGCCGGTTTGCCTGGGACCCAATCTGCCGAGCGAAGATATCGCAGCGGCCAGCGCGACCCTCAATCCCCAATTGATGGCCCTGAGTGTCACCTGCCGGGTCAATGACGCCTTCATGCAAAGCGAGCTGTCGCACCTCTCCGAACGGCTCGAAAATGGCTGTCCGCTGATCTTCGGTGGCCAAGCCAGCCAAACCTATCGCCAGGAAATCGAAGCCATCGGCGGGCAGGTTTGCGCAACGCCTGAAGACCTGGTCCAAATGCTTCACTAGATCATTGCGAACTTTGCAACACAGAATTCACAGCGAACACAACAAGTGTCGCGAATACTATGCGGCTCGGTCGCCAGGGGGACGGTTCGATCTAAAGAAGAACCCTTCGCTTAACCGACACTTTCCGCCTTCAGATCTTTTTTAAGAATCTTGCCGGTCGCCGTCATGGGCAGCGCATCCCGAATTTCAACGATGCGCGGGTATTTGTAGGCTGCCATCTGATCCTTGGCCCAAGCCCTGATATCCCCTTCCGTCGTTTGCTGGCCATCCTTCAAGACGATATAAGCTTTGATTTCTTCACCGTGCTGGTCATGCGAAACACCGATGACGGATGCCAACGATACGGCCGGATGCGTCATGAGAACTTCCTCGATCTCGCGGGGATAGACGTTGAACCCGCCCCGGATAATCATGTCTTTGACACGGTCCACGATGTAAACATACCCATCTTCGTCCTTGCGGCCCAGATCGCCGGTGTGAAACCAGGAGGTTCCATTGAAGGCATCGGCGGTAGCCTCGGGCTTGTTGTAATACCCTTTCATGACATTGTGGCCCCGGATAACGATTTCACCCACGTCGCCAACGCCGACCTCAGCATTCTCCTTGTCGAAGATCTTCACCTCGACGCCCCAGATCGGTGTTCCCACCGAACCAGGTTTGCGCTCCTTGTGCAGATGATTGAAGGTCGCCACCGGGCAGGTTTCAGACAAACCGTAGCCTTCCATGATGGGGATACTGTATTTTACTTCAATCCCTTTGATGATCTCCAGCGGCAGGGAAGAGGCACCGGACACGCCAATCCGCAAGGTATCCGCAATGGCTTTGATGTCGAAACGGTTCTCCTTGTCTTCATAAGCCAAAAGCGCCCAGTACATGGTCGGCACACCGACAAAGATGGTAACCTTTTCTTCCTGCATGGCACTCAGCACGGCATCTGGCGTAAACCGGGGAATCAGGACAAGGGTGTTGCCGATGGAGAACCCGGCATTCATTTGGCAGGTCTGCCCGAAAGAATGGAAAAGCGGTAAAACGAGCGCATGAACGTCTTCGGCCTGCATTTGAATAATATCACGCGTGGCAATTGCATTCAGGGTCATGTTGGCATGGGAAAGCTCGGCCCCTTTCGGGAACCCCGTGGTACCGGAAGTATAAAGAATGACGGCCGTGTCCTCGAATTGGGTAACGACGGTATCGAAGGTCGGCGGCTGTTTTCCTGTGAGTTGACCAAAGGTCATCGTCCCCTCGATCGGCGATGCCGCCGCGGGATCGGCCGTGACCACCCAGAAGTGCAGGCAGCCCTCGACTTCCTTGAAGCCGGCCCATCCCTCCTGGGCCATGGGCAACTCGGGGGTGCCTTGAAAACAAAAGTATGCTTTGGCCTCGCTGTCTTTCAAATGGTAGGCGATTTCGCGTCCCTTCAGCAGAACGTTCAAGGGCACCACGGCCGCCCCGGCCTTTAGGATTCCGTAATAAATCATCGGGAAATAGGGCAGGTTGGGACAACTCAGGGCCACTTTGTCCCCCTTGGTAATCCCGGCCGCGGCCAGCCCGTTGGCAACCTGGTTAGCGACGGCGTTGACCTGCTCGTACGTATACCGCTTGTCACCGAAAACGAGGGCTGTTTTTCCCGGTACTTCTTTGGCACTGTGCTCCAATACGGCAGCCAAATTCAACATGACAATCTCCTTCAAATAGTTATAGGTGACTCAAACAATCGACACGATGCCGGTTCTCTTTGGTCAGCGGGCGGGCATCTGGGACATGATGTATTCCGACAGGGCCGTAATCGTCAGGCTGGGGTTGACCCCCAGGTTGGCGGGTACCACCGAGCCGTCGGCCACGAACATATTGGGGTAGCCGAAAACTTCGCCGTTTTGCCCGACAACACCCTTGTCGGGGGATGCTCCCATGCAGCAGCCGCCCAGGATATGGGCCGTGGACGACGCGTTGAAGGCCGCTTCGGGCACCAGACTCAGGGGGATGCCGTCCATTTTCTTTGCCAGACGCCGGGTCACGTCATTGGCAATAGGGATGTAGGCCGGCGCTCGTTTTTGACCCGGTGGCAGCTCGGAGTTCATACTGTGCCGGCCAAGACGCCACCAGCGCGGCTTGTAATCGAGCTTGAGATAGTTTTCATCCGTCTGCATGACCAGGACGATGCTGGTCGAGGCGGCGACGCCAAAAGGCCACAACAGCTTGATAAAGCGCAGGGGATGCTTGACAATTTCGCCCAGGAAACGAACTCCGCGGGGAATAACACCCCCGCCGTCGGTCATCAGGGACAGCAGATTCAAAAGGACATCGGACCCCTTGTTGTAGCGCACCATTTCGATGTGGGTGGTGTCGTCGGCGTAAATACCGGAGGTGATGGCGATCTGGTCGTTCCAGTCCACGCTCTTGTCTTTCGACATGACCCCCAGGATTGCCTCCGAATTGGTTCGGACATAATTGCCCAGCTGCGGCGACAGGTTCGGCAACAGGCCCTTTTGGCGGCATTGCATGAGCAGCTTGACCGTCCCCATCACCCCGCCGCTGAAAACAACGCCTTTGGCGCGGTAGGTCCGCTCGGGGTGCGTAAGGCCTGTCGACCTTCTGGTCAGGATCTCGTATCCATCGTTCCAGGGACGCACGCCGGTGACTTCCGTTTCGGGAATGATCTGGGTGCCGTTGCCTTCGGCCAGGTATAGATAATTCCGGTCCAGGGTATTTTTGGCCCCCACCGGACACCCCACCATGCAGGAGCCGCAGAAGGTGCAACCGGTTCGTTCCGGTCCCCGTCCCTCGAAATAGGGATCCGAAACCGTCTTTTCCGGCTCGCCGAAAAAGATGCCGACATCGTTCTTGTGAAAGGTGTCTTTGCCCCGCAGGTCGATGCCAACGTCTCTCAAGCATTCATCCGCGCGACCGACTTGAGGACTGGGATTGGCGCCCAGCATGCGCTTGGCTTCCTGGTAGTGCGGCATCATGGTCTCTTTGCAGTCATCGATGCCCCATTCCGGCCGTGCGAAGACCTCGTCGGGAGGCACCAGCAGCTGATTGGCATAGACCAGACTGCCGCCGCCCACGCCCCCCCCATGAAAAATGAGAACATGCTTGAGCTGCGTCAGCATCTGATAGCCATAACAACCCAACTGGGGCAGCCACATATACTTTCGGGTATTCCAGTTGGTTTTGGGAAAGTCCTCTTTCTGCCAGCGCTTGCCTTTTTCCAGCACGGCGACCTTATAGCCCTTCTCGGATAACCGCAGGGCTGAAACACTGCCGCCAAACCCGGAACCGATAACGATGTAGTCGTAGTCGAACCCATTCTCTTTGCTCATGCGATCTCCTATTCGTGATTATTGAAAAATCGGACGTTTGCAATCATCAAGCGTTCAAGCCAAGGCGGGACAGGGTCTGCGCTAAAGGAATCCCCCGATTGTCAAAACCCCGCAGGTGGTAGTACTCGTCGAGCATGGTTTCCAGCGGCACCGTGCGTTTCAAGGGGTCACAGGCGCGGCCTTCGCGTAGAAAACGTGCGGGCAGGGTGTCGTCCTTGCGGGATATCCCTTCCCGGGTGTTCATCAGACGTTCGAGGGTGTGGATCCGTTCTCCCGCCCGGAGAAATTCCGCCTGACTGAGTTTCAGGCCGGTAACGCTGTTGAACAAACCGGTCAGCGTGGGGATAAGGATCAGTTTCTGGGCAACCCGGGGAAGATACTGCATGTTAAACCGCAACATCCATTTGGGCGTGTATTTCACAATGGGTTCTTCCAGGACATAGGCGAAAGCTGTAAATTGGCAGACATGCAGCGAGTTAACCGCCGCAAACAGGTTTTCGAAAAATTTGACAAAATGCGCTTTGGCCCTTGTGGTATAGGGGTTGAGAAACCCCATAAACACTTCCAGGGCAAAGATTGTGGCGGAGAGATGACAGGCCCCCCGATTGGCCACGGCATAGGACAGGCCCTGGCCCCAGGCCCCGCGCGGATCGTAACCGGCCATGTCCAGCCCCTTGATCTGGATGGCAAAGTCAGCCCCTCCGTGCTTGGCCGCCAGCCGGCGGGTGCCATTGGCCAGCATGTCACCAACCCCTTCCCGTCTGGCGATCGCTTCGATTGTTTCGGCGACGCCTTCCGGTCGCCCAAAGCTCAGGTCGGTCGGGAAAATGCCTTTCTCACCGGCCTCCATGGCCCAGGCGATGGTTGCACCGGTGGATATCGTGTCCAGTCCCATGGCTCCGCAAAGATCGTTCCATTGGGAAATTTGATCGGTATCGAAGATGCCGATATTGGGGCCCAACAGGCTGGTGGTTTCATATTCCGGGATCTGGCGTACGGACCCGTCCGGATAAGTCCCCTTGTGTCCGCATAGGATTCGACATGGGAGGCACGTGCTGGGCCGGGTGTTGTACTTCTTCTGCATGGTTTCACCCGAGACTTCGCCAGCTCTGTGGTGAGACCCCTCCCGGAAATTGCTTACCGGCAGGATGCCACCCTGGTTGCATAAATTGACGTTGGCCGGAGTGCCGAATTGGCGATAGGCGTGCCCGGTAAAATGATTGGCATCCACCTGCTTGCCCGCTCTTCGGGAAACCGTTTTGAACCTGTCAGGATCATGCGGCTGGATCTTGTAACTGCCGCCATAAGCCGCAATTGCCTTAAGGTTCTTGGCACCCATGACTGCCCCCATGCCGCCTCGGCCGAGAAACCGATGCCCGGAAGCCACATTGGCGAACAAGACTTTGTTCTCCCCGGCCGGCCCGATAACCAGGGCACCGTCCTTTTTGCCAAGATCGAGACGCTGCTGCGCTGCATGGGTGTCAAGGCCCCAGAGCTCGCCGGCCTCTTCGAAGGCTACACCTTTGTCGTCGATCCGGATATAGACTGGCGTTGAAGATCGGCCGGCAACGATCAAGCCATCATAGCCCGCTGTTTTGAGGGCCATACCGAAAGGACCGCCGCAGGAAGACGACAGCAAGATGCCGGTCAACGGCGATTTAGTGAGGGCCGCAAAGCGTCCGCTACAGGGCGCCCCGGTGCCCATCATGACCCCCATCATGAAAACCAGCAGGTTATCCGGCCCCAAGGGATCGACACCGCCTGACAAGCGCTCGTTGATCAGCTTCAGGCCTAATCCTTTCCCCCCGAGGAAACGCCGGCGGTCGTCGTCGGTGATGCGAAGGATTTGCGAGGTTTGATCCGACAGGTTGAGTTCCAGAATGCGGTTACTGGTGCCGGCGATGGTCTGCATGCAGTCCCTTTCATATTCGTCAGTTTTAAAAGTCCGTCGATCAAAGTTGACCGATGGTTGCCGCACCTTTAGTGACACAAGCAAGCATCGAATCCGGTTCATTTGATGGATGGCACCCCAACTATCAAATGCCGTGCCAAAAACTTACCCGCACGATAAGACTCTGTATTTGTGTCAAATTAAATATTTTAGGATGAACGCGGAGAGAAAATTAACGCAGAATGGGAATGCCACATATGGCATTTTTTTGCGGGATAACGACACAACAGCCTAATTAATATGGAAAAATTCATAATTGCCATTATTGGCATTTTTTGTGCCGTATCAGACCGTGCCTCTTTAACTTGCGGTAAAAGGTTCGCAGGGGCAACCCCAGGGCCCGGGCCGCAACTTCCCGCTGCCACTGGTTGTTTTCGAGGACCTTCAGCAGCAGGTGTCTTTCGCAACGGGCCATCGCGGCCTGCAAAGACTCGCCTTGCGCATCGATCGGCAAGCCGGCGACCATCGCCGTTTTCTGGGCAGGTTGGCGTGGTGCCCCTTTGAGCAAATCAAAACGATTCAGCGAGCGATAGCGCTGGAGCACATTCTGGAGTTCGCGCACATTCCCCGGCCAGTTATGGCGGACCATGGCTTCCAGCATTTCCCCCGTGATGACCGGTTGATTGGTTTCGCCCCCGGCCTGCTTCAGGAAGTGCTCGATCAACAGCGGAATATCATCCTTGCGCTCCCGCAGCGGCGGCAGTTGAATTGGGATAATGTGAATGCGGTAGAAAAAATCCTCGCGCATGATACCGCGGTTCACCTGGGCCTGAAGATCCCGATTGGTAGCCGCGATGATGCGCACATCCGGCTTCTTGACTTCATGGCCGCCGATGGGTGTATAACCGCCGCCCTCTAATACCCGTAGCAGTTTAACCTGCAGGTTCGGACCGATCTCCCCCAGTTCGTCCAGAAACAAGGTGCCGCCGTCGGCCCGGTCCAGAAAACCGTCCTTATCGGCGGCCGCCCCGGAAAAAGCGCCTTTGCGATAGCCGAAAAATTCACTTTCAAGCAGGTTCTCCGGAATGGCGCCGCAGTTGACCGCAATGAAACGCCCGTCCTTACGGTCGCTGAGTCGGTGAATGGCATGGGCCACCAGTTCCTTGCCGGTGCCCGACTCCCCATAAACGATAACGTTGGCATTGGTGGCCGACGCTTTCAGGATCAGTTCATAGACCTCCTGCATGGCCGGACTCTTGCCGATGATCTCGCCGAAACGGTAGCGATCCTTGATGTTCGACCGCAGCCGGATATTCTCTTTGCGCAAGTAGGCCTCGCGTTCACGCAGCGCATCGGCCTGGCGCTTCGTTTCGGTGATATCGTGGATAATGCCTTCAATCAGGCGCAATTCGCCGTTCGCGTCCACAATGGGCCGTGCATGGAGGGAAATCCAGATGCGCTGGCCACCGCGACGGTAGAATTCGACCTCATAGCCCGACACGGGCTGGCTGTGCCGTAAAAGATCGATGAACTTCTGGCGTGCCGACCGGGACACGTACAGATCCTTGGAAACATCCCTGACCGAATGGAGGAGATCGTCAACGGAAGCGTAATCCAGTATGCGGGCCATGGCGGGGTTGGCACTGACAAGATGCCCCTCGGGGGTGGTCTGGTAAATACCCTCGACCGCATTCTCAAAAATAGCGCGGTATTTCTCTTCGCTCTTGCGCAGGGCGTCCTCGATGGCTTTCTGTTCGGTCAGATCGATGCCCACGCCCAGGAGATATTTCTTCTGGTCAACCGTCATACGGACGCCCGTGAAGTAATAGGGTACCCTGGCCCCGCCCTTCACAATCAGCCCGGCCTCAAGTCCGGACCGAACCCCCTTCGTATAAATATTGTCCACGACCTCAGCTACGCGCTTTTTATCCTCGCCGGAAAACCATTCGAACATATTTCGCCGGGGTAATTCCTCAGCGGTGAACCCCGTAAGCGTTTCGTGGTTTTTATTCCAGCGGATGATGTCACCCTCTTGATTATAGAGATAAAAGATGCCCGGGAGGCTGTCGAGCACCTTCTCCGAAAACAGTTTTTCGCGCTGGAGATCACTGATCGCCTTGCGACTTTCGGCAATCTCCAATTCAAGCTGCCGGATGCGTTCATTTAACTGATCGAGGTGCGCCATTGATTATACCCGCCCGTATTAACGCCTGTTTGAATCCGCCATCTTCCTCTAATTGGCCGGAGCCGTTCTGTTCAGTACCAGTATTATCAAGGCGAAATCAAGCCGCTGATATCAGGACATCGGAGGATTGACGGGAAATTGATGCATGACATCCGTTCTGATTTACTACTCAAATTAAAGAACGCGTCATTATTGCCCTTATCTTTTCCGGTTGATCGCTATTCGCTCAGCCAATCATCCATATGACGCCGGTTGTGCGCACCCCCCGATTTCCTCTTGACAGGCATCGTCCCCGACGTCTACATTGCCAACCGGAATGGACCTGCCAGAAGGCAGGTCGACCTTTTTTCGACATTAAACAAAAATGATAGCCACGAAGGCAAATGACCCTGGCGAAGGGGTCGATGCTTCGTGGCTTTTTTATTTTGGAAAGTGGGATTCGATGCGGTTGATGCAATTCGTTATTGTGATTGTGCTGGTCAGTCTGAGCCTGCCATTTGCCGGGATGGCATCCCCACCGGCCTCCCTCCGCACGATCACCGATGCGACGGGCCGGCACGTTGCGCTGCCGCCAGGGATCGAGCACGTCATCTGCTCCGGCGCCGGTGCCTTGCGGCTCCTGACCTACCTTGAATGCCAGGATCGCATCGTGGCCGTGGATGACATGGAAGTCCACCGGGCGCAATTCGATGCAAGACCCTATGCCCTTGCCAATCCTCAATTCAAGACGTTTCCCGTCTTCGGCGAGTTCCGGGGGTACGACCATCCCGAACGCATCCTGACCCTCGATCCCTTGCCGCAGGTGATTTTCAAAATGGCTTCCGCCACAGGCTCCGATCCCGATGAACTCGCGCGCAAAACCGGTATCCCGGTCGTTGTTTTGCTTGACAGCGATCTGGGGCGCCGCCGGTCCGACCTGTTTACGTCCCTGCGCATCATGGGGATCGTCATGGATCAAACGCAACGGGCGGAAGCGGTAATCGCCTTTTTCGAAAACCGCATCCGGGACCTTGAAAACCGCACCGCCGGCATACCGGACCACCGGCGTCCGGGCTGCTTTGTGGGGGGCATTGCCTATCGTGGTCCCCACGGGTTTCAATCCACCGAGCCGGGTTATCCGCCCTTTGCCTTCATCAACGTTCGCAATCTTGCCTGGGATGACGGGGACCACAGCCAACCCCTTTCCAACAGCAATATCGCGAAAGAAAAAATCCTCGTCTGGGACCCCGACTATCTTTTTTTGGATCTCGCCACCCTGCAGATGGGGGATCAGGCCGGCGGGTGGCATGAGTTGCGAACCGACCCCGCCTACCGCAGCCTTTCGGCTGTTCAAAGCGGCCGGGTATTTGGCGTTTTGCCTTACAACTGGTACAGCCGCAATTTCGGCTCCATCCTGGCCAATGCGTATTTTATCGGTAAGCGCATCTATCCCGAAGCCTTTGCGGATATCGATCCGGTCGAGGAGGCAGATCGCATCTATACCTTTCTGGTCGGCGCGCCCGTATTTGAAAAAATGAATGCGGCTTTCGGGCATCTGGTCTTCCAACCGGTTCCCCTGCAATAGGAGGGCGATGCCATGCACCTGGCCAGCGGCACATTGAACCGGGACTATGCCCGCTATACCCGTCGCAAGATCGCCCTGATCGCCTCCGGGCTGCTGATTCTGGGCCTGGCCGTCCTCTACGGCATTGCCACGGGAGCGGCCCGCATCCCCCTTGCGGACGTGATCCGTTCCCTGGCCGGTGCCGGCACATCCAAGCGCTTCGATATGATCGTCTGGCAAATTCGGCTGCCGCAGGTTCTGGCCGCGGTTGTGGCGGGTGCCGGGCTTGCCGTAAGCGGGGCCGTGATGCAGTCCATCCTGCGCAACCCCCTGGGGTCCCCATTTACGCTGGGCATTTCACACGCAGCCGCCTTCGGCGCCGCCTTTGCCGTCATGATCCTGGGTTCCGGCACCATGACCAGCACCAGCGTAGGGGCCGTCGCCATTACCAACCCCCTGGTCACCACGGTCTCGGCGTTTGCCTTTTCCATGTTGGCCTCCCTGTTTATCGTGGCGGTATCCCGCATGCGCGGGGCCAAACCGGAAACCATGATCCTGGCGGGTGTTGCCCTGGGCGCCTTGTTTACGGCGGGCACCATGTTCCTGCAATTTTTTGCGGACGATGTGCAATTGGCCGCCATGGTGTTCTGGACCTTCGGTGATGTGGCCCGGGCCAGCTGGGGGGAATTGTCCCTTCTGGCCGGCGTCACACTGGCGGCGACGGTTTATTTCCTCCTCAATGTCTGGAACTACAATGCCGTGGATGCCGGTGACGAAACCGCCCGGGGTTTGGGGGTCCGGGTGACCCGGATCCGGCTGTGGGGAATGTTGACGGCCTCCCTGGTGACGGCCGTGATTGTGTCTTTTCTTGGCATTATCGGATTTGTGGGGTTGGTGTGCCCCCACATGGTGCGCCGCCTGATCGGGAGCGACAACCGTTTTCTGCTGCCGGCCTCGGCCGTTCTGGGAGCGATCCTGCTCCTGGTGTCGGACACCGCGGCGCGCCTCATTCTCGCGCCCCACCTGCTGCCCGTTTCCATTCTCACGGCTTTTATGGGCGCCCCCGTATTCATGGTGCTGATTATGAAAGGACGCGGCACGTGATTCTGCGCATCGACGGCATGCGGTTCAGCTACAACGGCCATCCGGTGTTGCATGACGTGACATTTGAGGTGGGCCAGGGCGACCTCGTGGCCGTTCTCGGACCCAACGGGGTGGGCAAGTCCACCCTGCTGCGCTGCATCAACGGCATCCTCAAACCGTCGGCGGGCGTGATCCTGGTGGAGGATGAAAACGTTCTCATGCTGGAGGCCATGGCCGTGGCACGCCGCATTGGTTATGTGGCCCAGCACCAGACCACCGGCAAAATAACGGCCTTCGATGCCATCCTGATGGGGCGGCGCCCCCATATCCGCCTGCGGGCCACGGCCGAAGATCTCCAGATCGTTGACGGCGCCATCAAAAGTCTCCACATGGAAAAGCTGGCCCTGCGCCACATCGACCGCATGAGCGGTGGTGAACTGCAGAAGGTGGCCGTCGCCCGCGCCCTGGTTCAGGAGCCCCGCCTGCTGCTGATGGATGAGCCCACCAGCAGCCTCGATCTGAAAAACCAGGTGGAAATCCTGCAACTGATCCGCCGGGTGGTTCGGGAGCATGCCGTCGCTGCCGTGATGACCCTGCACGATCTGACCACCGCTTTCCGATATGCGGATCAATGCCTGTTTCTGAAGAACGGCGGCATCCATGCGGCAGTTGCACCGCAGGAGATAACCGCCGATATCATTAAAGACGTCTACGGTCTTCCGGTTGACATCCATCACCACAACGGCTTTCCCGTCGTCATTCCCAAATGATGCCGAACGGGAAGAACTGACCGCCCTGCACCGCAAACAGCAGCAGGCCGGATTGTCGCGTCAGGAAGTGGCGTCCGGCCGGCCCGTCTCCTCCGGTGTCCGCCAAACCTGCTTGGGTTTGCGTTTGCGGGGCGGCGGCTTCTTCCAGATCCCGTTGCGGCTGTAGCAGGACCATCCCCAGCGCAGCCATTTCAGAAGCGCCAGCGCCAGCCACAGCGACCAGAACAGCATGAGCACGCGATAGCTCCACATGGGCAGCACCAGCACCCAGGGTTGGGGCAGCATGGCATCGATCCTGTCCTGGGTCCAGTTGAGCACGAACCGGGTGGAGGCGTTGCCGGCGATCTGCATATCCGGCGTGCCCAGCAGGCCGCGCTCCACCGCCGTGTAGAGACCGGCCAGGGCCGCGACGGTCCATACAACCAGCAGCAGCTGCACCCCGTTAAACTTGAGCCAGCCAGCATCCTTGAGGGATGTTTCCCGCCAAGCCAAGGCGAAAAACCAGCCCACCACGATCAGGGCCGCAACAATCGATACCTGGGTCAGCCCCACCGAAAGCAGGAGCCAGGAGGCATACCTGAGCGGCGTGAAGCGGGTTCGGGCAAGGGCCAAAGCCGCCAGCACCATGACGATCAGATAGCTCCAGAACAACACGGCCGGCCCCAGGCGCGGCCCGCCGGCAAAAATAATCCATCGGTCGGCGGGCATCTTGAACGACACATTGGCGTTCACGGCCTGCTCGCCCAGGTTCAGGGCCGGCGAGCGCATAAGCATTCGGGCGCTCGAGGGCTGGTGCCATTCCAATAGGACATCCTGGGATCCGGGTTCCAGCGGCAGCGAAACGATCCGGTCCTCGAGCCGGACCGGCAGACTTTTTCCGTTGATCGTGACCAACTGCAGCGCGGCCGCCGCCGGCAGTTCGATTGCATGACGGCCGCCCTTGCTGGTGCGGGCCGTTATCTTGAGCTGGCTGCGGTCGAAGCGCTGACCGGGCACAAAGGTGAGATCGACGGCATCCAGGGTGATCGTGCGCCCCGGCACGGCTTCCGGGCGCGTTACCCGGATGTCAACCGCTTCCCCCGGCCAGGGGCGCCATTCCGGCTGCCAAAGACCCTGTTTGCCCTGGTGGTGGATCACCGGGATGCCGCTGGTTTCACAGTGCCAGATAGGGCTTGCGTCCAGTATCCAGGTCTCGGTCCAGGGCACGGCCAGGGGGGCTTGCAGCGTCAATGTGGGCGACAGGGCCAACACGGAATGGTATCGCACTTGCCGAACGGACGGCCCCATGTCGATCAGCGCCGCCCCTTGGGCGGTGTCGATACCGGCCGTTGTGACAGCTTCACCGGCCAGGAGGGGAATGGATGCCAGCACCGATGCTCCCGGCGGCGTGATACGCGTCACGGTGGTGGATACCTGCCAGGTCAGCCCCAGGTGCAACGTTCGTTCGACATGCAGAAACGGCGGCAGCGCTTGTGTTCGATCGTCGGCGGCCTGGGCGTCAGCCGGTTTTTCCGATGTGAGTTGAACCGTACCGGCAACGTTCCCGTCCGCATCGATACCCGCGACCTGCCACCCCTCGGCCGAATACGCAGCGGTGTGGGGCGGCATGGGGAACGGAATCTGGAGCGTCGTCACCCCGGGAGCAATGCGGCCGGTAAGCACGATGGTGTGAATGCCTTCGCCCACCAACAGCCACAGCTGGCCGTCTGCATCGCGCGCCAGCCCCGGGGCCGGCTCCTGGTCAAGCAGGATCGCTTCGGGTGTCCAGGAACCCGGCGTCACCGGAAGCGGTATCGCCGTCCGCACCGCCGCATGCACTTCGAGCAGAATTTGAAGCCTGTCCGGGCCGGCTGTCAACGCCAACTGCGCAATATCGGCACAGGCCGGCAGACAATCCGGTTTTTCCAACAGGCGGTCTTCCAATTGTTTCAACAACGCGGGCGGTGGAAAAGCCGCGCCGGCGGCCTGGCTCCGGTGAGGCCCGATGGCTATGAGCAGAAGAACCGCCAGGCCGGCCGCCTGGGTCGCCGGCTTGAGCCGGGTGCGGATGACCTGCCACCAGTCCTTCAGGCTGACGACCCCGAGAATGAAGGCCCCCAGTAGCAGGACGCGCAAAATGGCCAGCATGAAATTGACCATGGGCGGCACGAGCCAGAGCCGCATGGTCTGATCGCTCTGAACAGGGCCGTTCCACTCGAAACGGTGCGCCCGCCAGCGCCAGCGGGGCAGTCCCGGGCCGGTCTGAACCAGGGCCTGGGGATCGAACTGCTCGATGGCCGGCGCTCCTCCGAATTTGAACTTCCCCATCGATGGCGTGCGCATGATGCTTCCCGCCACCTCCTGGTCGACTTCGGCCGAACGCACGGCTTCGCGTGCATCTCGCTGGAGGGTTGCCGGCGCCGGTGCCGTTCCGCCGGGGAAAAAGCTGACCGATTGCGGATGCGCCAGCTGGGGATACAATCCCCAGCGAACCTGCTGCACCATGAAGGGGATCGACACGACCAGTAGAAACACAATCGCCGCAAAACCCCATAATTTGACAAGCCCCCTGATCTTTCCTTCCGGCAGGACCTTCAACAGCGCCATGACCGCCAGGATATGCAGCCAGACGTAAATGGGCGCATTGGGCTCCTGGAACATGAGCGTCATGGTCACGAGCGCCAGCAGGCCCCAACGCCAGTTGCGAAGTTTAAACACAGCCAGGGTGATGATCAGGACGACAAAAAAGTCGAGCAGGGTCCAACGCTGGATCCAGCTGCCGTCCATGCGGTCCACACCGGTGGCGCCAAACAGCCGCCAGCCGGGGGGAAGGTTGAGGACGCCGGTCACCTTCTGGAAATCATGTTCCCAGCCCACAGCCGGCATCGTGCCGAAACGTGCCCCTTCGTAGCGCGCTTCAGCCACCAGGTCCAGCGCACCGCGCCGGAGCTCCACGCCCGGCAGTTCGGACGGACCGTGTTTCGTGATGACGCGGTCCACCCCGTCCACCGCTACGCGCCCGAGTTCGAACGGCGGCCGCATGGCCACGTACCACTGGCGACTCAACGTGCCTTTGAGCTGGTCCTGGAGGGTAAAACCGCCGCCGTCAAAATCCAGCCACCAGGTGCGGGCCAGGGTCAAACGGTCCGGTGCCGGATCGGCATCGCCCCGGCGAAGCGTTTTGAACGCGAGGCCGCCGGTTTCCTCGACCAGGAAGGCCGGAAAATTCCGCCACTCCGGCGGCATATCGGTCTGGGCCGGTTCCACTGAAGGTGATCCGGAAAGGGTTGCCATCCTGAGGTGGTTCTGGGCCTGGAAGGACCAGATCTCGGGAGAATAGCGCCCGGGAGCCGTAAGCCTGTCCACGGAGGTCATCGAACGGGCCTCGATCCGGAGGTCCCATTGGCCCGGCCGGGCCTGGACTAAAAGTCCCCCCTGGGACCCCAGCTTGGCCGGCAGCGGACTATCCAGCGCGAGGACACGGGTCCCTTCCAGCAGCACTTCCGCCAGTTCGATCTCGCGGGCCCGGCCGGAAACCTCCAGTCGGAACAGCGTTGTGATCCGCATGGGAATGGTGTCGTTCAACAACCGGTAAACGTGAACCTGCAGGCGGTCTTCTTCATCCGCCACCCCATCCCGTGCCTGCAGCCACAAGCGCCCGCCGGCATCGTATGACAGGGAATCCACCCGGCGGCCGTCGATCGTCAGGTCGATCAATCCGATCGCTGGCGGCACCTGGATGGTCTCGGGCAGTTTCAGCCAGTTGAACCGTCCCGTCACCGTGTATTCCCCGGGCGGCATGAAAATGGATGGTGTGCCGTTGCGGTCGATCACCGGCACCGGTTTTCCGGACAGGCGTACGTCCAGCGGCCAGATGTGCAAAACGGCATCCCCGGGCAGGGGCTGCCAGCCGCGGGCCAAAACGATCCAGTCCTGTTCAAACATGCCCCCCTGCTGGGTCAGGTCGAGGCGCAAACGCGAAGGCCACCCGCAACGATACGTGCCCCCCTCGTTGAAAGCTGTGGGACACAATCGGTCCGGTTTGTCGAAGAGAACCCAGTCACGCCAGTGGTAGAGTTCCGCGGGCGTGCTTTCCTGCACCCTTTCGGAGGGTACCGCAAGCGCCAAAGAAGACAGAAGCAACAGGGCGATCGCCGCAAAGATAACATTCCGGTAAATGCGCATCGGGCCTCCAAGGGTCTGAACAACAAATGGTTTCAAGCAACACACATCGATTTCATGAGGCAGTTTGCGCGCCGAAAACCGAACATGTCCGACGCCACCACCCGGTGACCGGCCGCCGTAAACACCGGGATCATCTTCCGGTAAAGGTAACTCCAGGTGGGCTCCCCGTGCAGGCACAGAAACACCTGGTCGGCATCCGGCGGACCGGCGTCCATAAAGTGCATCCGCAACCGC
>Ga0180434_10003029_pt1 | contig 21669 bp, 26 predicted proteins | sample SS_ome_7_FD_132453 | JGI IMG/M metagenome (GOLD analysis project Ga0180434, IMG submission 132453) | Hypersaline lake sediment archaeal communities from the Salton Sea, California, USA - SS_1_D_2 metaG | ecosystem: Environmental > Aquatic > Non-marine Saline and Alkaline > Hypersaline >...
CGCTTCAGCCCGAGACGTCTGTCCGAGGCTCTGAGATTCTGCTCGGCGACATTGCATCCGTAACCGGATCCGATCAGGAAATCGAACGAGCGCAACAGATTTCCCTTGGGGCGGCCCCTTTGGCTGGAACGACCCGCTCGGTCCGCCGAAATCAGATCGAGTGGCGTCTTGCCGAGAATCGCCTCAAGGATTTTGTCGTCACCGGCCCCGCCATCGTGACCATTGCTCGGGCCACCCGATCCCTCGGCGGTAGCGAGCTTGCCAAGGTCGCCAAGGATGCCCTGCGCGAAGCATGGGGAGACCTTGGCTCTCAGCTCGAGATCGTCCCCGTCACGCCCGAACCCACCATTTCAGTTCCCGAGGGCGATATCGAAATCAGCGCACGTCCCACCGGAGCGCAGATTGGCTCGATGCGCGCGGTCTTGCTCACCATTACGGTCGATGGCAACGCCATACGGCAGCTTACGCTTCGCTACCGTCTCCATCTCGAGACGGACGTTGCGGCGACAACCTGTTCGCTCTCGCCCAGAGACGCGATCACGCCGGCAAATTGGTCGGTCCAATGCTGCGACATCGCCGGCCTCTCTGGGCGCCCCCTCAAACCAAGTGAAATCGAGGGCAGCCGTATGAAGCGAGCCGTCAGCGCCGGCACCGTGTTGACGACCGATAATACGGAACCTATCCCTCTCGTCGTTCGTCGCGGTCGGGTTCTTGTTATCGTCCGCGTAGGCGCGATTACGCTCACCTGCGAAGGGGTCGCTCTCCAAGACGGGGCCGCCGGAGATACGATTCAAGTACGCAACCCAAGCACCAACCAGACTTTTCAGGCCCGCGTTACCGACACGGGCACTGCCGAGATCACGTATTAGGAGAACCTCATGAAGCACGCACTTATGATATTCTGTCTGCTCTTTGTAACTCCAGGAATCGCTTCGGCGGAGTCTCTCTGGCGACCGACAAGCCGCTCCATCTTTGCCGATAGCACGGCGCGAGGTGTCGGCGATGTGCTCACCGTGCTCGTCGTCGAAGCGACCAAAGCCAGCCACTCTGCCAGCCACAAGACCGCCAAAGGCGTTGATATTGACACCGAGGGCGGATCCGGTCCGGTACTCACTTGGATTCCGGCGCTCTCCCTTTCCACCGACCGCGAATCCGAAGGAGCCGGGAGCACGGCGCAGACCACGGCAGTCACAGACCGGATCACCGTTACCGTCACCGCAGTCGATCCACAGGGCAACCTTATCGTCTCTGGCTCGAGAATCCTCGAGATCGCTGCCGACCATATGGAGCTATCTTTTTCCGGCAAAGTCCGCCCGGCGGACATCAACGCCGACAATACCATCCTGTCCAGCAACGTCGCGGACATGCAGGTGAACTGGACGGCTAAGGGCCCAATCGCGGAAAAGCAGAAGCCTGGATTGCTCTACCGCCTCATACGTTTTCTCTGGTAAGTGGTATCCATTTTAGGAGATGCTAGCATGAGTAGAAACATCCTTCTTATATGGCTAACAGTAGCTTGGCTTCTACCTTCGACTGCTGATGCAGCCAGGCTGAAGGATATCTCCCGACTTCAAGACGCCCGCCATAATCAGCTTGTCGGTTATGGGCTCGTAGTCGGTCTCAACGGGACCGGTGACAGTCGCCAGACTGTTTTCACCACGCAATCGCTCTCAGCCATGTTGACTCACCTCGGCGTTCAGGTGCCGGCGACCGCCATAAAGGTCAAGAACGTCGCCGCCGTTCTCGTCACGGTCGACCTTCCGCCCTTCGTGCGGCCTGGTGACCGGGTCGATGCCCTCGTCTCTTCAGCCGGCGATGCCACCTCCCTGTCGGGTGGTCTCCTCGTGCAGACTCCGCTGATGGGGGCCGACGGCCAAGTCTACGCTGTCGTCCAAGGCCCCGTCTCGACCGGCGGTTACGCCGTTCAAGCGAGCGGATCGAGCGCCACGAAGAATCACCCGACGGTCGGCACGATCTCTCAGGGCGCGCTCGTTGAGTGCGCCGTGCCAACCACCCTCGTCCATGACGATCATCTCGTCATCAGTCTCAACCAGCCGGACTTCGACACCGCCAATAGTGTCGCCCTTGCAATCAACGAAAGCCTCGGCGCCCAGTTCGCTTCTGTAACCGATGCCGGCAGTTTCACCATTCTAGTGCCCGAGGACTATCGGCATCGCGTTCCGGCGCTTATATCGCACCTGGATAATCTCCAAGTGGCGCCCGACATGGTCGCGAAAGTCGTGGTGAACGAGCGCACCGGCACCGTGGTCGTGGGAGCCCACGTCACCATTCTTCCCGTCGCCATCGCTCACGGCGATCTCACCGTCCGAGTCTCGACCGAACCTCTCGTTTCCCAACCCGAGCCGTTCTCCGAGGGGCAGACCGTCGTCGCACCGCTTTCCCAAGTGAGCGTATCCGAAAAAGCGTCCTATCTGACCGAGATTCGTGGGGCAGACGTCCAAGAGTTGATCCGTTCCCTCAACGCCGTTAAGGCAAGCCCTCGCGACATCATAGCTATTCTCCAGGCCATCAAGCGATCTGGAGCACTACAAGCAGAACTCGAGGTCATCTAGTGAGCGAGACAAACCCAATTGGCCGAAGCGATCGAGTAGGACCGGCGAATCCAGAGGAGTATCGACTCCGTCAGGCCTGCCGAGACCTCGAAGAGATATTTATGCGGTACCTCGTGCGGGAGATGAAGATCACAGGTGGGCCCAAGACCGATGGGCCTGGGGCCGCGGGCTCTGACCAGTACGATGTCATTATCGAAGAGGCGATGGCGACGGCCCTCACGGATTCCGGTGGCATCGGTGTGGCTGACGTCCTCTACAAACAGCTTCGAGACGCCGTCGCCGGCGCCGCTCAAGAACTTTCACCATCTGGCCTTAAGATATCCCAACCGCCTTCGATAACGAATGCGGGACAGTCTGCACCCGGCTTTGCCGGGGTGGAGGAGACCGGATGAAGATATCGAGTGACCATGTCGGTCGAATAATGGGTGCCGAGCTTCGGGGCAAAGAGCGCCTTCGAAAGCCCGGTGGAACCTCTCAACCGGACAAGGTGAGCCTTTCTCGGAGCGCCGCGGACCTTCGCGTGGCGCAGCGGGCATTGGAGTCTTCCTCCGACGTAAATCTCGACAAGGTGAACGAACTTCGCCAGCAGATTGAGCAAGGGACCTACCGCGTCGACAGCGATAAGCTCGCAGAAGACCTCCTCCGCGAATCGATCATTCAGAAGAGACAGAGGTAGCGCCAGTGTCCGCCGAGATCTCCGCTGCGCTGAAATTGTTGGCGCAGGAGCGCGAACTGCTTTCCCTGCTTGCCGGATTGGCCGCAAAGCAAGAAGCGGCCATGATCGCTGGCGACTTGGCCGCGACCGAACAGTATGTCGAGCAAGAGGCGACGTTGCTCCAGCGTGAAGCGCATATCTCCGCTCGACTGGCCGGTCTCACCCGCTCCTCCTCCGGCCTGACTGCATTATTGAGCGACTTGCCACAGGAACAGCAAGCAGAAGGCCACGCACTCATCCGAGAGGTCACCGACCTCGCCAAAGAGCTCAAGCAAAAAGCCGCGCGTCTGAGTTCGCTTGCCGAAAGCGGCCTCGATCGCGTCGATTTTGTCTACAAAGCAGTCGCCCGTGCCATGGACGGGCCTGCCCCCTATCGCGCCCCCGGGCGCTACTCGCCAAACGCTACCAGTGTCATCAGCCAGAGGGCCTGACGGATGTCAATAATCCCGGGAATCAACACGGTCCTTTCGAGCCTCTTGGCCCACCAACAAGCGCTCGACATCACCGGACAGAACATCGCCAACGTCGATACTCCCGGCTACCACCGTCAGGAAGCTGTGCTCGGAGCGCGGGCGAGCCGTCTCGACAACGGCTCCGGCTCCATTCTTGGCGGGGTGGATGTGCTCGACATTCGCCGTGCCGACACCAGTTACATCGACCTTCAGATTCGCTTCGCCGCATCGAAGTTCGGTCAATTCTCCGCGGCAAGCCAGCAGCTTGCCGCGGTCGAGGGGATACTCAATCCATCAGGGACTGAGGACCTTGGCGCCATCTTGAATCAGTTTTGGAACTCATGGCAGGCCCTCGCTGCATCCCCCGATCAGACTGCCCCGCGGCTCACCGTACAGCAAGCCGCTTCCGAGCTCGCCTCTTGGCTCAATGACAGACACAGCCAGCTCCTTGCGCTTCAATCCAGCAATTACGAGGCTATCGAAACGAGCGTCGCCGAGATCAACCGTCTGGCGGCCGAAGTCGCCGAACTGAACACTCGCATCGCTCGATCCGGCCCAACTGCTTCGCCCCCCGGCGAACTCGTCGACCAACGACAGCAGGCCCTTGAACGGCTTGCTGAACTGGGTGGAGTCGTTGCCCTAAAGCCGGAGGCTGAGGGAGCCATCATTACACTCAATGGACACCCGCTCGTACAGGGGGGGCATTCCTTCGCCGTCGAGGTGGAACAGGCCCCGGACGGAACGGTGCTTCTTACGTGGGCCGACACCGGCCGAGAAATCAACCCGGAGGGTGGCGAACTTGCCGGTCTTATCTCCATCCGAGATGAGCGCATTCCTGAATACCTTCAGGCTCTCGATAACCTAGCTTCCCAGATGATCAACGCGGTCAATGCCGAGCATCAGCTTGGCGTCGGCCTAAACGGTGCAACAGGGTCCTTCTTTGTCGGCGCCGGTGCGGCCGACATCCGCCTGGCCGATCCAATCGCCAACGATCCCAACGCTATAGCCGCCGGCTCGGCCGGACTTCCGGGCGACGGTAGCATTGCCGCTGCGATCAATGCGCTAAGGGATCAGCCGATCATCTCCGGCCAGACGACGAGCGAATTCGCGGCCGCCTTCACCGCGCGAATCGGCGAAGACCTCAACACGGCGAGGCAGGAGCAGGCTATTGCCGACGCCATCCAACAGCAGATGGTCGCCCAACAACAATCCATTGGAGGCGTTTCACTCGATGAAGAGATGACTCGCATGATGGAATACCAGCGGGCCTACTCGGCCGCAGCCCGCGTCCTGACGACCATGGACCAGATGGTTGGCGAACTCCTCGAAATCATCGGATAAGGACGCGGATCATGAGAATCTCCAATTCCATGATGTCATCGCACGTTCGCACCTGGCTCTTGCGGGCCCAAGAGCGCATGTTCATGAGCCAGTCACAGGCCGCCTCCGGGCTCCGCCTTCAACATCCTTCAGATGACCCCACTGGGGCCGCTCAAGCCTCACTTTTGCGAGCCGATTCGGCCCGTCATAGCCAATACCTCGAAGACATCCAATCCGCCAAGTTCTGGCTGAAGGTTACCGAGGCAAAGCTAGCAGACCTTACCGAGCAGGTGCGCAACCTTCGAGACCTGGCAGTCGGCGGTGCAGGACAGATGCAAGAGACCGCACAGCGAACCGCCTTGGTCTCGCAAGTCCGTGCGATACAAGACCAACTCGCCGACCTGGCTAATGTTCAGATCAACGGTCGGTTCATCTTTGCAGGTCAGGCAACGAAGACCGAACCGATGGACCTCAGCGGAGGACTTCCCCCGACCTACGCGGGATCGACATCGCCCTCGCAGATTTCCATCAGCCCACAGACTGCCCTCACTGTCGGCGTCACAGCCGACAGGCTCTACAATATCGGCGGCTCTGTTTCGGGCGGCTATGAGGACCTCATCTCGACATGCGCCGACCTCGGCGATCAGATCGAAGCCGGCGACGCTCAGGCAGTTTCACAGCTCATCGACGACTTCGAATTTCACCTCTCGAACGTTCTAGCGATTCGCGGTGAGATAGGAGCGAAACTCCAGACCTGTGAGGCGGCCGCCGACAGGCTCGCGGCGCTACAGGAGACCACCACCGTCTCCCTGTCCGAATTGAAAGATGCAGACCTAAGCCAGGTTCTCATGGAACTGGCCGAGCACCAAAATGCCTACCAGGCTGCGGCTGGTATCGCGGCCAGTCTCAATTCCATCAGCCTTCTCGACTTCTTGAGGTAAGGAGTAACCCGAAAATGGTCATTCAAACGGCTCGCTTCGGTGAGATCGATATCGATCCTGAGGGGATCATCAACATAGAAGAGGGGCTACTTGGGTTTCCCGAGGAGAACCGCTTCTGTCTGCTGGAAACCAAGCCTGGGAGCCCATTCCGCTGGTTCCAAGCGGTCGACCGAGGCGAACTCGCCTTCCTCGTCATCAACCCATACGACTTCTTCTCGGACTACGAGATCTTCCTGGAGGACGAAGTCGCCGAGGAGATGATGCTGGCGAAACCGGAAGACGCGGCCGTTCTCGCTTTGGTATCCATACAGGATGCGGAGAGCCTGACGGCTAATCTCGTAGGGCCGGTAGTCGTAAACACGCGGACCGGTAAAGGCATGCAGGTGGTGCTGGACGGCGAGCGCTATTCCACGCGGCACCTAATTGCATCGCAGGAGCAGGATGCAGCTGCCTCACCGGCCGCCTAAGGCAGGAGTTCCATGCTCATCCTCACCAGGCGAGTTGGCCAGGCGATCAAGATCGGCGACGAGATCGAGATTACAGTTGTCCAAGTCAGCGGCGATCAAGTCCGCCTCGGGGTGACGGCCCCTCGGAACGTTCGGGTCCATCGAACCGAGGTGCTCGAACAAATCGCTCAAGAGAATGTCCTCGCCGCCCAAAGCTCTGCCGAAACTGAGAATATCGAACGTCTCCTCGGCAAGTCGGCCAAAGAAAAAAAGAAACGCGATTCGTCAGGCGAGAGCTCTTAAGTTCCAGAGCTTGCCTTCGATAACTCTAATAGACACCACGTCCAGGAGGTGATAGGGAAGAGTAGCAACGCCGCCACACACCGACGAACGAGCATGTGAGCAAACTCGCGGACTCGCAATCGCTCGAAAAAAACAAAACGCGAGAACCATAAACATAGGCAGGAAGCCTTACCCTGGCGACCGCCGATCGTCAGGCACTTTCATCAAGGAGGATGAAATCAATGGCACTTCGCATTAACACCAATGTGGGCGCGCTGACAGCGCACCGCTGGCTGAATCAGACGGACAACGCTCTGAGCAAGAGCGTCGAGCGACTCTCATCCGGTTACCGCATCAACACCGCCGCGGACGATCCCGCCGGTCTCGTCATCTCTGAGAGTCTGCGCGCGAACGCGTCGGGCCTGGGTCAGGCGCTGTCGAACACGCAGCACGCCATCAACATGATCAAGACCGCTGAGGGCGCGATGCAGGAGGTCAACAACCTGCTGCGCACCATGCGCGATCTCGCCGTCCACGCCGCAAACACCGGCGCGAACGACGCCAACGCTCTGGCCGCCGATCAGGCGCAGGTCTTGCAACTCATCGACAGCATCGACCGTATTGCGGTCAACACACAATTTGGTTCACTGTCGTTGGTCGACGGTACGGCCGTCGGTCTCGTTTTCCAGCTCGGCGCTTTCGCCGGCCAGACCGAGACGCTTGACCTTCCCGACATGACGGCCACCACACTGGGCGTTGATCTCCTCGATGTTTCCGCCGACGCGCAGACCGCGATGACGGCGCTCGACACTGCGATCAACACCGTTTCCTCGGCGCGAGCGAGCCTCGGCGCCTTCCAGAAGGGCACATTGGAGTCGAATCTGGTGTCCCTCGCCGTCGCGAAGGAGAACATCGTTTCGTCCGAGTCCACGATCCGAGACGCCGACATGGCGCTCGAGATGGTCAGCTTCACGCGACATCAAATCGTCCTGCAGGCTGGTTCCGCCATGATGACGCAAGCGAACCAGGCTCCGCAGGCTATCCTGCAGATGCTTCGCTAAGCCTGATACTTGTGCTGGGTGGTCCTAGATCACGGGCCACCCAGCCTCTCCCTGAAGAGGGGTGATATCATGGAGATCTCGCGAATCTACGCCGGGCCAAACTGGAATACGCTTCCGACGACAAGCGTGCAGAGTGCGAGCTCTTCTGCGCCGGCCACTCCACGCCCATCCGATTCGGTGACGATTTCGGCCTCTTTCGACGAGCGCATCCATCAAGTCGTGACAACGATCTACTCGGCTCGAACGGGCGAGGTCATTCAAGAACTCCCCCCCAGCGGGATACGCGAATTCGCCGCCGGCGTCCGCAGCAAGCTCGCCGAAAGCACCGACAAGGACTCATAGTACGGGAAGCGCCGATACGGAGAGAAAGACATGGCAGGAACCTCAAGCATCTCGGGCGTCATCTCAGGTCTGGATACCAGCGGCATTCTCAGTCAGCTCCGCGAAGTCGAGATGTCCTCCGTTTATCGGCTCCAAGCGCAGCAGAAGACGCTCAACGAACGCCTCTCAAACTGGCAGACGTTCAACACGAAGCTGCTCTCCCTCAAGACAGCGATCTCATCCCTGACACTGACATCGGCGTATAACGAACGCTCGGTTTCAGTCAGCGATGAGACCGTCATTTCGGCAACTGCCACGAGTTCAGCCCTCGAGGGCAACGTGACATTTACCGTCGTCAGCCTGGCTCAAGCGCATCAAATCACCAGCCAAGGGTATGGAAGCGAAGAAACCCTGGTTGGAGACGGCGCCATTACCATAAATGGGCAGGAGATCACCACCGATGGGCTCTCCCTCGCCGAGTTGCGCGACGCCATCAACGCCGCCGACGCCGGAGTCCGCGCGATGGTCATGAATACCGGCCTCGGAGAAACACCGTACCAGCTCATTCTCACAAGTCAGACGACCGGAGCCGATGGCGAAATATCCTACACCGTCAACACCACGGGGGGAACCCCTCCCACCTTCACGACTCTCGCCGCAGCCCAAGACGCCCATATACAGATAGGCTCGGGCGAGAGCGCTCTCGATGTATACCGTTCCAGCAATCATATCGACGACATTTGGACCGGCGTCACGCTCGACTTGAAACAGGCGAGCCCGTCTCCGGTCACCATTTCCATCGCCACGAACACAGCGGGCATTTCAGAGAAAGTCACCGAGTTTGTCGATGCCTACAATGAGGTAATGAAATTCGTCGATGAACAACAGAAGTTCGACGTAGATACCGAGATATCGGGCCCGTTATTCGGCGACAGCAATCTACTCAGCATCCAGGATCGGCTCTACCGAGCCATTTCAAATCCCGTTGAGGGTACCGATCCACAGTTCTCACTACTTTCCCAAGTCGGCATCCGTCGCAACATGGAGGGGGAGCTCGCCATCGACCAAGCTGCATTCGAGGAAGCCTTGAAGGCCAATCCAGACGATATCCTCAAGCTCCTCGCCTCCCATGCCGAGTCCGCTTCCGCCGGTGTCACATTCGCCTACGCCACGGCCGAGACACAGCCGTCAGGCACCGATGGTTACTCGTTGGAGATCACGCAAGCCGCATCGCGCGCCTGGGTCACCGCCGGGGTTTCGCAGGTGGACGTTCTGGCGGCGGACGAGACGCTGACGCTCAACGGAATAGACATTCTGCTCACCGCTGGCATGACGCAGCAGGCGATTATCGACGCTATCAACGCTATGTCCAGCCAGACCGGAGTCCTGGCAAGCGCCACCGGTCCCGACGGGGCCGGTTCCGGCAACCATCTGACGCTCACCCGAACCGGATACGGCTCTACGCTTGAGATCAATGTGGTGTCCGACACGAGTAACTCCGGGGCAGGAACGAGCGGTATCGGGAGCATCCTCGTGACGCAGGCCAGCCCTGCTGGTGAATCGGGAGCCGGAGTAGGCGCCCCAGGGGCCGACGTTGCCGGGCTCATCGACGGAATCGAAGCCGAGGGTTCCGGTCTTCGCCTCACCGCCACCAGTGGAGACGCCCAAGGGCTTTCGCTCATCGTGACCGCGGACGTTGGCGTAAAAGAACCCGTTGTCTTCACTCGCGGGGCATTCAGCTTGCTCAACGATGAACTCATCACGATGCTCGAAACCTCTGGCGGCAGCTATCGCATTGCGACAGACAGCATCCAGAATCAGATTGAAGCGCTCGATGATGATATTGCGCATGCTGAGAGCCTTGTGGATGCGAAGATGGAACGGCTGGAGCGCCAGTTTGCCGCTATGGAAGGCGCTCTGGCGAAGCTCCAATCGCAGAGCAGCTACCTTCAGTCACAACTCGCCCAACTTTCGAACAACGACTAAACCGTGAGATAGACTCATGAACCCATATGCCGATCACTATCAACAGCAACAAGTGCTAACCGCAAACCCCAGCGAGCTCCTTTTGCTCACCTACGATGGCGCTATTCGCCATCTGCGAACGGCCGCCGACGCCATGGCCGAACGGGATTTGAACCTCCAGAGTCAGGCCATTGGCAAAGCCCAACAGATCGTCATGTATCTCATGACCACCCTAGATCACAAACACAGCCCCGAACTCGCCTCATCTTTGGAGCAAATATACTCCTACGTCCTCGATCGTCTCGTCGACGCCAACGTCAAAGATGACGAGAACGCCCTCCAACATGCTACGAAGTTGCTCAAAGAACTCCGGAGCGGCTGGGCGGAGGCGGTCGCAGGCGAAGCACCCGTCGCGGCGGGAGCTCTGGAATGAGTGCGGAAACCTTCGAACGCGCCCTCGCCGCTCAGCTCGAAGTGGGCCAGACGCTCAATGCCCTGCTGCGTCTTGCTGAGATGGAGCAGAGTGCGTCTACTCCCGACGCTTGGGATGCGCTCATTGCATGCAAGCAACGGGAGATCGACGCCCTTGCCTCGAAGAACTTCCCCGAACTCGTCGAACGGTGCCGCGATCTCCTAGCTCGACCCGATCAGCCGGGGTCTGATCGTCTCGTCGGGCTCATCGAGCGCAACAGAGATATGCTCGCCCGCATTTGCGCCCTAGGGCTGCGAGCCATGAGTCGGGCAGAGCATCAGCGCGAACAAATTTCCGGCGCACTGGCGTCTTTAAGGGTAAACAAGCAACTCGATTCCACCTACAGTAGCGCCAAGGTCTCCCCTCCCAAATTCCTCGATCAGCGTCGATAACACATCGATTGAAAGTAATACTAGAGATCATTTCATAACCTCTACAAAGGCATCTATGGGTCAACTGGGCCGTTTTGGCCTAGGTTATGAAATAGCTTCTAGACATCGTATAACCAAATACCAGAAAAATGATAGTTGCTAGAGGTGTAATACCATTGTAAGTACTTCTTGATAGTCTCTGATTATATGGTAACTGCTAGAGAGCCATACTTAGTTTCACGGCTGAGGAGCGTGCGAGTGTGAGTGGCCGCGAAGCCAACCTCACCTGCCCTGATTTGAGCGCACCACCGCGCCTTTCAAACGACCAAGCGCGTGTGCTCAATCCCCTCCATGACGACATTGCCGAGTCCTGGCAGAACGTCCTCGCGGACATTATTCCGCACGACGTCGAAGTGCATCCTCTCCCGGTCGAAACCCCGGTCGAGTTCTCTGCCGAAACGACGAAGGCAGGCACCGTACCCTTCTCTATCTCACCACACGGCGTCTCGGGCTTGCTCTGGTTCGACCTGGCTTTGGCCTATGCTCTCCTCGAATCAGGCCTTGGAAGTGACCGGATTAGTCAGCCCCTAACTCGCCCTTTGAGCGCAGTCGAAACCAGCGTCCTGACCCGAATCATCGATCCATTGCTTCAGCAGTATGAACGCCACTGGCGCAAGCTCGCCGATGTAACCTTCGCTCCATTACCACTCTCGGAGCAAGAATCGCTCTTGGTGGACCTCAATAGCGGTCAGATGCTTCAATGGTGGTTCGAGGTATCGCTGCTCGGGGCCACGCTCCGCATAGGCATTTTCCTTCCAGCCCGCCAAACCACCCCACTTCTCGACCACCTCACACTTCAGAACTGGATCGCAGGCGGCGAACAACCTTCAGCGCCTGAATCGGACATGGTCGAGGCCGTTAAATCGAGCCGGGTGATGGTTCAAGCAACCCTTGGAACGGTTTCCATCTCCCTCGGAGAACTCTCAGATCTTTCGGCCGGGAGCGTACTGCTGCTTCCGGGTCTGGACGAAGACATTGTCTCTGTCCGCATTGCCGATCAACCAAAATTCACGGGCAAGGTTCGACGTGTCCGAGGAAGCCTTGTCGTCGAATTATCAACACCCTATGCCCCCGAGGAGGCATTCCTACCGTGATCGAGACCAAATCTCCAGAAGAAGCGAGCGAAAGCAAATCGAGTCCCGTTCAGACTCAAGAAAAATCGGCGCCTTTGTCGGTGTCGATGCTCAACGATATTGACCTGCAGCTCACCGTCGAGTTGGGGCGGACAATGCTGCCAATCCGGGACGTCCTGAGGCTCGGAACAGGCTCTGTAATCGACCTCGCCAAAGCCGTTGGGGATCCGATCAGCATCCTCGCCAACGACAAGCTGATCGCACGCGGCGAGCTCGTCGTCGTCGATTCCGCTCTCGCAGTGCGGATCACTGAAATCGTCGGCAAGAAGTCCGTCTGACGACAGCCTCCCACGCCCGCTCCCCATATATCGGCCCTCGTCACAGCACAAACAGCAGCCTATGAAACAGCTCGCCATAACACTAGTTGCCATCTACATATTGATCGGTGGGAGAGCGCCTAAGGCGCTCTGCGCCATTGTTGAACCCGCCAAAAGCGGAGAGGTCATCGCCATCACATCGCCTCCCCTGGCGGCCGCTAACTCATCGGAGTCCCTATCCAAACCCAACGCCCCCATCCAGCCCAAAGACCCAGATGCCGCCCCAGACAGATCTACGACGAATCGGGCGTCCCGCTCGTCCAGTCCGGTCAGAGACCATGACTATGACACCGCCATCGGACCAACCTTGGACCTGCTTTTTCGGTTTGCACTTGTCCTAGTCATTGCCTACCTTGTCAGCGTGCTCGTTCGACGCCTCTACGCCGGTCGGTTGCATCGCTCTTCCGGTGGCATCCAAATCCTCGAAACTGTGCCAATGGGCCAACAGCGGGCCCTCCATATCGTTGCAATCGGCGAACGCCGATTGCTCGTAGCTTCGGCCGCACAAATCAGCCTCATCGCCGATGTCACTCAGGACTACCCCGTCGAGGCGATAGGCGAGGAGTCGCGGAAACTGCCCCCATGGGGCGGTGTTGCTCGAAAAATACAGGATACCATCTCGCGAGCGAGCTTCGCCCGCGGAACGACAGCCGACTCCCCACAAACCAAATGGCCCTCGTCCACTCAATCGCGGCCGACCCCGGGAAGCTAGCCAACAATGAGTCTGCGTTTGAACACGACAAGCTGTTATCGACTCCTCACCGCTATCATTGTCCTAGCGGCCTGTCTCAGTGCGGCTCACGCGGCACAAGCCCAACCACCAGAACTCCCTCGCGTCAGCATCGACTTCGGCGCCGACGCGGAGGAGTCGGAGCAACTTACCTCCAGCCTTCAGATACTATTGCTGCTCACCGTGCTCTCCCTTGCTCCCGCCATCATAACCCTACTCACATCCTTCGCCCGCATCGTCATAGTGCTTTCTTTCACGCGAAGCGCCCTCGGTGTACAGCAGGTGCCTCCGAACAGCATCCTCATCGGCTTGGCACTTCTCCTGACCGCTTACACCATGGCGCCCGTATGGAAGCAAGTCGACGAAGATGCTCTCCAACCCTATACGCAACAAGCAATCGGATACGATGAAGCCCTTAGAAGAGCCGGCGTTCCCGTGCGTCAGTTCATCCTCAAACAAGTCAGAGAAAGCGACCTGAAACTCTTCGTCGAGATGTCGCGGCTGCCGCTTCCGGAAACGCCCGACGACATTCCGTTCTACGTCCTCACGCCCGCCTTCATCATCAGCGAGATGAAGACCGCCTTTATCATGGGGTTTATGATCTTCATCCCCTTCATCATCGTCGATATGGTCGTCGCATCCACCCTCATGTCTATGGGCATGATGATGATGCCGCCCATGCTTATATCCTTGCCCTGCAAGCTCCTCCTCTTTGTGATGATCGACGGATGGCATCTCATCACGCGAGGCCTGCTGAGCTCTTTCTCCTAAGCCATGACCGAAACCACGATCACTCATATCTGGCGTTGGGCTATCATGACCGGACTCGAAGTGTCCGCTCCGATCCTCATAGCGGCGCTCGTCAGCGGCACCCTCATCAGCGTCTTGCTCGCAACCACACAGATTCAAGAGTTCACCCTTAGCTTCGTCCCCAAGATCCTCGCCGTCGCCGCCGCCGCCGCTATCTTCGGGCCCTGGATGCTACGCGTCCTGGTGACATTCAGCATTCAGCTCCTGACGGATTTGCCGAGGTGGGCGCCATGATCCTCGGCGGGCTTCCATTCGAAACACTCGATACGGTCTTCCTCACATTCTGCCGCGTCGCAGGCATACTCGTCACCGCGCCCATCTTCCAGAGCCAACGCGTCCCTATCGTCCTCAAGGTCGGCTTTTCCGCCCTCCTCGCCATACTTCTCGTTCCCGTGGCCGGTCCTACACCGGAGATGGCTCATCTGCTCGACTTCGGCCTCGCAGCCGCTCGGGAGATCATCATCGGCTTGGGCTTCGGACTCGTTTCAAATCTCCTCTTCGTCGCCGTCAGCATTGCCGGAAGCGTCACCGACCTGCAGGCCGGCTTCGCATTCGCCTCGTTCATCGACCCGACCACCGAGGAGCAAACGGCCATCATCAGCCGCATCCAACTCATGGTCGCGTGGATGGTTTTCCTTGCGGCCAATGGGCATCACGTCCTCCTTCGGGGCATTTCCGATAGCTTCTCCATCGTCCCCATCGGCGCCGCGGCCCTCCCGGAAGCCGGCCCCGCTGCTCCCATTCACATGATTGCCCGGACCTTTGTGGCCGCTATCCAAATCGGCGCCCCCGTCATGGGCTCCGTGCTCATCGCCGACTTCGCCCTCGGGATGTTGGCGCGGGCCGTGCCCCAGGCCAACCTGCTCAGCATCGGTTTCCCCATGAAAATGCTCTTCGCATTCATCATCGTCATACTCTCCCTGCCGCTTCTGGTCGCAGCGGAGAAAGGTTTAATTCCTCTTATGGATCGGTTCCTCGGCCAGTATCTCGGCTATCTCGTGGGGACTCGCTGATGGCGGAACGCACCGAACAGCCGACCCCGCGTCGGAGACAAGAGTTTCGCCAAAAGGGGCAAGTCGCCCGAAGCGGCGAGGTCGCATCCGCCGCCAGCCTGCTCGCCGGCCTGATCGCCCTGCGTGCCTTCGGGCCGTGGATGTTCGAGGGCATTCGCGATCTTTCCATCAGAATCCTCTCGCATCCATTCCAAGGCGATCTTCCACCCAATCAAGCTGCACTCTCTCTCACCTCGGCCGCCCTAAGCGCAGGCAAAGTCCTCCTCCCAATCGCAGCGTTGAGTTGCATCGGCGCCGCGGTGGCCAATCTGGCGCAGACGGGCTTCATCTACAGCGTCAAACCGCTCGTGCCCGACTTCAGCCGCATCAATCCCATTCGGGGCGTGCAGCGTCTGTTCTCTCTGCGCGGTCTGAGCGAGCTTGTGAAGTCTCTGCTCAAGTTCGTGCTTCTCGCCACCGTGAGCTACCTATACCTCCGAAAACACTTCACGGACTTGATCGGGCTGTCGTCCGCCAGTGGTCTCGCCGCGGCGGGCGTTGTAGGGAACGTCATTTGGGGACTTCTCATTCGGCTCGCCATGGTGATGCTTCTCGTCGCGGCCGTAGACTTTCTCTTTCAGCGGCGCATCTTCGAACGAAGTATCAGGATGACCAAAGAAGAGGTCAAAGAAGATCACCGCAGGAGCGAAGGTGACCCTCAGGTCAAATCTCGAATCCGACGCCTTCAACAGCAGGCGGCAAGCCGTCGGATGATGCAGGATGTCAAAGAGGCGACTGTTGTCGTTACCAACCCGATCCACTTGGCGGTCGCGCTACGGTATGAACCGAGCGAGCACGCGGCTCCGGTACTCGTCGCCAAAGGACAGCTCAAAGTTGCCGAGCGCATCGTCGAAGATGCCCGGTTCCATCGAGTTCCCGTTGTCGAGAACATTCCGCTTGCGCGGGCGCTTTTCGAGAAAGTAGACATCGGGCAGATTATCCCCGCCGAGCTCTATCAAGCCGTGGCAGAGATCATCGCCTTTGTCTACCGCCTCACAAACCGGACCCGAGAAACGAATCGAGGGTAATCGCCAATGGCTCAAGGTTCGCAGATCAAACTGAAGCTTCCATCACCGGCACTCCTCATGCGTCACAGCGACCTGCTTATGTCGTTGGGTGCCGTCCTCGTCGTCGGGATGCTCGTCATCCCAATGCCCCACTGGGCCCTCGACATTCTTCTGGTCGCCAATATGGCATTCACCCTCGTCATATTGCTTGTGACTACATACTCGACGGACGCGCTTCAGTTCTCGGTCTTTCCATCCATGCTTCTGGTGGCCACGCTCTTCCGTCTCGCCCTCAACATCTCTGCAACCCGGCTCATTCTGCTTCACGCCGACGCGGGCGCGGTGATCGCATCCTTCGGCGGTTTCGTCGTCGGCGGAAACTATGTCGTAGGAATCGTCGTCTTCCTCATCCTAGTCGTTATCCAGTTCGTTGTCATCACAAATGGCGCCGGCCGGGTCGCCGAGGTTGCCGCCCGTTTCACATTAGATGCCATGCCGGGCAAACAGATGGCCATCGATGCCGATCTCAACGCCGGCCTTATCGATGAACACGAAGCGAAAGCCCGTCGAGAATCCATCACAAAGGAAGCTGACTTCTACGGGGCTATGGACGGGGCCAGCAAGTTTGTGCGAGGAGACGCCATCGCCGCCGTCGTCATGATCATCGTCAATATCCTGGGCGGCTTTGCTATTGGTATCCTCCAGCGCAATATGGATCTGCTCACCGCTCTCCAGACCTATACGCTCCTCACCGTCGGTGAGGGCCTGGTCACGCAGATTCCCGCGCTCCTCATGTCCACCGCGACGGGCATAGTCATAACCAGAGCGGCCTCCGATGCCCCGCTTGGTCACGATCTCGCGACCCAGTCGCTCTCCCATCCCAAAGTGCTGTTCACGGTTTCGGCCATGCTCGCCCTCTTGGCGCTCGCACCGGGTCTCCCCAAGATTCCGTTCTTTCTGATGGCGGCGCTCGTTGGCGTGCTCGCGCTCGTATTTCAGCAGCCAGCGCCGGCCCCAGTCGAGGATGTCCCAAGTGCTCCACCCGGTCCGCCAGCTCCGGAGCAAATGGCGGAGTTGCTCACGGTCGACCCAATCGAGCTGGAAATCGGCTATGGACTTATTCCGCTCGCCGATCCGTCGCAGGGCGGAACTCTCCTCGAGCGCATCACCGTCCTCCGGCGCCATGTTGCGCTTGAGATGGGGCTCATCGTGCCGGCCCTACGCGTTCGCGACAACATGGAAGTCCGACCTAACGGCTACAGGCTGAAGCTCAGTGGCGTTGCCGTCGCAGACGGAGAGATTATCCCTAGACAACTGCTGGCTATGAACCCCGGAAATGCCAGCGCTCCTCTTCGCGGCACGCAGACAAACGATCCGGCGTTCGGCCTGCCCGCTGTCTGGATTCCGGAAGGCCATAAAGCAGAAGCCGAGATGAGCGGCTATAGCGTCGTCGATGCTCCTACCGTGCTCATCACGCACCTCGGTGAAATCATTCGGCGACACGCTTCAGAAATCCTGAGTCGACAAGATGTGCAACTTCTGCTCGATAATGTCAGAAAGACCGCCCCGGCCGTTGTCGAGGAGGTCGTTCCCAAAGCGTTGTCGCTTTCGGAGGTTCACCGCGTTCTTCAAGGTCTCTTGCAAGAACGCGTTTCGATCCGGGATTTCGCTCGTATCCTCTCCACCCTTGCCGATCACGCTGGGACGACTCGCGACACCGACCAGCTCATCGAATATGTTCGTCGCGGACTCGCACGCCCGATCACGGCTGCTCATGTGAACACGCATGGGGCTATCGAAGTCTTCACCCTCGATCCGGCGGTCGAGGAGGTGCTGATCTCCTCCGTGCGCCAGACCACACAAGGTCCGATGCCGATTCCCGATCCAGACACCGCCCGCGCACTGCTAGAAAACATTGCCGCAGCGATTCAGGACATGACGAACACAGGCTGCGCTCCAATACTGCTCTGCAGCCCTCAGGCGAGGCGAGTCGTCCGCACGTTCACCGAACTCGCCTTGCCCGATCTCATCGTCCTCTCGCACGCCGAAATTGCACCTGGCACCCAGGTTCGATCGAGAAAAGTCGTAACCTTGTATGTCCACGATTCTGCAAAGGCAGCCGCCTAGGGAGAAGGAACATATGAAAGCGAACCATCCATTTGCCGTTCTTGCTCCGTTCTTCGCCCTGGCGGGCTTTGGAGCCGCTGCAATCCTGGGGCTCATCGCTGGTTCCGATCCGCTTTGGCTTACCCTACGGGCTATTCTCACTTTCCTGATTATTCACTGGGTCACGCGACTCTGCGCATCCCTGATCGCATCGGTGCCCAGTGGCGGAAATCACCAACCCGCAATCAGTGGTGACATGCAGGTCGGTGAGGAGCAGCAGTAGCCATGGCAACCCTACAACAGTGGAGCGCCTTCAGGGCGAATCCAACAGAAGAAGAAAGAGAGCGTCTGATCAGCGAGTACGCTCCATTTGCGCGCTATGTCGCCAGCCGCGTCGCCATTCGTGGTGCCACCCTCGGAGAAGAAGATTTGCTCGGTCAGGCTATCCTGGGTCTTCTGGAAGCCATTGACCGTTATGATCCTAAGGTTGGCGCCAAGTTCGAAACCTTTGCTTACTACCGCATCCGTGGCGCCGTCCTCGATCTCGTGCGAAAAATGGACGTTCTGCCGCAGTCTGCGAATGAGGACCGAGCCAAGCTCGAAAAGGCGTATGAGGCGCTCATATCCAAGCTCGGGAGACAGCCCTCGGACGAAGAAGTCGCAGCCGCCATGGGCATCACGATGGAAGAACTTGGAGAGGTGCTCCAGGATGTCCACGCCCAGACGGTCCTCTCCCTGGAACTGACCCGATCGGAGGATGATGACAGCACTCATACCATCGGCGATATGCTGTCGGATGGAAGCAGCTCCCCGGAGGAGTGCATCATCGATACAGAGGACCGGCAGCGACTTGCTCAGGCCATCGATCAATTGCCCGAAAGAGATCGGCTTGTGGTCAGTCTCTACTATCATGAAGGACTTACCATGAAGGAAATCAGTCTCGTGCTCAACGTAACTGAAGCACGAGTCTGCCAGCTCCATGCCAGAGCGATTACGCGCGTGCGAGCGCTCATCTCGGCGGAAGAGAGAATGCCATGCCTATAGCACCGGTTCCGCGAACGCCGGCGGTATCTCAGTCGCCGGAGGCCACAAGTCACGAAGACGTTCGAGAACAACGCGTCCGACGGGAGCGCAAGCGTCCACACGGGCGACGACGGCAGCGGCAGGCCGAGGAAGAGGGGACGCAGTCGAACCAGCGCCAGAACGGCCATATAGATGCTCGGGCATGAAGGGCACGGCCCTCTAAAACTCTCCCGCTGCATGGCCCTCTAAGCTGAAAACGTCTGATGCTGCTGGGTATCGACGTTCACCCTCACACTAATCCGAAACAGCTTGACTGAATACCACCTGATCGAGTCCATTCGCAAATAGTCTCTGTAGCCAGATCGTATTCGCATTCCCCCATTCTCTCAGTTTCGCAGGACATATGCTCCTGTGAGTGAAGACAGACTGAAGAGATCGCATATGGCGACAGATGAGACCCTAATCAGGACAGAGAACGTCACCAAGCATTTTCCTGCAGGGCGTGGCCGCGTACTGCGCGCCGTCGATGGCGTAACGTTGAGTATCCAACGCGGCGAGACTCTCGGCCTCGTCGGCGAGAGTGGCTGTGGGAAGTCTACTTTGGGTCGTCTCATCTGTCGTCTCGATACGCCAACGTCCGGGCGGATCTGGCTCGATGGGGCCGACCTGCTCGACATTTCTCCGGCCGAACTCCGTCGCATCAGGCCCCGTATGCAAATGGTGTTCCAGGATCCATTCGCCTCCCTCAACCCGCACAAGAGCGTCGAGCAAATCGTGGGTCTTCCCCTTCGCATCAAGGGCGCACGGGCGAAAAGCGAAATCCGCCATCGCGTCTACGAACTTCTCCAAGTCGTTGGTCTCGATCCATCCCAAGCGAATCGGTTCCCCCACCAGTTCAGCGGGGGTCAGCGTCAGCGAATCGGCATCGCTCGCGCTCTTGCCTGTGAACCGGAAATTATCATCGCTGACGAGCCAGTCGCTTCCCTCGATGTTTCGATCCAAGCTCAGATTCTCGCCGTTCTTCGGAGCCTTCAACAAGCATTCCACCTCACAATGGTCTTTATCTCACATGACGTAAGTGTCGTTTCCCATGTCTCCGAACGGATCGCCGTCATGTATCTCGGTCGCATTGTCGAGTTGGGTCCCGCGCAGATCGTGATAGACAAACCGGCACATCCGTACACACGGGCATTGATTGCGGCCGTTCCCCAGATTGGCCACTCGCAGCCATCCACGCTTCTTTCGGGCGACATCCCGAGCCCTACGGCTATTCCCTCAGGCTGTCGTTTCCGCACTCGGTGCTACCGCGATCAGATACCGGCGTGCCTGAACGACGAACCCGCTCTGATCGAAATTGCCCCTCGTCACATGGTGGCCTGCCACCTGGCTTCCAGCGGAGACGCAAACCAAATCGACGAGCCTACGCCGTAGTTCTCTCGGTGGATCATGAACTCGACGGAACTCGCGGCGGTTCGCCTGGAGGTCGCAGCGCGTAGCCGTGGAAGACGATGGAGAATGTCCCCGGTCGCTGTCCGGCAGGAGCGCCACAAGAATCGACGAGGTTGCCGCTGGCATGAAGCGCTTGTTGCATGGATTTCTTCATTTGCAGCAATCAGGACTCATCATCGTTATCCTGCTGCTTGGGGCATTGCTCACCGTGTTTGCCGGCTCCCACATCGACCGAGCAACGGGATACCGTGTCAACAACTTCTTGAACCCCTACACGCTGACCCAAACGGCCACCGATGCTTCATTCTTTGCGATCATGGCCATTGGGGTGACGATGGTCATCATCTCTGGCGGTATCGATCTCTCAGTAGGCTCCATCTACGCCCTTTCTGGGGTCGGCACGGCGATGCTGTTGAGAGCGTTTGGACCGCTTGAAGGAAATATCGCCGTGGTGGCGGGCATCCTCTTTTCGTTGGGCATCGGCCTGATTTGTGGTCTTCTGAACGGTCTGATGGTGGTGGGCTTACGCGTTCATCCTTTCATCATCACGCTTGGAACGATGTGGGTGTTTCGGGGGATTGCCTTCGTGACGAGCAAAGCGGAGAGTATTTTGGTCCCAAGCAGTCTGACGGCAGTCACAAAGAACTCGCTCGGGATTAGCTCGTCCGTGTATTTCGTTCCAACCATCATCATGATAGCAATTACGATCCTCGGCGAGCTGTACCTATCCCGAACGGTTATGGGAAGGAATATCTACGCCATTGGGGGGAACCGTGAGGCGGCGCGCTATTGCGGCCTGCGAATCGGACGTTCGTTGATGAGTGTCTACGCCTTATCGGGTCTGACGGCGGGGATCGCAGCATTCATCGGCAGCAGCTTCTACGGGTCCGCGTCATGCGCCGATGCGACCGGATACGAACTCTATGTGATTGCAGCCGCAGTCGTCGGAGGGGCGAGTCTCGCTGGCGGTCGGGGTAGCGCGTTGAGTGCCATGTTGGGAGCAACCCTTATCGTGCTCATACGGCAGTCGATTCGAACCTTGCACTTCGATCAGAACTACGAA
>Ga0180434_10003030_pt1 | contig 21666 bp, 20 predicted proteins | sample SS_ome_7_FD_132453 | JGI IMG/M metagenome (GOLD analysis project Ga0180434, IMG submission 132453) | Hypersaline lake sediment archaeal communities from the Salton Sea, California, USA - SS_1_D_2 metaG | ecosystem: Environmental > Aquatic > Non-marine Saline and Alkaline > Hypersaline >...
AGATCGCCATGATGTTGGGCTTGATGCCCTGCTTGACCGATCCGAAGATCGCCGTGGGCAGGGTTTCCATCCCCGCGCCCTTGACGAAATTGGTGATGATGAAGTCGTCGAGGCTGATGATGAAGGCCAGCAGGTAGCCCGAGATCACGCCCGGCAGCATCAAGGGCAGCAGCACCAGGAAGAACGCCTGCCCGCGGCCCGCGTAGAGGTCGCGCGCGGCCTGTTCGTAGCCCTCGTCGATGCCCTGAAGCCGCGCCGCGATCGGCAGGTAGGCGAAGGGGATGCAGAAGGTGATATGGGCGATCAGGATCGTCATGTAGCCGGTGGTGATGCCGACCATCGTGAAGAAGATCAGCGTCGCCACGGCGATCACGATTTCCGGCACCATCAGCGGCAGGTTGATCAGCGCGAAGGTCAGCGACCGGCCGCGAAAGCCCCCGGCGCGGTGCATCGCCACCGCCGCCGCCGTGGCGATCGCGGTCGCCACCGTCGCCGCGATCAGCGCGATGGTGAGCGAGTTCCACGCCGCGGCCTTGAACCGCGGCGCCTCGGGCCCGGTGAAGACATCGACATACCAGCGCAGGGAAAACCCGCCCCAGGTGGTGATCGAGGTCGAGCCGTTGAAGGAATAGGCCATCACCACGATCAAGGGCGCGTAGAGGATGAACAGGCACAGAACCGTCATCCAGCCGAAGCCCGGGTAATGGCGCACGCCCTTCCTCATCGCGCCGCCCCTGGCCCCGCGCCCTGCGCCGCCGAGCGCGCGTAGACCAGAAGCGCCGCCAGAACCAGCGTCATCAGGATCATCGAGGCGGCCGCCCCGAACGGCCAGTTGCCCAGCGAGCCCTTGAACTGCTCCTCGATCAGGCTGCCGATCATGAAGGTCTTGGCCCCGCCCAGAAGATCGGGCGCGAGGAAGGCGCCCAGCGAGGGCACGAAGACGAGGATGCAGCCCGCCACGATCCCCGGCCTGACCACCGGGATCACGATTTCGCGCAGCGTCACCCAGCGCGAGGCGTAAAGGTCCGCCGCGGCCTCGGACAGGGCGAAGTTGTAGCGCTCCACCGCCGCGTAGATCGGCAGCACCATGAACGGCAGGTAGCTGTAGAACAGCCCAAGCTGAACCGCGAGATTGGTGTTGATCAGCGTCACCGGCGCGTCAAGCACGCCCAGCGCCATCAGCCCCTCGTTCAGGGGGCCGTTGTCGCGGATCAGGAACTTCAGGCTGACGGTGCGGATGAGCAGGTTCACCCAGTAGGGAATGGTGATCAGGAACAGCCAGACGCCGCGCTGGCTGGCCGGCCGGGTGGCGATGAACCAGGCCGTCGGGAAGCCCACCAGAAGGCAGAACAGCGTGGCCAGCCCTGCCTGCCAGATCGACCGCCAGAAGATCGCGATATAGGTCCATTCGATCGTCGGCGGCTCGTCTCCGAACAGGCCGCGGTTGACGAAGAACTGGTCGTAGGCGGCCAGCGTGAACTCCCAGATCACGCCGCCGCGGAATTCCTTGGTGAGGAAGGAATAGACGGCCATCAGCGCCACCGGCAGCACCAGGAAGATGCCGATCGTCAGCCAGGTGGGCAGCAAAAGCGGCACCAGCATCGGCCGCCATCCGCCGCCGCCGCCACCGCCCGATGCCCCCGGCCCCGCCATCAGTCGGCCAAGAGGCGCGCCGCGCCCTCCTCGACCTTCAGCCCGATCCGCGCGCCGGGTTCGGGAACCGCGGTGCGGGCGGAGTTCTGCAGCCGGACGTGAAACTCCGCGCCGCCCTCCAGCCGCGCCATCAGTTGCAGATCGGTGCCGAGATAGACGACGCGATCGACCACCGCCTCCAGGTCCGCGCCCTCCGCCACCACCGACAGCCGTTCCGGCCGGATCGACAGCGCGTGCCGCCCGCCGGTGCTGGAGGCCGAGGGGCAGGTCAGCCGGTGGCCACCGGGCAGCACGACCTCGGCCATCCCGTCGGCCACCCGCGTCACATCGACCTCGATCAGGTTGGTCTCGCCGATGAAATCGGCGACGAACCGGTTCACGGGCGCCTCGTAGATCTCGCGCGCGGTGCCGATCTGCTGCACCTGCCCGGCCGACATCACCGCGATCCGGTCCGACATCGTCAGCGCCTCTTCCTGGTCGTGGGTGACGAAGATGAAGGTGATCCCGGTCTCTTCCTGCAACTGCTTGAGTTCCACCCGCATCGCCTGCCGCAGCTTCAGGTCGAGCGCCGAGAGCGGCTCGTCCAGCAGCAGTACGCGCGGCCCGGGGGCCAGCGCGCGGGCCAGCGCGACGCGCTGCTGCTGGCCGCCGGACAGTTGCGCGGGCATCCGGTCGGCGAAGGCCGACAGGTGCACCATCTCCAGCATCCGTTCCGCCCGCGCGCGGCGGCCGGCCGCATCCATCCCCTGCATCTTCAGCCCGAAGGCCACGTTGTCGCGCACGGTCATGTGCGGAAACAGCGCGTAATGCTGGAACACGGTGTTCACGGGGCGGTGGTTCGGATCGCGCCCGGCGATCGGGTCGCCGAACAGCCGGATCTCGCCCTGGGTGATCTCCTCGAACCCCGCGATCATCCGCAAGAGCGTGGTCTTGCCGCAACCCGACGGGCCCAGAAGCGTGAAGAACTCGTTGTCCGCGATGGTCAGCGACACGCCGTCAAGCGCGGTGAAGCTGCCGAAGCGCTTCGTCACGTTGCGGATGTCGACGGCGTCCTGCACGGCGGCCATACCCCCAGCCATTGCAAAAAAGGCTAACGCCGCGCCGGATCGGGGGTATATACCCCCAGGGAGGTATCCGATGACGCTGCGCGCCCTGCCCAACCTTGCCGAAACCCACCTGGCCCAGGCGATCCGCCGGATCGGCCGGCCGGGGATGGAGGCCGCGCTGTGGCAGGTGTTCCGCGCCGTCGCCGCGCCCGACAACCTGATCGTTCTGGCCTATCGCGACACCGGCCCGCCCGAGGCGCTGTATCGCCAGACCGACCATCCGCAGGTTTTCGCGGAACTGGAGCGGACCTACCTGTCCGGCGCCTATCGGCTTGATCCCTATTACGACCTGCACCTGAGCCGGGTGCCCGCCGGGGCCTACCGGCTGCGCGACGTGGCGCCCGACGCGTTCCACCGCTCGCGCTATTTCCTCGATTACTACGAACAGACCACGCTGGTCGACGAGGTGACATTCGTCGCCTACCCGGCGCCCGGCGTGTCGCTGAACCTGTGCCTGGGGCGCGACGCCTCGTCCGCCCGGCCGTTTTCGGGCCGCGAGGTCGAGGCCTGCCAGCGCCTCGCCCCGGTGATCGCCGCGCTGGCCGAGGCGCATTGGGCCGGGCTGGCCGCCGGTCCCGGCCCGGCCGACGACGTGGCCGCGATGCTGGCGCGGACGGCGCGGCGGACGCATGGCATCCACCTGTCGCCCCGGCAGGCCGAGGTGGCGCTCTTGATCCTGCGCGGCCATTCCACCACCTCGATCGCGCTTCGGCTGGCGGTGGCGCCGGGCACGGTGAAGGTGTTTCGCAAGCAGCTTTACGCGCGCTGCGGCATCTCCTCTCAGGCGGAGCTTTTCGCGCTGATGCTGCCCTTGCTGAAGGCCGGGGCCTGAACCGTCAGTCCGCGGGCCGGGCGCGCAGGCCGGGCATCGCCTCGGGCGTGATCGCGGCGCGGCAATGCTCGGTGAAGGCCCGGATCGTGAGCACCGCCCCCGCGCCCTCGGCGAGTGCAAGGCCCAGCTTCATCGGCCTGAGCGCGCCGGCGATCGGCACGAAGGCCAGCGGCCGGCCATCGGGCGCGGCATCGCCATGCGGGCGGATGTTGCCGATCGAATAGCCAAAGCCGTTCGCCACGAGGCTGCGCATCACGCCGATGTCCCGCGTGCGCTCGGCGATCCTCGGGCGCAGCCCGGCCGCGGCGAAGGCCGACAGGAAGTAATCGGCCGAAAGCGGCAGGTCCAAAAGCACCATCGGCAGATCGGCCAGATCGGCGGGGCCGACACTGGCGCGGCCGGCCAGCGGGTGATCCGCGGGCAGGATGGCATGGGCCGGCAGCGCGACCAGCGGCAGGAAATCCAGATCCGGCGGGATCGCCAGGTCGTAGGTCAGCGCCACGTCGATCCGGGCCGACCGCAGCGCCGCGATCAGGTCGGCCTGGTCGCCGATCCGCTGCCGCACCTCGACCTCGGGATGGGCCGCGACGAAGCCGCGGCGCAGGTGCGGCAGCACGATCTGCGCGAAGGTCAGCAGGCAGCCGACATGCAAGGGCCCGCGCACGCTGCCGCCGATCTGCGCGGCCAGCCCGCCCAGCCGCTCGGCCTCGGCCAGCACCCGGCGGGCCTGGTCGACGACCTGGCGGCCCGCCTGGGTCAGCGCCATGCCCTGCGCCGGGCGGCGCAGGAACAGCGCCAGGCCCAGCTCCGCCTCCAGCTGCCCGATCGCGACCGAGATCGACGGCGCCGACACCTTGACCCGTTCCGCCGCCGCGGCGACCGATCCGGTATCGGCCACGGCGATCAGGTAATCGAGCTGGCGCAGGCTGTAGCGGACCGGCATCGCCGGGCTATCCCTCGTCGCCCGGCACACCGTAGGAGGGCGCGGCGGTCGGATCCTCGGCGCGCTGGACATAGGCGGCCATCTGCGGCGCGTAGACGGCCCAGGCGGCGCCCAGCGCCGCGATCGGGCAATCCTCCGTCCAGTCGATCCGCAGGTCGACCACCGGCCAGGACAGCCTGTCGGCGATCACCATCCCCGCGGAATGGACCGGCCCGGCCTCGCCGCCCGCGTCCAGACCGGCGCGCAGCGCGGCCATCAGCCGGTCGCCCAGTTGCCCCGCGGCCGCCTCGAAGGCCGCGACCATGACCGCCGGGATGCCCGGATCGGCCAGCAGGTTGCCGCCCGCCGCACAGTCCCGCCCCCGCGCCTCGCCCCACAGGCCCAGCACCTGCCGGCCGGAATGGATCGCCGTCTCGCCGCGGGCATCCACCGCCAGAAGCTGGCGATAGTCGACATGCGCCCGCCCGGTGGTGACCTCGGCCACCGCCGCCGCCGCGCCCGCGCCGCGTTCCATCACGTCCAGCAGCGCCGGGCCCAGCGCCGGATCGGTGACATTCTGGCTGGCCGCGGCGCCGACGCCGGCGCGGACATGGGCGCAGCGCGCCGCCACCGCCGGCGAGGACGACGAAATCGCCATGCCGAACTGCCCGGTCCGGGCGCAGCGCGCGACAAGGCTGAAGGTCATGCGCCGGCCCCGTCGTCCTCGGGGATCACCGCGGTCGCGTCGATCTCCACCAGCCAGTCGGGCCGGGCGAGCGCCACCACCGTCAGCCCGGTGCAGACCGGGTGCACGCCGCGGATGTATTCGCCCATCGTGCGGTAGACCGCCTCGCGGTGGCGCACGTCGGTGAGGTAGACGACGAGTTTGACGAGGTGCTCCATCCGGCCGCCGGCCTCCTCGATCAGCTGGCGGATGTTCTGCATCACCTTGTGGGTCTGTTCGACCGGATCGTGCGAGGCGATGTTCTCCGCCGTATCCAGATCCTGCGGGCACTGGCCGCGCAGCCACAGCGTCGTGCCGCCCTGCGTGGCGACAAGCTGGCACAGGTCGTTGTCCAGCCGCTGTTCGGGATAGGTGTCGCGGGTGTTGAACTTGCGGTAGCGGATATGCGGATCGGCCATGATGCCTCTTTGCTTGCGGTGCGGGACGGGCCGGCCCCGGCCCGGATCACTGCGGGATGCGGCCGGCGATGTAGCGCGCGAAGTCGTAGTTCGGCCGTTCAAGATGCGACAGCGGCCCGGGTTCCGAAAGGTCGGCGCACAGCCCCCGGTAGACCGATTCGACGCAATGCTTGTCCTCGGCGTTCACATCGGCCAGCAGCGCGCGCAGGTCGGCCATGTGGCGGTCCGCCTCCGGGTCTTCGGCCCAGGGCCGGCTCATCCCGCCGCCGTAAAGTACGCGGACATGGCCGGGCCCGTCCGGGGTGAGGCTGAGATACCAGAAATAGCCCGGCGTCAGCGTGATCATCAGCGACGGATAGACCGAGATCAGCCAGGTGATCCGGCGCTGGTCGCCCTCCAGCCGGGTGTCCGACGGATGCGCCAGCGACAGCGGCACCTCGTCGTTCTTCATGATCCAGTGGTAGTTGAATCCCGCCCTGCCCTCCGGGCAGGTCATCTGCATCAGGTCGACCGATCCGCCGATCGTGCCCGCGTGGCAGACCGGCAGGTGGTAGCTTTCCATGAAGTTCTCGGCCAGCACCTTCCAGTTCGTCGCCCAGTGGAATTCCTCGCGGAACGCCTCGTGGTAGCTGCCCATGTCGAGATAGCCGACAAGCGCGTCCAGTTCGGCCAGCGCCTCGGCCACCGGCGGGGCCTCGGCGTTCAGCGTGACCATGATCCAGCCCTGCCAGACCTCCACCCGGACCTCGGGCAGCGCGATCCGGTCGCGGCAGAAATCCTCGTTCAGGGTCATCGCCGGCGCCCCGCGCAGGCTGCCGTCGAGGTTGTAGGTCCAGGCATGGTAGGGGCAGACGATGGCGCGGGCGTTGCCGCGCCCTTCCAGCAACAGCGACATCCGGTGCCGGCAGACGTTCGACAGGCCCCGCAGCCGGCCCTGCCCGTCGCGCAGGATGATCACCGGCTCGCCGGCGATCTCCATCGTCAGGTAGTCGCCCGTCTTAGGCAGCGCATCGGCCCGGCCGGCGCAGAGCCAGTCACGCGCGAAGATGTGGTCAAGCTCCTGCGCGAGGAATTCCTCCGAGGTGTAGACCGATTTCGGCATCGTCCGCGCCCGGCCGAAGGGCAGCGCCACGGTGGCCCGCAACTCGTCGATCGGCCGAAGCCCGGTGTCATGGCGTGTCATGTCCGTCCCCGTTTCGCGTCGCGGCAGGATGCCCCGGCCGCGGATTGCGACAAAGTAAGAGATTCCGCGGATCAGCATAGCAAAAAACTAATCCTGCCCCGGGTTGGCCCGGCGCAAGATTAGCCCATGCCTAATCGAATCGAAGCAAAAACATAGTTTCATCGCATCCCTGGCCACCCTAGGCTGCGCGGATCGCAGCCAGCGGAGGGATCGGGATGGGACGCGAGACAACGGAGGTGCTTGTCGTCGGCGGTGGCCAGGCGGGAATCGCGATGAGCGAGCATCTGGGCGCGCTGGGCATCGATCACCTCGTGCTGGAACGCGACCGGATCGCCGAGCGCTGGCGCTCGCAGCGCTGGGATGCGCTGGTCGCCAACGGCCCGGCCTGGCACGACAGGTTCCCGAACATGGGTTTCGAACGTTCCGGCCCCGACGAGTTTCCCGGCAAGGACGAGGTGGCCGATTACCTCGCGGCCTATGCCGAACGGATCGGCGCGCCGGTGCGCTGCGGGGTCGAGGTGACGGCGCTGCGCCGCAACGCGGGCCGGCCCGGATTTGCCGCCGAAACGACGGCCGGCCCGGTCGAGGCGCGCTTCGTCGTCGCCGCGACAGGGCCGTTCCAGAAACCGGTGATCCCGCCGCTGGTGCCGGCACAGGCGGGTGTGACCCAGTTGCATTCCGCCGAGTATCGCAATCCCGCGCAGCTTCCCGAGGGCGCGGTGCTGGTCGTCGGCGCGGGATCGTCGGGATCGCAGATCGCCGAGGAACTGATGCGCGCTGGCCGGCGGGTCTACCTTGCCGTCGGCCCGCACGAACGCCCGCCGCGCAGCTATCGCGGGCGCGATTTCACCTGGTGGCTGGGGGTGCTGGGCAAGTGGGATATGACCACGCCGCCCGCCGGCGCCGAGCATGTCACCATCGCGGTCAGCGGCGCGCATGGCGGCCACACCGTCGAGTTTCGCGACCTCGCGGCGCGCGGCATGGTGCTGACGGGCCGCGCCACGGACTATGCCGACGGGGTGATGCGCTTCGCCCCCGACCTGGCCGAGACCATCGCGGCGGGCGATGCCAGCCTGATCGCGCTGCTCGACGAGGCCGATGCCCATGTCACCCGCAACGGGCTCGACCTGCCCGAGGAACCCGAGGCCCGCGCGCTGGGCCCGATGCCCGCCTGCGCCACCGACCCGCTGACGGAACTCGACCTGGCCGAAGCCGGGGTGGGCGCGATCGTCTGGGCGACCGGTTTCGCGCAGGATTTCGGCTGGCTTCAGGTCGATGCCTTCGACGACCGTGGCCGGCCGAAGCATCAGCGCGGCGTCTCGGCGGAACCCGGCGTCTATTTCCTTGGCCTGCCGTGGCTGTCGCGGCGCGGATCGTCGTTCATCTGGGGCGTGTGGCACGACGCGAAATACCTCGCCGACCAGATCGCGATCCAGCGCGGCTACGCCGCCTATCGCGGCGCGGCGGAATAGCGCCGGACCCGCCCCGCGCGAAGTGCCCTTTTCCCCCGCCGAATGGCGGGCTACGGTCGGATATGGCGGCTCGGGCCGGGACTCACGGGACTCAAGGGAGAGGCGAGGGCATGCAATACGAACGACCCCAATCCACCGCCGAGGCGGCGCGGCTGCTGCACGGCGCGACCGGGCCCGCGCGCATCCTCGCGGGCGGCACCGACCTGATCGTGCAGATGAACGCGGGCATGGCCGAACCGGCGCTCGTCGTCGATATCAAGCGGATCGCCGGGCTGCGCGACATCGTGGCCGAGGACGGCGGCTTTCGCATCGGCGCGGCCGTGGCCTGCGCCGAGATGGGCGAGCATGCGGGCCTTGTCGCGGCCTGGCCGGGGATCGTGGAGGGCGCGAACCTGATCGGTTCCACCCAGGTGCAGGGCCGCGCGACGATGGCGGGCAACCTGTGCAACGGCTCGCCCGCCGCAGATGCCGTGCCCGGCCTTGTCGCCGCGGGCGCCACGGCGCGGATCGTCGGGCCCGAGGGCGAGCGCGACTGCCCGGTGGCCGCGATTCCCGCCGGGCCGGGCAAGACCACGCTGAAGCCCGGCGAATTCGTCGCCTCGTTCTTCCTGCCGGCGCGGCCGGCGCGGGCCTCGGACGCCTACCTGCGCTTCATTCCGCGCACCGAGATGGATATCGCCGTGGCCTCGGCCGCGGTGAACCTTGTGCTGGCCGGGGACGGCAGCGTGGCCGAGGCGCGCGTCGCGCTGGGCGCGGTGGCGCCCACCGTGCGGCTGGTCGACCCCGCCGGCGCGGCGCTGGTCGGCACCCGGCTGGAGGAGGACGCGCTGGAGGCGCTGGCCGGGGCCTGCCGCGAAGCCTGCGCGCCGATCGACGACAAGCGCGGCACGATCGAGTTCCGCACCAGGGTGGCGGGCGTGCTGGCGCGCCGCGCCGCCCTGATCGCCTACACCCGCGCCGGAGGTCGGACATGAAGACAATTCCCGTTTCAACCAAGGTCAACGGCGACACCGTCGAATTCCTCTGCGCGCCGGAGGAAACGCTTCTGGACGCGCTGCGCAACCGGCTGGGCCTGACCGGAGCCAAGGAAGGCTGCGGCAGCGGCGATTGCGGCGCCTGTTCGGTGCTGGTCGACGGCCGGCTGGTCTGCGCCTGCCTCGTGCTGGCCGCCGAGGCCGAGGGCGCCGAGATCGACACGGTCGAGGGCATGGCCGCGGGCGAGCGGCTGCATCCGCTGCAACGCCATTTCATCGACTCCGCGGCGCTGCAATGCGGGGTCTGCACGCCGGGCATCCTCGTCGCCGCCAAGGCGCTTCTGGATCACAACCCGGACCCGAGCGACGAAGAGGTCCGCTACTGGCTGGCGGGCAACCTGTGCCGCTGCACCGGATACGACAAGATCGTGCGCGCCGTGCAATCCGCAGCGGCCGAGATGAGGGGGGCCTGACATGACCCGGCAGGACAAGATCATCCGCGAATTCAAGCAGGTCGGCACCCGCCCGCCGCGGCCCGACGGGATCGACAAGGTCACCGGCCGGGCGATGTACGGCGCCGACGTGACCGCGCCGGGGATGCTGTGGGGCAAGGTGCTGCGCAGCCCGCATGCCCATGCCCGGATCCTGTCGATCGACACCGCCGCCGCCGAGGCGCTGGAGGGCGTGAAAGCTGTCGTCACCGGCGCCGATTTCACCCTGCCCGAGGACGAGTTCTCGCGCGACGTGGCGGTGAACTGCATGGCGCAGGACGCCGCGCTTTACGACGGCCATGCCGTCGCGGCCGTCGCCGCGGTCAGCGAGGCGGTGGCGAAGGCCGCGCTGAAGCTGATCAGGGTCGAATACGAGGTGCTGCCGCATGTCATCGACGTCGATGCCGCGATGGCCCCCGGCGCGCCGGTGGTGCAGCCCGGCCGGGCCTATGAAAACGTGCCCGAGGGCCTGTCGGAGAACGTGACCAGCCATTGCGAATTCGGCCACGGCGACCTTGCGGCGGGCTTCGACAAGGCCGACGTGATCGTGGAGCGCAGCTTCCGCACGGCGGCCACTCACCAGGGCTATATCGAGCCGCATGCCTGCCTCGCCGCGATGGGCGGCGACGGCCGGGCCGACCTGTGGTGCTGCACCCAGGGCCAGTTCCATGTCCGCGAGGTCTGCGCGGCGATCATGGGCATGGAGTCGAGCCAGCTGCGCGTCACCGCCTCCGAGATCGGCGGCGGCTTCGGCGGCAAGACCACCGTCTTCGTCGAGCCGGTGGCGCTGGCGCTCAGCCGCAAGGCCGGGCGGCCGGTGAAGATCGTGATGAAGCGCGACGAGGTGTTCCGCGCCACCGGGCCGACGGTGCATTCCTCGATCGACGTCAGGATCGGGATGACGAAGGACGGCCGGATCACCGCCGCCGAGGCGCATCTGCGCTATTCCGGCGGCGCGTTTCCCTGCGGCACGGTCGACATGGGCGCGCAGGCGGCCTTCGCGGCCTACGACCTCGACGCGGTGCGGACCTTCGGCTGGAACGCGATGACGAACCGCCCGAAAGAGGCCGCCTACCGCGCCCCGGGCGCGCCGCAGGCGATCTATGCCGTCGAAAGCGTGGTCGACGAGTTGTGCCAGAAACTCGGCCTCGACCCGCTGGAGGTGCGGATCCTGAACGCCGCGCGCAAGGGCACGAAATCGGCCTACGGGCCGACCTTCGACGAGATCGGGCTTCTGGCGACGCTGGAGGCCGCGAAGGCGCATCCGCATTACACCGCGCCGCTCGGCCCGAACCAGGGCCGCGGGCTGTCGTGCGGGTTCTGGTTCAACTTCGGCGGCAATACCTGCGTGACGATGAACCTGGCCTTCGACGGCACCGTGACGATCACCGAGGGCAACCCCGATATCGGCGGCTCGCGCGCCTCGATCAGCCTGATGGCGGCGGAGGAACTGGGCATCCCCTACGACAAGGTGCGCACCATCGTCGCCGATACCGCCTCGATCGGGCACAACGACATCACCGACGGCAGCCGCGTGACCTTCGCGGTCGGCCTCGCCACGATCGAGGCGGCGCGCGACGCGATCGCCAGGATGTGCGCGCGGGTGGCGAAGATCTGGGGGATCGAGCCGGACGCGGTGGAATGGAAGGACGGCGCGGTGCATCCCGCCGGCCCCAATGCCGGGAAATTCCCGCCGATGTCGCTGGCCGAGATCGCCGAGACCTCGCCCAATACCGGCGGGCCGATCGCCGGGCATCACGAGGTCAATGCCGATGGCGCGGGCGTCAGCTTCGGCGTCCACCTCGTCGATGTCGAGGTCGACCCGGAAACCGGGGCCACCAAGGTTCTGCGCTACACGGTGTTCCAGGACGCCGGCAAGGCCGTGCATCCCGACTATGTCGAGGGCCAGATGCAGGGCGGCGCGGTGCAGGGCATCGGCTGGGCGCTGAACGAGGAATACATCTATGGCGAGGACGGGCGGCTTCAGAACCCCGGCTTCCTGGACTACCGCGTGCCCGTCGCCTCGGACCTGCCGGATATCGAGACCGTGATCCTCGAGATCCCGAACCCCGGCCATCCCTACGGCGTGCGCGGCGTGGGCGAAACGCCGATCGTGCCGCCGCTGGCCGCGATTGCCAACGCGGTGTCGCGGGCGGCCGGCGTGCGGCTGACGGAACTGCCGATGTCGCCGCCGCGAATCCTCAAGGCGCTGTCGGCGCAGGGCTGATGGTCAAGGTTCTGCTCTGGGGGTCGCTGCGCTCGGCCACCGGCGGGCAGGCGGAGGTCGAGGTCGAGGCATCGACCTTCAAGGAACTGCTCGACCGGCTGAGCGAGGACTATCCGGGCCTCAAGCCGCAGATCGAACGCGGCGTCTCGCTCGCGCTCGACGGGGTGATCTACCGCGAGGCGTGGTTCACCCCGATCGGGCCGGACAACGAGGTCGTGCTGATGCCCTACATGACCGGGGGCTAGGCGCGGCCGCCGCCGCAGGAGGCAATCCGGCGATGAAACGCCTCGTCCTCGTCACCCTCGGGCTTCTCGCCACGCTTCTGGCCGCGGCGGTGATCTGGCGCGAGGCGGCGGTGGAGCGGCTGGCGAGTGCGGCGATCACGGCGCAGGGGCTGGGGCCCGCGCGGCTGGAGGTGACCCGGCTCACCGCCCGGTCGCTGGTGATCGAGGATGCGGTGCTGGCCGATGGCGCGGTCGACCTGCCGCGGGTCGAGATCGGTTACACGCCCGCCGGCCTTTTCGCGGGGCGGATCGACGAGGTCGTGCTGCGCGGCCCGCGGCTGGACGCGGGCCGGCTGGGCGGCCTGCCGCTGCCCGCCCCTGGCGGCGGCGAGGGCGGCGCCGCGCTGGGCCGGCTGGTGATCGAGGCCGGGCGGATCGATCCGGGCACGGTGCCCGCCGCGACGGTAGCGATTGATGCCGTGATCGATTTCGCGGCGGAAACCGCCGAGGCCGATGTCGATATCGAAAGCGGCGGATCGCGCGCCAGCCTTGCGCTGCACAGCCGCGGCCTTGCCGCCGACGCCGCCGTCGCGGTGACCGGCAAGGGCGACCTGCGGCTTGCGGACCTGCCGGGCCTGTCCGCCCTGCCCGGCACGGGGCCGGACGGCCGGATCGGCTTCGACCTTGCCGGGGAGGGCCGGTTTCCAGACCCCGGTGCGATACCGGCCTGGCTGCCCGCCGGGCTCGATATCTCCGGCACCGTCGCTCTCGCGGGTCTGAACCTGCCACAGGGGCCGCAAGAGGTTTCCGCCGCCGTCGGGTGGCGCCTGACGGGCGACGGGGCCGGGCTTGCGCTGGCACTGACGGAGCCGGCGACGGTAACGGGCCGGATGCCCGCCGCGGCGCTGGCGCCGCTGGTGACGGCAGGCGGCGAGACGGTGGACCTGTCGCTCGCCGTCGCCGGGGACGGCCCGATCCTTGCATGGCGGCCCGACGGCGCGGGCGGGCGCGCGGACCTGTCGGGCCGGGTCGGGCTGGCGCTCGACGGCGCGGCGGCCGCGACGGCGGACATCGACGTCGCGTTGCGCCATGGCGAAGCCTTCGGGATGACCGGCCTCGCGGCCTTCGGCCTTGCCGTGACGGCGGAGCCATTCGCGATCGCCGCGCAAGACATCGGCGCACAGGTCGCGGCGCTGTCGGGCCGGTTCGGCGGCAGCCTGTCGCCCGATGGCGCGCTGGCGCTGGCCGGGCCTGTCGATCTGCAGGCCGAAGACATCGCCGGGCCCGGCTTCGCCGCCGATACCCTCGCCCTCGCCCCGGTCTTGGACATCGCCGCTGGCCCGGCCGGCTGGTCGCTGCGGCTGGAGGAACCGGCCCCGGCCCGGATCGGGGCCGCGCGCCTGCCCGGCGTCCTGGACCTTGACGGGCCGGTGGCGCTGGCGCTCGACCGGCTGGAGGTCGGCGACGCGGGCGCGGGGCTGCGGGTCGCGGCCGAGGCCGGGGTGGCAAAGGTGGCGGGCCAGCTGACCGGCCCCGATCCGCCGCGCGCCTTCCGCGAGGCCGGCGGGCGGGTCACGCTCGATCTCGCCGGGACGGACCCGGTGCGGGGCAGCCTCGCCCTCTCGGGCGGCCGCCTGCTGTGGCCGGCGGAGCGGCTGCGGATCGACGCGGCCGACCTCGTGCTGCCGCTGGGCACCGGACCGGACGCCGGGCCGGTTTCCCTGTCGGTCAGCCTCGCCGATGCCGACCGGCCCGCGCGGCATGCGCCGCTTCGGTTGGCGGCAGAGGGAACGCGCACCGGCGACGCCCTTGCGCTGGCGGGCAGCCTGTCGGCGATCGGGCCGGGCGTGTCCGTGCCGATCGCGGCGCAGGCCCGACTTGACGACATCTCGCTGGATCTCGACATCGGCCCGGCGACCATCGCCTTCGCCCCCGATGGCCGGCAGCCGGGCGACCTTGCCGCGATCCTCGGCGGGCTGGAGGATGTCGCCGGCGCGGTGAACCTGGCGGCGACCGCCCGGCTGGGCGGGGATGCCCCGCCACGGATCGCCGCCAGCCTCGGGTTTCAGGACGTTTCGGCCGCGCAGGGCGATCTGGCGGTGACCGGCCTGTCGGGCAGCCTGCGGATGGCGGACCTGCTGGCCCCGGCCAGCGACGGGCGCCAGCGGCTGACGGCGCGGGCGGCGATCGCCGGGGTTCCGGTGGCCGCGCCGGAGGCGGAGTTCAGCATCGCCACGCGCGCCGGCGCGCCGGTCGTCACGCTGCATCGCGGCTCCGGCCGGGTTGCCGGCGGCACCGTGACGCTGGACGAAACGCCGTGGGATTTCGGCGCGGAGACGAACGAGTTGCGCGTCCGTGTCCGGCAGGTCGAGATCGGGCAGTTGCTGCGCGACTGGCAGGTCGAGGGCGTATCGGGCACCGGGCGACTGTCCGGCGCGATCCCGGTCCGGCTGGCCGCGAACGGGCTGTCGATCCGGCGCGCGCGGCTGGCATCCGACGGCCCCGGCGCGATCCGGGTGGATTGGGGCGAGGCGCGCGAGCGGCTGATGCGCTCGGGCGAACAGGTCGCGCTGGCGGCGACGGCGCTGGAGGATTTCCGCTACGAGGCGATGGCGATCGATATCGACAAGCCCGCCGGCGGCGAACTGAGCTTCGCGATCGGGCTCGACGGCGCGAATCCCGCCGTGCTGAACGGCTACCCGATGCGCTTCAACGTCACCCTTCAGGGCCGGCTGGAGCCGATCCTCGCCGCGGTGCGCGAGGGCCGCCGGCTGGGCGGCGAGATGTTCTGGGGCGGGCTGGGCGGCACGCCGCCGCGATGACATCTCGACGCCGGCCCACGCTGTGATAGTCTGGCCGCGTTCGGGTGCGGTTCCACCGGGTTGGGAAGGACGACGATGCAGACGATGAGACCGGCCTCCCTGCTCGCCGCGCTGGCGGTTCTGGCGGCCTGCCAGCCGACCGTCCGGGTCGAGGCGCCGCAGGAACCGATCACGATCAACCTCAACGTCCGGATCGACGCCGAGGTGAAGGTCAAGCTGGAAGAACAGGCCGAGAAGGATATTGCCAATGCGCCAGATATCTTCTGATCGCCGGGCGTTCCTGGCCTTGGCCGGCCGCCTCGGCCTCGCCGCGGCGCTGGGGCTGGCCGGGATGCTCTCGTCACCGTCGCCGGCGCGGGCCAGCACGCTCGACAGCTACCGCGCCGACGGAACGATCGCCGAACGCTTCGACGGTTACGTGGAACTGCGCGGTTCCGGCGCCCCCGCGGCGGCGCGGGCGCTGGTGGCCGATGTCAACGCCCAGCGGCGCGACCTTTACGAAAAGCGCGGGGCCGAGATGAACGTTCCGGCCAGCGAGGTCGGCAAGATCTTCGCCCCGAAGATCTTCGACTCCGCGCCCTCGGGCACCTATTTCCTGCAACCCGGCGGCGGCTACGTGCGGAAATAGCCGCCGCCGGCCGCCGGCTCGCGGCGGTTGATGTTGATCCCGGTCAATGCCCGCCGTGCGTGTTCGGGGCAGGCTGGCTCTCGTTCAGTCCAGAATGGCATTGGAGCGAGACATGAGCCCTTCCCCCGCAGACACCGCCGACAAGACCACGGTCATCGACCTGCCCGAGGCGGTCGGCGTGTTCGACAGCCACGAGGCCCTGCAGGCCGCCTATTACGACCTGCATATCGCCGGTTTTTCCCGCTACGACATGAGCCTTCTGGGCGACGAGGCGGTGCTGCGCGAGAAGCTGGGCAAGAGCTACTGGCGCGCCGAAGACCTCGAGGACGATCCCCGCGCGCCGCGCGCCGCCTTCGTGTCCGAAGAGGCGATCGGCGAGTTGGAGGGGGGCATCATCGGCGGTTTCCTGTTCCTCGGATCCTACATCGCGATGGCGGCGATGCTGACGCCGGCCAGCACGCTGGCGGCCTCGATCGCCGCGGTGGCGATCGGCGGCACGCCGGCCGCGGCCATCGGCGCGATCCTGGCGCGGCGGGTGGGCAAGCATCACAAGGATTACTACGCCGACCAGATCCGGCACGGCGGCATCCTGCTGTGGGTCCGGGTCGCCGACAAGGACCGCGAGGAACTGGCCGTCAAGATCATGAAGGGTCATTCGGGGCGCGACGTGCATGTGCATGACTGGAGCGAATGACAGGCCGCGGCCGACGGCGACGGAGGGCGGCGGATGAGCGGGCTGACACGCACCGGCGTCGAGGCGATCCTCGGGGCCGTGGACGAACGGACCCTGGCCGACATCCGCGCCACCGGCGCCAGTCTGGAAGACCTGCGCGAGGCGCGGGCGATCGTGGCGGGCCGCAGCGACATCACCGGCCAGGGCGAACGGGCGATCTCGGGCCCGCTGGCCGAACTGCTGGTGATCCTCGGCGACCGGGGGGCATGACCGTTCGGCCCGGCCGGCGCCGGGCCGGCGCTTGATTTCGATCAATACCATCCCTTCGGCATGCTTTAGCCTGATGGATGTTGTTCCAGGTGCCCGGACTCGCCCAGGGATTGCGGAGGCGGGCGGCGCCGGGTTTTCGGGCCGGTCCCGCGGGACCGGCCGCACAGCGGGAGGAAAGACCGTGACCAAGCATGCAAGGAAGATTATCGGACCGGCGGTTGCCACCGCCCTGGCCTTCGGCGCCGCCGCCCCGGCGCAGGCCTTCACCGCCTGCCAGGTGACCGATACCGGCGGGATCGACGACAACAGCTTCAACCAGACGGCGTGGAAGGGTGTGCAGGACGCGCAGGACGCGCTGGGGATCGAGGGCCGGTTCCTCGAATCGCAGGCCGAGACGGATTACGAGGCCAACATAAACTCGCTGCTGGGCGGCCAGTGCGACGTGATCATCACCGTGGGCTTCCTGCTGGGCGACGCGACCAGGGTCGCGGCCGAGGCGAACCCCGACCAGAAGTTCTCGATCGTCGATTTCGCCTACGACCCGCCGATCCCGAACGTGATGGGCCAGGTCTACGCGACCGACCAGGCGGCGTTCCTTGCCGGCTACCTCGCGGCCGGGATGAGCGAGACCGGCATCCTCGGCACCTTCGGCGGCATCAACATCCCGCCGGTGACGATCTTCATGGACGGCTTCGTCGCCGGGGCGAACCACTACAATGCGCAGAAGGGCGCCGACGTGCAGGTGCTGGGCTGGAACCCGGACACCCGCGAGGGCCTGTTCACCAACAACTTCGACTCGCTCGACGACGGCCGCGCCTTTGCGCAGAACCTTTACGACGAGGGCGCCGACATCGTGCTGCCGGTGGCCGGGCCGGTCGGGCTCGGGTCCGCCGCGCTGGCGGACGAACTGGGCGTCAACAGCCTCAAGATCATCGGGGTGGACGCCGATCTGTACCTGACCGACCCGGAAAAGGGCCATGTCTACCTGACCTCGATCATGAAGAACATGGATGCCACGGTCCTGGGGGTGATCGAGGCGGCGATGGCGGGCACGTTCGAGGGCGGCGTGATCGTCGGCACGCTGGAAAACGATGGCGTCGGCCTGGCCCCCTATCACGACATGGACGCGCGCGTGCCCGACGATCTCAAGGCCGAGGTCGAGGCGATCCGGCAGGGCATCATCGACGGCACGATCAAGGTCGGCATGTGACGCCGGCGGCGGGCGCGGCGTCCGCGCCGCGCCCCGAACCGCTTCGGGGGGGCCGGAGGATGGATGTCGAACTGCGCGGGATCACCAAGCGCTTCGGGCCGGTTACCGCCAATGCGGATGTCGACCTGACGATCCGGGGCGGCGAGGTGCTGGGCCTTCTGGGCGAGAACGGCGCGGGCAAGTCGACGCTGATGAACGTGCTGTGCGGCCTTTACCGGCCCGATGCGGGCCATATCCTGATCGACGGGCGCGAGATGTCCTTCGCCGGGCCCGGCGACTCGATCGCCGCCGGGATCGGCATGGTGCACCAGCATTTCATGCTCGTCCCGGTCTTCACCGTGGCGGAAAACGTCGTGCTGGGCGTCGAGCCGACGGGCCGGCTGGACCATCTCGACCTGGCCACCGCCCGCGCGCAGGTGCGCGAGATCAACGACCGCTACGGGCTTCAGGTGGACCCCGACGCGGTGATCGAGGATCTGCCGGTCGGACTGCAGCAGCGTGTCGAGATCCTCAAGGTGCTGTTCCGCTCCGCAGACCTGCTGATCCTCGACGAACCCACCGCCGTGCTGACCCCGCAGGAGGTCGAGGATTTCTTCGCGATCGTGAAAGCGCTGCGCGACGCGGGCAAGGCGATCGTCTTCATCACCCACAAGCTGCACGAGATCCTCGCCATCGCCGACCGGATCAGCGTGCTGCGCGGCGGCCGGATCGTCGGCCAGGGCGACCCGGCGGTGGTGACCGAGGCGGACCTGGCCGAGATGATGGTGGGCCGGCCGGTCAGCTTCACCGTCGACAAGGCGCCCGCGACGCCGGGCGCGGCGATCCTCGAGGTCGCCGATCTGGTGGTGCTGCGCGAGAATGACGAGATCGCCGTCGACCACCTGTCGCTTTCCGTCCGGTCGGGCGAGATCGTCGGCATCGCCGGGGTGCAGGGCAACGGCCAGACGGCGCTGGTGCAGGCGATCACCGGGCTGGCGCGGCCCGCGCATGGCGCGGTGCGGTTCGAGGGCCGCGACATCACCCATGCCTCGGTGCGCGCCCGGCACGCGATGGGCATGGCCCATATCCCCGAGGACCGGCACCGCAGCGGCATGATCGCGAACTTCACCATCGCCGAGAACATGGTGCTGAACAGCTATTACGATCCGGCCTATGCCAGCGGCCTGCAGGTCGACTGGGACCGGGTGAACCTTGCCGCGGCGCGGTTCTGCGTGGATTTCGACGTGCGCACCCCCAGCGTCTTCCTGCCCGCCGGCGCATTGTCGGGCGGCAACCAGCAAAAGATGGTGGTGGCGCGGGAACTGGAACGCGAAACCAAGCTGGTGATCGCCGCGCAGCCCACCCGCGGTCTGGACATCGGGTCGATCGAATACATCCACGACCGGCTGGTGGGCGCGCGCGACGAGGGCGACGGGGTGCTGATCGTCTCGTCGGAACTGGACGAGATCATGGGGCTCGCCGACCGTATCCTCGTGATGTTCAAGGGCCGGATCGTGGCCGAGGTCGACAACCGCGAGGGCCGGGCGGATCGCAACGCCATCGGCCTCGCCATGGCGGGGGCGGCGGCATGAGCGAACGGATCCGGGTCAACGAGGAGATGCGCGCGCTTCTGGCGCGCACCACGCGCGGCCGGGCGGGGTTCGAGGATCTGGTCGTCGTGCCGGTCTTCGCGGTGATCGTGGCGCTGATCCTCGGCGCGCTGACGATGCTGGCCACCAACGTCGATCTGGCGACGATCGGCAAGTCCTACGTCGCGCTGCTCCACGGCTCCGTCGGGTCGCTCAACGCGCTGTCGGAGACGCTGACGGCGGCGGCGCCGCTGGTGCTGGCCGGGCTGGGGCTGGCGCTGGGGTTCCGCACCGGGCTGTTCAACATCGGCGCGGAGGGCCAGTTGCTGATGGGCGGCATGGCCGCGGTGATGGTCGGCTTCAGCCTGCCGGAGCTGCCGGCGGTGATCCTGCTGCCGCTGTGCCTGCTGGCCGGGGCGGCGATGGGCGCCTTCTACGCCGCGATCGCGGGCTACCTGCGGGCGGCGACCGGGGCGCATGAGGTGATCTCCACCATCATGCTCAACCTCACGTCCTACCGGATCCTCGACTACATGCTGCGCCAGCCCTGGGTGCAGAAGGAGGGGCGGGCGGACCCGATCTCCAAATCCGTGCCCGAGGCGGCGGAACTGCCGCGGCTTCTGGAATGGCTCGATCCGAACCTGCGGGTGCATGCCGGCCTGTTCCTGATGCTGATCGCCACCGCCTTCGTCTACTGGCTTTTGTTTCGCACCAAGGTCGGGTTCGAGTTCCGCGCCAGCGGCGAGAACCCGGATGCCGCGCGCTATGCCGGGATGCGCTCGAAGCTGATCATCGTGCTGGCGATGGCGACGGCCGGCGCCTTCGCCGGGCTGGCCGGCGCCAACCAGGTGCTGGGCGTGCTGGGCCGGGCCACGCCGGGCTTTTCCGCCGGGATCGGCTTCGACGCGATCGCGGTGGCGCTTCTGGGCCGGTCGCACCCGGTCGGGGTGCTGTTCGCCGGCCTGCTGTTCGGCGCACTGGAGGCCGGCGGCCGGCAGATGCAGGTCGACGCCGGCGTGAGCATCGACCTGATCGGCATCATCCAGGCGCTGATCATCGTCTTCATCGCCGCGCCGCTGCTGGTCAGGGCGATCTTTCCCTGGGGCTTCCGCCGGTCCCGCGACAAGGCCGGAGGCCAGCCATGACAGCCCGCGCCGCACCCGCCCCGGCGGACCGGATCGACACCGGCAAGCAGCGCCAGGCCCGGATCGTCGGGTTCCTGCTGATCGGGCTGGCGATCTTCACCGCCTTCGTCTTCGGCCTCGACGCCGCGGGCGACGCGACGTTCCGGCTGTCGCGGCCGCGCGATCCCTTCGCGCTGCCCGATCTGGTCGTGCCGGCGGCGCCGTTCCTGCACATCGCGGCGGCGCTGCTGGCGTTTCTTGGCGCGCGGCAGTTCCTGCGCGGCGGCATCCGCTGGACGGCGCTGTCGCTGGGGATCGGGCTGGCGATCCTGGTCGCGGCCTTCCTCGTCTGGGCGACGGCGGGCAAGGCGTTTTCGCTGACCGGGATGTTGCAGGCCACGGTGGTGCGCGCGGTGCCGATCGCGCTGGGGGCGCTGGCCGGGGTGCTGTGCGAACGCGTCGCGGTGGTCAACATCGCGATCGAGGGGATGCTGCTGGCCGGGGCCTTCACCGGCGCGCTGGCCGGATCGGTGATCGGCGGCTGGGGCGGGCTGGTTTCGGCGGTGGCGATCGGCGGGCTGTTCGGCTTCATCCTCGCCGCGCTGGTCGTCACCTACCGGATGGACCAGATCATCGCCGGCGTGGTGATCAACCTGTTCGTCCTGGGGCTGACAAGCTACGTCAGTTCGCAGGTCTTCGCGGAATACCGGGCGCTGAACAACGCGCCGGTGTTCCGGTCGTGGAAGGTGCCGGTGCTGGGCGACCTGCCGGTGATCGGGCCGGTGCTGTTCAACCAGAACATCTTCGTCTACGGCGCGATGGTGCTGGTCGTCACCGCGACCTACTACCTGTTTCACACCCGCAGCGGGCTGCGCGCCCGCGCGGTGGGCGAACATCCGCGCGCCGCCGACACGCTGGGGATCAACGTCTACCGCACCCGCTACATCCACGTCACGCTGGGCGGCATGGTGGCGGGCTTCGGCGGGGCGTGGTTCACCCTCGGCTCCGTCGGCCGGTTCGACGAGAACATGACCGGCGGGCGCGGCTTCATCGGTCTGGCGGCGATGATCTTCGGCCGCTGGCACCCGGTCGGGGCGCTTATGGCGGCGCTGGTCTTCGGCTTCGCGGATTCGCTGCAACAGAA
>Ga0180434_10003031_pt1 | contig 21664 bp, 42 predicted proteins | sample SS_ome_7_FD_132453 | JGI IMG/M metagenome (GOLD analysis project Ga0180434, IMG submission 132453) | Hypersaline lake sediment archaeal communities from the Salton Sea, California, USA - SS_1_D_2 metaG | ecosystem: Environmental > Aquatic > Non-marine Saline and Alkaline > Hypersaline >...
AATAAGTATGTTGGCATGATTGGTGACGATGTTACTGTCACGCAAGTATCAATGCTATACAGCGAAGATTGCGCTAACGCAGATTACAACCAAGCGCATGCATTCAAAACACTGCTCTCAGCGGCTTGCTTGAATACAAGCTCATGGAACGCCAGAAGGAAATTTGGAACAAAAGGAGAAAGAAATGAATTTTCAGCAATATCAAGAAGAAGCCCATTCAACAGCAATTTATCCAGACATGATCACACTTGTTCTTAACAGACTACTTGATGCAGGACTTATTGAAAGATTAGATTGGTCGACTATAGATCTGAACAATCATAAGAAGTTGTGCAGCATTTCCAATAATCCGTATTATCCAGCATTGGGATTGGGTGGTGAAGTTGGAGAGTACCAAAACAAGCTCAAGAAAGTTCAGCGGGATCATGGGGGAGAAATCACTGAGGAATTCAAAGAGTTTGCCAAAGGTGAACTAGGCGACATCCTTTGGTATCTTTCTGAGTGTGCTTCTTCTTTGGACTTGAGCTTGGAAGAAATTGCAAAAGCAAATATCGAAAAGCTAGCGAGTCGTAAAGAACGAGGGAAGCTTCAAGGGGAAGGTGACAACCGATAATCTTTTTAGGGGACAGGGATGGAGGGACTTGGACCGGTCCTAACTTCGAATGCGGCAGAAATAAGATAACTACGATCCTGGTCCCTGTCCTCTATTTTCAAAAGGACAATGAATGATTCCATATTCCAAAAAGTCTTACCAACTACTGCACGAAGGTACTGAAGCCCTTTCCCTAGTCGAAGCGAATGGTCTCAGGATCGATGAAGCAAGCGATTGAAGACGAATATAAACGTAGAGAGTCAGTGGAGACTCGAAGAGCTTGAGTCGCTACTAGGCAAACCGTTCGGCGAAGTTGGAGATGTTCTTTTATAACGCAGGGGTGGCAGGGGTGTTCTGGTCAGCACAGAGATGGCGTTCCTGAGCCAACGTGGGGCTATTGAAGTGCTGCGGGTCCTTGTGTCCTGCCACCTGTTATCTGCACTGTGCACAAAGGCCCGGTCTCCTTTCTATGCGCTCCCGACTAACGTTGGCAATAGGTCGGGGGCGTGAAGTTCTCAGCACATATCAACCCGACATATTGACATATCAATCTGACATACTACCTATTGGACATACTACCGGTTGGGGTTGGCACAAAGGTAAACCCCAACCGGTAGTATGTGTATCTGGCACGTTGGTTGCTATTTTATAATGTCGGATTTCAGAACAGGAGAAAACGCATGCGCGTATGGGACGTCGATCCTTCTTTGTTGTGCAATAAGCACCTAAACGGTGAGCACAGGGAGATTCACGCCATACACTCAATTTTGCTCAATGACAAGCGTGGCTACAGGCATCACCCAGAGGTACTGAGGTGGGTTGGCAAATTGGATGCTCTAAGGAAGAGACATGGAGAGGTTGTTTCCGCAATGATTATGCGCGGCATGAACCACTATAGCCCCCTAGTTACCGTTGGTGACAGCGACACCCAAAACAGCTTTGTTAACACAATAAACGAGCAATTGTCGATATTGAGGACCAAAAATTGCACCTGTAAGGAGACCATATGAATACGAATTGTCTACGTGGAATGAAGTGTCCCCAATGTGAATGTGAAGGCCCGTTTCGCATCGAGGTCAAGGCCACAGTCATCATGTCCGATGATGGAATCGAGGACATTGGTGACAGCGACTGGGGTGATGATGACTGGTGCATCTGTGAGAAGTGCAAATTCACCGACAAGGTCAGAGTATTCAGGGGATGCCGTGACCCCCTAGAGGTCTGTAGGGAACTGGTGAGGGCCTACAAAGAAGGTAAACTTGATGGAGGCGTTGAGTGGGAAAATCTCGATGACGTCCACCGCAAGGCCCTTGAAGTTGTTGAGGGCCACGGGCTCACCATGGTTGTTGCAGAATGCGGCCACGCCGTTTTCGATGATGAACTGATCATGGAAATAGACGGTGGTACAACAACCACCTGCTGTCGCGATTGTCATCAAAGGATCAACTAATCGGATTTCCAAGGAGGAAACATGGCCAAGATGACCTCACTAGAAAATGCTGTTGCGAATGCGCGCAATAACGCCAACTTCTTCGGGAAGCCATACGTTGTTTTCATCGATGCTTCCGGTAATCATAGGTCGGAGCGTCATAACCCCAACCTAACATGTCATAGTGATGGCCGTGTCTTCCACCCAAAGAAGGAGGAAAAATCATGAGATGCCCCGTATGCGAGAAGTTCGTCAAGCCCACGACGATCAACTGCCGACAAAACGCTGATGGTGACCAGATCCGTCGTCGCAGAGAATGCCCCAAGTGTGGCTCCCGATGGACCACATATGAGCGGATAGAAGTTGATACCGCCAATATACAACCTGGGAATGTCGCCCTGGCGTCCTGACCAAAGATATAGAAACTGTTCCACAGGAGGAATATCTATGGACCCCATCAACGAACGGATTGACAAGAAGATTTCCGAGAGTGGTGAGTACTATGACGAGGACATGCCAGATTCTGTCTATGAAGGCCTGCCCAAGATCGTGAAGGTACTCTACTTGGAAGATGACGAAGATCTCGGTGCTATGACCTTCGTGTTTGAGGATGGCACCAAGGTGTTTGGGTCTGAGAAGATGGCTATGCAGGTGACACCGGATGGCCAGGAAAGCGTCATTGCTTATAAGTCACTGGCAAAGGGTCCGTACGGAATCGCAGTGAATCGCTACGAGGTCGGGCACGGCCAAGATACCATCCCCGAAGTCCCAATGACGGACGCCGATTTCCAGGAATGGTCAGAGAAGTTTACAGGATAATATGAACCCGAACGAAATCGCAAGGCAAATGGATAGTGAAAGGATGATGTGATATGAACCCGAACGAAATCGCAAGGCAAATGGATAGTGAAAGTGGTTGGATGGTTGTTATTGAGCATCCGGAGCGCGGCTATGCCGAGTTCGAGGTCCCCAATCCTAGGGCACACGCCATAGAGAATGGCATACCAGAGAATGAAGTGGATGCCAAGCTCAACCTAGCCTTCATGAATCAAGAAGGTCTAGAACTACCAGATGGCAGCATACTAATGCCACCAGAGGCGTAAACGACAAACTCTCAGGCTGGAGATGCGATGACTTTCAACGACAAACTCTCAGCGGCCCTCATGGAGGCCACCATCGGCATAGAGGCCAAGACCATCGGGTCATGGATAGATCCGAAGGGTAGGCAGAATCTGTTCCAGGGTGGTATCCATGACCAGTGGGCCAAAAATCATGACACAACCTCTGCCGAACTCCTGTCCAAGGGGTGGGGCAGAGCCCGTGTTTACGACACGGACGTGATGATCGAAACAAACAACATCAACCATATCTGGGACGCCATTGAGATGGCTGACGAGTTCAGAAAGAATGGCATCATATTAAACTATAGAGGTCGCTCCATCTACCTAGACAGAAAGTTGGGCGGATGGGTGACAAAGACAGGTGAACGGCTCGACGACGTGCTGGTGCGCCTGGAGCACAAGGAATAATATTTAACCCTTTCCATGGAGGAAAGATTTATGGCATCCCTTAATCAGGTTGCGCAGGGAATGTTCGTCTTTGGTAAGTACGTGGACCCCGACGATTGCAACGGTGTTTGTGCTGAACACGATGAGGTTTATGCAGGATTGGAAGCATTCCCGGATAAAATGAGTGAAGATGACAAGAAAAAGGTTGAGGACCTGGGTTGGTCATGGGACAGTGGTTTACAGTCCTGGAGACACTTTACTTAGTCCTCAACGGGAGGACTAAAAATGACGTGGCACTACTCAAGCGGAACGCTCAAATATTATCCATATGGTGACTGGTGGGTGATCCTTTATTGTGACAATGGAATCATCGAATACTACCGGTATTATCTAGAAAAGCGCGGCATAAAGCTGCAAAAACCAAAGCACGGTGCCCACATCTCCATCGTAAGGGGAGAGGGAGAACCGGAACCAGAGCATAAAGAAAACTGGCTCTGGAATGATGGTGGTTTGGTGTTGTTTCAATACTCTAATGAGGTTGTGTTTGGGGAGACGCATGTCTGGTTACCAGTGCGTAGTCAGTCACTGGATGAACTCAGGCAATACCTGGGACTTGCCCCCAAGCCTCAGTTCAGGTTCCATTTGACGCTTGGGAGATTTTAATGCATGAAATGACGAACGCCGACCACGAACATCTGAGAGCAGAGGTGCGGAAAGCTATCGATAAACTACGCAAAAGCAACATCGATGACAAGGCCGTAGACGTCATGGAATCTGCCTCGATGCAACTGCTCGGTGGCCTTAAGGAAGATCGCGTTTGTGGCCCAGAAGTGCGCGTCAGAGAAGAGCAAAAAGCGCTTGGTACTAGCGAAACACATGAGGCATTTGGGCAGGTGAGCTTCTCTAGAATCACCTGCCATCCCCCCACCAACCTTTATGGCTCCAACATCCGACACGGCTCGATCATCTCCCTCACCATCAGTCGGTCAACCAAATACCGTGATCTTAACTATGATAGGTATCATGGCGGGGAGGAACTGATCGAAGTCCTCCTCAGCCCAGCCCAATTTGCTGAACTACTGACTTCACTCAACGTGGGGTTTGGAACTACTTGCACGATCTCACATTTCCTGCGTCACCGTATGGCTCCTTCACCGGAGATTAGCCATAGGCAAGTCACCGAGAACGAGTTCCAAGAAACATGTAAAGAGGTCATGGCCGATGCCAGGGAACTAGTAGAAGAAGTAAAAACAATCTTCGATAAGAAGAACGTCAACAAGGGAGATCGTGCGGAGATCATGAAGCGCATGCAAAGGCTCGTATCAGTCTTTAGCAATCGTGTGCCATATATGCACGAAAGGTGGTCTGAGGCTGTCGAAAAGACAGAAACAGAAGCCAAAGTTGCCGTGGATGCATTCCTGACACATGCCTTACAATCTGTTGGGGCGGAGGCACTTAAGCAGAAACTCATAAAACTTCCATTCGCGACCAAGACAGAGGCCAAGTCGATTGACACAGGGGGCGGTGAAGATGCAATATCCTGAAGGTGTTAACGCCTATGAACTACTAGTGGAAGCGGCACAGATCGACTCGGAGGCGTCATTGGCCCTAGACCTATTGGTCAAGGCTATGGAGGATACTGGAGTTCAGGACTCCGTAGAAGCCTATAAGACCGTTGGGGATTTTGTTCTGAGACTTTCACAAGTTGCGTGTGAATCAGGTGAACCCATCAAAATTGATACTTCCACCATGCCTGGGTTAAATGCCTACGTTAATACCTATGAAAGATTTATAGAATTACATGAAAGATTTATAGAATTATTGGAGATGATGTCATGATAACACTACTCGCTCGTGTTGAATGTACATGGGGATTATGCCACAACGCCATTGAGTTTGAGAACGTCGATTCCGAGAACATGGCCATCTCTAAGGCACAGAAAAATGGTTGGCTTGTGCACGTTTTCGACCTTGAGGACGAAGAAGGGAACCTTCTGGAGAATGGTTCTCGGATGGTATGTATGTGCCCACAATGTGTTAAGAAGTGTGGGAACATCGAAGAAGCCAAAAAGGCAATCGAAGAGGATGCCAAACCTTGAAGGAGAGTACAAATGACTAAGTATATCACTTTAATAATCTTGATCATCATGTCTTGTACAATTTTGCAAGCAGAAGAAAGCCCAGAGCTTCGCATTGCAAGACTAGAGGCGAGGGTTAGAAGTCTGGAAAAGCAAGTTCTCATACTAACAAGAATCGTGAGGAACGATCATCCTAATCACAACATTTTGTACGTGACGCCAACACACCAAACAACCACGACTCGTGCACTACAGGCACAATATATGTTCACACTATTTGATGGCACCAAGATTGCCGTTGCCAGATTCGAGACATATTATAAACGAAAAGATGGCAAAAAACGCAAATGTTATAGGCTGTATCTCGAAACCGGCAAAAAGAAGTCGGTAGAAGTTGGACTTGTATCTTCCGTTGAAACGCTTCCAAAGGAATGAACCAATGGATCATGTCGAAATTCACACAGACGGCGCGTGTTTTCCCAACCCAGGTAGAGGTGGATGGGCTGCAATCCTTCTACACATCGACAGTCACGGAGAAGTAACGGCAAAGAAGACCTTACAGGGAACGGAACCCAACAGCACCAACAACAAAATGGAGTTGGTATCAGTCATTAAGGGTTTAGAGAGTCTCAAACGCCAGTGTTACGTATACGTATACTCAGACAGCCAATATGTTGTCAATGCCTTCAATAATGGATGGATCAACAAGTGGCAGAATAACGGGTGGACCAACAGCCAGGGAAAGGCAGTAAAGAACCAGGATCTATGGGACCAGCTCATCGGATTAGTTGACCAGCACAACGTCACCTTCAAGTGGATAAAGGGCCACGCAGGCAACAGGTACAATGAAATGGCCGACCGCATTGCCAACCAAAATGCTGGCATCGATCCCAACAACCCGCCGAACTTCAAACGTCGGAACCCACGCAAATCCAATTCAAGGGTAAAATCCCGTGGCTGCGAAGTCTGTGGTAACAAACCCGTCATCCCCGAAACAGGCATGTGTGGCCCCTGTACCCACGGTACTGCCGATGCCTTCGGAGAGGGAGAATGGTAGGGGCCAGCAATCTGGCCCCTGCTATATGATGTGTCTAGCACAGGCGTTCTTTATAGATTTCTGATAGCTTATCTTGTTGATCTCTCGTCAAGGTGCCACCATCGGCTAGCACGTTCCTGACGTGACAGACGAAGCCAAGTTCCCACTTGGTAAGCTTCTTCCTGGCTTCAAACAGCTCGTCTGCTAGCTGTTTAAAACTGTCAGCGGTCGTTGTGGTCGCGTTTTTTAGTTCCACTTTTTCTCCCCTTTTTGCCTTGTTTTTCAATAGCCAGTTCCATCCCTTATAATTCTTCTTCTCGTACTTACTAACCTTGCGCAACCCCAAGTCGCGCCTAGCAAAATTCGATAGATGGCTGGTTGTTAGTGGCCTGCCAGACTTAGAAAGATATGAACCAGACAATTGCGCTGCCATATCTGTCAAAGTCATGCCATCAAAATTACTGGCGACAAATTCAACCAACACCAGATCATCCTTGTTCAACCTCTTTTGTGCCTTCATGTTTTCTCCTTTCAATCAGCACGAGCTAAATAATGGTACCTATCAAATACACCTCTGTTACCTCGTTACCTTGTTACCTCTCTACTGTGGGCATAATTCCCACCTACCATACATATGAAAGAGATCGAGCGCAAGTACGCCGTGATTGGAGGTCATCAGGGAAGTCACGGAAGAGCTTGGATACAGGCAGGAGTTGGCGGAGCCAAGATGAATATAATGGATATGCACGAAGGATTGTTAGCCAGGATTAAAGAGAACCTCCCAGAGCTTGAGGCCATGTTGGAGAAAGTCAGCGGTCACTGGTGTTACGAGGACATGATCTACAGGTTCTACCATCAGTCGTTCAAGGTATACTGGGTTCAGGCCCAGACCTTAGAGATCGTCGATGCTCTTGAGAAGATAAGCGGCGTTGACAACTTGCAACCGTGGTTCATGGAGATAGTCAAGGAAGGAACCGGCAAGAAATTCGACATGGGACACAACAAGGAGTGGACCAAACACACTAGACCAATGGTTGAGGCGTTTTTACACGCCAAGTACTTCCTTGAGATGGCCGTCAAGTATGGTAAAATGGATAACGTCGATACCGTGATTCCATCCGGGTGGGCATCACTAGCCGCGTTATTTAGGATACGAGCCTAGGGGCAACCATGCTTATAGACATGTACAACAAATCCGACATTGCCATGATCAAGGCTGCGACTGTTGAAAAGAAGGTCGGCATCACCAGCGGGACGTTTGATCTTTACCATTACCTGCACCTCATCTACCTACAACGGTGCCGCAGAGAGTGTGACGTCCTTATTGTTGGTGTTGACTGTGACCAGCTGGTTCGGGATACCAAGGGGTCCATGAGACCAATCATCCCCGAACACCAACGGGTTGCCATGGTAGCCTCACAGGTCGGTGTTGCAGCGGCCTTCGTCCTACCCAGTGCCGACGATTTCGGTATGGCAGTAAAAATCTTTGGGGCCGACATCATCTTTAAGAATGACGCCTTCAAGCCCGAAGAGGTTTATGGCAAGGAGTTGGCCGAGGTCAAGATCATCTCCGACGTGCGCCAGCCAGATTCGACCTCTGGCATCATCGAAGAGATTATTAGGAGAAGGACAAACGATGGCCAAACGTGAAACAGTGACCTATCAGGAGAAATACAGGAAACCAGGGATACCACTCCTTGGGGATAAACTACCCGACTTGAAGCACCTCAACCCCGGATTCAAATGCGTCGAGGCCAACGTACAAACAGTCGGTGTAATCAAGCGTGGCGATAAAGAGATTGAGTTCCAGGATATCCGCGTGTACTTGAAGGGCGAGGAATAAGATGGATCATAAGGTTTGTGTAATCAACAAGACAGGAGATATCGTCCACATCGAAGAGACAATCATTGTCGACGCAATCAGTGGGGTTGTTGGTCTTTGTAGCAATGACGACGAGATATGTGATAACAATGAGAGGCTTGTCAGAATTTGTATGGACCTCCCCATGTCGTTTTTCGAGCCAATATGGATCAACGTCGAGGTGCCCAAAGAATTGATAGCCCCAATGAACGGCTCGGTGTCGTCTATTGCCGCCCCAGTCATGCTGGATGAAGACAAACACGACATTGTGATTAAGGAATCTGTCCAATCCACCAACTCGTTCCTCCGTGGTGGTATTCTATGCATGCTCAAGAGGGCAGTGGAGTACCTAGAAAAAGAAGATGAAGCAACCTAGGTGGCTACTTGAAAACGATGTATTCAGTGAGGACCTTGGCCCGCTCAAAAAAGCCATAAAATCCCAAGGTATGGAGTACCACGAACTCGGTTATACCCCGTTCGGCGGCGAGCTCTCACTACCGTTCGATCCGGCCATCCACCCAACGTTGTTCTATGGTTCCCTCAACTTCGCCAAGAGGCTGACAGCAGAAACAGCCTGTAACGTCTTCTGTACCCTCCCCAACTACGAATGCACCAAGTACTACGCCTACCTTGGTGAATTCCTACTCAACAAGTATTACGTGATGTTACCTTTCTCCGAGTTGGAGAGGCGAAAGGAAGAAATCTTTGAGATGGTCGGGGATGATGGTTGTATTTTCGTCCGTCCAAGTCGTGGAGACAAGGTCTTCACCGGCAAGGTGGTGAAGTGGGAGGAATTCGACCAAGATTATAAGCTGTTTGGCCTCTATGATACCAAACCCCACGACATGGTGGTTGCGGCTAGGCCGTACAACCTCATCAAAGAATGGAGACTGATCGTAATCGACAGCAAGATTATCGCTGGCAGTCTCTATAACGATCGCACCATGAATCTTGACTACAACGGGTTCCCGGAAGATGTTGAGAACTTCGCCAAGTTGGTTATATCGGCTGGCTACGTTCCAGACAAAGCGTGGGTTCTTGATATCTGCCAAACAAAGGAAGGGTCCTTATACGTGCTTGAAATCGGTGGGTTCAGTTGTGCTGGTCTATACAACGCGGACCCCGAACCGATAGTGAAAGCAATAACAGGACTTTTCATGTCGGATATATAATATTACTACGGAGGTTAAGATGGTACTAACCAAAGAAGAAGTGAAGCTGTTGGCCAAGATCAAGACGAGTGAGAAGTATGCTCGGCAGATCAAGAGGCGCAATAAAGCGATGCTCAAAGCTGCTGAAGCGATGATTGCCAACTTTGATGAGATCTGGGGTGCCAGAAATGGCGACGAGGACACTCACGAATACATCTACGAGCAGTATGACTACGGGTCCGACATTGGTTGCCCACACTGTACCTTGCCAAGCATAAATTGTCATGATTGTGCTTGGTGGAAGGTTCTGAGAAGACCAAGGTGCTGCCTTGGTGTAAAGTTTGGTGGCATAAGTGCCAGGAAGGTGCGGTATGGCCTTTTCTACGCTGTGTATGATAGCAGGTTTGAGGAGGTCTGCATCTCCTATGAAGCCGCCCCTAAGAGAAAGTCAACGGCCCTCAAGCAGCTAAACAACATCATCACCATACTGAAAGGACACATCGAATGGGCAGACCTCGCTCTGTCTGGCGAAATCTAGGGACCCACTCTGCTCGGATCACGAGGAGAGTATTATGAGCTGTAAAGAGACAAGAGATTACATCATTGTGAGAGATGTCAGGTCGGAGCCGCAGGAATGCGGCGGCCATACTTGGCAGTTCTCGGTACAGCAAGTTCTGGTCAAGGAACCGAATGGCAACAAGTGGGAGGCTATCCGGTTCGTCTACTACAAGGACAACCGTCTCGTTGCGAGACCTCCCACATTTGTACTTGATGTGGTTGTTGATACACTGGGCAAGGCCGCTAAGGCCGGGATCTTGACAGGCGTCGAGGTCCATCGTCAGTAATTAGACTCAAGTGAGTCCGAGAGAGGTGGGTCCCACAAATGCAGATCTGGAAGAGCGACAATCCAATTTTGGCTTGGGTCGATGGGGTTCCAATAGAATCCGGTGCTATAGACCAATTGAAACTGGTGGCCAAGCTACCATTCATTTTCAAGCATGTGGCGGCAATGCCAGACGTTCATGTTGGTGCTGGCGCAACCATTGGCTCCGTGATCGCTACCAAAGACGCCATTATACCCAACGCCGTTGGAGTCGATATTGGCTGTGGCATGCTGGCCATTCGCACCAGCTTGTCTGAGTCTGATATTCCTCAAGAGAAGAGGGCGGCACTCAGAGCCGAAATTGAGAGGTTGGTACCAACGGGTCGTACCAACAGCGGTGGACCTAATGACAAGGGGTCCTGGAATCCAAACGACATCCCAAAACGAGTCAAGAACATTTGGACCACACACTTAGAGAATGAACTACAAGAAGTCGTCAAGCAACATCCTGGCATCAAAAGGGGGCATGTCAACGATATCGTGCACCTCGGGACCCTTGGCGGCGGCAATCACTTCATCGAGATCTGCCTTGAAACAGACGGTCGTGTCTGGATCATGCTTCACAGCGGTAGTCGTGGTATCGGCAACCGTATCGGGTCTTACTTCGCCAAGAGAGCTAAGGAGCACTGTAAAGAGGGCTCTGGTAAGGAGCGGGACAGGATAGACCGCAAGAACAACGATTACTTCCGGTCCAAAGAATTCAAGAAATTGTCCAAGGCCGACAAGCGACGAATTTCCAAAGAAATGAAGCAGGAAGCTGTCAAAGAGAAGGCAAGGATGGGCGTCAAACTTCCTCATCCGGATCTTGCTTTCTTCACCTCTGAAACCCCCCTATTTGAAGAGTATATCAGAGCAATGAGGTGGGCGCAGGATTACGCCAAGTATAATCGGCGTCTAATGTTGGAACAAGTGATTCAGGCTGTAGAGAATCTGTGTGGTGACTTCGAGACCGACAAGTTAATTAATTGCCATCACAATTATGCAGAAGTAGAGAACCATTTTGGTGAGAACGTCATAATCACAAGAAAGGGGGCAGTCAGCGCCCGTGCTGGCGAACTCGCCATCATACCTGGAAGTATGGGAGCCAAGAGTTATATTGTTGAAGGCCTAGGATGTGAGGATTCCTTCTGTTCAGCTTCCCATGGAGCTGGCAGGAAGATGAGTCGATCTGCCGCTAAGAGGGTCTTCACTCTGGAAGACCATAGAGAAGCCACCGAGGGAATTGAGTGCGCCAAGGACAAGAGCGTGCTGGATGAAACCCCCAAGGCGTACAAAGACATTGACACCGTGATGGAAGCAGAGAAAGATCTCGTAAAACCAATCCATCAACTGCGGCAGATTATCTGCGTAAAAGGGTCAGATGGCGATTCAAGTAGGTGATCTAGTCAGGTACTCAAACAAATACCTTAAACACCTTAAGGGTTTTAGTGGATCGATGCGATTGTTGCCAGCAAGACAGCAAATAATGAAAGTTGTGGAAATAACTCCTGGGTTCCACAAATGGATTAGGGGTAAGCACACTTATCATCACGGTGTAGCAACACTTGATGTTGTTGGTGAAGACATCTCATCGAACGACATGAGGCTGCGGATCAACTTGCATTGGTTGAGGTTTGTTAGTAGGCCAGGTCCAGAACCGGAACCACAGCAACCAGTGCCAGCAGGCAGATGGTTTATTGACACAATAGAGCCAATGCAGATTGTTATGACGAGGTCATGCATGTTTAACAATATGCTCTTTAATGCTGGCGAAACAATAACAATCGGTGGAAATATTCCACAAGCTGCTCTGTATGAGATGCAACTGTTGATAAGGAATGGTGCCGCAAGGGTGGTAGAGAGGTGGGAAAATCTGGATAATATTAAAGAACTTTATATTGGCGCAAACACACCAATGACACCAGAGCCAGAAGAACAGAAAGGAAGGATACTCAACCTATAGATGGCGGTTTAACTCATAGAATAAAATTAAACCGCCGAACGCCACTCGGAGCGTTAGCGGTACTTAAGGGTTGTTTGCCACAACCTGTATCGTCCGAGTCTGGTCCCAGGATTGCTTTGGTGGGTGGGTTAAACCACTCCTACGGTATCCCGGGAAGACCCAAGGAACATCATTGGGATCGTGGGATTACAGTTTTATATTTTGCTACCATATGGCTATGGTGGCGGTGGCGGGGGGTTGCTCCCCCGCCATTTTGGAGGAACAAAATGCCAGAACGACCAGTCAGACGCATCAGCCAAGAAGCCATTAATGAAATCGAAAGGGCCATGCGCAGCGATATGAATGAGACCATGTGGATGGCCATCGACAATGAGAGGGTTCTCAGTACGATTGAGGATGGCGCTAATGGCAACTATGAGATATACTGTGGTATTAGGCTAATCGAGGATTAAAATGTCTTATATCAGAGTGGGTACTGTCCCGGTCAACAATTTTCTCAAGCATGTGCCAATAGAAGTGCCAGATAGAAAATGGGGAGTCATGTTCTGTGGTCACAAGATCACCATGGGATCTGTACGCTATCGCGTTTATAAGTCGAAGGGTGTAGCATGCGTACGCTGTGGAATAGAAGGTCAATTCTTTGCCCTCGAGAGGTCTGGTGGTAAAAACAACCCCAATAAATATCATGCCAATCTATATGCCCTTAACGAGTATGGCCATGAGGTCATGATGACGGTAGACCACATAATCCCAAGATCTAAGGGAGGTGGTCGGATATTATCAAACCTTCAACCGATGTGTTGCAATTGTAACTCTAGAAAGGGCAATAGTAATGAGCGAGAAGACCGAAAACACTACGAGGAGTCCGTTCGAGCTTGAGATGGACAAGGCTAGGAAAGAGATAAAGGCCAACCCTCTTCTCAAGGCTTCAGTGTTCACGGATGGTGGCCCATGGGCTGAACACAATATGCCCTGTTGTGTGCACCGTGATGAGCATGCTGTTCTCAATTTGAATGAGGGTATTTTTGTGCCGTCTGACAAGGCGCGTAAAGAAGGTTGGATGTTAATAAAACCTCCTGCATGGGTAAAATGGCTGCTTGTTGAATTAGGTTTAACAGGAACCGTGTCAGTATGAAAAGCTTGTTGGAGAGAGTGAATGCGCGGGAATATCAAGCAGGAAACCAAAATCAGGCGTAAGCCCGGGCGTGGGCACCCCGTTTTTGAAATCATTGGGATGGATCTTGGCGACATTGCAGATGCCATCGACAGATACACAGATAAACAAGAGGCTAGGAAGGTTAACAACGCAAAAATAGATATCAATAAAAGAATCAAACTCAAAAAGGTGGCCCAAAAAGACACTATGTTTCATACGTGATGCCGCGCACGAAATCGCAGACGACCCTATGCGAGTCTTAATGATCACTATGGTGGTGTTAGCTGTCTTGTGGGCGCTCCCGTTTTGGCTATGCGCGTATGCGTAGATTGACAAGGGGCGATAGCCGATAGATGAAGTCCATCATGTCGCACTGACCAAAGAGATGTGTCAGAACGACAAACCTGACCAGTAATTGACTATTCCAATATACAATTTGTAGTATATTATCTGGTATGATGATTGCTATCTTCATTGTATCTGGGAACGTGAAGGAGTCTACATGCGAGACTGGTGGAACAGACTAATATGTAGGCTCTTTAAGCATGGGCCTCTTGAGGTACTCAAGGTACACAGCAACACGTCCTGCAGGGTTCGGTGTAAGCGTTGTGGCCAGATGCTGGCTGTTAATACTACGCTGCGCTGCGCCTTTCATTGGGACGATGACTTCCAGGATATGGAGGATGCGATGGACAGGCTGGACGCAGAGCATCGTAAGGCCAGGTTGGCAGAGAAGTAAATCTGACCACTCTTCCTGAAGCGCACGCTTGTTGCGGAAGAGGTGGTCCTTACAGATCGGAAAGGCAACCATATGAGTGATCTCACAAGACAGGAAACAATCGCACTGCTGAAGTCGTACGATGTGGCGTACTACAACGAAGGCGACTCCACGATCTCCGATCCGGAGTATGATCAACTCAAGCGTGAGAGCCAGGAAAAGTGGCCCGACGATCCATATTTCAAGACAGTTGGTGCTCCTGTCGATGGAACAGAACACACCCACAGCATCCCAATGGGATCTCTCAGCAACGTCAACAATGAAGAAGAGTTCCTCAAGTGGTGGGGAAACCTGCCAGCCGATACCGAAGTCATTGTCCAGTATAAATACGATGGCCTATCCCTTGGTAACGAGTATGTCGCTGGTAACCTGCGCGTTGGTGCCCTCCGTGGTGACGGCATCACTGGTGAACTCAAGACCACCAACATTCTGAACTCATGGAACACAGAGAATGGCAACGGTGGTGCGGGAAAGCTATTGGAAGAATGTGGTCGCATCGACGTCCTCAAGCAGTCATTCACTGGTGCCGTGCGCGGTGAGGGTGTCATCTTTATCGATGACTTCAACAACCACCTCTCCGGAGAGTCAAACCCCCGCAACTCAGCGGTTGGTGCTATCCGCAAGAGTAACTCTCCGCGTGCACGTTACGTCCGGATGATCTGCTATGATATCGCAGCAGAAGACCAGCAATGGGCGTCTGAAACCGACAAGCTAGCTTACATGGAATCGCTCGGTCTGCCGGTGGCTGAGTACTTCCAGTTCGACAGTGCCGAAGGGGTGCTAGAATTCTACAACCGGATGCAGACAGAGCGTAACGACCTGCCCATGATGGTGGATGGGTTAGTGGTTAAGGTCAATAGCATCGCACTCCAAGAACAGCTTGGTGTACGCAACGATGGTCGTCCCCGTGGCATGACTGCTTTCAAGTTCGAGTGCAAGGAAGCCGAAACCACGCTGCGTGAGGTAGAACTCGCCGTGGGCCATACCGGCAACATCACTCTGCGTGGTCACTACGACGAGGTCACCATCGATGGCCGCAACTTCACCCACACCAACATGGACAACTTTGATCTGGTGGAGGCAATGGAATTGGCAGTTGGTGACCGCATCATCGTCCACATTGCTGGCGATATCATCCCCAAGATCAAGTGCAAAGTCTCCAATGGAGAGAACCGCCAACCAATCGTACCGCCCACCCACTGTCCCTCTTGCAACACCGAGATCCAGAAGATCGGAGCATTCCACAAATGCACGAATGACGACTGCGAGGCCCGTGGTATCCGCAAGATCCGCAAGTGGATTCAGACCGCAGATATTCTTTATTTTGGTCCCGTTGCCCAAGAACAGCTTTACACTGCCGAACTAGTAACAGAACCCGCCCACATGTACACACTCACCCTGGAGCAGATGCAGGCCGCAGGGGTGGATAACGCTCACAACATCTTCGAACAGATCAACATGAAGCGGACGCTACCCCTGCACATTTTCCTTGGTGGGCTCGGTATTCCTCTCCTTGGCAAGCGCCAAGTACAGAAGCTGATGGATCACGGTGTAGACACCCTCCAGAAGTTCCTCACCATGAATCCGGTCAAGAAGGCTGACGGCAAGGTATACGTCACCCTCGACGGCCAAGAGGTCACGATCCCCGGATTCAAGAACAACCTCATCGAAATCCACGCTGGCCTCGTCAAGATGGCTGGCCGCATTTCGAATCTTCTGGATGCTGGTGTTACCATCGGTGAACCAGAACCGGCCCCCGCACCAGTACCGGCTACAGAAGTCGATTCAGACTCTCCAGTTTCTGGTCGGACCTTCTGTTTCTCCCAGGTCCGGATGAATGGCGAAGAGAAACAGCGTTTCCTCTCTATGGGTGGCACAGAGAAATCCGGCGTGTCCAAGGCCCTTGATTATTTGGTGGTTCAGAACCCTGAGCGCAAGACGAGCAAAGTCAAGAAGGCTGACAAGTACCGAGAAGAGGGTTGTGCCATTCAAGTCATCAGTATGGCCGATTTTCAGGCAATGATTCGCCCCAAATACTAGAAGACGGGGCCGCAATAATACTCTATAAAGGGTCCATAGCTCAGTTGGTTAGAGCCTCGGTCTCATAAACCGATAGTCGCTGGTTCGAGTCCAGCTGGACCCACCACAAACAAACTCCGTTAGGAGACGCAATGATAAAGATGGTCGTGGAAGTAGAAATGGAGGAAGTCAATGCTTGATGGACATCTGAGAAAGCTAGAAAACAAGATTTTCTTCAGAAGGTCCCTCAGTATCCTTCTGGTCATGGCGATACTGGTGTCTGTTTGCCTCATTATCCGATTTGGCCTGTTCGATATCCTGATTTTTGGGCCGCTCATCTTCATGGCTGCATGGGGGTTAGTGGTGAACAAAAGCATCACTTATGAGTTAATTGGCAAATTCAAGCAGGCTGAGGCCATTGGCCAGACGGCTGATAGCATGAAGCGACGACGCGAATGCCACTGATTATGGAGGGTAGCATGATAGGACGCCTACTCTGCTGGCTTGGCTGGCATGATTGGGAACATATCCCGACCATTTGTGAGGTAACTGGACAACGCGGAATGATTTCGATTTGCACAAGATGCTGCGTAAGACGTGACACTATACCAAAATGATGGAAGAGTACAGGCGGAGTATGGGAATGGAGGACTGATATCAAGCATGTTGGAGCAGATACCAAAGCCTATACAAAACATGGAAAGGGACAATATGGATGCAGAAATACTGGCCGCAATGCGGCTCCGTATCAGAGGCGACCTTGTCAACCACTCCACAGATCACTTGAAGTGTACCGAGTGTGGTGTTGGGATCGACCACGGCAAAGAAACATACTTCATTTCACCCGTCGAGGTGCGAGTCCTGTGCCCCGTATGCCACGATGAAAAAGCCAAATGAGTGACCTACCTGAACCAATCATCGATAAAACGGAACAAGAGTACGTGGACGAACCCGAAATTGAGGTCGGCCAATGGTATTGGATAGATGACACCCGCCATCCCAAAGACGAAAATGGTGATACCCTCTGGGACGAGGAAGTGGCGCATTCGCAATCCGTATGAGTATCGGACGTTTACCCCATATGGTAATCCGGGACCCGGATTGGTGGCCAAGGCCGATTATGTATGGCCCAAATCCAGGAAGTGCCTCTTTAGGTGGACACGGGATAGCCTGCGTTCGGATTGGTATGGCAATTACAAAAAAATCAAGTGTTCGGTCACTGTACCAATGGATGAGTTGTTCAATGTTGATGCCTACACCCCAGGTGACTACCATCAGTTTTATGACGATCCCAGGACCAGGGAAGAGTATCTGGAGTGGGCTCCACTCCTGCTTGCCGCAGAGGATTACCACGCTGGCAAGTTGAAGATCAGGGGGTAGAGTATGGCCGTTGCAAGTAAACTTCGGCTTTTTCTGTGGGAAGACTGCCCCAGAAATTGTTCCGGTTGTTGCAACAAAGACTGGGACATTGAAAACCTTCCATACGCCGAAAACTTTGATCGATACGAAGAGATATACCTCACAGGTGGTGAACCACTTATGTACCCCATCAAGCTGGTCGATGTCATCACCAAGCTCATGAACGCCGGTGCCAAAAAGATATATGTTTATACAGCAATGATAACCGGCATAGATGTAATATTATGCTACGTAGATGGCATCACTCTAACACTCCACACTCAACAAGACGCTGAGGATTTCCGAGCCTATAGCGAAAGCTGCCACAACCAGCATGTTTCCAAATCACTACGGTTGAACGTTTTCGACTGTGTCGATATATCTGGTATCGACACAACAGGCTGGGTTGTTAAAAGTGGTATGGAATGGATCGATAATTGCCCATTGCCCGAAGGTGAAGAATTTATGAGATGGAGGAATCAAGATCCTATCTGCAAATTTAAAGCATGAAATTCAAAAAGAAATTAGACCAAGCACTAGAAGACCCTAAGCGAGCCGGATGTCTGGTCCTAGACACCCACGGCAAGATGCTTGTCATCACAACGCCCAAGGGAATTGAATTACCCAAGGGCCACATCAAACCCGGCGAGACACCCGCAGAGACAGCGGTAAGGGAGACCCTAGAAGAAACCGGCGTCAAGTGCCAAATATCCAATCATACCCCAATTTTCATAGGCGACATTGCGTTTTTCACAGCTACCCCAATAAGCGGTAAGCCCACCACAGACAACATTAATCCAAAAGAAAAGATCACAGGGGCCTACTGGACAGAACTAACCTCCCAGATTAGACCCAAATTCAGTAGAGTCGTCGAAACGTATCTTAACAGATAACATGATCTATGGATATGAATGTCGCAAGTGCCAAGAGCGCATCGAAAGAACCTATCCGATGGGTGAGGCCAAGGAGTCGGTGCGGTGCCCCCGATGTGGAAGCACCGCCGACCGAGTGTTCAGTTTTGCTGTCAAGGTACCGAACCCAACCTCGGAGGTCAGAAGAAATAGGGGCAAAGGTTAAACCTTAACCTCTATTCTTTTCGTCTTCGCCTCAGACCTCTTGGGAATCAGAACAGTTAAAAGCCCGTCTTTGAGTGTGGCATCGATGGTATCCACATCGACCGTACTCGGCAAGCTCCAGGCCCTATTGACTTTAATCCTGCCTTCAGATTTCACGATGAGTGTTCCATTCTCGGAGGAGATCTGCACTTCATCTTTCTTAACCCCTGGCAACTCCATCTCGATCATGTAAGCGTCATCAGATTCCTCCACAGATATTCCCTTGTTGAGATTAAAAAACTGGTCGAACAAATTGTGTTGCATAATATTCCTCCTTGTGAAATAGCGTTAGGAGTACAAAAGCAACTATCGTGCCAGGAGGGTTGATACTTTCTTGATATCTCGGAGGGGTATTTGGTCGTCGTGACCTGGGTGGGGCATGTCGGAATGACATGGTAGGGTATGACGGGACCTACGGAGATATATCACCGGCTGCTTCCCGTAGCTTCCGTTGCATTCTAAGTTTAGTTGGGTATCTCGATGGCCGCATCAAGTCCGGAAGTTGCCCCGGACGGCTTGAAGAATACCTTCACACCATCTTTTTGGGCAGCCACAACCCTATCATCGTCCATGACACACCCAGTAATAAGTATGCGATTGCATTCAGGTGAGATCTTATTGACTTCCTGAAGCAACGCCCACCCATCCATGCCAGGCATGTTGAGGTCTGAGATAACGGAATCGGGGGAGTGTTCTTTGAGAAGTTCCAGGCCCTCGGTAGCATCAGACGCCACCACCACCTCAGCACCTTTCATCTGGAGGATCTCGGTGTAAATTTCGCGAATGGAAGCCTCATCCTCTACAACGAGCACCAACATGACTAGTCCCTCCTACAAAGTAGGTTTGACTAGTCGTAGAAGGTAAATCAGTCCACACGCAGCGGATAGGCACGCCCATTAGATGCCAGCAGCATGAAAATATCGTTGTCTTCTTCTAACATGAGCAGTTTTCCACCATCCACAAAACCCTGACCGCGCAATTCACTCTCGGTAACCTGTTCACCAGTGTTATCATCTGTGTAGGTCGGTTCTGATGGTTCTTGACTTGGCATGCCTGCCGCTATTTCATTTGGGGTTGGCATAATACATCTCCTTTGTGATATATTTGTCAAATCTTTCTTCGACAAACCGTCGAGCATCCTCGTTGGTCTTCACCCTGCTCATCCCGAACAGCATCAAGAATCGCTTTGAAGGTTGACTAGTCTAGAAGACTTATTTGATGGCAGCGTCACCACGCCCATACACCTTATATGGAGGTGCTGTACCCTCAATCATGCCATCATTTTGCGCCTGTTTTATTGCGTTGCTTATCTCTGGGATTTGGGTTGCACTATTGAATAGGTTCCACTGTGCCTCTGAGTCCATTCTATCTCCGAGTGGACCGGATGTTTCTACATCAGTGTCCTTTTCCCACATAGTGGCATGTAGGAATAGGTCATCACCACGCCTGAGTTCAAGGAATACGCATGGCATGGTTTCACCCTGCCATGCATGGCCCCAATCTCTATCTGCTTGGGCGGCAGATGACTCATCTGCTGGGTTTATGTAGTATACAACCCAATCGTATGGTTCATTTATGGCAATCTTGTCACCTTTTTCTAACAACACACGTTGGCCATTAAGGACGACCTCGACATCCTCAGATATAACATAATTCATGGTAATGCTCCTTGGGGATTTATTTTTCTAGCGGTATAACCTTGCGGTTGACGTATATTTGTCAAAACCTTTCTTCTACAAACCGTCGAGCATCCTCGTTGGTCTTCACCCTGTCCTCAAGCTGCTCATCCCGAACAGCATCGATGATCGCCTTGAAGATAGGACCTGGGGTGTACCCCATTTCAATGAGGTCCTTGCCACCAAACACCGATTCGATATCCGGTTCTGGTGGTCTGGCATCTTCTATGATCTTCGCGGCCCTGGCCAGTTCCACTGCTGGTGCCCCACGGCCAGTGCTGTTGCCATCAAGCTCGTGCAACTTGATGTGATATTCAAACAGCGGATCCTGTACATATCGACGCTGCTTACTCTTTTTCATTTCACCAAATAAGCGACTGCGCATGTGGCCTCCGACAAGGGCAACGACTTTATCCCTCATCTCGTTGGGCATGTGTAGTCTCTCCATGATCACCTTGGCTACATCAGCACCTATTTTTTCATGCTCGTTGAACCGGATCCTATCCTCAAATGTCTGAGTGAGAGGCTTACCCACATCATGAAGAAGAACGGCCCACGCATAAAAAGGAGGCGGATCTTTGAGCTGGGTGCTCATAAGATCCAACATGATCGTGGTATGCGTAAGGACGTCACCCTCTGGATGGAACTCGGGAGGTTGCTCTACCCCACCCATCGCAGCCACTTCCGGCAACACGTGCGGCAAAAGCCTCGTGGTGGCAAGATCTATGATGCCATTGCCTGGATTTGGGCTGGTGAGGATCTTGGTGAGTTCATCGCCAATACGCTCCCAACTTACCCTACGGATGGTTGGGGCTGCGCAGGCTATTGCATGCTCGGTGGTGCTGGTTATGTTAAATCTGAGCTTGCAGGCGAAGCGTATGGCCCTAAGCATCCTGAGGGCATCCTCTTTGAATCTTTCAGCGGGGTCACCAACGGCCCTGATATAACGATTCTGGATGTCCTGTTGACCACCGACCAAGTCAATGATATTGCCTTCGATATCCATCATCATGGCGTTGATGGTGAAATCCCGGCGTTTGAC
>Ga0180434_10003032_pt1 | contig 21658 bp, 10 predicted proteins | sample SS_ome_7_FD_132453 | JGI IMG/M metagenome (GOLD analysis project Ga0180434, IMG submission 132453) | Hypersaline lake sediment archaeal communities from the Salton Sea, California, USA - SS_1_D_2 metaG | ecosystem: Environmental > Aquatic > Non-marine Saline and Alkaline > Hypersaline >...
AAGAATGGATGGTTCCGGATACCCTAATGGTTTAAAAGGAAAAGATATCATCCTGGAAGCCAGAATACTGGGTGTCGCAGATGTAGTGGAAGCCATGTCATCCCATAGGCCCTACAGACCTGCTTTGACTATTGAGGAATCACTGCGTGAGATCAAACAGAACCGGGGAACCCTTTATGATAAAAATGTAGTGGAGGCGTGTCTGAAGCTTTTTGGAAAAAATAGGTTTAAAATTTAAGTGAATTTCTGCAGAACGCCCTTCCGGTCTTAAATTTAAATATTCATTGACTCGGACAGTTTTTTTTTGTATATGGTTGATACGCCAGATTCCTTTCATTACATAATGGATATAAATACCACGAATAATGTTTCCAGCCCAAAAAAATTTAAAATTTTTGTCCTCACAACCGGAAGTATTCAAGATACGTCCCTCCCGATAGCTGCCAGCAAAGCCGGGGCTTACGGGATCATAAACCTGGAATACGGCGCAGACATCCGTCAAGCTCTCGATTCCCTTGAAAAGGTCGCTCAACTCGGCGGCCCTTTGTTCGGAATTAAAATATCAGGTTTAGATGAAACGCTATCCGCATCATTACAAAAAACGCTTCCCGTCATCCCACCGGTAATCATTTTATCCGGCCCTCCCTCCGGAAGAATGAAGCGCCAGATCTCAGCCTGGCGTTCTCTCGGATCGTTTGTCATTATTGAAGCCACTAGCTTAAAGGAAGCCCTTGAAGCTGAGAAAGCCGGAGCAAACGGGGTTATCGCCAAGGGAAACGAGGCTGGAGGAAGAGTGGGCGAAGAGACAACCTTTATTCTCCTTCAGCGCTTCAAAAATGCCCTGCAATGTGACATATATCCCCATGGAGGCGTCGGGTTTCATACCATAGGGGCCTGTGCTGCAGCAGGGGCCTCGGGAGCGGTGCTGGATTGGCCCTTCTGCCTCTGCTTTGAATCCCCCCTGAATCCCAAGATGAGGAAATTCGTCTCGTCATCGGACAATCTTCAGACAATGGTCATACGAGGACCTGAAGAGGAAAGGATCCGCGTCTTACACACCCCTCAATCATCCGCATTTAAATCATTTGAGGCCGCAGCAGCAAAAACAGATTTCACAAAGACCGCACAGGAAAAGGCCACAAGAGACTGGTGGAAAGAAGTTCAGCACCGAACAGGCTGGTCCGATCCGGAACAGCAATTGATCCCTATGGGTCAGGACGCTTGTTTTGCGGGTTCCTTTTACCGCCTATCCGCTAATCTTAAAGATATGATCAAATCCCTAAAACAAAACGCTTCCACATATCCGGCTGAAGCTTCCTTAATAAGACCTCTCTGCGAAGGAGGGCCCTTAGCTGAGACTCACAACACCCGATTCCCTATAGTACAAGGACCGATGAGCTGGGTCAGCGACAACCCGGAGTTTGCCTCTGTTATCGCTGACAAGGGGGCGCTCCCGACCATAGCTCTGGGTCAGCTTAAAGGAAATATTTCAAAAAAAATCCTTAAGGATACCCGGAACAAACTTGCTGATAAACCCTGGGGAGCCGGAGTCCTCGGTTTTATATCTCCTCAAATACTGAAGCCACAGCTAAAAGCCATACAAGAGATAAAACCTCCTTATGTCCTGTTAGCAGGGGGCCGGCCTGACCAGGCAAGGTCTCTTGAAGAGCAAGGGATCCATGTGTATGCCCATGTTCCGACAACAGCCATCCTGCGGCTCTTCTATAATTCCGGGCATCGCCGTTTTGTTTTTGAGGGAAATGAAGCCGGCGGACATGTAGGACCCTATTCAAGCTTTGTCCTCTGGGAACTGATGACCAATGAACTTCTTCAGCTTGTCGGTTCCGATGCGCCAGAAGCCAAGTCCTGCCGGGTGCTGTTTGCTGGGGGCATTCACGACAGACTATCAGCCTCCATGCTGGAGGCAATCACAACACCGCTCACAAAACGGGGAGTCCAAACAGGAGTGGTATTGGGAACCGCTTACTTGTTCACCCATGAAGCTGTCGGCACCGGGGCCCTCTCAAAGACCTATCAGGAAGTTGTTTCCGGCTGCGAAGAGACCGGACTGCTGGAAACAGGGCCCGGACATTCCACCCGGTGTGTTGGGACGCCATACCTTGACACTTTTGAAAAAGAGAAGAGAAGACTGCTTGAAAGTCAGGTCCCCAGAGACCGGATAAAGAAAAATCTGGAACATATGAACCTCGGCCGTCTTCGTATAGCGGCAAAAGGAGAAAAGTTCATTCCAGGGAAAAAAGGGGAAAAAGAGCTTATCAGGAAGCTTTCCTTAAAAAACCAGTTTCAAGAAGGGCTTTATATGATAGGCCAGGCAGCCCCCCTTCGTAATGAAACGCACTCCGTGGAACAGCTCCATCTTGAAGTCTCAGGACACTCCCGCGGATCGGTCCATAAGAAAAACAAAAAGCCTCTCCTTTCTCCTTCTCTAAAAAAAAGAAAAAGCAATGAGATTGCCATCATAGCTGTTTCCTGTTTCCTCCCTGGTTCCGCAAATGCAAAGGCATACTGGAAGAACATATGCCATAAGAAGAACTCCCTTCAAGAAATCCCCAAGGAAAGATGGGATTGGAGGCTTTATTATTCTCCGGACCGGTATGCCAAGGACAAAATTTATTCGAAATGGGGAGGCTTCATTGAGGATATCCTTTTTGATCCGCTTCTCTACGGAATGCCTCCAAGCAGTGTTACATCTATAGATCCTGTCCAGCTCCTGACTCTTGAGGCAGTAAGAACAGCGCTGGACGATACCGCTTATTCAGAGCTTAACTTCAACCGGGACAGGACTTCTGTCATCATCGGAACAGGAGGGGGCATCCCGGACCACGGCATTGGCTACACGTTCCGCTCCATGCTCCCCTATTATTTGAGCAACAACAATCAATCCGGCATTCCTGCTGGAGATATCATATCCGCTCTAGGCCATCGTCTACCTGAATGGACCGAGGAATCATTCGCAGGTTTTTTAGGGAATGTCTCGCCCGGCCGGGTGGCAAACAGATTCGACCTGGGAGGGACGAATTTTTCTGTTGATGCGGCCTGTGCCTCTTCCCTGGCTGCCGTGGAGGTCGCTGTTCGAATGCTGCAAGCAGGGACCTGCGATACGGCCATTGTCGGGGGTTGTGATACTATGATGTCTCCGTTTGTTTACCTGAGCTTCAGTAAGACCCAGGCGCTCTCTCCCAGCGGTCACTGCAGGCCCCTGAGCAGTGAGGCAGACGGCATTATTATTTCCGAAGGGATCGTCATCGCAATCCTGAAAAGGCTCTCAGATGCTGAGAAAGATGGCGATCACATTTATGCGGTCATCAAAGGGACTGGCTCTTCCAGTGACGGAAAGGCAAAGGGCATCACAGCTCCTTCTGCCAAAGGCCAGATCCGAGCTCTTGAGCAAGCTTACAAAAATGCGGCAACAGCACCGGGATCGATCGATCTGATCGAAATGCATGCCACAGGCACTCTTATCGGAGACAGTGTTGAAGTGGAAGCTTTACGGGAATTCTTCGGCTTTCACAAAGGTCATTCTTGTGCCGTCGGAACCGTCAAATCAATGATCGGTCATACAAAAAGTGCTGCCGGACTGGCCAGTTTGGTGAAGACCGCGCTGGCCCTCCATTATAAAATCCTCCCCCCTACCCTGGGTGTCACAAAACCGAATCCCCTCCTTGAAAACAGAGAATCACCTTTTTACATCAATACAGAAACACGCCCCTGGATAAAACGGAAAAAGCACTTGCCCCGGAGGGCAGGAGTCAGCGCCTTCGGATTTGGCGGAACCAATTTCCATGCTGTTCTGGAAGAATATGACCACAAACGCACAACCAATCATCCAAGGACCTCACATATTCCGAGAGAGGCAGAGCTTTTTCTCTGGAAAGGGGGATCCGTTCAAGAGATATCGGATAAACTCCAGCACATGCTTGAGCGCCCGGCATCGATATCCCCTCAAAATTTCGCCTGGTATGCAGGCAAGCTCGCTTTTGAACACGACCACCATCCCGGTCATCTGTGTCTCTCTATCGTAGCCCGTTCACCCGAAGACCTCATGATAAAAATCCGTAAAGCCGAGGGCTTTCTTATCCCTCCGGGAAAAGAGACATTATCTGATCCCAAGGGAATATATTTCACTACTACGCCTTTGTTATCTGATAACGCCAAACTGGCTTTTCTTTTCCCCGGCCAGGGATCTCAATATAGTAACATGCTGTCTCCTCTCGCCATGGAATTTGAATGCGTGCGCAAACCTTTTGAGCGTGCCGGTTTTTTATTGGCCTCAAATCTCCCCAAACTTCTCGGAGATTATGTCTATCCTCAACCCGTTTTTAATGACGGCCAGCAGAAAAAACTCGTCTCAGAACTCAAAGATACCAACATAGCCCAGCCAGCTCTCGGAGCATCAGAGTGGGGAATGTATTCTCTTCTCAACCATCTGAATATAGTCCCTGACATGATGGCAGGGCACAGCTACGGAGAACTTCCGGCTCTCTGTGCGGCCGGGGTATTTGATGAAAAAGAACTGTATAGGCTTTCGGAGATAAGAGGAAGGTTCATGGCCGCAACCGGAAGAGAAAACCCAGGCTCCATGGCAGCTGTGATGGCTTCCTCTGCACAAATCCGATCCGTCATCGCAAACACCAAAGATGTTTCAATCGCTAACATGAACGCGCCTCAACAAACCGTTATCTCCGGGACAAATAAAGCCATCAGAGAGAGCCTGAATAAATTGAAAAAAATGAATATCCCCGCGAACATGATCCCGGTTTCCTGTTCCTTCCATACATCCAGCATGAAAAAAGCCCGGGGCCAATATGAAAAAGTCCTCTCAGACACCCAAATGAAACCTCCCAAAATACCTGTTTATTCCAATCTCAATGCCTCGCTCTACAAAGGCCCTGCTCCGGACATTTGTCATAAACTGGCAGAACTTATGGTCAATCCCGTCCTTTTCCAGCAGACCATTGAGACCATGTATGAAGACGGTGCCAGGATTTTCCTGGAAGTCGGTCCGAAAAATATTCTGACAAATCTTACCAGTGACATTCTCAAAGGAAAAGATTTTTGTGCCATCGCCACTGACCATCATGTTAAGAAGGGAAATGAATGCTTTTTTCATGCCTTGGCAAAACTTGCTTCTGAGGGAGCTCATTTATCTGCCGGATTTCTCTACAAACAAACCGAAGCTCCCTGGTTGGATTCACCTCCCAAAAAAACGGAAAAATCGAAAAAGGATTTATGGCTTGTGAATGGTTACAAGGCTGTTCCATTAAGTCAAAAGGATGAAATTCCGGAAAAACAGAGCCCAAAGCAGCCCCTTTTCAACAGGCTCGCTACGGACCCGGGAAACACGGAAGCGCAAGAATTCATAGAACTTCTTCAAAAAGAGAAGGGCTACGGAAACAAAGGGGAAGTATTGAAAAAATTCCAGAAACTCATGAACCATTTCCTTAAAGTCCAGAAAGAAGTTTACCAAAGCTATCTGCAAAGCTCCCGTAACCAGGAACATCCTGAAACCGCAGAAAGCCAGAAGGAAAAAGAACAAGACAGCACAATTCCGGAAGCAGGCCCGGATACCAGCCAAAATGAATTCAATCCGGGACCTGAGGGCGGATATGATATCCAAACAAAAATTCTTGATATAATCTGTGAAAGAACAGGCTATCCTAAAGAAATGCTTGACCTTAAACTTGATATTGAAGCGGACCTCGGTGTAAGCTCTATTAAAAGAATCGAAATCCTCAGCGTATTTCAGCAAAGATACCCTCATTATGCTCTCACCGATGAGGAGATGGAACAAATATCATCTTTAAGGACACTCAAGGACATCATCCATATTATTCAAAACAAACAAAAAAAATCTCCCGTCAATGAGAAAGATTCTCCTTCTCCTCAGTCATATGAAGCTTCCCCCTCAAAGAGAGCGGCACATCGCACAGTTCCCTGTGTTCTGGAAGCGGATGTTGTTGATAAAACCATCTCCATCGAGAAAAACAGCGTTTGGCTTATAACTGATGACGGAAGAGGTATTGCCCGGGGACTGGCCAGCCGGTTAAAAAATCAAGGATTCCGGCCGGTTCTGTTATCCACAGACCAGACCCTTTCCCGCTCGTCCCTTCCCTGCTTCAGACTTTCCTGCCATAATCCGGAAAAGCTCGATCATACCATAACCCATCTAAAAAAGGAGATAGGGCCTCCATCCGGTTTGATCCATCTCGCTCCTCTCAATAAGATCTCCCCTTTTCTTGAGATGAGCCACAAACAGTGGAGAACCCGGTTGGACCAGGATATAAAATCACTCTTCCTGTTGTTCAAAGCCGTAGAAAATGATTTGAAGAATGCCGCTCAAAGCGGGGAAGCTTTGGTCTTCGGAGCCACACAAATGGGGGGAACATTTGGATTCAATCATAATGAGATCCCCGTATTTCCCGGCCATGGAGGAATATCGGGTTTTTTAAAGTCCCTGGCTCATGAATATCCAAACTTCCGGATCCGCTGTCTTGATTTTTCTTCTGAACTTCCGACGAACGAAATTATTGATATCCTCAATGAAGAACTCTTCAGAGAGTCCTATCCGGTTGAAATCGGATTCAACGGGAATAAAAGAATGACCCTCGGCTATAAAAAAGAAGATCTCACAGATGTTCCGGGCCATCCTCTGATTGACTCTTCATCTCATATCCTTATCCTGGGGGGAGCCCGGGGAATCACTTCCCTTCTCTCCCATCATATAGCGGAAAAATACAAACCGACCTTGATCATCGCCGGCCGATCCCCACTTCCCACTCAAGAAGATCCTCTTTTATTAAAACTCAAAAAAAAGGAAGAAATCATCCAAATCCTGATCGAAAAAAAGAAGTCCTCAGGCAGCACATACAAACCCATTGATATTGAAAAAAGTTATCAGCGGTTGATGATGGACAGAGAGATCAGGAAAAATCTATCTTCCTTAAAAACAGCAGGCGCCAGGTATGAATATCATTCCGTGGATGTAAGGAATGAAAAGGAAGTCATCAGCTTGGTGGATCATATCTATGAAAAATTCGGACGCCTGGACGGAGTGATTTATGGAGCTGGAATCATTGAGGATAAACTCTGTCCGGAAAAAACCTATGATTCTTTCAGTCGGGTCTTTGATACAAAAGCTCATGGTGCCTTCACTCTTGTCCGGCGGCTGCGAAAAGAAGACCTCAAGTTCCTCATTTTCTTTTCCTCCATTGCCGGGATCTTTGGAAACAAAGGGCAAACAGACTATGCTGCGGGAAATGAGATCTTAAACAAACTAGCTCTTTCCCTGGCGAATGAATGGCCCGCCCGGATTATTTCCATAAATTGGGGCCCCTGGGCATCAAAAGGCATGGTGAGCCCTGAGCTGAAAAACGAATTTCTGCGTCACGGAATCGACCTTATTGACCCTGAAAAGGCTCTGCAATTTATAGATTCTGAACTGAGATCATCAGAACACAAGCAGCCGGAAGTCATTTTTGCTTCCATGGACTGGCCAAAACTCCCGAAAGTCCCTGCTCAAAAGAAAACTTCCCGCCGTGCTTCCGGCCGGTTCATTCAGGTAAACCGTTCGTTTTCTTTAGACAAAGACATTTATCTGAAAGACCATAATATAAATGGAAAGCCCGTGCTGCCCCTTGCCTTTGCGCTTGAATGGATCCAGCATGCTGTTCTTGAAAATTGGCCCGGATATCCCTATGTGTCTTTTCAAAATTTTTCTGTAAAAAAAGGTCTTGTTTTTGACAGTCTTCCAAAGACCCTTCATCTCTTTATGCATCCCGATAATTCATCTCCCGGCAAAACCAAGAAAGCAAAGGTCATGCTTTCATCCACTCAGGAGAGCAGGCAATATTCCTATCAAACAAATGTCACCATTTTGTCTGATCCCCCTTTAATCTCCGGTAATGATCATTTCCACCTTACCGCACCTTACAAAACGAATCTTTCTCTTAAGAAAATTTACAATTCCTGGCTTTTCCATGGCCCCTGTTTCCATCATATTAAGAAGATCCAAGGAATCAATAGAGAAGGAATCGTCGGGACCATCGAAGCTGTCCCGGCTTCCTCTTGTTTATCAAAAAGTGAAAAAAAATGGTCTGTCAATCCCATTATACTTGACTGCGCTCTCCAGTTTCTCTTGATATGGACACGCAAGATCTGGGACACGACAGGTTATCCGATGGGATTCCAATCATTTGATTCGATAAAAAATCTATCCAATGAATCCTATGAATGCCGGATCAAAGTGTATCCGGAAATAACCGGACAGATGCTCCGCAGCGATATTACCTTATTGGATAGATCTAAAGTTCCTGTGGTGAGCTGGAAAGGCATAGAAGTCTATTGCCGAAAAGACTGGAATATTTAAACAAAAAAATGAATCAAAAACGCTCCTCAACGAAAGATAATGACAAGAAAACAGTCCCTCAAAACACTATCGCTATCGTAGGCATGGCCTGTCGGTTTCCCGATGCTCCGGACCTTTATACCTTCTGGCAAAACATACTCAAGGGTCACAACGCCGTCCATGAAGCCTCACCTGACCGCTGGAATATTCAAAAATTTTACTCTAAGGGACATAAGGAAAAAATATACTGCAAACAGGGAGGTTACTTGGCAAATTCATTCCTTTTCGATCCTTCCCCTTTTGGGATCATGCCAGCAGCTGTAGAGGGCGGCTCCCCGGAACAATTCCTCGTTCTTCAAACAGCTCGAGAAGCCCTGCTGGACGCAGGATACAAGGACCTCCCCCTTAAAAAAGGAACCCGGGCAGAGTTCATACTCGGCCTCGGTAATTACTTAAGCGTGGGACAATCAAATGTCTACCAAAGAACAAGCATCATCCATCAGACGATCCAGATCCTCAAACAAATCAATCCCGATCTAACCGGCAAAGAACTGAGATCCATTAAGGATGAGATGACGGAAAGCCTTCTTCCTTTCCGCCCGGAAACAGCGCCTTCCATCATTCCAAATATAACTTCTTCTCTCACATCAAACAGGTTTCATTTTATCGGGCCCTGTTTTACTGTTGACGCGGCCTGTGCCTCCTCTTTGATCAGCGTTGAGATCGCTCTGCGTGACCTTCTGTCAGGTTCCTGCGACCTTGCGTTAGCAGGCGGAATACATATCCAGAACAATGTCCCCTTCCTGTCCGTATTCTCAGCTGTCCAAGCTCTGTCCCCAAGTGAGACCATCCGGCCTTTTGACAGGAACGCTGACGGAACAGTTCCTGGGGAAGGAGTCGGCATCCTTGTTTTAAAAAGGCTCAAAGATTCAATCCGCGACAACAACCGCGTCTATGCCTTACTCAAAGCTGTGGGCACCTCCAGTGACGGACGGACAGCAGGCGTCCTCTCCCCGAGCAAAAATGGGCAGATCCGCGCTATGGAAACCGCTTATCAAAAAGCCGGATTAAGTGCCCGGACAATCGGCTTGATCGAAGCTCACGGGGCCGGAACCCGAATGGGAGATGATACGGAGATAAAATCGCTTGTTTCTGTCTTCGCAAAACGACCTTTGCACTCCCCTCCCATCGCATTAGGTTCTGTAAAGTCCATGATCGGTCATGCCATGCCAGCAGCAGGAGCCGCAGGGATCATCAAAAGCGCCCTTTCCCTCTATCACAAGGTACTGCCTCCATCGCTGAACTGCAGCAAGCCTGACCAAAGAGTTGTCGGAGACAAAAAAACAATCCACATCAATACAAGATCAAGACCGTGGATACACGGCGCCCGATCTCACCCAAGACGCGCCGGTGTCAATGCCTTTGGTTTTGGCGGCATCAATGCCCATGCCATGCTCGAAGAATATTCAAATCCCTCTCTCCCCTCCCCTTTACTTCTCGAATGGGATACAGAGCTGTTTTTATTTAAGGGAAAAACCCCAGCTGCTGTTTCGAATAAAGCCAGGAAATTTCTGAGCAGAAGTAGAGATTTTGAGGATTCTTCACTTACGGATCTGGCTTTCACCCTGAATTCTGATGGAAAACACTGGACTCACTGCTTGTCGGTCATTGCGGGATCGCAAGAGGATTTAAAAGAAAAACTCGATTTTGCCGTCCGTGAGATGGACCGATTCGCCCGATCAAAGATTCAGGATAAAAAAGGAGTCTATTTCTACAGGAATCCCCAGGAAAGAAGAGGGAAGACAGCTTTCCTTTACCCGGGAGAAGGATCGCAGTATGTGGATATGCTGAAGGATATCTATCTGAATTTTCCTCAAGTGAGAAGCTATCTTGACCTGCTTGACTACATAAGCCTCCAGGATAAATCCTCTGGAATGCCTCCCAGCTGGTATTATTACCCTCCCCTGCTTAATGATAAAAAAAGGGCTGAAAACGATCTCTTCGATCAGGAAAGTTCGAGAATCACCATGATCATTTCCAATTTAGTCATGGATAAGATCATCGAATCACTCGGCATCAAACCCGACACAGTGGGAGGACACTCTTCAGGAGAGTTATCAGCCTCGGTGAAAGCAGGCATCTACGAACTAGACGAGTTTATGGACCATATTTCGCGGCTGCAGGAACTCTTTCACATTGTATCCGAACTCACAGATGTGCCTGAAGGTTCCATGCTGGCAGTTTCCGCCGGTAAAGATAAAATCACTCACATCATCCGTTCCTCTAAGGAAAAAATATATCTTGCCAATGATAACTGCCCTCACCAGGTGGTTATTGCCGGAAGCCGGACAATTATGGAGAAGCTCTTCAAAGAGCTGATGCAGAAAGGAATACTCTGCTACCGTCTCCCCTATAAATATGGCTATCACACAGAGATGTTTTCCGTAATGGAAGAACGCCTTCATAAATTCATCTCCTCCTTGACCATTCACAGTCCGTCTCTTCCTCTTTATTCGTGTATCACAGGAAAAAAATATCCGGGAGAAAAAGAGGAAATCATCTCTCTTGCTTCAAAGACATGGTCCATGCCGGTCAACTTTTTCAGGATGATCGAATCGATGTACCAAAATGGAGCGAGGACTTTTATCGAGGTGGGACCGAAGAGCAATCTCACAGCATTTGTTGACGATATCCTTAGAAACCGCCCGCATGTGGCTCTTGCGTCAAATGTATCCTACAGGTCCGGCACAACACAAATCAATCATCTTGCCGGGATGCTTGCTTCCCTCGGATATCCCGTAAACACTGAATGTTTGTACAAGTACAGAAAGAAAAAGAAAGTGAATCTCAACCCGGATGTCAGTCTTCAAAAGAAGAAAAGGAGCCAGGGAGTGGAAATCTTTCTGTCTCTCCCTGAAGCAAAAGCAATGAAGAGAGAAAGACAGCCGCGGCAAAAACAGCTGCATCAGGATGCCGAAGATCTCACACTCCCCTCTTCATCTTATCCCCTTCCCCCGCATGGAGAGAGCTGTGAGGAAGTAATACACGGATTCCTGGATACCATGAAAAATTTTCTTCAAGTCCAGGAAGATGTCATGAAGACATATTATAAAGGATTACCCCCGAATATCCAGGCTGAACCTTCTGATAGAAAACTCTTTTCACAGAAGGCAATAAGGGCTGAAAACAGGCCCTTTATCCAAGAAATCAAAACACTCTCCAATAAGAACGAACTGGAAGTGGTCTGCACATTGGATATGAGAGAGATGCTCTTCCTGGATGACCACCGGTTTTTTAGTTCTTCGGTCAGTCTCTTTGATCCGGCTTTGAAACCGTTGGCTGTTGTGCCCCTGACTATCAGCCTGGAGATCATGGCTGAGGCTGCTTCTCTTTTGAATGAAGGAAAAACTCTCAAAGGATTTAAAAATGTCAGCACTTTGAATTGGGTAAGTATCCAAAACGGCCAGAAGCTCACGCTTTCTGTTTCAGCAAAAAAGAACAGCAGCCCAAATGAAGTCACCGTTGGTCTTTTCAATCAGGACCAAACACCTGCAGCCAAAGCTGTGGTGCTGTTTTCAAACAGCGGCCCCGTACCCACTGCTTCAAGTATATTTCCTCTTTCAAAAACAAAAAAAGCAGGACTTACGACCCGTCAGATTTATGAACAGAAGCTTATGTTTCACGGCCCCCGCTTTCAAGGCATCTCTATTCTCGATGAACTTTCCCCTGAAGGGGCTAAAGCCACTCTGGAGGTCCTTCCTGCAAAGGAAATTTTCCATTCAAACAAAGCTCCAGACCTCCTGTTCGATCCCTTTCTTGCCGATGCCGCAGGCCAGGTGATCGGATGCTGGGCTCCAGAATATTTAAAAAAGGGATTTGTGGTCTTTCCCGTGGCCATCGAGAAGTTGAATATCCGGGGGAAGAAACCCAGTCCCCATGATAAACTCACATGCCGGATCAGGATAAAGGAAAAAGGGGGAAAACACATCAAGGCAGATCTTGAGCTGGCCGATGCCAGCGGACATCTCTACCTCGATGTTTCGGGATGGACGGATATAAGACTTCCTTTAAAAACCCGCACTTACCGATTTTTACAAAAGCCCCAACAAAAAACCCTCTCCCGGGAATGGAAGACAAAGGACCTTTGCCTATATGGTAAAAAACAGGAATCCGATCCCAGCATCTGCTTTTTTCCGGGATTATTCGGGATCCAGGAGCCCTTTTGGTCCTCTGTTTGGGCCCATCTTCTCCTCTCAAGCAAAGAAAGACAAACATACAGAGATATCAGCCGTTCCAGGAAAGCTGACTGGCTTGCGGGACGGATAGCCGCTAAAGATGCCGTCAGAGCCTGGCTGGACCGTACGTATGATATCCAAGTCTTTCCTGCGGATGTGGAACTGTGTCAAGTTGAAGGAAACAGGCTTTTTGCCTGCGGCACGTGGGAGGAAAAAACAAAAGGAGAACAACCTCTGGTTTCTCTGTCTCATTCCAGAGGTCAAGCTTTGGCCATCGCAGCCTCACAAGTCCATGGTGTCGGGATCGACATGGAGAACTATGAAAACAAGCCGGATGGATTTGAAGAGAACGCATTGAGCGCAAACGAAAGAAAAATGCTGCATAATCTAAAAAAGGAGGAGCGTTTGGAATGGATGCTCCGTTTCTGGTGCGCTAAGGAAGCGCTTGGTAAAGCCCTGGGAACAGGCCTTTCCTTGGGGCCAAAGAGTTTTGAGGTCATCGGTCTGGAAAATCCGGATGTGCTTCTCATGGCACCGGAGGAAAAAATGCTGTCTTCCCTTACAGGCAGCCAGAACCAAAAATACAGGGCCTGCACAATGAGAAAAGGAAAAACCATCGCTTCTTTTGTTATTTTAGAAGAAACATGAGAGAATATCTTCGATTCTTCCCAGCCTACAAATGGAGGCTTGATTGAGTGCGCCTACTGTTGACAACATCTTTTCGGTCATTCTCCAGATCATCGAGGACCTTTTGGAAGACTGGGAATACTCAGGCAAAATCACCCAGGAAACAACCCTCCTCTCTGACCTTGGCTTTCAATCAATCGATGCGGTCGCTTTAGGCTCTGCCATCGAGGACCACTACGATCAAAAAATTCCGTTTGCACAGTACCTTGCCGGTCTTGAAGAAAAGGGTATAACCGATATCAAATTAGGTGATTTTGCCCGCTTTATCCAAGAAAACCTTGGACGGCAAGGGGATAAAAACAAATGAGCCGCTCCTGCTTTCTTCTCGGGCTCGATGGTGGCACATTCCGTATCCTCGACTTCTGTATTCAAAAGGGAGTGACGCCCTTCCTGAAGGATTTTTTAGAGTCCTCGGCTTTCGGACCGATCGAATCCACAATCCCGACCCTTACCCCGCCGGCGTGGACGACATTGGCCACAGGAAGGTCACCGGGACACCACGGTGTTTTTGATTTTTACACCTTTGAATCCGAATCAAGCCGCATGCTCCGGTTGATCTCATCAAGGGATATTTCCTGTGAGACTGTTTGGTCAATGGCCAACCGGGATGGACTCCGAACAACCGTACTGAATTATGTAGCCACCTATCCGCCCCCTGAGATCGATGGATATATCGTTCCCGGTTGGGTACCCTGGCGCTGGATGAAGTTCGGAAGCCGTCCCAAGGGGCTCTTTAAAGACACAGGCATACAAAAAGACATAAACACCAAAATTCTCGCCTACCATCCTGATGAGGAAGCCAAGGCCATCGAAGGATACGAACAGGAAGAACTGGAGCCATGGATCACACTGCATATAGAAAGGGAAGAGCAGTGGTTCCGGCTGGCTGGATACCTTTATGAAAAAGACCCCTCTGAGTTGACATCTGTTGTCCTGGATGGAATGGATAAAATCCAGCATCTGTGCTGGCGGTACATCGATCCGGAGCTTTCGCCCGAAATTCCTGACAAAAAATTTTCCAATATCCGGAACCTCAGCTTTGAATACTATCGACAGGTTGACCGATACATCGAGTCCCTGGTTAAACTCTCCGGGCCGGAGACCACATTCATCATAGCCAGCGACCATGGGTTCGCTCCGTCTGAATATCAATTCGGCATAAACGTCTGGCTGGAGGAACAAGGATATCTGTCATGGAATGACAGAGACAAACAAAAAGCGGGCCATTCTGCGTCCCTACAGATCAATGACCCGGCCTCTGTTACCCTTAGGTCTCTGAACTGGGCTCTTACCAGAGCTTATGCGGCTTCTCCTGGCACTAACGGCATTTTTATCCCCGTATCCGGCTCCAGAGGCGATAAAGGCATTCTCCCTCAGAATTATGACTCTACGAGAGATGAGCTCATAGCAAAGCTCAAAAAAGCAAAAAATCCGTGGAACAACAAGCCTCTCATCTCTCATATATGGAAAAAGGAAGAATTGTTTTCCGGCCCTTTCCTCAACAATGCCCCTGACGTGACATTCGAACTTTTGGATAACGGACATGCATCTATCGGCCGGAATAAATCTTCCGTCATCCGCCGCCCGCACACTATCGGAGGACATGAAAGACCGGGAATCTTTGCTATCCGGGGCCCGGGTATAGTGAAAGGCACACATCTGGACGGCATCTCACTGCTCAATGTGACCCCCACGATCCTGTACTCCCTCAACCTCCCGATCCCTGAAGACCTCGAAGGAGACATTGCCCGGGAAGCTTACTCACAGCAATGGATCCGGCAAAATCCTCCTCAAAAAGGCCCCCCGACTGTAAGACAATTAAGATCCGGGACGGCTGTGAATGAAACAGATAAATTAAATAACGAAGAAAAAGAACAGATAAAAAAAAGGCTTAAAACCCTTGGATATTTTGAATGAGAGGACCATAATATTCTCATGGCCAAAGTAAAACTAGATGAGATCACTTTGCACTACCAGCAAAAGGGAACGGGTCCGGATGTCGTGTTGATCCATGGGCTCACCGGGGACTTGTCTCCCTGGTACTTCACCTTTATTCCTGTTCTGTCTCAAAAATACAGAGTCACGGCCTATGATTTGCGCGGACACGGTTTGAGCGACATGCCTCCCTCAGGATATAATTCAAACATAATGGCCGGTGACTTAAAATCTCTTCTGGATTTTCTCCGGATCAAAAAGACATTTCTTGTCGGTCACAGCTATGGAGGAGTGGTCGCCATGGCATTTGCCAGCAAATATCCGGAGCATGTTAAAGGGATCGTCATCTATGATACAGGTTTTCCTGCCCTTAGACGGTTTAGAGACATGGAGAGCATGCTGGATTGGGATAAATATGAAAAAATTCTCTCACAATACAATATAACCCGGGATACTGATTTCAATGACCTCAAAAACACAATGGAACTTTTCCTAAAGGTCCCTCTCCCTTTCGGCCTTCGCAAAGGACGCATAAGAAAAAACCCCCGCATCCGCAAGCTCATAAAAGAGACAACAGCCGTCACAGAATTCGCGGAGATCGCCGATCTGACGGAGGAAAGGCTTCTTTCGGTTCCCCATCCTGTTCTTGCTGTTTATGGAAGCTCCTCCCCTGTATCCAGAGTAGGAAAACATCTGGAGAAGAATCTGGCGCAGTGCCATGTCGAGTATGCTGAGGGAGAAGACCATCTGTTCGTGCTCAAGGAACCAAAAAGATTTCTTCGTTTGGTTGAGGATTTTCTGGAAAAACACTCCCGATCCTGAAACAGGATATCATCCTGATTGATTTTTTCCTTTCTAAAAAATAAAATATCCTTTCCATGAGAGTGATATGCAGTGTGGTTATCCTTCTTATTATCCCGGCAGTTCTCTCTGGCAGTATTCAATTCACAAACTACTTTGAAAACAGGTTTTTTATTTTAGCCAGGGGTTTGCCTGTGCTCCAGGAAACACAGAGAGAGGCTTCCCTCAGTGATTACACACGTCTCAGAATCCAGGCATCCCATGAACTGGCGACCAATGCCTCCGTCCATTTCGCACTGGATTTCTTTACTTTCCATGGCCTGTTAAGAAGCCCTCTGGGTGCTTACGAATCCCAACAAACCAACCAGGACAAGAGGCTCTTTCTCGCACTCGACCGGGCTCATATCAATCTTTACCTGCCGGGATTTGATATCATCCTTGGGAAACAGCGTCTGGCCGGAGGTGTTTCTTCAGTCTGGACATCGATGGATATCTTCAACCGTATCAACATTTTTGAGCCAACGGAAGAGAAACCGGGAATCAATGCTCTGAAAATCTACGTTCCTTTGGGAAAATTATCCGCCCTCACCGGGATTTATGCGCTTGAAGATGATTTCAGCTCATCGAAATCAAGCCTCCGTGCTCAAACTCACTTTGCCGGCGTTGATGCGGCAGCCACATTCAGTCATGAAACAGAGAGAAACCGGTCTCTTTTGGGGGTGGACTTCCGGGGAGAACATGTGATCGGATGGTGGGCTGAAGCCGGATACCTTATCTCTCCCCACCGCACGAATAAAAAAATCGTTCTTGGATTCGACTACTCCTTTCCAGTAGGGAGAGGACTTTACTGGATGACAGAATTCCTCTACGACCAAAGCGGAGAAGATAAATCATCCCGATACGATTACGCAAAACTTCGGGAAGGAGAAAGATACACATTAGGACGATCGTACTGCTATTCCAAAGCGACCTATGGAATGCCCCATTACTTCTCTGCCAGTTTGGCTTATATCGGGAACTGGACAGACGGCTCGTTTATGCTGAGCCCCTCTTTTCTCTACCCTATGAGTGATAACATATCTCTCAATACCGGATTTTTCATTCCCATGGGGCATAAAGGAGGAGAGATGAACCGTCCTGAAACCGGACTTCTGTTTTTTTTATGGTTAAAGATAAATTTTTAAAAGGATTCCTCATATGAGTGTTGTTAGATTAAAAGGTGTTTATAAAGCCTATCATGTAGGGAAATTCGATCACGAAGCTGTGCATGATATCACTCTGTCTGTAGATGCGGGAGAATTTCTTTCCATTGCCGGTCCCTCAGGATCAGGGAAAACCACCATTCTCAACATCATGGGCTGTCTTGACAAGCCTAGCCTCGGAAAAGTATTTATCGAAGACAAAGACATCACTGACCGGCCCATGGCTCACTTAGCCACAATCAGACGGGAAAAAATCGGATTCATATTCCAGACATTTAACCTGATCCCTGTTTTAACAGCGATTGAAAACGTAGAGTTTCCTCTCATCCTGGAAGGAATGGACGATGCCTGGGAAAGAAGGTCCTTGGCATCAAAATTTCTGAATAAGGTTGGACTTGAAGAATTTATTCACCGAAGGCCCAATGAATTAAGCGGAGGGCAGCAGCAGAGAGTGGCCATCGCCAGAGCGCTTGTAAAAAAACCGTCTTTGGTCCTCGCAGATGAGCCCACGGCTAACCTTGATTCGAACGCAGGGAAAGAAATTTTGGAACTCATGCTTGAGCTCAATCAGAGCCTATCGACAACATTTATCTTCTCCACGCATGACAGGATGGTTATGGACTTCGCAAGGAGGCTGATCACACTCAAAGACGGAAGAATCGAACAGGATAAGGTCATCAGTCAATGAAAATGTATTTCCGGATCGCGTTCAGGAATATCTTCCGGCAGAGAAAGCGGACCCTCATCACATTTCTGTCCATTGCGGTGGGGCTGGGCCTGATGATAGTGGGATTCAGTCTGTATAATGGGATCGATTCACAAGCCCTAAACACCATCATCGATACACAAACAGCGCATCTCAAAATCTTCGCACAGGGCTACGAGCAAAAGAGAGACGAATTCCCGTTGGATATCACTATCAGTGAACCCCAAAAAATTGAAAAAGTCTTGAACCGCACAAAAAACATTGTTTCCTTTGAAAGGAGGATCGTCTTTCTCGCTACTCTCATTAAAGGAACCAACGAGATTCCCTGTACAGGTATAGGGATCGATATTGAAGCAGCTCCGGGTGCCTTCAATCTCAGGAGCTGCATACCAAAAGAGGACTTTCCTAAAACAGAGGAGCAGGCCATGCTCATCGGCAGTGATCTGGCAGCGGACATAGGACTCAAAAAGGGAGATGTCTTATCAGTTCGAATGATCTCATCAACAGAGGACTTCAGCTGGAATGTCCTGGATCTGGAAATCAAGGGTTTGTTGAGAACACGGAATCCTCAAATCGACCGGACGACCCTATATGTACCGTTATCCGTGGCACAGGAAAGCTTAGGATTAGGAGAAGCGGTTACTGAAATCGCGGTCAGGCTTAAGAACAGAAGACAGGCCTTAAAAGTAAAAGAATCCCTTATGAAAGAACTGAATGATCGGGATCCAATCTATGAAGTACAGAGCTACCAGGACCTTGCTTCTGATTTCCTAAAATTCCGAAAGATGCGCTCCCGCTACCGTTCGGTTGTTCCCATCATCATGCTTATCATCGCGACCCTGGGAATCACCAACACCATGCTCATGGCTGTGTTCGAACGGACCAGAGAGATCGGGATCCTCGCCGCCATGGGAATGCGCAAAAAAGAACTGATGTCCCTGTTCATTCTTGAGGGGACTTTTATCGGTTTTTTTGGTTCAGCAGCAGCCTGTATTCTGGGCGGGCTCAGTGGATTATATCTCGAAGTCAAAGGCGTTAATATCTCCATCATAGGAGAAGGCATGTCTGAATTTGCCTCATCCATCTATCCGATCAAAGATATTTTTTACGGAGACCTGACCCTTAGCAGTCTCATCTTTGTCCTCATCTTTGGGACGGTCATAGCTGCCATGGCCAGTGTTTATCCTGCTTACAGAGCAGCACGGCTTCAGCCTACAGAGGCGTTAAGGTACGTGTGATATGATACGTGGACGATTCCGTCATCTGGCATGGAGAAATATCTGGAGGAACAAGAGACGGACTCTGCTTACATCCCTGGCGATTGCCTTTGGCGTGATGTTCCTGGTTTTTATCCAGAGCTATATCAAGGGAGTCTCCGAGAGCTTTCTAGAAAATATGGTCCGGAGTGAAACAGGTCATATAAGGATAGCAAAGGAGGACTATCTGCGTTTAGAGAAGATCCTGCCTAAAGAGCAGTTAATATATGACTTCACGAAAATCGAAGACAGTATTCGAGATGTCCCTGGGGTGGACACATTGACAGAGAGAATCAAGTTTCTCCTGGTCCTTTCCCGGGAGGAAAAAAGCCAAGCCTGCGTGGCTGTGGGCATCAATCCCGAAAAAGAGAAAAATTTTCTGGATCTCGAGAAATACCTCGTGGAGGGTCAATATCTGGATTCACCCTCATCGCCGGGAATGCTGATCGGCCGGAAACTCGCTGATGAATTAGGTGTTTCCATCGGGAGTGAACTGTTTGTCGCCACAACCGACATCAACTATTCCCTATATGCGCTTACTTTCAAGGTCAAGGGCATTTTCCAGACAGGATTTGATAAAATAGATAAAGGCCTCTTCTATATCCCTCTTGAAAGCGCACAGACATTACTCGACTGCCCCGATGCGGTCCATGAAATCCTCCTTCTCCTGAAAGATCCTGATGCTGCTATAAAAACCGCCCGGGATATCGAAAAGAGGCTCGACGAAGAGGGCCATCCCGGGATCACGGCTGCTCCCTGGAAAACGCACTACTTTGTAAAGTTTCTTTCCTTTGCCAAAAGCATCCGAATACTCCTGCTCGTTATTGTCTTCCTTATTGTAGCGCTTGTTATTCTCAATACCATGATCATGTCGGTCATGGAAAGAATCCATGAGATCGGCATCATGAAATCATTCGGGATGAAAAAGAAAGAGATAAGGCTTCTCTTCCTTTTGGAGTCTTTTTACATCGGGATTATAGGGTCTCTCGCAGGCGGAGGGATCGGTGCGGCCGTGTCTGTCATCACACAAAACACAGGGCTTGATTTCAGTGCTGCCTTTGACAGGATAAAAGTTCCTCTCCCCTTTGTCAGCAGTGTTTATTTTCCTGATTTCACCCTTTATTTCCTCATTAACTCGATTTTGTTTGGCGTGGTCATTACACTGATAGCCGCTCTCTATCCCGCTGTCAAAGGCTCGAAGATGTCTCCTGTGCAGGCCCTCCGGTCTGGTCTGAAGTAAAGAAGATATGATATGATTTTAATGAGATGAAGGATAACATGAGATGAAAAACATCGTTCTCATTATGGTCTTCGTTCTTTCTGCACCACTCTCAGGGCAGGACCAGGCTGCCCTTACACCCGAAGACATCCTCTCCAATGTGCATCAAAACCTGTCTTCCAGCACTCTATATACAGAAACAGAAATGCGCATCACTATGGGCCACAAGACCCTGACAAAGACGTTCATAAGCTTTTCTGAGGGGCCTGAAAAATCATTCATCGAATTCCTGGGACCGCAAAGAGACAGAGGAACAAAAATACTTAAGATCGGAAAGGTCCTCAAGATCTACTTCCCCTCAGCAGGCAGGATCCAGCGATACTCCCATCATATGCTCAAACAAAGACTCATGGGATCGGATTTTTCTTATGAGGATATAACCGAACAGAGCAAGGAATTGAACAAAGACTACACGGCAACTCTCCTTGATGAGGAAGAATTTCAAGGCGTTCCCTGCTTTGTCGTGCATTTGGAATCAAAAGACCTAAAAAGCAATTACTACACGCAAAAAATATGGGTGGATAAGGAAAAATTCATCGGACGAAAAGTTGAATTTTATGCCCGGAGCGGAAAACTTTTAAAAGTTCTGACTGTTGACGAGGTGCGGGTGATCCAAGGCCGCTTTTATCCTGTTAAATTCACCATGCAGGATAAACTGAGGACAAACACAAAGACCGAAATCATCCTTAAGGAAATTCGATTCGACGCACCGATTCCCGAGGACACCTTCACAGAAAGAAACCTGATGCGGGGACATCCCATTAGGTACCACCCTATTACATGATAATTCTAGAAGGTTAATTTGAGATCAGGCTGTGATATCTTATTGATTTTATTGCAGTTAACGTAATTTTAAGTGCTATTTTAAGCCTTATTTAACATTTTTGGGGACTAAATAACTTAAATAAGACCATTGAATGAATTTATTATTTCCCCATGAATTCTCTTAAATGGACTTTTTTGGGGCCAAAATGGCCTGTTTAAGAGGGCAAAAAAGAGCCTATCTCTTTCTAATTTATTTATTATCAATAACATGACATGATACGACCCCTCTATAAAAAGAAATGAGAAAATACGCCTGGCCGGATTCGAACCGGCGACCTATGGATTAGGAATCCATCGCTCTATCCTGCTGAGCTACAGGCGTATGAAATCAAATCCAATGACCTTCCTTTTATATCCAAAAATTGAA
>Ga0180434_10003034_pt1 | contig 21653 bp, 25 predicted proteins | sample SS_ome_7_FD_132453 | JGI IMG/M metagenome (GOLD analysis project Ga0180434, IMG submission 132453) | Hypersaline lake sediment archaeal communities from the Salton Sea, California, USA - SS_1_D_2 metaG | ecosystem: Environmental > Aquatic > Non-marine Saline and Alkaline > Hypersaline >...
ACTGGTTTGTAAACCATCAACATAGTTCCTTGATTAACAACTGAAGATGTCAATACTTTCCATTTTCCACCAGCTACTGTAGCTGAACGATAACCAAGATCACCGTCAACTGAAGAAGTACCTGTATAGTTAAATGTTTGTAGATCTTCAAGGATAGCAGCATCTAGAGGATTACAAAGAATTGTATTTCCTGCTTCGATGTTAGTATCTGTATAGATCTGACCTGAAAGTTCATTCAATGGAACGATGATGTTTTCATGCCAATACTTAGTTCCCCAGGTGTAACCAGCTGGCGGAGTACGTGTGAATGTTCTTGTGTGGGTAGCATCATTCAAACGAGTATTAGCTGTGATCAAAGCACTGATGATTTCACGGTCAATGTCTAGAGCAACTTGTTGACCAAGAATGTTAACGATTTCAGCTTGAATAGAAATATCAAACAAGGCACGCATGTCTTGTTCCATATTGATAGTCCAGTTCGCACTGATTTGTCTGTCTCTTGCATATAGACGGATTTTGTCTACGTTTAGAGTAACTCTTGGGTTAATTCTGTTTTCTTCTAATGAAGTAGTAACCTGATACCTTACTGATACAACAGTTCCAGTTGTGCTGGAAACATCAACAGTACCGGCTAGATAGTCAACTTTACCAGAGATAACATCAGCAGATCCGCCAACGTCAACGCTTGAAGAAAAGTGACCTTCAACAGCAGGAACAATAGATACATCAGTAAAGTTAGTTCCGTCTGAAGAAACTCCAGTAATTTCGAAATCTCTTTCAAGGTGAGCCAAAGTTGGATCAAGACTAGCAACTGCCAATACGTCATAAGCTGAGCTTGGACAAGGCATTGTAGCTGTGATCGGAGTTCCGACTGCAGCGCCTGAAGAAATGTCAGGTGTTACAACAGGTGCATCATATTGTGATGAGCTGTTTGATGGTGAAAATTTAGCTGTGATAAAAGCTTTGATTGTTTCTGGTTTATCCATTGGTGAAACAGTAACAGCTTCTTTTGCAACTAATTTTGGATAGAAAACCCTTAATATCGGTAGGGTTAGTGTCTCATATGGATTAATCTGAAACATTGAATTTTCAAGCAAGTTGATTCTTGTGTTTTCGGCCAAGGTCATAAAAGCAGATCTATCAGTTTTATCTTCGATAGATTCGGCAAGACCTTCAGCATATGCAGCAAATGCAGCATCGTCAACCAACACGGCTTTCAAATTCCCCGGTTTTGAGGGATCAACGCCACTAATCTTTTTAGTAGTAGCATATACCTCAGTAAGTAGTTCTTTTAACATTGTAATAGTTCCTCCCTATAAATTTAAATTTTATAACGTTATAAAACATAGCTATCTTACCCACAATTTATAATATGTTCTAAATACTAAGGATGATTAGTCATATACTCAAGTATGTATATTAGGTCAGTTAGTAACTTAAAACATCAGTTAGAAACTTAAAAATAGTGAGAACATTAGTTAAATACTTAGAACAAAATATAAAGGAGTATATATGAAAAAAAGAGTTCCGCATAATAAAATAGAAATAGATATTAATGAATTAAAAAGATTATATTCTGATGAAGGGTATCCAGTTACTCAAATTTCAAAAATTATGAATGTTGGTGCTGACGCTTTAAGAAATAGAATAAAAGAATATAATTTGTTAAAACCTGAAAAGAGAAAACCAAGAATAAAAAACAATGTAATTGAATTAGATGAAAAAGAAGTAATTAGATTATATTGTGATAAACTATTAACAATACAAGAAATTTGTAAAAAATTCAATGTAAACTATGGTACCATAAAACTACGGCTTGAACAAAATAACATAAAGTTAAGAAATGCATCTGAGTCCAAAAAACTATTTATGAACAGACCAGAAATGAAAGAAGTAATGAGTAAAGCAATGAAAGGAAAACCAAGAAAGGGAAAGCATTATAATAGAAATATAGTATTATATGATTCATATGAACCACGAATTGGTTTTATAGAAGATTGTAGAAGAAATAATGAAGATAAAAATATATTAGAAACAAAATGTACTTACTGTGGTAAATGGTTTAAACCAACACCAAGTCAGGTATATGAAAGAGTAAGGTGTTTAGATAAAATAGGTTCTGATGGTAGACTATATTGTTCAAACGAATGCAAACAAGCATGTCCCATTTTTGGTAAGATCCTCTACCCGAAAGGTTTTCAAAAGGAGACATCAAGGGAAGTACAACCAGAACTACGTCAGATGCGATTTGAGATAGACAACTACACATGTCAATCTTGTGGGAAACATCAAGATGAACTACTGGTTCCGCTGCATTGTCACCATATAGAAGGGATTAGATGGGAACCATTAGAGAGTGCTGACGTTGACAAATGCATTACTGTATGTAAGACATGTCATTTAGAAATACATAAAAAGGAAGGGTGTGGATATCACGACTTGAGATGTAACCCAGCCAGTTAGTAACTTAGACTTTGGGTTACTAACTGGATTAGGTACGTGAGAATCTTTTTCTTATTATTTGAAGGATTTCGGTTAAATGATGATCTAATTTATCATCGGTGAGTTTATTAATGACTTTTAATAGAACTACTGTTTGATTTTTAATGGAACCATCATAAACTAGACCTGAGTCGACCAACTTTTCAATTCGGGATAATAACTTGGATACTTTTTTCTCTTTATTATATTCAGTCATCAACTCTTCTAGTTGTTTTTTCTTTTCTTTTACTTCAGTTTTCTTCTCATCCAAACGGGTTTTAAACTCATTGATATGAAGCATTTTTCCTTGGTATACTTCATCAAATAAAGGATAAACGTTTTTGATGATATTATCTGCTAATACAACTTTTGATTGTTCTACTGTTTCTTTCGTTACATCGGGAACTTTAGTTACGGTTATTTTCATAATTCACTTCCTAACGCTTCCAATAATCTATCTCTCAATTCTTGATTACTTTTTCTTAGATTAGATAATCTAGTTACGATATTATTAGTAAGACCTTTTGATTGACTTACTAGATTTTCTTGTTTTTTGATTTGAGATTGGAATTCGGATAATCTATCGTCCACATTTGTCATTTTGCTTTTCAGAGGAAAATTTTCATCTGTTTTGCATATGGCAAATATTCTTTCAACAACTTGTGGTAAAAGTTCTTTCGTGATTGTTTTTTTCTCGGGATACTCTATTTTCACAAATTACTCCTTTCATATTAACTACTTAAAGCTTTAACTTTAACTTCCAAACTTCTAATTTTATTTTTAAGTTTAAACTTACATTTTTCTGGATTTCTTGAGTTATTACATAAAGACATTTTACTTTTAATCATTTGAATTTGTCTTTTAACATTATTCGCTTTATACATTCGTAGACATTTTTTTCTAGCTTCTGAACCGGATTTATATTGTTTACATTCTGCTGGATCAGTAGAATCAGCCAATTTTTTACTGGCTTTTATCGCTAAATATATAAGTGCTGCAGCAGCTACACCAGCTGCAATTTGGCTTTCTCCTTTGCTTAATGTTATAATAGTTTTGCCAAATGCACCACTCATACCAATTTCATTAAGTTTTTCACTTTCTTTTTTAACCATTTGACCAGCTGTTAAAAGATAATGTAATTGTTCTTCATTAGCTTCTTTTATAAAATTAAAAATTATTTTTTTATCTTCTATTGATACGGATTCATGTATAGATGCGTATGAAGCAGAAAATAATTTTAAGTCATTTAAATTATTTATTTTAATATCCATTTTATTGTAACTCCTATTATACCCACTTATCAAAGAAGCGAATAACTTTATTTTCTATTAACTGATCGAAATAATCTGGCATGAAGCATTTATCGCCAATACATACCAAACCTTTACTTTCCATTATCATATGACTTTCGAATGTCATTTCATTAAAGTCAACGACCGCTGATTTATGTGAAGGCATTGATACAGCATCGAATGCTATAATAGTAAGGGGTGATTTAACTTCATTATAATCAGGTCTTCTTTCTAATTCAGCTAACCCTCTCATACTAAATCCAACACCAGTTTTATCTTGTAATAATCCATGCAAAATACGACCATTTGGAGTTGAAGTTGTTTCCATTTCTCCAAACAACATATTGTTTTTAAATTCATATGCACGGATGATGTGTGATACTTCTTTTAATGATACAGTAGTTTGACGGATACCATCTACTTGATCACTACCTGTTGGTAAGGGATGATCTAGTTCTGAATAAAATGCTCTTCTTTTCATTCTACCATCACAGCTACCCATACCTTCTGAAAGTACTCCGGACGGATACATTCTGTTATTTTGATTAACTTCATCAACAGTCTGTATTGGACATCGAAAGATCGCTTTACCTCCGGATGATTTAACAATATTTGCTTCTGAAAATATAGACTGTTCAATAATTAATGCTGACATTATATTAACTCCTTATCAGATATACTAATATTTGCTTTTGTTACGCCACTAATGTTGCTTGATTGTGTTTTGTAATGTTTTGCGACTGATTCATATACCTGTTTTAAAAATTTATAGTACATAATAATAATTTCATCGATTCTTTCTTTTGGAGCTTTAGGTGGTTGATATGTTGGGATATTCGATGATAATATCTCAAATAATTCAATTGACTTAGAAACTAATAATCTAACTCTTAGGAGTTCAGGATCTGATGAATCTGAAAGATATGATTCTATTGTTGTTAATCGTGTATATATCTTTTTCAATTCGTATATACGACCAATTTCAGAAGGACTTTTTGCTTCTTCTTCCATTCCAGGCATGCCTGCTTCACCACCTTCCATACCTGACATATCTTCCATACCTGCTTCAGCTCCCTCAGGTGGCATTTCTCCTTCTGGAGCTACTTCTGTTTCTGTCTCTACTTCTTCGGGTGGGGCTTCTGCTGGAGGTTCCTCAGGTGTTTCTTCTGGAGGAACTTCATCTTCTTCAGCTTCCTGAAAAATCTGTTCAATTTTGACTTTTGTATCATCGATTTCAGAATTACCTGCTGCAGCAATGGGTCTATTGGTTACATATGGTTCATCTACAGCTTCTGCATCATCTACATCAGCACCATCACTATCATAACGATTAGAAAGACTTGATCCAAAACCGGCAGTTGTGTTACCACCGATATCTTCTTCTAACTCTTCATCTTCGCTATTAACTTTAATATCTTTTATCCTATCAAGTGTATTGATACGAGTTTGTAATTGAAATAATACATCTGTTGGGTTTGCCATTAGAACTCACCTCCTGGCATTGGTGCACCTCCAACTCCTCCCATCGGACCCATACCCATATCATCTTCTGATTTAGTAGGATCTAATGCTTTTTCTACTTTTTCATCAATCTCATATTTTTTAATTTCTTCCCAATCAAATTGTGGTAAGTATCGTTTCTTGGCGTATTCTTTCGGTACACCAATTCTTTCAAGACTTTCAATTAGATTAGTCAATTCATTCATATATCTTGATTCTCTTTCAAATTGAAGAGATTTAGGAACTGGAAATGAAATATTTACGGTATCTAATAATACAAGTGCTTCTTCTGGATTAATAATATCAAAAATCTTTCCAATTAAATCATTGATTTGTTCAGTTAGAAATTTTTGATATCTTATAATTGTTCTTGCAAATAAGATGTTTTCTTCACTCAAAGCTGATTTATTTGACAAATTTTCTTCTATTCCTATAAATGCAGGCGGAACTCCAAGACTAGCAACAAGCTGATCTCTCATTTGTTTTATTTCATCAACTTTACTTCTTGTATCAACATTACCTTCTGTAAAAGTAGAAATATCAACAAAAGGTTTCCCATCTCTTTGAGGGATATAAACATCTTCAAAAGTGGTAATCATACTTGGAATTGTATCAACAGTTCCAAAACTATCAAGACTCACCTTTCTTTTTCTGAACTCTTCTTTCATTGATTCAATAGCTTTACGAGCATCTCTTGGAAGACCGACTTCGATAGCAATTTTTCGTTTTTCTGTTGATCGTGATAAACGTTGAATGGCTAATGCAGTTTCCAATGCAATTAAAACTTTAGATGAATATTGAGTACTATCAAAGATTGATTCTCCATATGGATAATACTTTGTAGTAGGCATTAAAAAGTGAGTCATTTTATCAGGTGGTACATAACGAATTTCTAAAGATTTATTCATATCTTGTTGTGCTAACATTCCTTGAATAATATCTCTTAATTCTTTATCACCATTCAATTCTTTAATTTGTGGAATTTTCTTTTCAAGGTTTTTTAATATAGCTACACAAATATTATTAATTGTTTGATCAGTAATTGTATTTGTATTGTTTACTTCTTGTGGTGGAAAAATCAAATAACCAAAGCATATAGGAAAGATTTTACTTTGAAGTCTTAATATATACTGTGGTTCATGAAAAACGAGTTGTAAATCTTTTAATGTTTTTCGATCTACTTTATCAACCTTAGATTTTTTCTTTGGTTTTATTCCTGCTCGTTCGACAAATGCTGAATAATCGATAGAAACATTTAATCTATTTTTGCCTTCTTTTACTACAAAGTTATCTTTTATCCCGTTTTTATAATCTCCATCGAGAGCTTCATTATATTGAGCTTCTGATAATATTGACCTACTTGTCAGTGCAGTTTGTGGGTCAGCAATTTCACAGAAAAAATCTCCAAATAAAAGAGTATTTCGAACAATGAGATCTAATTTTTTCTCAAGACCAATATTCTCTAATACTTCTTTTATGTATTTTACTCTTGCTGCAGTTGGAATTTCATCCTCAATATATTCTATTGGTTTGATTTCCAATGAAACTTTTGTAATATCATCAGGAGATAGAATATTTTCAACTAACACTTGAAGTGCTCTAAAACAATAATTGATATTTGATATAATTGCCTGATACGTTTTATAACGCATCATACGACCACCTTGTCCAAAAGTTGCAGGACCCACACCTTGATTAAATAGATCTCCGCCAGTGCCTCCGCCTATTTGAACATCATGTGTTGATTTGGAAATAAGACTTTTGACTAAGTCTATATAACCATTTCTACCACCATGACTCTTATATGTAAGAATATCTTTAACAGCAGTATCTAGCTTTGCATCTATTTTTTGTGTTTGGGTTTTTACAATTGTGGACTTTAGTTTAGCAAATGCGTCCTTTAAATCTGGCATTAAAATTATCTCCTAGCTGCGCTTCGAACTCTTGGACTATATTTCTTATGTACAGCAGCTCTATATTTATAATATAGTTCTCTATAATGAATCATTCTTTTATATAATGGATCGTTTCTTTTTCTTGCTGCGGCGCTTGCCATCTGCCCAGTTGCTTTTTTAATTTTTGTCTGACGCGAGATTCTCGCCCGACTTGTACGCTTAGGAGCTTCTGATAATAGCTCCTCAAGTTCCTCTAATAAAAGCTCATCCATTTATTTTATTCCTCTTTTGTTAAATTATCCATTGCCGACTTACGAATCTCATCTTCCTCGTATCGTCTACTAAAATATTCTAACATAATAAATAGAAATGTTTCTTCATTGCCATATAATGCTACGAATTCTTCTAAAAGATTTGGTCCTAAATATTTTTGAACTAAACGAACAAAATCTTCTGATATAGTTTCATATTCTTCATCTGGAACTCTATACGCTTCAAGCGAAAATGCAAGAATTTTATCTTTATGTACCATATCATATGCTTTATCCATATGATAATCTAATACAGAAATATACGCTGAAAAATTTTTTATATAGAGTAGTTTCTTAATGAAAGAATAAATAGAACGTATAAAAAATGACGTAACACATATCAGTAAAAATATAATAGTAGAAAAAACATAAAACATACTAGTAGTTATCATAAGATTTCACTTTCATTAATCAATATCGGTTATTATATCTTCTACTATCTCTGGTTTTGATTCAGGTTCTTTTTCTTTCAAAGGGGTTGGTTGAACTTCTTCTGGTCTGTCAGAATCTTCATAACTACTTTTTGATTCTTCAACCTTGATAGAAGCAATATCGTTGGGTCTAATAACAAGAGAGGCATTGTGGGTATTGAGAATTGCAACATTATTAATAGAAAATAATGTCGATAAATTTTCTGCTAATTTATCTTTTGTTAAATCTTCGTCATCAAGTAAAAAAACACTTTTTCCACATTTTAGATTTATATGTATTCTATTCATATATTCTCCGAATTCTCTTTATCAGAAATCAACTTATCTAAAAAAGTTTTTGGCTCGGCATTTTTTTTAGTTATTAGAGGGGCTAATTCCTCTATTATAACTCTTTTAGATGTTGTTGGGATTTCCTGTTCTTCAATACCATCCTCTATTACTTCGACAATTTTATATGTCAACCCTTTTGATTTAAACTGAACCTTATATGCTTGTAACTCTTTTTCGGTTACTTTCAATGTAACAGGAGTTCTAACTTTTCTCCCGTTTGGTAAAAATATAATACCATTTTTGGATACTTTTACCTTAAATTTTTTCATATGATTCCCTTTTCAGAAGGAGTGGGTTTTTACACCCACTCCATTTCATTTTATAATGAGGTGATATTAAACTTTAATATCGTCTTCGTCATCGTCTTCTTCAATTGCTTCTTTGAAAATCTCAAATGCTTCTGCTAGATCTTTATCATCGTCGTCATCTTCTTTATCTGGTGCAGGTCCACCTGGAACAGCACTTGGTGTATCAGCTTCATTATAGTTTTTTGGTTTAACCATTTTGTCTGCTTGGTCTTTTCTATCAGGAACTTGACCAGCATCTGTACCTGTACCTGCTTGTTCTGTTCCGGCACCTGTAGCATCTTCTTCAGGACCTGTAGCTTTCTTTTCATCAGCAGCTTCCATTCCTTTTTTGACACCATCACCGGTATATGTCATAACTTCTGCTTCATCAACATCTTCCATTTCGTCAATGAGTTTTTCAATGACTGCATTTTCGATATCTTCAGTTACATCAGAACCTTCATCGGTGTATTCTTTCTTTTCAGGAACATCTTTATCATTAAATTCCTTTTCAGCAACAACACCTTCTTTTGCAACTTCTTTATCAACATCAAGATCTTTGTCGTCTGCGCCAGCATCAGCACCAGCATCATCGCCAGTATCTGCATCTGCATCTTCTTCTTCGGAGAAGAAACTCATGATAGCTTCAGTCATTTCTTTTTCATCACTATCAGTATCGTCATCATCGTCATCAGTTTCATCGTCGCCTTCGGTAAAAAGATCTTCCATTTCTTTTGCAATATCTTTTTCTTTATCTTTTTCCATACCACGAATATTAGAAGCATCAGATGTACCAGCTTGTTGTGTTCCAGTACCTTCAGCATTCTTTTCAGCACTGGTTTTTGCTTCAGTACCATCTTCGTTGTATTCTGCTTCTGAAAGATCGTCTACATTAACTGTAGCTTCTTCATCTTCATTGAAGTAATACCTTTCAAGAATACTAGCTGCGTCTTTATAGACGGGGAGCTCACCATCACCATCCCATGATAAAATGGGGTCCAACATCGGTCCTTTTACTTCAACAGTTTTCGATGTATCAAATTCACTGATTGCCTGTTTTAGTAAATTCTTATAGGAAACTTTTTTCGTTGCCATTTTGTTAATTCCTCCTGTAAATCAAACATATTAGCCGAGCATAAATTAATTTTATCAGTAATTTGTTCTAAAAATATAAATAAGTTATGACCAGTTAGTTTCTTAAAACAAATATATTATATAGTAAGTCCTGAAAATGCAGAAAAACTATTGGCATTGACATTTGCTTTTGTTGTGCTGTCAGGTTTGTCTGGATTTGCTTTAACAGTATTAGTTCCATCAAATCTAAATTTATCAAACGCCACCTGAAAATCTACCGAAACATTTGCTTTGCCTGCTCTATTTTTTCCAACCTTTCCATGTACTATATTATCATTAATAGGGTCTTTGGCCATTAACATAACAAAATCAGCATGTTCTACTTTTTTAATTGACTCAGACATTTGATCTACTCCAAGGTCTGTTGAGTTTGTAATCCTATATGCTGAACGACCTAATTGTGATGCTGTAATAACAGGAATATTATATTGAACTGCTAATGTTTTTAATGATAATGTAATATGACCTAACTCCATACGATAAATATCATATTTTGTATCTGTTTTTAATAAATCTAAATAATCAATATATAATCCAGCAACTGCTTCTTTTCCATAAACATCAATTACATCATCAAGCACGCCCATTAAATCAACAGGACTAACACTCATTGCAGGGAAATATTTCATAACAATTGTTGTGCCTGTTTCTTTTAATTTATTAGCAATCATACCTTTTAGATCTATTGGCATATCACCACTAATTTCACTTAACATTTCAACAATAGTTTTGTCAAACATTGGCATATATGTACGCATTAACGCTTCTTCAATTGTATTTTCAAGTGAAACATATACATATACTCTATTAATGTCTCTATCATGAGGAAATCTTGATGATCCAGCTGGAATTTGTTTTAAAGCTGATTTATATATTGAATTATTTAAAATAGTTGATTTGCCTGCTCCAGAACCACCACCATAAATATATAATCTTGATGGTTCATAACCGCCATTTAATATTCGTTCATCAAACATATCAAACCCAGTTGGAGTTGAATTGCTTTTATCATATTTTTTCTTGATCATTTCAATTACATGTTCAAAATCATCTTGAACTAAATCAAGTGATGATGAAGCTTGAATTGTAAGAGCACGATTACTATCCATCATATTTGAATATAATGTTTTAATAGTTGATTCATAATCATCTACCAAACTATCAATTGAATCAAATGTTCCGTCCTTGATTGAAGTTAGTACTTTATCCAATTCATCATAATTCTTAAATAATGCGCCTATTTTCTTTCTCAGGCGCACTTGTTCAAGAGTACTCTGGAATACTGTACTGTTCACCTCATCATTGATCATCATGTCCAGAAAGTCTTTATGCTGCTTAAATTTCTCACTAAACACAACACTATCAAATATATTTTCTACAGATTTATTTTCTGCCATCATGTTAGATATGATTTTTAATAAATCCAATTTATTCTTTACTGATATTGGAACATCAACCGTATCTTTTTGATCTGAAAATGTTATGACTTCAAGCACATCTCTATAAAGTGCCTTACTTCGTTTGACTGTTGATTTCTTGTTTAATAATAAAGAAAAACAAGAATTAAGAAAAGATTCTGTTATCAAACAATATGCCTCCTTTTTATATATTTGTTACCATATATCAAATTTTTATCCATTCATTTCCATTATTTATATACTGAAAAGTTGAACATGCTATATTCGCCTTTGGTAAATTAACAGTTACAACACCTGGTCCTGTATTTACATACGAAAAAGATGAACTTGCTATATTACCCATTGGTTCTGGTTTACCAACTACGTTTTCAATCCAATCAACTATTCCTCTACCATGACATTTATCGCATGTTGAATCAAAATATCCATTGCTATTATTATCAGCAGTTCCAGTTCCTTTGCATTTTGAACAAAATACCTCACCTTCTTTTAAATCAGACTCATCCAAAAAAGTTCTTCTTTTATCATTATATATTTTATTTTGTGTATTACATACTTCAAAACTCATATCTTTAATGACCTCATCTTCGAATCTAGTTCAAAAAATTCATCTTTAGCCAAAAACTTATTAACCAAATATTTACAATAATCTTCATCTAAAGAAATTAACATATCCAATGAACGAGAAATACTATGTGCTTTTGTCTTTTGTTTTTTAGTCATTTTGCCTTGATTAATAACTTTGGTGACTGCCAGACAAGCACGATAAAAATCATCCAAATTACCTTGTTCATATAAAGGATATGATTCATGTGCATAATTTTTCATATCATTTTCAATTTGAGCATATCTACCCAATGTATAAAGAATAGCATACACTTTAACATCTTCATGAAATGTATTTGTTTTAGAATCATAAACACCATCAACTGAAATTGGTTTAAAGTTGTGACTTGTTGCACAGTCATTCAATAAATTTTGAAATTGATCTTCTACTCTATTGCCTTCCCATGAGTTTCCAACAAGATCAACTTTATCATAAAAGCGTTTATCAAGATTATCAGATTTGATATTCATTTTTTGAATGTTGCCATGAGCATCAGGAACATGAATATATCTGGCATGCATTACTTGTTTATAAATACCAGATGAATCATATGTGATATTTAAATCAATATTATGATGCTGTTTAACAACAATTTTAAACAATTCATAGAAATACATATCTCTAAAATTTGCACCACCCAAAATATGGAAATTCAAATAATCACGCCCATATTTTTTGGCTTCATTGATTAATGGGATTAGTGGCAATACATAAATAATTACTGGTATCATCATATCACTGGACATATTTGCAACAATACCACCTGTGCCGTGATATTCAAACGCAGGGAACATTTCATTTTCACGCATAATCTTCGTATAAATGTCCCACAACTTAGGTGTTCTGAAATGATGAATATAAATAATCTTCTTTCTTAATTCATCATTCAAATCTTTCGCTCTTTCATATGATGCAAGATTCAATCTATAAACATCATCAAAACAAGAAAATATTTCACAACCGGGTCCCGGCGGAATATCTAAAATGAATGCTTTCTCTAATACATGATGATAATCTTCTAACCATTGATAATACATTGTAGTTAATAGATCAGATTCACGTCTTGTCAATCTACCAATAGATATCTGGAACCCACCACTATCGGCAATAAAATCACATCCATTAAAAATACCCATATCTCTACATGTTTGATACATTCGAGCTTCTGTTTCATTGTATTTATGATATTTCTTTTTGTTAGCAAAATTTTGTCCAAATGAATGTAAATAACCAGCACATGATTGTGATAAAAATTCTGAGATTTGAGGTCTAGTGAAATTTTCATTCCACCGACCTCTTTTTCCCTTAAAAAAGTTATCCACAATTGTTGCTAGCGTTTCAAAACCTGCTAAAACATATCCACTATTCGCCATTCGACTCTCCTTTTAGTACTTCACTACTTCATGGGGTGGTCTAACCGTAGCTTGAAATTTTGATACAACATCAAGCGCTTTAATTAATTTATCAGAGGGACTTAAATCTAAATCTTGAATAACTTGCATAGCCCCATATGCATATGCTGTACCTGACCCGATTGCAGTAAAATCTCCACCAACTTCATTTAATTGAAAATCAGAAAGAATTTCATACATCTTATCTCTGTAAATAACAATAAATGAATTTTGTGTTAAAACAGTACCATATTCAGATGTTATAAGACAACCTGCATCAGTGATATTCATTTTTAATGCTTCAACAAAATCTTCAATCATCTCAGGTGGATCAGGAAGATAATATTCATTAAGTAATTGACCTGTTCTAACACTTCCAGAAAAACCAATTAAATATTCTCCACGCCTAATAATTTTTTTAACTAAGATTGGACGAATGTCCCCTTCCTCGGTAGTCGCTGCGCCATCAGATGCAAGGTAAAATGTATTTCCTGCTTTATAACCAATAAGACATGACATATAAAGTATTTACTCTCCTTTTAATTTACTATTACTGTATAATTAATTTCTATTTTCTCCAGTGTTTTTGTAGGTTGCATTGTAATTAAAATATTCTCTTTATCAACACAATTAACACTATAATTGCTAACAAGTTGATTCGTTCTTAATTCTTCTAAATAAGAATCTATATATTCAGCTACATCTCCCCTATTATTAAACATATTATTATTAAGTTTTTTTCGCGTATTTTTTATAAGCAATTGTGCCATACTAAGTGAACTAAATTGTATTTTACGATTTGTAGCGTTAGTAACCCAATCTACTTTTCCATTTCCATTACATTTACAACAAATATAACCTTCGTATTCTGGGTTTACTCCACTACCTTTACATAAAGGACATATTACTTCACCTTCTGAAAGTTTAATATCATTCATTCTATTTAACTAATTTCAATTACACTTTCCCAATTAATAAAAGATGCTACATTGGGCGAATTAGTATGTCTATCTTCAACAAACGTCAAAATCCCATCTTTAATATAATAATCTCCTGCTTTAACTGTAATAGCTGAATCTTGCCCAATTAATTTTACCTGATAATTTTTCATGTTTATTCTCCTTTCAATTTCATATCATCTCGCATTCTTAGACATTTAGCAAGATCAAATGAATAATCATAAATATGTAACCCTTTACTTGATGCAATCATTTGTCCATCTTCTACACCAACAATATTACTTGCCATATACTCTTTCAGTAATTGAATACCACCTAAATTAGCTGGAAAACCGCCCCATAAATCCCACGATCTGAAATACGGGTAAAAATGTAATTTACCATCTTGTATTCTTGTATCGATTTGTCTTAGACAGGGAGGATCTTGTAGAAGCATATCTGTGGGATGTGCTACTTGTAACACCATTTGATTGTTTCTGTGTCCTTTGTTCTTATAGATCCATATCATTAACTCGATTTGATTCAAGTACCATTGTCCATCATCATATATAATTATAGCTCTATCTCGCAACTCATCCATTTCTTGAATTAAAATATGTTTCCATTCAGGATCAGCATAAGCATATACTGGATAATCAATTGGGTATTTACACAATAGTTGTCCATATGTATATGCTTCACCTTCTTTTAATTCACCAGTCATGAGGTATGGAAGATATTCATCAAGATAATCATCTGCTACTGGATTTGGAATATTGAAATGAGATTCAATCTTTGGTAATAATGGTAGGGTAGATGGGTGTTCAATCTCTATTGAAACATAATCAAATTCTAATCGCTTTTGCCCTGCATACGATCCACGATCAATCGTAAATACAGAGCCATGTTCTAACATTCGAAATAAAGTTTGAAACCATGCATCAGGCAGATCTCGTGCTTTAATGTGTTGATAATTCAGCATTCGCTATTCCTTTCTTATACTCTTTGAATTAATGAAGGTGCTTGAGATTCTTTCGCTTGAGCAATAACTTCTGCTGTCGGTGTAATTTCAATTTCTTCAAGTTCTTTTAATGTATCTTCATCTGTCAAAATACCATAGACTTCAGGATATGGCACACAACACAATATTTTAGTACCCATTGAAATTGCCTGGCCGCCCATTTTATGATAAACAATAATATCTCCAACTTTTAGAGCTTTATCAGCAACATCTTCACCAAGAGATTCAATTTTACCATAAGCTTGTGGGTCTACTGCGGTTGATGGGATTACAATACCACCCGCTGTCTGCTGTCTTTTCAATTCTGAAACAATGATTTTATTATCAATTGCTTTTATCATTATTCTCTCTCCTTTGTTTTTTCATTTTTAGTTTTCTCTGTTTTTGTTTGAACTTTTTAGCCTTCTCTTTCATTTTCTCAATTTTTTCTTCTTCTTTTTTGAGTAATCTAAGAGATTGTGCTTTCTTTCTCCTACGTTTTTCACTGGGTTTTTCATAGTACATTTTTTCTCTATACTCTTTAGCGATACCACTCTTTGAAAACTTCTTTCGAAAACGTCTAATTAATTCTTCACCGTCTTCGCCTTTCCTTCTGACAACACATATACCATTGTGTTCATCTGGTTTGTAAAAATCCGATTTGTTATTCACGAAAATATAATCACCTCCTTATACGAAATCAAAAATAATATGACTACGAGATGAAAAATTAAAATTATATTCATCACATATATCAAAAACTGCTGGGGCATTCTTAAACAATTCTTCCTTGGTTGTACCTTCTGGCATAACCCATATTCTCTGCTCTCTAATCATTTCTTGATGTTTAATTCTAAGATAATCAAGAAACGATTTCGAATATCCATTATCTGCTTCATATACCAACTTCAAATACAAATTTGGATGGTCATGAATTTTAGATAAAATATCTCTATAAAAAGCTGCGTCATTTGAATTAAATATCTTTGGAGATAATATAAATTTAACTGGTCTCTCCAATTCAATTTTATTAATTAAACCAAGAATATTAAAACCATTTGTCTCTACATTTGCAATTGGATAATCCAAATCTTTCAATAAAGTTATCGTTTCATCAATATGTCTTTTTACCGTAGGTTCTCCACCAGTAATTAACACACCAGCAGATTTTTTATAGATTGTTTTTTGAATATCGGAAAGTTTGTAAGATGCTTCTGCTGAGACACGCATTTTGACTTTTGTATCACACCAGGGACAATTTCTATCGCAGGTTTTAAAACGAAGAATAATCATGGTTTTTCCACTGTCGGGACCTTCGCCTTGCCAACTCACAAAATTCTCTATCAAGTTCACTTTTTTTTCCATTAACTACTCCTTTCATAGTATTATGTTCTACATTGTCAGCATTGTTTGCTTCATTTTAACATCGGTCAGCGGCTTAAGTAACAGCTCATAACGATCAATAAATGCAAATTTCATTGCTGATTTTACATCAGGTACAAAGTAATCTGGCAACTTTTCTTCTTCATCTGGTATTGCAATTACTTCAAACTTCTTCCCGCTGGCAATAAACTTTTCATATCGTCTACATACATCTTGGGGAGCCTTTGTTGTATCGATACCACTAACCCAATACATATATGCCTTTGCTCCAGTTTTATGAATATCATAAACAATTTCATTCCATGCTTCCATAGCTTTTACACCCTGTGGAATCGTTTTATAATCTTTTAATTTTTTGCCATATGCCACAGGTCTTGCAATTGTTTTATCACCTGACCTAATTAAATTCATAAACTCTCTTTCTTGTAAACCAACAAAATCAAGAGATTTTCGCAATGACACTTTATCTGATTTCAGAATCAATTCAGATAGTTCTGATAAAAATTGTTTTGATTTACTTGGATAATCTGATCGTTTAATTTCAACACCCATATAATTAATTTTATCAACGTCTTTTCCTTCATTATTGATAACTCTAATTGCGTATCTCTTTTTAGCTAAAAACAAACCCCTTGAAATAACCAATTCATTTTTCAATACAAGTCTGTTGTAATCTAAATCTCCATTATGACTATTGACAATATCAATCATTTTTTTGTTATTTAAAAATTCTTCAATTTCAGCACACCATTTATGAATATTTTCGACTGATTTTTCTTCTGAAAAATTTTCAAATTTACAGAAAATAGAGTCTGTATCGCCTGTGACTATATACTCATTACCTCTGGCAGGCATTTTATCTCCAAACAATTCTTGTTTTGTCAATGGTGAAGGTGGAATATATTCAGTACCTTTATCAAGATGTCTCATAAAAGCATCGCCTTCAATAATAGACGTTTTTAATGCTTCCTGACCTGATAATGTTATTGCTCCAGCTAATGAAACATCAAAGAATCTAAACGCTTTATTAGCAACAACACCATACAATGTATTGGCCAAAACCTTATAAACTAACTGCCTTGTATAAAAGAATAATTCCTGCTCTTTATCTTTTGCTTCAATTGCGTCAAACATTTGACCTTTATATGCTTTTCTGGATTTCATTAACATATCAACAACTTCGCCAAATACAGAGAACTCTTTTTTGTGGGGTTTAAAGAAACACCCATTAATTGTATATACTAATTCTTCATCTTTTATTTTCTTTAATAATTCAGCTTTTGGAACCTTCATCTTTTTATTTGCATACATTGGATCAACAATAACTTCAACTTGATCAGGCAAATTATCTTGATTATATGTAAGTTCATAACCTTGTGTTGATTCTTTTAATTTCATTACATAACTATTTACACCAATGTTATATGTAATCATGATGCTTGGATATAGTGATGCAAAATCAAAATCTGTAAGGTGATTATAAATTCCTGGTATTGGTTCAAATACAAATGCACCAGGGTATTTCTCTTTCTTGATATGTGGATCGCTATTCTTAGATGCCAAACCTTTTTCATTTTTCAAATATGAAACCATCAGCGAATCTGTTTGACCGAATGATGATGAACCTGAATCAAAACCAGCATTGCATATTATTCGTAGTTCATTCATCAAATTGATATGTTTTAATTTAGATTCTAATTTTTCCAATAGTTCAGAGTCTCTAACGTTATATTCAATTGTTTTATTTAACATTTTCCAATACATTTCATTGAAAGGTAGTGGTAGTTGAATTTTTGTAACACCTAATTCATGTTGTGTAATAAATGCTAACTTGTAGTTTTCCATTTTTGTAAATGTAAATGTTCTATATAAAAACTCTTGATCAAGCACAACTGTTCCTGGTAAATGACAAACATATTTGGGTCCATCAACATAAAATTCATCAAAGTTTGACATCGTGTTACCAGGGATTCCAATATTTGCCAATCTATTAAATATATAATCCATATCAAAGTTAATGAAGTTCCAACCAGACATGAAATCAGGATCAGTTTTTTTGAAATCTCTAATAAATGTAGTCATTAATTGTTTTTCACGTTTAAAGATTTTCATCTCAACGCCTTCAATCTCTTTGATTGGTTCGGTCTTATTATCAATCACATATGTAATTGTTTCACCATTAAAAATTGTGGTAATCATATTAATTGGAAAACGCGCTTCTTTTTGATTTGGAAATGTTCTCTCATCGCCAGTATCAACCTCAATATCACAAAACATTATATTATCTTTAATTTTCTTAGGTTCGCCTTGATTAAAGAAATAATAATCCATTGCATGTTTTGTTGTTAATCTGACATCTCCTTCATATGTAATTTCATGATCTAAATTTCTTGCATCTCTACTTTTAACAACTACTTGCTTTAATTCATCAAATGGCATCAATTTTTTAGCAGGAACACCCTCAGGCACCTGATAACAGACGAAATCATCATTCTCCGTATGATACACCTTATTGTTATCTTTGTCTCTAAAAATGTATAATACTTGGTTTCTGCGCGATAAAAATTGTATATCAATTAAACGATATTCATCTGTATAATACTTCTCAGGTATTCTATATCTATACATGCCCATTCCCAAAGTTTTAGTTTTTACAGCAGATTCTACTTCAATATGATCTTCACCTAATAGTTCAGCAACCCTCGCTAAATCTTCTTCAAACTTTGGTTCAAATGATTTATTTCGATTTACAAACGAAGGATGTACAGTTAGAAATATTTTAAAACCTTCCCATTCAAATATTTTGCCATGTAAATTTGTAATACCTGATTTAGCAATACCAAATGCAGTCATTGGGCTTGTACCCATCAAAACAACAAGTTTTGGTTTACAAGTTTTAATAATTTCCATACAATTAACTTTACATCTTTCAATAACCTCTGGTTCTGGATTGCCTGTTGTGCCATCTGGGTTAAGGGTTTGACATAAAACAATATTCGTTAATAAATATTTCTTTTTGTTTATATTAAATTTCTTAAAGTATTTTCTAAATAATTTACCTGCTCTACCAACCAATGGCGCAGGTTCTGGTTTATGTATAACTTCATCTTTCGCAGGATTTTCAGCAACAAACACAACTTCAACTTTTGATAAATCTGATTTTGAATTTGTTTCAAGAATACATGATGGCGATTCAAGAAGTTCACATACAGAACAATTCGCAATTGAATTTTTTATACTAATCAAATATATACCTCCATTTTTATTAATTTGTTACCTATTAAATAAATAATATCTATATATATAAATTATTGAAAAGCGTTAAACATATGAATTTTTCATGTTAAAAAACCACGGTCAGGAGGTGCCGAAAAGATGTGAATGTTTTAAATTAAAAAAATAAAATAAATGAAAAAACCCTGAAGCCTGCGTGCGAGTCCCATCGATTCTATGCAAGAGAGCCTGAACATCGGCCATGACCTTGCATAGAATCATTTTTTTAATTATTAACTGTCAAGGAGAATATTATTATGCAAAATGCTAAAATTATTGGTGAGCCAACAACTATCGACGGTAGTTCACTACCGAAGCATAGCACTACTCCAATTGAACGGAAACCTAAAAAGGAAACTGAACAGCCACCAATGCCGCTTGAGGAAGCCGCAAGGATTATTGTTTCTGACGATGGTCATGTACCCAATACCATGGCAATCCTGTCTTCCGTGTATTCAAATCAACTTATGCAATGCATCGAAGCTGGCGAGTTTAATAAACGAAACAAAAAAACAATTGCTAGGGCATATCAAACCCTGGCAGCAAATGTGTGCGCAATTCAAATTGACGAACTCGGAAGATTTGAACCAGCCATTGATTTTTCTGAACTTCAGGGTGTCCACGTTTTCGATGGCGCTGAAAATGGGGTCGAAAAATGTAGGGCATGTAACGGTCTTGGTGGATTGATTATGTTCGACAAAAAACCAAAAACGGTTCAATGCCTGAAATGTAAAACAGTTTCTCTGACCCTGGATGGAAAACATATTGTCATAGATGACAAAACTCTGACAGTGGATGGTGTCGATAAAAGCAACGACCGGCGTTACAAATGGCTATTTGGTCGTAAAGTTGAAAAGTGTGCCAGGTGTGATGGCTCAAGTCGATATCGTGATGAAAGCAAAGGAAAAAATCTGATCATAAATGTCAAATGCACGACATGTAATGGTCAGCGGTATCAAGAAGATATTGAAGGCAGTCAAGTTATTGCCAAATGCAAAACATGTCATGGAAAACAAAAATTGAAGATCGCTGTCCTTACCGGTAGTGTAAAATCAATAACTCCATGCAAAACATGTGATGGTCTGGGTTTTGTCAAACCACCACCTGGTCTTGCTAATCCGGTTCTTTCCAGAGATCTTGGAAGCGCAATATCATCAACATTGTAATCCTTTTACGGAAGACAACACTTCTCTATTTAAAATCCATAATAGAGAAGTGTTGTGCCATAAAATCTTTCAAACTTATTTTTGTTTTTCTTTTTTTCTTTTTTACTTTTATCTTCTTTGGTTTTTCTAAACCCAATGTATTAAAAATTGCTTCTTTTTCATCCGACTCCTCAATCAAATCACATAAAAGAGATATGTCACAATTTTTTAATTCAGGAAATTTATTCCTTACAACACCAAATAATTTAGTTTTTCTTGACCATGGTATGAAAGTTGTATCCCTTTTTCCTACTCTAAAATCTAATACACATTTTTTAATAAATTTAAAGATATCCTTCTTATCCATATATCTCAAATTGATATTATTAAAATAAGCATCGAGATAATGATTCAATGGACCATTCTTTAAAAACATTGAAATGGCATATGTTACAGAGATTGGTGATTTATAATGTAATAAATCTGGGATTATAACCTTACCGCTGTCATCATATTTTGGTTTCGGAAATTCACTTCCTCTACTTCCATCAAATAACCAACTATTGAAAGTTCGATATGGCATTAATTACCCCCAAATTATTCTTTCCATTTGTTTATAGTAATTTTTAACATCAGCTTCAAATAAACCATGTTCTGTATTCAAACATAAAAGTAAATTAGCAGCGCTATCATCCCAATAATTTCCATTTAAATGATGTATATGCCATTGAAATTTTTTAGTTCCTTCTCCAGATATTTTTCTTCCATTTTCATCACAAATAGCAATCCTATTACCCAATAGATCTTCATCTGGATATTCAGGAAATTGACAATTCA
>Ga0180434_10003035_pt1 | contig 21650 bp, 20 predicted proteins | sample SS_ome_7_FD_132453 | JGI IMG/M metagenome (GOLD analysis project Ga0180434, IMG submission 132453) | Hypersaline lake sediment archaeal communities from the Salton Sea, California, USA - SS_1_D_2 metaG | ecosystem: Environmental > Aquatic > Non-marine Saline and Alkaline > Hypersaline >...
CACCAGAAATGCGCTTGGCGATCAGGTGCAGTCGCTGCAGCCTGGCCAGAAAGTCCGTATCGAACAGGTTATCGGAGTTGTTTGTCAAGCCGTCAATTCTCGCGGTTTAACTTCCTTCGCTTACGATCGCTTTTTCGCAGCGTTGCAGAGTGTTCATCAATTCCTCGGGCCCCTCGGCATTCATCAGTTCGTTCAGCACTCCCGGAGTGTGAAGCATCTGCGCCAATCTCGCCAGCAGGTGCAGGTGCGTACGCTCATCCTTGCAGCATACCAGAAAGAACAGGCGCGTCAATGAACCGTCCGGCGCTCCAAAAGGTATCCCCGAATGCGTCAGTCCGACAACCACAAAACTCTCGACAATGTCGTATTCCACCGGGTGGCGGGGATGAGGCAGCGCCACACCGGGTATCAGGGCGGTGGAACACAACTCCTCACGCGCGCGAACTTCGTCGAGAAGTTCGGCCTTGAGGTGTACCATACCGGCCCGATCGGCCACGTTGACAAGTTCGCGGATAGTGGCCTGGCGGGTGCGAGCGTGCATCGGCACGTCCAGACCACCATCGGGAATACTCGAACAAAGAAGCATCCCCTCGGTATCCATACCGTGATGATCGCTGACGCCCTTTGAAATACCGCCCAACTGCCGGCGATCGAGCGAGTGCATCCGGGTCTCAATCCAATGGTCAATTTCGCTCTTGATGAACCTGAACCTGTCATGGGGTGACTTGCCTGCGGCGAGTTTCTTGCAGGGGATCTGCCCGCGAGAGGCGAGTTTTACCACTTCGCGCAGATCCATCGCCAGATAGGATGCGACCTGCGCGGCGTTCATCTGTTCGTGCGGCATGGCGCTTCACTTAGTTACATAAGGTTCATCGGATCAACGTCGATTACCACTTCGGCCGGATTACTGCGGCATATCGAGGCCATCTGAGGATAGAGCAGCTTCTGAACCCAACCGGCCGGTCCGGATAACGGTATTATCGTGATTTCGTAGCGGAACAGTTTACGCAGCTTGACTATGTCAGCCTGTGCCGGATCGGTCATCGAAACCTTATCGACCGGTAGTATCACGCGAAGCGCTCTGGCCAACTCCTCGGCACCGTCCTGGGCTTTGTTGGCCTGGCCGTGCCGGACGATAAATCGAATCATCCTCGCAAACGGAGGCAGGTGAGCTTCTGCTCGCTGGGACATTTCGATCTCGGCGAAACCGTTGTAGTCGTGGTTGGTCGCGAAGACGATCGCAGGCTCGTCAGGATGCAGGGTCTGGACGACCACTCTCCCGGGCAGGTCGGAACGTCCGGCGCGCCCGGCTACCTGAACGATGAGTTGGAACGTCCGCTCGTTAGCGCGGAAGTCCGGTATCTGCAGCGCGGTATCTGCCGACAGTACGCCAACCAGCGAGACGCCCGGAAAATCCAGACCCTTGCCCACCATCTGCGTGCCCAGAAGAACATCGAGCCGCCCGCTCGAGAATTCCTCGAAAACCTTTTTGAATTGCTTTGGCGAGGTCATCGTGTCCGAATCGACGCGAGCAAATCGCGCCTCGGGAAACTTTCGCCCGAGTTCGTCCTCGACACGCTGGATGCCCATACCAAACAAAAGCAGCTTGCCCCCGCACGCCGGACACCTGTCGGGAAGACCGGCGGTGTGCTGACAGTAGTGACAGACGGCCATTTCAGTGGCCTGGTGGAACACCATCGGGCGGGTGCAGTTCTCGCAACCGAGTTCCCACTTGCAGTGCGGGCAGAACACGAAGCTCGCAAATCCCCGACGGTTCATCAGCAAAATGGCCTGGTGCCCCGCGTCGAGCGTCGCGGCGAGCTGTCCGGTGAGCGTCCGTCCGATCAACTCGACCTTGCGGGGATCGATCTCCTTCCGCAGGCTGACGATCTTCAGCGTCGGCATGGGCAGCGACCGCACGCGATGGGGAAGGGTCAGCAGGTCGTAGCGCTTGCGGCGAACGTTGTGCAGCGATTCGAGCGATGGAGTTGCGGAACCCAGAACTATCGGGACCTTCTCGAGCGATGCCCGCATCACCGCCACGTCGCGCCCGTGGTAGCGGGGTACGGTATCCTGCTTGTACGACGCCTCGTGCTCCTCGTCGACCACGATCAGACCGAGCTTCGCAGTCGGAGCGAAAATCGCACTGCGCGGGCCGACCACTACCGCCGCGTGCCCGTCGCGAATTTGCTGGTAGTAAAACGCACGCTGGGCGTCGGTCAGAGAACTGTGGAGGACCGCCACTCGCCCAAGGCGCCGCACGAGGCGATGGAGGGTCTGCGTCGCCAGCGCTATCTCGGGCACGAGGACAATCGCCTGCTGCCCGGCCGCCACAACCCGGCGGATGGCGCGGATGTAAACTTCAGTCTTCCCGCTACCGGTCACCCCGTGCAGCAGCATCGCCGAAAAACCACCGCCCAGGCGGGCCTCGATCTCCGCCAGCACGGCGAGCTGCTGATCGTTAGGCTCGATAGTGTCGTCTTCCACGTTGGCAGAATCGAGATTATCTATCTGCACGGGCCTCGACTCAGTCCCGATCAGCCCGCGCGCCTTTAACCGTGCGATCGTATTGCGAGATGCGCCGCTGTGGTTCATCAGGCTCTTGAGTCTCAACGGTTCGACGCCTTGCCTGCGAGCCTCCAGCAGTTCGTCCAGGACACGTTTCTGCCTGGCCCCCAGCGCTTGGGCGATATCTTTCGGACCGCACTGCAGGAATACCACCGTCTCGGTGCGCGGCGCGTGCTTGCCAACGGCCGAGGGAATCATGGCGCCCAAAGTCATCCCAAGCGGGCTCAGGTAGTAGCGGCTGATCCATTGACCGAGTTCCCATCTGACGGTATCGAATTGCGATTCGGTATCGATCAGTTCGCCGACCACCTTGAGTTTCCGATCGCCGGCGGCGCCTTCGGTTCGCACGACAAGCCCTGTGGTCATTCGCCCGCCCCTCCCGAAGGAAACCCGCACGCGCTGACCGATCTGAGGCGCACCGAACCTCTCGGGCCAAATGTAATCGTAATCGCTCCACACGTTGGCGGACACCGCAATGCCAACGACCGCCAAACCGCTATCGGCACGGGACCGATCCGGCGCGGTGCTCTCGGGCTCTTCAAACAGGCGAGACATACGCACATACTATCCGCACAAGCGGTCCGAGCCAACAGTTCACCGGCGCCAATAGCATTGACAGAGGCGCCAAACTGACAATCTGAGCGGAAAGAACCAGAGAATCCGCTCGGTCTGTATATGCCACAAATATACACTTTGTTTATACATAAGGTCTTTGAGAGCATCGCCGGTTTCGATTGGGGACGATGGTAATCGCGACAAGAATCGTCTAAAGCACAACGTACTCAACGGAGAGTTCGAGGATGTGTTCTTCAATCAACCGCTGATTATCGTTAATGACGCCAGGCATTCCAAGGACGAGAAACGATACGCCGCATTTGGTGTGACAGATGTCGGTCGCAGGCTCACTGTTATCTTTACCCAACGTGGACATCTGGTTCGGGGCATCTCGGCCCGGGACATGAATAACAAAAAGAGAAGATCCTATGAAAAGCACTCGTAAGAAAATACGACTTTTAAAAAATGAAAGGGAGAAAAAATCCATACGCAAAGCGGCTCAAAAAACAGGTCACTATCTGCATGGGACTCGATATCATTGAGTACTTCAAAACCATGTCGGAAGAGACAGGCATACCCTATCAAAAACTGATCAATCTCTATTTGAGAGATTGTGTGGAATCTCATCGCTCACTTAAACTGAAATGGATTTCCTGAGAACCGTAGAACAAAAAGGTGAACAGGTATTTTCTGGACACATGGCCTGCCTCCATTCCTCCATTGACCCCATTAGCAATGTAGCGGTTTTTGACTAACGGTAAGGCAAATGGCTTGTATCTCAATGCCGTATTGCTTTGACCCGTTGGGATGTGTATGCTTAGCCCATGCCGGGCCGGACATGCCCGCCCGGGCAACCAGGAGACGTAAACATGAATGATACGGCAGGTGACAGCGACGCCAGGACAGCAGAAAGCAAGATCCTGGTGGTCGACGATAACGAGCAGAATCTCGAACTGCTGGTGGCGTACCTCGAGGCGCTCGGGTGTCCGGTGGTGACGGCCGTCGACGGCGTTGACGCTCTGGAAAAAGTCGCCGCCGAAAAGCCCGATCTCATCCTGCTGGACATCATGATGCCCAGGATGAGCGGGTTCGAAGTCTGCCGCAAAATCAAGTCAGACCCGACAACGCGCGACACGCCGGTGATAATGGTGACCGCCCTGAACGAACTGACCGACATCGAACGGGGTGTGGAAAGCGGGACAGACGATTTCATAACGAAACCCGTCAATCGCCTCGAACTGACCACGCGGGTCAAGAGCCTCCTGAAAGTCAGGCACCTCAAGAGCGAACTAGATCGGACGCTGGCGTATCTAAGCCAGGTCGAACAACCCGAATCCTGATCTGACCGCATACGAATACCGGAATCAAAGTCTAAAGACCGGTAATTCAAACTCCCCTAATCGGAGCAAAACAATGCGATTGACATCAAAGCTTACAGTATTAACCCTGGCCGCTGCGACGGTGGCGATGTGCATCGCCAGTGGTTGCGAAACGCCCGAAGCCCAACTGGAACGCCAGGCAAAACAACTGGCCAAAGGCGACAACACCCCGGAACCAGCCGCACAAGCAAAGGCGCCGGACTCCCCAAAAACCGCCCCCCCCGCCGCCGCACCCGCCAAACAGGCGGTCGTCAGGCGGATCATAACCGACGGCGCAACCGTAGCCGAACTGGCCAATGGCATGACTGTCATTATCAAGCCAACGCGTACGGCGCCCGTGGTCTGCGTGCGGGCATACGTTCGAGCTGGCGGGCTCTACGAGGGCAAGTGGCTCGGATGCGGTCTGAGCCATCTCGTCGAACACCTGGTCGCCGGTGAGGCCGTACACGACGGCGGGAGTTCAAAAAAAACCGCCAGACCCACCAAAAACCGCACCGCCGAGATCGGAGGGCAGTCCAACGCTTACACCTCCATGGATCACACGTGTTACTACATCGCAGCCGCTTCCTCGAAGACCATGCAATGCATCGACCTGATCGCCGACTGGATGGCCAGAGCAGCTATCACGAAAAAGGACTTCGAACGGGAACACGGCGTCGTTCAGCGAGAGTTGGAGATGGGCAAGGACGATCCCGACCGCCAGATGTGGTATGCAAACGCGGCGAATGCATTCGGCGCCCATCCGGCGGCGGTGCCGGTAATCGGATTTGCACGCGAGTTGGCGAAAGTCACGCGACAAGACGTCCTGGACTACCACCACAAGATGTACACCCCGCAGAACATGGTCTTCTGCGTGGTCGGCGACGTGGATGTCGATACTTCGCTCAGTCGGATATGCGGCGCGATGGCCGGTTTCGACCGCGGAAGGCAACCACGCATGATCCTTCCGGAAGTCAAGTCCCCCGCTAATATCCGCCGGTCCGTCCAGGTTCACAAGGCGCTGAAAGACACCATGCAGGAGATAAACTTCCAGACCATCTCGCTGCTCCACGACGACCTCTACGCCCTCGACGTGCTCAGTTTCGCACTGTCTAAAGGGCGGGCAGGCAGGCTCGTCCAGACCATCGAACGCGAAAAGAAACTAGTCACCTCGATCTCGACCAGTTCGTGGACGCCGCAGTGGGGAAAAGGATTCTTCAGCGTCTCGTTCCGGTCCGACCCCGACAAGGCCGACGCCGCCGAACGGGCCATCATCGCAGAATTGAAAAAAGTCGTCGAAAAAGGTCTTTCAGAAGATGAACTCGCCCGCGCAAAACGCCAAAAAATCGCCGAACTCGTCTACGGGCGACAGACCGCTGAAGATATCGCCGCCGGAATCGCCACGGATTTCCTGGCCACCGGTGATGCGGGGTTCTCGAAAAACTACACTAAACGCATTCAGGAAGTCACCACCGAACAGGCCCAGGCCGTCGCACGGAAGTACTTCACCTTCGACCGAATGGTCATCACTCGCCTGGTCCCCCCCGATACAAAAATCACCGCCGAGGCCGCCACGCAAACCAAGACCGCCGAAAGCAAGGCGGTGACATTCACCGCCGGTGACGGGCTCAAAGTGGTCCTCCAGCCAAACAGCGCAGTCGGCCTGGTGTCGATGGCTTTCGCGGTCGAAGGAGGTGTACTCGCCGAAAAACCCAAGACCAACGGGATGGGCACGTTGATGACCGCGATGTCAACCAGGGGCACCGAGAACTTCACCGCCAAACAGATCGACGAGTTCTTCGCACAGGCGGGCGGTAGCATTTCGGGCAACTGCGGAAACAACGCATTCTACTGGCAGGCTACCGTGCTGGACGACAGCTTCATCAAGGCGCTGGAAATACTGGGCGAAGTGGTCAACAAGCCCAGGTTCGACCAGGCCGAACTGGATATCCTCAGGCCCAAACTCCTGGCGGCTATAAAGCAGACCGACGAAAGCTGGTTTCCGCAGCTCCAGAAGTTCTTCCGGTCGAAGTTTTTCACCGGCTCGCCCTACGCGAGACTGTCTGTCGGAAGCAGCGACGTCATAACCAAGGCCGTCTCGAAAGACGTTCGCGATTACTACGTCAAGCACATCGCCCCGGCCGGTAAGAAGCGCGGCGTGCTTACGATTTACGGGAACTTCGACGCGGCGGACGCAAGGAAGCAAGTTACCAAATTCTTCAGCGACATGCCCAAACGAGGCAAATGGAACGCCGCCGCGCTGAAACCAAAACCCAGAAAAGTCGCCCCCGAAGGCGAACTGCACATCATGGAGACCCCCAACAAGGTCGCCGCGGTAACAGTCGCGGTACCGGGCATGAAGGCCACCAACCTCGAAGACCGATTCGCCATCACCGTGCTCGACACAATCATCAGCGGATATCACCTGCCGTCAGGCTGGCTGCATACCGAACTGCGAGGAAAGCAGCTCGTCTATGTCGTTCACGCATACAACTGGGCAGGCTTGGCGCCTGGAGCTTTCATGACCTACGCCGCCGGTCAGCCCGAAAACGCCCCGAAAATCGTCAGGATCATCAAGACCAACTACCGGCGCGCCGCAAGGCACGTACCGACCCAAAAGAGCATCGATCTGGCCGTGAACAGCATTCTGACGGCCGAACTGCTCGGCAGCCAGTCTATGTCGGAACTGGCACTGGCGGCCGCCCTGGATGAACTGTATGGCTTCGGATATGATTTCCGCAGCAAGATGGAAACTTACTATCGCAAAGTCACCCCGGGCGACGTCGCCCGAGTAGCCCAAAAATACCTCAGCGGTGGTTACGTCGTCACCGTGACAACACCAAAACCGGAACTGTTCAAAAAGGACATCGAAGGTAAATGACATCAACACCCGATATCCTCCAGAATACGGTCGAAGAATTCATAACCGCCACGGGCGCCAAGACCCCCACTCCCGGTGGAGGCAGCGTCGCCGGCGTGGTCGGAGCACTGGGAGCGGCACTGGGTCAAATGACTCTGAACTTCTCGATGGGCAAGAAGTCGCTGATCGAACATGAACCCTATTACGCCGAACTGCAGCAGCGACTCGAGGGCGCCCGGAGCACGCTGGTCGAACTGGTTTCCGCCGATATCGCCGCCTACCAGGCTTACCAGCAGGCAACTCGCCTGCCCGACGGCGATGACAAGACCCTCGCCGTCGAGGAGGCGACGATCGCGGCAATCGACGTGCCCCGCAGAACGACCCAAACCGCCCTGGGGATGCTGGTCGACATGAAGGAGTTGGCGGGCAAGTGTAACAAGTGGCTCATTACGGATTTGCTGGCCGCCGGAGCACTGGCGGTGGCGGCCGCCACGCTAAGCGATTACAACGTCAGAATAAACCTGCCCAACCTGACCGACACCGCCCGGGCCGACGAGATAAGACAGGCCTCCTCCGACGACCTGGCCCGAGCCAGGTCCATCCACGCGGAAACAGAAGAAGCAACCAGGGAAATGCTCCCATAACGCCTTATAGGCCCCGACGAATCACCGCGACATGGCTAAAGACTACAACATTCGCAAGACAAGCGGGCGGTGCTCAATGTGCGACAAGCAGCTCGCGCCCGGAACGGAGTTCACCGCTACGGTTTCCGAGGGCCCCGACGAACTCATTCGCAACGATTACTGCGACGCATGCAGCAAATCGCTGCCCGAGACAACCAGCACCGCGGTCCTCTGCAAGTGGCGGACTGTCGTGCCTCATCCAGAGGAAAAGAAAAAACTCTTCGTCAGCAATGAATTGCTGGTGAATCTCTTCGAACGCCTCAGCGAAACCAGGGAACCGGCCAAGATCAACTTCCGTTACGTGCTGGCGCTGGTGCTGATGCGCAAGAAACTGTTGATATACGACCGCATGGTCAAAGACGACGAAGGGCGGGAAGTCTGGTCGATGCACCTCAAGTCAAGCGACCCGAGCGACGAGCAACTGGTGATCGACCCGAAACTCACCGAAGACCAGATTACCGAAGTCAGCAACAGCCTCGGCGAAATAATGGAAGGTGACTTCTAATGACCGGATTGCGACGAACGGGCCTTGGGTTGCTTTCGCTGTTTGTCATCGCGGTGGTCGGCTGCAGTCAGCCTCTGCCCAAAACGCAGGTCACGCTGGACGAACTGGTCGCCGAATATAACGCCAACGCCGCGGCCGTCCCGATGCTCGCGGCATACGCGGAAATCGAATTTACCGCCTATCACGAGATAACCGGCCTGGCGCTGCCCCTGTGGAGTTCGCCCAACGGTCTGCTGCGAATGAAGAAAGGGCCCGCGGCGTCGGGGACGCACGACATGGTCCTGATCGGGCGCGAAGTCAGCAAGCAGGTTCTCCGCGTCGGTACTAGCCGCAAGGACAACGTCTACTACATGTGGACACTCATACCCGAAGCCAAGGCGATGTGGGGTCGAATGGAACTTGCCGGTGCGCCGGGCATCAAACTCCTTCCGATGGATCCGACCGGTCTGCAGGCGGTCCTGGGCATCTGCCAACTCCCGATCGACCAGAGCGCCACGCCGGCGGTTACGCTGAAGATGGACACCACGCCGGGACGCTACGCCTACGTGCTCGGTTATATCAACCGCCAACCGGTAAGCAACAAATTCGTCCTGAGGCGGGAATTCCGTTTCGCCTGGGACGAGAAACGCCCGCACTGGCTGGCAAGGCTGGCATGGGGCGGGGAAAGACCCCGGCGACTCGACGAGATCAACTTCTTCGACGACCGCGGGCGGAGGATGATGTCAGCGTCGGTTGGCGATTACAAGCCCGTCGATGTCTCCACGCTGGACCACCCGCCGGAGACACCACCGATCATGCCGACCGATATCAGGATCACGTGGTTCAACGACCGCAAACAAAAGACCGCCTCGGTCCGCCTGCGGTTGACGCAGATGACCGCCGAAGAGATATGGGACACCGAGATCTGTGAGTTCATAAAGAACCTGCCCGACGATATCCCAACCAACAAGGTTATTCAGGTCGACAAGGATATCCGGTCAAAGAAGAAAGGTAACGACAAGTGAACCACGCGCGCGGAAACCGGCTGTTCGCGGCTGTCGCTGCGGTGGTGATTCTTGCGGTCCTGGCGCCCCGGGGCGCGGAGGGAACTGCGGAGATCTCCTCATCACGGGAAACCGGACGGATTCTCCTGACCGGCGGGCAGGACGTGTTGTGGGTCGTCCGCAGAGGTGACGGGAAGGAGTCCGGTAAGTTCGACCTGATCGTCCGGCGTCCGGGAGGCAAGTGGCGGACGCTGGCGCGATTCTCCGGGAGCCCGGCGGCAGTAATATCGAGGGACAGACGCCTCCATGTTGTCTCGGGCGGATCGACTCCGAACACTTCGGTATTCTCGCTGTCCGACGACGACAGAATGCTACTTCGCGGTACGGGGCCCAGTCCGGGGCCCCGCTGGCCTGTGAGAAACCCGCCTTCCGCGATCTGCTCGACCCCACCGCTTGGCAGGTCGATATCGCCGGGCTTCATCGCTGTGGTTCCCTACGACAGGGACATACTCTCCACTGCCGCTACCGCCAGTCGTCCCGACCGGAAACGATCCGGGCTGACCGTCTTGCAGACCGTCGAGGGACAATGGGAGCCTCTGAGCGAAGTCGAGGATGTTCCCGGGGCGACCGGCGCTCGCATTTCAGCCGCAGCCGCGGGCAACTGGGTTTATATTCTGGTGGTCGCCAGCAACCGGACCGCCCGCCTTCTCGCCTGGGACGCGGGCAACAAGAAACCCACCTGGAAAGATATCGCCCTTCCGAGCATGCCGACTCAACCCATGAGTGTCAGTGTGCTCCGGAATCAGCCCGTGCTGGTCACAATCGCTCCGACAGGTTGGACAACCACCTCGCCCGGCACCCGTCCGGGAAACGGTAAACCGCCCGAGTCAGCCCGGATCAAACTGACTATCCACGCCCTGCAGGCTGATACTATCGCCGACACCGCTCAGAGAATCGAATACCAGGACCAAAACGGGCGAAAACCGCTCACCCTTCCGGGCGATTCGATACCGCAAACCTGCTCGCTCGGAACTGCTGCCGAAAGCCAACTCGCACTGCTCTGGCGGGAGAAGCAAAGTTACCGATTCGCCCTGGTCGATCTCAACGGAAGTGTAGCGGAAAATAAAGAAGTCGAAGAACTGCTCAAGGGCACACCCGCCTTTGACACCAGGAAAATAATCGATAACTTCCTCCTGGCGATACCGATTCTTCTGTTGGCGTTCATCCTGCTAGGCCGGCAAAAAAGACCGACCGGACCCCTGATCCTTCCGGCGCAGTTCATCCCGGGGGCCTTTTCAAAACGTCTTGTCGCCGTGATTATCGACTATCTGCCTTTCCTGCTCCTTGCCTCCCTGGTGCTCGTTGCAATTCGCCCGGACCTGGCGACAGAGGATATTACGGCCATCATGGTCCAGGAGCGAAACATTCCGCTCGAACCGGTCCTGTGCGTGCTTGGTTCCCTCGCGGCATGGGTCATATACGGTTCGATAATGGAAAGTAGATTCGGCGCCACCCTGGGCAAGATGGCAATGCGGATCGAGGTGACCTCGGTTGACGGCAGGAACCCGACAATCCGTCAGGCTGTACTTCGAAACCTCATCAGGCCGATCGAACTGAGTTGGCCTGTTATCATATTCACCCTGGCCATACCGCTGTTGATGCGAACGCGACAACGCCTGGGCGACATACTGGCCAGGACCGTGGTGGTCGAAAAAATGCGTTTACCGAACTCCGACGACTCGCAGAAAACCCGCAGCGAACCACCGGCGTAACAGATCAACACCCAACAGCCTGGTCCGTCTGAGCCTATCGGTTTCGACAAGACAGGTCGCCGTTACAAGCTGTCGGGTGTTGATCCATTTCTCAGAGCAGATCGTCGCCTGTGTCCCAGTCGTCCTCGTCATCGTCATCGATTTTCCATTTGTCGGCTTCGTTCATACTGTCCATCTCCTGCTCCATGTAGTTAAACATCTTCTCCTGCATCGGAGCGAGCTTCTGGTAGTACTTCAGTGTCGCCTGGTATCCGGCCACCATCTGGTTGATCTTTATCAGTTGCCATTTCTGGAGGCACTCGGGCTCCTTGATCGTGGAAAACGGATCGCACTTAAAAGAAATCTCCCCACTCTCACTACGTTGGAAAAACTCGCACTCACTGCACTGGATCATTTTTTTCGGCTCCGTGGTCCGTGACCACCGCTGATTTCCCCGCCGCGACAGAGACGCTGAGGCGGCCTGTTCGTATAGTACCAATGTCCGCCATGCCAATGCAATGGCACAACTTCATTCGGACTGTATGGAAGTAGATTATCTTTTGTCTTTTACGCCATCGCACATATGCCATATAATATCACGACGTGGGGGCTGGAAGTGAACACTGAATGTCAATCAATATACTCTGTATCGGTGATGTAGTCGGAAAGCCGGGAAGATCCGTGCTGGCTGACCATCTGGGCAATCTGATTGTTGAACGCGACATCGAACTGGTGGTGTGCAACGCCGAGAACGCGGCCGGTGGAAGCGGGCTTACGCCCCAGATCTTCCGAAAGCTGCGTAACTACGGCGTGGACGTAATGACGATGGGCGATCACGTGTATCGCAAAAACGACATCCTCCCCACACTGCGGACTTCCGACAGGATCGTGCGTCCGGCAAATTTGTCGCCCAGAGCGGTTGGCAGGACCTGGACGGTCGTACCCACCAAATCGGGCAGCGTCCGCGTCGGCGTCGCGTGCTTTCTCGGACAGATGTACATGGGCGCCAACGACTCGCCATGGGACGCCGCCGATCGCGTCCTGGCGGAAATGCCCGACGACGTCAAGGTCCGAGTGATCGATTTTCACGCCGAAGCCTCCAGCGAGAAGATCGCGATGGGATGGTATCTCGACGGGCGAACGAGCATCGTATTCGGCACGCACACGCACATACCGACAGCCGACTACCGCGTCCTGCCCATGGGAACCGCCCACGTCAGCGACCTGGGCATGACCGGTCCGTACGACAGCGTTCTGGGAAGGAGAAAGGACCGAGTGCTGTCGGCATTGACTACCTCCATGCCGATTCGCTTTGAAGTCGCTTCTGAAGACGCTAGAATCTCCGGTGTATTGGTGACCGTCGATCCCGATACAGGACGCGCCGAATCAATACGCCGCACCGAAGTCCGCCAAGACCCTGACGACGATTCCGAAAACCACTAGCGGTCTGCGCAGACCGCGATAACCAACGGCGATAAACCGCTGGGGAGGTTGCAGTATGACCAGGAAATGGATTGGAGTATTGGCTGTTTGCGTGCTGGGGGTCTGCACCGCCTTCTTGCCCGCAGACGAAAAATCAGTAGCCAAGGCAGTGGCCGCACGTGGTGTTATATTCGAAAAGTGGGGATATAAGCTGAAACTCACTCGCCTTGACTCCCAGTGCACCGTAAATCTCGCAAAGAACGCCAAAAATCCCTCGACCTACAGCCTCGACATCGAAGGCTCCTGCAAGATGCCCGAAGACGTTGATGGAGTGCTGATGACCGAGCAGATAAAGGTGCTCAAGGCCCTGACCGTCACCGGTAAGGACATACGCCTGCCTCCCAAGGCCAGATCGAAATCGGGCGGGTCGAGGGCGAGATACCGCAGCGGTACGTTTGTCCCCATACTGCGACTCGCCAAGAATCTGCACGTCGCCGAGGTGGAAGTAAGCAAACTGGCGTTGAAGGCCAATCCGTACACGATTGACAAGTTGGAGACAGAACTGGCGATAGTCGTCGCTGTCGACCGAATCGACAAATCGCTACCGGCCGCGGTCTCACAGACGCTCCAGGAACTCACCACCGGACTGAAAACGCGAGTTTCGTCCATGAGGATAAGCAGCAAGCGGGAATTGACGCTCGAACTGAGCTGCCTCAGACAGTTCGCCGGGCCGAAGGGAGCGTTCATCGAGGCAATCCGCGCGGTGGACGCCGAGGGAAAAACCATCGGACAGGCCAGGATCAGAGATGGCGACCCGCTGGGCCAGAAAGGAAAGGTCACCGCCAACTTCGCCCTCTCGGGCAAAGCCGAACCGGCATCACTGATCGCCACGATCGTCACGGAATCCAAAATCAGAAAGATCCCGTTCGAAATAACCGGGATCTTTCAGAAATAGCACGCCGGCGAGAATATCTATAGTGACGCCGCTTAGATACGCTGTGTCCCCCCGCATCAATTGGCCACCAGCGGCAATTTGCAGGGGACCGTTGCTGACTGCAAAGTTATTGTTCGCGTTGATAAGAAAGCCCAGCGTGTTGGTTCCTGTTGCGTTGTGGCTAAAATTCCCGATCGCACTACCGGAGCCTATGAAGCTATACCCGTCGGCGCCGTCCAATATGTTGATATTATCGGTGATGACGGCCGCACCAATATCGACAATGCCCGTGCCTGTAGCGTTGAATATAGCGTTGTCGGCGCCGTCCGGCGCCGTACCGTCGAGCCAGTTGGCGCCGTTGGTCCACAGGTTGTCGGCGCCCAAACCGCTCCAGATGAAGTCATCGGCCCAGACCGGCGCGGCGATCAGTATTGTCATCGCTATAGTTAATACAATCGGAAGGATGTTGCGTGTTTGCATTACAGTGCTCCTGTAGGACCCAATGGGTCCGTCTCCTGAGTTAAGACTCTCCTGGTGCGTGGGTGCGTGGGTGCGTGCGTGGAATGTCGTAGATTCCCAATGGCGACTCTACAACATAACGAAACGCCATCCTGCATTACGACATTGCAAACAACGGCATGTTTCCTTGACGATAACCTCGCTTCTACGGCAATACCGTAGCGATAGATTCCCATTGTTTACGCCGCAGTATAACATGCAATTCGCTATTCTGTCTTACGCTGTTGGGCACAGACGAATTACGATATCGCGCACGATTAATCTCTACTCTTACACGCAATTGCCTGTTTCTTGATCGCGATTTGCGCCGGCTGCAAGCCGAACGAAACCGTGTTGAAACCAGTTCCACTTTGACAGGATTGGGGTGCCATACTTAATTATTGTGTTTCATTTAAGCATGAGGGGTGATTGGGAGATAGTTCTCCGCATCCGATACGCATCCGGTTCAACGGCACTTGGCGATCGCATTGCGAAAATCGGCGATGATGTCCTCCGGCTCCTCCAGCCCGATTGAAACCCGCGTGTAGTTCCCTGGTATGCCCCGGTTCTTCTCCGGGCTTCTGTTGTTGATGCGCGTCACAGGATCACCGAGACTCGTCTTGTTGATGATCAGCTTGACGTACCTGGAGAACTGTTGGTGGACCGACGCATCTTTCCATTCAACTCCAAGCATGCCGCCGAAGCCTTTGACGTGCTTCAGACGATTCCAACTCGTCAGCCCACCGTAACGCACCCGCGCTACGGCCGGATGAGCCTGAAGGAACTCAGCGACCTGTTGGGCCGATTGGCAATGCTGACGCATCCGAATCGGCAGCGTCTTGATTCCCTGCGTAATCAGGAACGCATCCATCGGCCGCATGAGTCCGCCAAGCCAGAACTGGGCTTTACCGATCTTGCCGACGAGACCCGCCCGGCCTGACACGACACCGCCCATCGCATTACCATGAACGCCAACGTATTTGGTGACGCTGTGGATTACCAGATCCGCACCTGACCGGGCCGGCTGGAACAGATAGGGTGTGAGTCATGTGTTGTCGAGGACGACCAGGGCTCCGGCCTTCTTGGCGATATCAATCAGCGCCGGAGTGTCCAGGACCTCCATGGCGGGATTGACGTACGGTTCCCAGTGAACGATCTTCGCGGGTTGGGCCTTGAGTAAGGCGGCCAATTTTTCCGGTTTGGTGAAGTCCAGGAATTCAACTTTGATACCAAAAGACGGAAGATAGTCTCGAAAGAGAGTCATGACCCAATCGTAGTTGCATCGGTGCGTCACCAGACGATCGCCCGGTTTAAGCAGCGCCAGGTAGGTTTGCGAAATGGCTCCCATACCGCAAGGAGCGCCAACCGCCGACTCTGTGCCCTCGACCTCCATCATTTTCTTGAGCAGCAGCGCCACCGTCGGGTTGTTCATGTTGCCAGGTCTTTGGTAGCCATGTGACGCCTTGTCCTGACTGATTGGGGTGACGTTGAACCCGTTCATCTCACCGTGATGGATCACCTGCGAGCCGAACTGGTTACCAGACTTTGACTTATATCGATGATCCAGGATTTTCTCGCCGGGTTTAGCGCCCACGGCGACATTGGCGCCTTGAGCAGGCGTTTCCGCGGCGGCCAGTTGTGCCATATAGCGCCAGGTAATGCCGCGACACGCTGCAATAGCGCTGCATCCGGCCGCCCGTGCTGCAACCGTGCCGCGGCACGTTGTGGCTCCGGCCGATGGTTGAACGAAACGTCGCATGGCGGAACCGTCTTCCGGGGCTGGGCCAGATCGGGTATCATATTGTCTTCAACGAGTTCACGGACGGTCTGTGGGCCCCAAAGAACGCGCGAAACGGACCAAACGGATACGCCGGGTGGTGAACAGGCTTGAAGAAGTCGGATCTGGAAATGGCGGTACGTTGACAAGAAACTGGCGGAACGCATCAAAGGAGTAAGAGAGCATGATGAAAAAACAACCGATCCCCCTCCGAGCGTATAGAAAACTACATGTCCCTTCTTTCGTCGGCCTGTTATGTGCAGCGGCGTCGATCCTTTTGGTCGTGAATGGCGCTTCGGCGCAATATGCGGATTGGGAACATTCAGGTTCGATCTACATCCTGACTACGCCCGAGGGCGCGAACCTTCCCGCATCCGCGTCGGTGAAGGAGTTCCCATTATTGGTCCGCTTGCATCGCGACCCCAGGCCAGGTGCCCGTCCGGATCGCCCCAGCCAAACAAGAATGTAAGTTCCCAGACCGTGAACGTCCCGAACGCCGGATCCAGTTCGCCGCCCAGGTACGCTTTTTCGTAGTCCAGGTATTGATTCAGCACGTCTTCCGTTACCGATGCATCGGTCTTTGCTTCCGCGATTTTCTTCGCAACCGCCCCCGCACGGTTCAGGCTGACAGCCAGTGCCAACCGCTGCAGCACGCCACTGGTCGCCTTCTTGCTCGCCTTCTGAATGTCCGTGTAAATACGCATCGCCGGGCCGTACTCTGCCGGCTTGCCTCTTCCCGTGTTGCTGGCGCCGTCCGCCATCACCATCTGCTTCATCAACTCGTCGTCAGCCAGCAACCGTTTGACCAGCGCCGCCTGGGCCTTGCCCTGCCCTGCGAACTGGGCCAAGCCTTTCGGCGTAGCCTCGAGCAGGACGACGTATTTCACGAGTTTTGCATCCAGCTTGTCGCTGGCCAGGAACTTTATCAGCTTCTTCTCTTCCGCGCTGCCGGGCGTCTTTGCCTTCTCCAGGTCGATTTTCGCCGCCTTGGCGGTCAGTTCCGTACGCAGTTCATTAAGCATGCCGGTATAGCGCTCGACCAACTTCTCGGACGCCTCCGCGGCGAATGCTGTGGTCGCGTGACCCGCCATACAGAACACGACCGCTGCCAGGGCCAAAGTGAATTGCCAAACCGTCCTCATTTTTCCTTCATCAGTCATCAGCTTTCTCCTGTCCTTCTGATGCGTTTTGAACACGTCAACTAATCCGGTTTCTTGGATTGCTCAATCCTGGACAGGCGGCTGTCGCCTGGTTCTAAGTTGATTGTGAACTCTCCCTTCCTGGGGATATCTCGCCCTCCACTATGGATATCCATTTCAATAGCCGCCCAGCGGTCCTGCATTGCGACCCGAATCCGCCCGTTGAGGGCGGGATTCCTGTTAACAATAATGGCGTGCCGCCCGGAATACCACTTCAAGAAGCCTATAATCGCGGGATCGCCATCAACGCGGGCTATCCCTGCCCCCTCCCCGTTCTTCATCGCGATCCTGACGGAAACCGCAGACGTGCCAGGCAAGGCAAGCTCGCCCCGCAGAGAGAGGATATCGGCCTCTGCTATGGATCGAGGTGATTCTCCGGCCGCCATGCTCCCCAGCAGAGGAACAAACAGCGTGACAATACATGCCAGTCTGAACTCCGATGACGGAACACGGATCACGGGGCTCTGCCCTCAAGAGCCGACCTCACTTTCTTCAGCAGGTCGTCGTAGACCCCCACCGGGATGCCATTTCGCGCATAGGAAGGCGGGTATTTTGCCATCGGCGCTTTCTCCATCCAGACGAGATCCCGCTCAGCGATGGCCTGCTCCTCCCCGGCCTCCCTGTCTCGGCCCAGCCTCTTCAGGACAGTCGATTTCGCGAAATGCATTTCGACGCTCCCGAGACTGGCGCGGGCGGCGTAGTGACTGGCTTTCTTACGCTGGGCAATGGCAGCGTCGATTGCGGTAAGAGCGGCGCCCCACTCCTTGAGACCCATATGCGCCAGTGCGCGCCCCTGGAGACGGTCGGCGGTCCACGGATCCGCGGCCAGCTTTGGAGGAAGGCGCTCGCCGAGAAGCAACAGCGATTTCTTGAAATCTCTCTGCTCCAGCGCCTCGAAGGCACGATCTGTCCTCAGCTTCTCTATGTTGATCCCAATGGAGGCGGAAACCGCCCCTTCCATACTGGTTAGATTCACGGGATAGGTAAGGCCTGATACCCACCACGCGATCGTGCCGTCGCCGCGGAGCAGAAACGGGTTCGGAATCCGATCCGCAGACAGGATTCCATGTCGCCGCACCAGCGGGTTCCCCAGACCGCCAGGCACGATGACCGCTCGACACGACCCGCCACATCCCTTGATCTCTGACTTCACGGCTTCCGTGTCCTCTGAAAGGAATGCCACGATGACCGGCACGTCTCTTTTCGAGAATTGACCGGCGAAATCCTTCATTCGCCCCACACAAATGCTGCGATCTGACTCTTTCTCCGGAAGCTCGACAAAAACAATGCCGGTCATCCTCCCCGCCAAGTCCCGGGGAATCCTCACCTCATGCCCGTCAAGCCCCTTGAGCCTGCCCACCAGCACGCGGTCTGTTTCCCGGGGCGCGCCAACCCCGGAGATAACGTAGCGGACCCTGTATCGCTGTTCCCTGGTATACCCCCAGCGGCCCGGATTGCCCCAAAACAACCGATAACCATGATGACGGTCACGGATGAGCGAGAGCAGCGGCCAAAGCCCGGGATAATCCTCTTCGTTGAGGCGCAAGAGTCGCTGGCGATATTCCCGGTACACAGTTCCCGAGTTGGCCTCGATCGCGAGGATGGCCGCGGCGGCGAGCGCCCTTGCCGGGGCCTTGCCATCGCCTTCGGCGACAATGAACTCTCTTAGCAGCGCTTCGGGGTCGGCATCCCCACCCCGCAATGCGTCCTTTGCAAGACAAAACCGCGCGACAACGTCCGCGCCGGGCGGCAACTTCGTGGCAAGCACCGCCGTTGCCTCCTTGACGGCTTCTTCCAGATGACGCGGCTCGCGAGCCAGGTTCCACATGCCCATCAGTGCAATGATTCTCCGGTTGCGCACGCGCCAGAGATCCGGAGCGGCGGGGTGCTGCAGGATGGCCGCGGCACACAGCTTCTCCGCCCTGCGATAGCCATCCAACTCCGCCTTGCGGGTAAGCCGGTATCGCAGCGGCGGAAGTGTGAAACAGGACTGGATTGCCTCTAGAGAGGATGCGGGACGCGGGTCTGCTACCAGGAAGTCTCCGATAAACAGCGACCTCAACTGCGCCACGTATCTTTCGTCGTCGAGCCACATCCCGAGTCCCGGACCCGGATTCGCGGCCACTTTCCCTCGTGCCGGGCTGGGTGCCGGCCATGGCACACTTCGCTTTTCCTCCAGTGCCACATGTCCCTGTGCATTTACAAAGATCGCTACTGGATCCTTGCGCGCGTACGCCTGATACGCCAGATTGCGCCTTCCGACCGGGAGGTGGAGAGCCTTGCCCTTCACTCCCGCCTTGACCAAGATGCTCTTGCCGGCATCCGGCAGTTCGTCGAGATTGAGGCTATAGAGCTCGAACCTGCCCGGGAACCGCTCCTGCTGCTTCCTGATGCGCCGGAGGAACACCTCGCATTCCTCCGCACCCCGCGACCAGAAGATCACCAGGTACTGGTGCCCCAGCCGATCGGACGGGAATGTAATAGATGCCTTGTCGGCGCCTTCGTATGTCCCGCTGAAAACCGCGTCAAGCTTGTTGGCGGCAAGACTTTTACGCCTGAAGGCAATCACTTCATGATCCCCGCCCAAGGAACTTCGGGCCAACTTTTTGTGAATCTCCGCGGCAAGATCAAATGCCTCAAGTTTTGTAGCGATAAGCGCCGCTATCGTCAGGCTGCGCGGCTCAGCCGGGGTATCTCGGTACTTCTCAATGATCTCCTTGAGGGCGTTGACCCTCTTGGTTATGTGGGCATCTGCTTTCGCCAAATCTCTCTCAGAAAGCAGGAAGTCGGCATCCAGTCGAAGCTCAATATATTCGTCAGGCGCTTTCGTCAACTTCGTACACGTCTCGAAAAGAGCTTTGCGATTCTTTTCACTCAGCTCCAGGCCGAGCAGTCGTTTCTGACCCTTAAACAGGATCCCCAACACACGGAACTTGTTGGGTGCCCCGGGAGAGGCATCGAGTAGCGCCGACGCCTGGCGGATAACGCTCTTGCAGGCTCTGCGGATCTTCACCGCCGAGCCCCCCCTCCTGCTCAGGACCAGCTCCCGCTCGATCGCCGTGATCTCGGCTTCGGGGATGAGCGAGGCCTGCTCCGCGGCCCCGCACAAACTCAAACATCCTAGTACCCCAATACCCGAAAGAAGAACCCAGGTGCCCAGGCATCCAAGTACCCAACTCGCGAAGTCGCGACCCGGCAAGCATTCGTGTCTTTTCGTGTCCATTCGGGGGGCTACTCTTCCTCTTGCGAGTCGCCGGCGTGCGAGTCTGCCCGGGGGGGGTAGGGCAACCCCATGCTGTGGGTGTACTGCGTGTCCAGCGTCCATCCGCCAAGGTCGTTGAAGGATTCCGCCTCGATCGTAAGGGCATGTTCGTTCATGGGACCTTTCTCTGCATTTTTGCCATCGGCTTCAACTTAAAGTACTTGATACTAAGGCCCTTATTCGGGGGCTTATGGGTATATAGGATCTGGTTTCGTCCCTCTTTCAATTCGAGTTCAACCGGTTCGGTGTCCATCCAGTCGGCTTTGGTGTACGGAATGTCAACATCCACGAGAGTTCTCCTGTTGACGCGGAGCAGAAACTGTCTCTCGACGGTAACGCTACATACATGTGCGGTGAATTCGTACTTTCCGGCTTTGGGGAGATCTATATAGTACTTGAGCAATTCCGGTCGCCCGCCGCCGAGGCAGTAATGCGCCTGTATCGCATCTGCGTCTATGGTCTTCATGAATCGTATCTTATCAGTGCTCTTCGGTGATTTGCATGCCGCTACGGGAACGGTTATTGTGCCATCCCTGGCCACGGTGATCTTGCGGAACTTCTCAGGGATCTCTATCTCTTTGATCTCTTCCTTCTTGCTGCTCACATTAGATTCTGCGAGTTCTTCACCCGTGGCCCCTATGTCTTTTATCTTCTGATCTTCGACGATGGCCTGTCTCTTGTAGAAACCAAGCAATCGCCAGAACCCGCCCCGTGATCCGTAGTCACCCGGGGCATCTTCGCCCAGTGCTTTCCCTAACCACTCACACATCAGCGCCTGCTTGAACCCCTTGGAATCTTCTTGCGCCTGTGATTCCAGTAGAAACTCCATGGGGGGCATTCCATTGATGTGCTTGCAGAAATAAAAGTGTGGTCCCAGGACGGTGGTCCAACCGTCCGGAGTCCAGTGCGCCATGGCGCCATGTCCCGGGGAGGGTGCACGACGAGAAGGTATCCCAAAAGCATATCCCGATATTTGCCCGACAAAAGCGCGAGGGCCGCAGATACCGCCTTCGAGGAAGAAATCCTGAATTCTCGACAGGTTCAAATCGGGTCGCACCGGCCTTTTGACTCCGCTGGCATACGGGATGTCGGTTCTGACTATACGGCAATAGCGCCATCTGTAAGGTAAGCGAGTATGGTCGGGACGGTAGTTGCGCAGCACCTTTCTTATCCAGTCGATATCTTCAAGCGTATAGGAGTCTGGAAATACAAAGCGATAGTTCCACCCTGTACCGCCCAATTCAGAGAAGGCGGGATCCAGTATGCCGTCGTCGTATGCCTTCAGGTAATTCAGG